>LFIK01002444.1_pt1 | contig 15028 bp, 19 predicted proteins | sample 643401 | NCBI WGS metagenome assembly LFIK01 (sample SAMN03777447, study PRJNA286221) | soda lake metagenome | biome: soda lake; feature: Kulunda steppe; material: water; isolation source: sample T5-Br brine of Lake Tanatar-5 | place: Russia: Kulunda steppe | collected 2010-07 | reverse complement strand
GGCTGACGCCCCTGCGTTTTTACCGGGGGGCCCGGAGGTCCCCCGGCAAAATCTTAACGGTATTCCAGATGGGCTTTTTAAAGTTAACGGTTCCCGTCCGGTTTGTACTTCCCTGATCTGGTCAAGGCTTTGTGCGCTGCTTGCCCAGCTTGTTCACCACAGCAACAAGTTGGCACACATAGGAATCGTCTGGGGCAACCCGGCCAGACGAAGATTTCCCCCCATATAGGACATTATTATAACTGTTATTATAATCTGATTCATAGAACCGATTCAGTCCAACCAGTCACTCGAGCGGCGCCTGAAACGAGCGAATCAGCAGGGCACCATTTTGGCATGTTACATTTCAAAAAATCTTTAACGCTATATAGCACTATTGGCCAACGCCAACCCCTACATACTGTGTGTGAGACTTTGCTGCTTTATCTTATGACCTGACTGAGAATGTGATTTCTGATGCACGTGTACTTGATCTGCTGCCCCCAACTCCTCATAGTATGTGCCAGGCTTGCTGCATGCTTTCAGCATGATGCTGAAGAAGGCCTGCATGAAGTACAGCATGTGTGCTTGTCATCAAATCCAAGCCCCATTCCTACCTTGAAAATGGTCCTTGAGTATGCCATACTGAATATTTCCCTGTACTTCTGATAAGTTGATTTATCAGCCTGCATGCACAGCATGGTGTGTTAAAATGAAGTGTGCTCTGCATTTAAATCTGTTGTTATGCTTAATTTTTTCCATCTGGTTGCCTTTGTACAAGACCAGGGACATTTCCCACAAAAACAACGATTGAGGGGAATGTTCTGTAACTCTTTGCTTCTGCCATGTCCATTCCTGCACACTGTTTTGAGGCTCAGCACATGAGTGCCTTGCAATGCTACAGACGGCTGGAAAGCTTTACTCCTCAGTCCGTGCTGATTCTCTTCAGCAGAAAATGTTGAGGGGATAGTTTGGTACTTGCATGGGGTGCATGCTCTTATGCATTCCACCAGAGTCTCAATGCGTTTCCTTGCGCAACTTCAGCCGAGCCCTTGTGTATTTGCTCCTCACCCTGCCTCCAGGTCCTCCTGGGGGAAATTACGGCGGGACTGGAGCAAGCTATGGTTCACATCAAGCAGGAAGTACAGGCATTGGTGGAGGTGGCTATGGTGGCAGCCTCTCTCAGGGAATAAATTCTGCTCCAGCTTACAGCGGGAGCAGCGGCAGCGGGTATGGATCTTATGCGGGCGGCATGGGTGGACCAACCATTCCAAGACCTGCTGCCCCTGCATTCCAAGCTGGACAGGTGATATTTTCTTTGCCTGCTTGCCGCTGTAGGCTCCTGCAGCTTTGGGTACCTTATGTGGAGGCAGAGTGTTGGACTCCATGCAGTTTATTTGCTCAGGGCAATGCATTGCTTTGTGTGCAATACCAGAGTGAAGTTGCTGTCATGGCATCCAAAACAGGGTGGATTCACATGGACATGAAATATTGCCATCCCAAACAATGCACATACACGCGAGCATGGGCTTAATTTGGCTAAGCACCTTTCCCCTGGTGCAGTTCGCACACATGCTCATTAAGTAAGCTTGAAGAAATCAGTCTACTTGGCCAACGTTTCATGCTCCTCAGTTCACATTGTATACTTCACTGTCTTGCCACGGTTGCAGAAAGGAGCATTTTGCGGCAAGGTTAGCATGCAGCCCCCTGGTGGAAAGCAAACTCTTAACATCTTTGGCGGGTACTAGCCTTCTTTGGTTAGTACGATGAATTAAGAAAGCATTACCAGGACCAAAGGGTTTGATGAGTGCCGCTTTCACTGACACTTTTCACATTCATCTGCTTGTCTCTTGAAAACTGAGCCCCTCTTTCATCAAGCTTTCCTCAGTGCCATATTATTATCTTTCCGGCACTGTCTTGCTTGCTTCTAGCTAGGAGACCCTTGCCCTCCTATGTCTTCGTCCAGGTAAAAATTGCAGGCCTTTTAGATTTCAGCTGAGCAGTCTGTTTGTCTGGCAGGTGCAGCTCTTACATTCAAAGAGCTAGTTAATGTATGCAAGTGCTTTGACTTCCCATTTGATGACGGCTGCAAGTTTGCAAGTCGGGGTTGACTGCCAGCCAATTCAGTACTACTAAGAACTCCTCGGAGTTTGATTGATTTGTGGCTGGTCATCACCAGCCAAAATGTAACCCATAATGTCTGAAACTTTCACGCCACATAAGCGCTGTAGACTGCCATGATTCATTCACACCACTGAATCACTGCATTCAATGATCTTAGCAGAGTTTGTAGAAAGGTAGAATATTTTTTAACTGAGCCACAACATTTAAAGAGTTACACTTAAGAGTTACAGCGAATCAACTTTATTCCTTGAAGGTGGGGGATTGCCTGGTGCTTGCAACTGCTGTAAATCTCGCTCTTCATTTACGCCAATTGTACTTAAGTTACAAGGGGTTTATTCCATCATGCAAGTGAACCGAACATGGCGAGTGGCCTTTGTGGCTGCTTGTCATGGAAAGGCAGTAAAATTCTGGTGAAGGGGCTTTTCTTCCCAAGTGGCCCCTTTTCCTTAGTTGATGTGAGGAGCTTTTTTGCTGCTTGCATAATTTTCTTTCTTTTTCTTCTACCTTCAGCCAGATAGGTTGACTGCTGGGCTTGCTGGGCACTGCCAGCCAGACAAATCCTTAGTCTCAGAAAAAAAATAAGTGATTTGTACGTCTGCTTTAAGAGAAACAATATCACATCCTCCGCACTGATGTCAAAGTAAAAAGCCTTTGTGTCACCAATGTGAATCCTATCAGTAAAATCAATAAATTGTTCTGTGAATTTCCTCCTTGAATAGCGCATTTCCAAGCAAGAGCATAAAAAAGGACATGTTCATCCTGGACATCATGCAGGTCACATTTGTCACAGTGCTCATTGTGGTTTTGCCATCAGCCAGTTTCAACTCTTAGGGTATGGGCATGCAAGCGAAAACGAGCAATATTACGAAGCACATGCCTACTCAGTTCCAGCTGTAGGTATCTAGGCAGTAAATGAGGAGGGCCCCGCGCGGTGCTTGGCTTGAGAGGCGAGGCCATCCATGCATAATAAGTAGCCAGTTTGTGAGCATGTGTCCTAGGACCTGCGCCATCCATCAAGGCAGCTACCCGTGAAGGCTGTGCTGTCAGGGCAGCTACCCGTGTAGGCTGTGCTGTCAGGGCAGCTACTTGTGTAAATTGGGCTGTTAGGGCAGCTACCTGTGCAGACTGGGCTGGCAGGGCAGCCACCCGTGGTCAAGATGTTTGGAACGGCCGAATTCATACGGGGGCCTGTAGGTGGAATGCCCACAGGCCCAATCGGGGGCCGCGTGCTTTCTCTGCAGCTACCCTTCAAGTTTACAAGTTTAAGTTTGACCTTCAGCCAGGTAGTTTGACTGATCAGGTTGCTGGTGAACACCAGCCATCATATAAACATCCATAAGCTTTGAAATAAAGCTACCCTTCAAGGGTACCAAGTTGGAGCGTACAGCCTCCTCATGTTGGGGGGGTTCAGCAGCTTTTTATGCGGGCATGGAAGTGGTAACGCAGGTATGTTTCCCAAGCAGCAGCCGCAAGGGGCGTTTCTGCCGCGTCTTTAGGCTTGCGCAGCATGTCATGGACATCTTGTGAGCGCATACACAATCTATCCAAAAAAACGCTCTCTGGTACTTGGTTTGTCTGCGCTAAGCACGTCTGCATTGCCTTCTGTACTCCTTATAAAGGTGATTCCAAGCATGCACAGCCTGACCAGAAATAACGGCTAAAATAAAAACGTCTCTTGACTTTTCACTCCTGATCAAACCATACAAGCCTGTATAGACCCCTCAACACCATATGCCCAGAAGGATATCGACACATGCCAACTCGTTAATTCCCAGATGCCTGAGCTATAAGCGCACTTAAACAAAAACTGGCTGTTTCCACCTTTTTCTCCACAATGGCCTCATCAAACTGATGAAGCATCACTGTATTTCTTTCCAGTTCCTCAACGTAAGCTCCTTGCATAGCAGGTTTCCATACCAAGGCCAACTTGCTAATGCCACCTTCCGCCACATGCACAAGGTTCGCCTGTCGCAAAAACCAGTTCATATTCAGCAGCCATATCCACCAAAAAACGCCCAGCATCATTTACCTCCCAAGATTCACACCGTCGCAGGGCTTGTAAAGACCGGCAGTGCAGCAGAGCCCAGAATGGGCGTCTGTTATCTCATTCAAGTTGCTGACCTTTACGTCGAAATCACCATAGACCACAATGTAAGGATTTCTGCAATGCACGGGTGCAATCTCAGCTGCCAAGTTCAGAATAAGCGTATGAACACCCATGGCCTGCGGTCGTTAATAAATTGCCCCCAAAAGGACATAAGTGTTAGAACCAAGTTACAAGTTAAGGGGTTAACCGCCAGCCAGGTCGCTAGGCTGATTGGTTGTTGCTGGTCTTCGCCAGCCCAAAAATAGTCCATAATGTCCGAAATGAAATGGCTGAGTCTATTGTGCCGTTGAAATAGAAAATCAAAGACAGTCTGACTAGGCAAGGCATGTGGAATATAAGGGGCCTTCATAGAAAAGGATTGGCAGAAAGGGAAGAAAAGGAAAGAGTACTTTTTCTGAGAGAGCACACAAACAAGTCTTGACAGTGAAAAAGAACATGCACCTCATTTTGAACAGCAGCACAGGAGCACTTGTCACAGTGGCCATTCCCACCGCGCCATTAAATGGAGTATTAATCTGGAATATTCCACCGCGAGAGTATGTGCTCGCAAGCGAAACCTGCTCGCATTCCTCACTTATGGCATAACATGCTTAGGGAGATTAAGGTGCAGATAGCGAGGAGGCATCAGGGGGGCACCCCCATTTTGCACCCGTGTGCGTGAATCAGCTTGAAGATCTAAGAGGGGGCAGGCAAACCAAGAATGATAAGTCACCAATTTGTTGTTGCTTTCCAGAGGGTTCATACCAGCAACGTCCCTCCACACTTTTCTCATCCTAAAAATCTCCTCAGGTCAGCAGCGAAATCCGAGTAACAGATAGGGATCCCCTGCAAGAAAGCTTGTGTATCTTGTGTATAGCTTGTGTAAGTGTCACAGCCTCGCAATCCCTCAAAGGCGCGCAAAATGTCCGAAGCCCTAGATGTTTTAGCCCGAGGCACCAGCTTCGGGTCTGCATGAAGGGTCTGCTTTAGAGTGGCACCGTAATAGTGACTATTAGAGGACAACAACCCGTTTTAAAACCGAATGGCAGCTCTAAACCAATAGGATTGCAGAGATTCATGTGCACACGCACGTAAAACAGCCCAGTTAGGCGCAGACCGCTTCACACCTTGGGTGCCCTTTAAGAAATTCAATGCAATGTCTGGAGGGTAGGTCTAAATACATCACCTTCGCGCAAAAATCTGGGCTCCAAGCCCGACAGCCATACATACCAGCAGGCACTACATATGCCTTAGCAAGCCAAAGGGAAGCAAAAGGTTTGTCATATAGGGCAGTGTCCCGTACAAACCCACGTGTTAGAACCAAACAATTTTCTCGTGGAATCCAGATGCATTGTGTTTCAGGCATAGAGACACATGGAGACATGAAGTCTGCACAAGCATTTGAGGCAAAGACAGCAACACCAAATCCTTTTCTGCCCAAAACATCCTCCATCACAATAGATGTATGGATGAATTTGTGCGTGCCTACATTGTACTTGTGTGTCTGCCATGTACCTTCTAGCGCAATCGCAATTCTTGCCCTAGTTCAAGTCTGGACAACAAGACCTTCTCATACTATAAGGGCAGCCCTTGTTCCCACATCGAGGTTGAAAAGAAGAGTGGTAAAGCCAGCAGGGGTAACTCTGATGGCATGCATTGAGGGAGAAACTTGACTTGAAGGTTCACAATTGGTGCAAGCACAGAGTTAATAAGTTCAGGGTTTACCTCCGGCCTGGTCGCTTGGCTGATCATCACCATGATGGTCTTGGTCTTAAACAGGTTGTGGCTGGCCATTGCCAGTCAAAAAGTAGCCTATGGCGTCTGAAATAAAATGGCAAAAGTTTGTTGTGCCGCTGAGAAAAGTTTAAATTTGACCTTCAGCCAGGTACTTTGACTGTTCAGGTTGCTGGTGAACACCAGCCACACAGAAAACATTCATAAGCTCTGAAATAAAACAATAGGAATCATAAGTTTGTCTCTGGAAAAAATCAAAGACATCTTCAGAACAAGCTCGGGAGAAATAAAAAGTGCCGCTGAGAAAGAAAAGCAAAGACGTTCTGATTACTAATCAGCGCCCAGTAGGCAAGGCATGTACTACATGCCTAGTAGAAGATAAGGATTGTAAACTTGCAAACTTCCATACTGTGTGCTACACACTCAGTTCTGACTTCCAGCGAAAAAGAAGCTATAAGGTATAGGGGGCAGGTTAAGGGTGGAAGTGCTCTTCTCTCTACCCCCACTGACCATGGAGGAGGACTGTATGGTGCATGCACCAAACGGTTGCCTCTCCCTGAACATACACCATTGTATAGTCAATAGTAATGGTCAGCTATCAATGGGAGGGTAGCTTACAAGCTGAGCCAGCTGAATTGTAATTGAAAGGCGGCAAGAAGGCTCCCTATTCTACTTTTAAAACTACAGAGCTCAAAAGAAGTGCACAGTTTTAAAGCCATCACATAGCTTGGCAACAAATTGTAGAAAAGGTGCTCAGCTTGCATTCAGAAGCTTGGCAGGTCTCGACAAATCTCGTCCACATGATGCAAGTATTTCCACTCCATTGGATTAGCCCTGCAGAGCAGATTTTTTAACAGCGCACCGATAATCTAATTGTCTGCGCTTCTCCTGGGGCTGTGGGAGAATGTCATTACAGATACATACGATTTTAAAGCATGCACTTCACATTCAACAATTCTGCATTTCTGTCTATATGCAGCTTTAGTTCAGAGGATTTGGCCTGCTGAGTTGCCCATTTGCGCTGCCCAAAAAATAGAGTATTATTGCAAATCTCATGTGCTAAGAAAAACACTGGAAAAACACAGATGAATCCAAAAAGTTCCCCACAAAACTGCAAAAAATGCTTAAGATGGTCGTGCTAACTGGGATGCACTTTTAAAATACCAGGATCTGCTTGACTCAGTCTAAGAGAATGCTGGCCTGGCTGGGCATGCCCTCAAAAACTTTCAAGCTGCAGCCATTCCAAACCCATTTTTTCCCACCAGCAATTGCACAAAAAGAAAAAAGTCCCATGCAGATTTGACTATCAGTGTGCTATGCGGATGTAAGCTCCTGAATAGCATTTGGCATCCCATTGGATGCTGAAATATTGTGCACTTACCTATCCCACAAAGCAGGGCAAGGAAATGCAGCCACCTCATCCAACAAGAAGCCAAGAAAGCGGAAAACATTCATTGCCTCAAAGTGGAAGTCAAACACTGGCACCTGAAGTGAGAAAAAAGTGTGTGTAAGTTGAATTTGCTGAGCAAAGAGGGACGTGCAACTGAGTATGTTGCATGCACAACAAGAGCATGTGACACCACATCTTTGTCGTTAAATCCAGGAATAGAGGTGAAGCAAAGAATGAATTAAGAAAGATGTGCTGGTAGGCAGCCAGACTTGTCTCAATAATGTGATATCTTGCTGTTCAACTTGTGCGTATTGCCATCAATTCTTGAAAAAGAACCATGGAGATTAATTCTTGTGCATCATTTGCCAAAGAACCAGGCAAGCATGCTTGTGCAAGCACCAATATGCCAGACGAACCTTTTTATTTGTATAAACATCTGTGAACTCGATGTCATCTCCCTTGCATGAGTGACAACTTGGCTTTATCCCAAAGCGGCGTGTAGGTGAGTGTGGTCTCCTGCTTGGCATGTAGGAATGTAGGAATTGTTTGGCTGGTTATGTGTTGTGATTGAGGTTTTAGTTGCGTGCATAAGGAAGGCAGTTGTCTGTTTGGCTGCAGCTTATCTTGCAAGTGGAAGCAAGGGACAGCTGCTTTTATAGGTCTCACCTATCATCAAATACGAATTGCTCAAAGAAGGTAACGTTTGCGCGGTAGATGCTCGCCCAATCAATCACAGGAGCTGCAGAAGCTATGAAGGCCTTCAGGTACGTGCGGGCGACGACATTGTCAGATACCCTCCTCTGCATCAAGTGCAGAACCAGGGGACAAGGCATTCCTCAAGCTGCTCAAGTAGACATGAGTTCAGGTCTGGTGGAAAATTATGCTGGAGGCACTGTGGCTAGCGAGAGAAGGCCAACTGGCACATGGCAAGCAGTTCAACATTTTTCACTAGTTTAAACCTTGCACAGTGCCTTCTAACAGGAAGTTCTAGAGTCTTGAAAATGTCACAATCAAGAGGTCCATTCTAAACGAACATTTGTCTTTGCAATTCACATCCCCCTCAGGTCCTGACTCACAGGTAACCCCCAAACTGTATGTAAGCTAGGAAGAAACAAGGCTGCAGGAAGCTCCCAGAGGGGTTGTAAAGGATGACCTTAGTGGCCGGGTATTATGCCCTGCTCTCCTGGCACAGATTATGCACAATAGGCACATTTCACATCACCTAGTAGTCCTGCAAACCGAGGTGATTGAAATCTTAGCAACAAAATTTGCGGCATTATCTTTAAAAAAACACTCATCATGACAATTTGTCAAGCAAAATGGACCACTTTATCTGACATCTTGTTGATGTAACTAATGCTGGTGCTTTTCAGGGCTGTGGCTGGATACAGTGATTCAGCGGCAGCTGAACCTTTTTGCTCATCTTCCATTTGTACATCATTTGCTTATTGAGAAGAGCCACGATCGTAACAAAAACACTGAAGCAGAGCTGAGTATGAGGGGTTAGCAATGGTTAGGTTGCTGTTTAAACTAGGCAGGTTTCAAGCTGCACCCAGGCAGAGGCTCCCAAACTGGCGACCCTTCCAATATTCAAAAAGCCACCAGAGATTGGTAAGTTTGGAGACCCCTATGTTGGGAGCACGCGATAAGGCATTTCATTATGGGCCTTAACTGACCAACTCAAAGAATAAATTGCCACTCGAACCAGGAAGCCTTTCCGTAATGCTTACATCCCTCCTTGCGACCCAGTATGCTTTGGGGTTTGCTAGGTACCACAGATGCACAGAGCAGGGTTTGCAAGAAGGCACACTGGACTATAAGGGGTACCATGAGCTCAAGGCCACAGTATCAGGGTGCTCCCGATGCCATTGTCCCACTCTTGCTCGTTGCTGTGTTGAACTGGACAGCTAGGCACGAGGACTCTGTACACTGTGTACTGTACTGTAAGTGTACTGTTTTGCACTTTTAATTCAATCTGTGCTCACAATGGCTCCCTATGCCCACACAAACATGCACAGGCACACGCACATTCTATAAGTGTGTCTCAAACACACCTGCTTCCATAGTTCTTGGAAGTCCGTGTACGCAGCACACAGTGTGGGTGGTAGGTCGCTTGTGCCGGACGCTGCTGGCGCAAATGTTGGAGCATTGCACATGCGTGGCCCTATAAGGCTCAGAACAGAGCCTGCTCGGCACACACACGGGCTTGTGTCCGTGTTCTGAATGCAAATGGAAGACAAGGCACAGGGTTATGCTCACATTCTAAATGCACAAGGAAGATAAGGCAATTCACGCAAGTTTGCAAGCAATCGGCATGAAGCAGAGCCTCTGGATATGGGCAAGGGCGGCCAGGTCAGCCAGGCAAGGGCGGCTAGGCAAGGGGCATCACAGAGGTGTGTTTGCATAATTGCACAACAAGCTTCTGGCCTACAGCCCAAGCATGCACAGCAACAGACATAGGAGCACAGCGCTGCAAAGAAGCAGAGGGTGTGTGCTGTATGAATGTTGGTACGCGGGGTATGAATGTTGTGCATGGCGTGGGGCTTCGTTAGTTGGCTTGCACAAAAATGCTGTACCTGGCCCGCACGGTGCAAGGGAGTTTCACTCAACTGCCTCACCCCACTCAAGGTTTTAAGCGTTCACAAGTGACCACAACCCCAGTCCCCAACCCTGCAGCTTCCTGCAGCGGACATGCCCAGCAGCATGACCTGCAATTCTTCTCTCTCCTTGCCCTTGCCACAAGGCGGCCCCGCACTGCACTGAGACTTCCAAGCAACACACCCGCAGATTGCAGCAGCACACACTCTGCCTCGCTCACCCCTGTCACACCCGGGCTGCAGGCCACGCACTCCCCACCAAACCGGGGTGCCAGGGCGTTGCCGGTCCCGCAGTCAGACGCGGCCTGTGCAAAGCTGTCCAGGCTGTAGCGTGTCAGGGGCGGCCGGTCAAAGGGGAAGATGCTGGCAAGCGCAGGGTCAGCAGCTAGGGCCTGTTGCAGGCCTTGTACACAATCCTGTCACATGTGCGGATGGAGAGGCAAGGTGCAGAGTGGGCGGCCTGGCAGCAGGTGACATTTGGCGCTTTTCAGATGCTGCAAGCGCCATGTGTGTATGTGTGCACATATGTATGAACACACACGTGCACGCATGTGTGTTCATGTGTGGGATTACATGTGTGTGTTTGTGCGCCTGGTATGTGTTTTGCGTTTTGTGTGTGTCATATCACCTGCAGGAGTCGAATGCATGTGTGTGTTTGTGCGCGTGCGCTTGCTGTGTCAGTGTGCATAGTACACATGCACGCCCGTGTAAGTTTTCTGGTGCAAGCATTGCGTACAGCAAGGGCCATCAGGAGGTCCCTGCACCCCATGGCACATGCATGGACGGGGCGTATGCAAGGTGTGTAAAGGCAGGGGGCACATCGTACCCCCTTGGCTTGATTAGCAAGCAGGTTCAGTGGCCTTGGGGCATACATAAGGGGGCGCATAGGCCCAGCGCTCAGCCGGCAGGGGCCGTGTTCTGCTGCAGACAACAGAGCTGTGTGGCACTCAAGCCCCTGCAGCTTACTTAGTCATTTATTACTTACAGTGGCTGTGCTGTTTGCATGGACTTGGCCAAGGTCTCGGCGGGCTAGCTCAGCACAGGCATCCCAGAAGTTGGACAGCGCAGGCTGGGCCTGCTGCCTGTGCAGCACCGCGCATGGGCATCGTGTGCATCAGCTGGCCATGCGGTGCGACAAGGTTTTGCGCGGACTGGTGCTTTCAACTGTTCTGCTGCTTAAGCGTGTGAGTCGCAAGGTGTGATGCATGCAAGAGCCCAGTGAGCCCACCCTGCATCTATGAGTATGCTCACAGCATGGAATGAAATACATGACCAGATGCCTGCGCGCACATGCATTAGAGACTTGAATTGAGGAATATGCATCCAGTGTTGAGTTGTGAGCCCAATCTTTGCAGGCTGAAGCACAGATTTTATCGATCAAAGAATGTTACCTACCACTGGTCCTCAGACCTGACCCAGTAGAGTTGGATTGAGCTGATTAATCTAGATGCCAACCAACAAATGACTGTGTCACTCGTATATCCAAATGCGCACAAGGAGTTGCGACTCACCTGATGTTGCACAGGGTCCCATACTTGCTACCACGCACGGCAAAAGCAACATCCTTGGCCTCTAGTCTGCCATTAGCACTCAGTCGTGTTATGATGTCCTATAGAAGGAGGTAACATTTAAATGTTAGTTGCTCGTTGACTAGGCATCCTTGGAAGCAAGGTACGGATGGAGACTCTGTAACCAACCGTGAATTTTTGCTAAGCGAGTGTTAAGTTGCTCCACACATGCTGTCTGTTGATTACAATCACATGCACACAAGCAATTTCTGATTCCCCCTCCCCTACTATCTCCCGCTGAAGCAAAAGACTAGTTGAGCATATGGTCTGACTTACATCATGCAATCTTGTGCTAAGTTAAGCTTTTGCACAGGTGTTCAGTGATCTCGTGCAGCTACAGTGTATGTTGAGAGGGCCAAGCCAGGCTCTCTTGAATTGTTGTGTTCTGCTGACAGTGGCATACACGTGAGACAGCCTTCAAGACATACAATTTATGAACACAGAATGCTAGTATAGGCGAGCAGGGCAGGCTTCCAAATTCTACGTCTTTAAGCAGGTCCTCTGTCTCTGCCCACCTCCGAGTCCACGGGGGCCATCCAAAACGCCAAGGCAGGAATATTTGCGCTGCTGCTCTGGGGATTGACAATCCGAATTGCAAGCTGGTAGCGCGTCCCTTGCTTCCATGCCCCTGGGCAGGATCAGCAAATTGCAAAGCAGAGTGAGTGATCACGCCCAGTAAGAGCAGGAACATGGACTTAGTCTGGGACATCAAAAGTAGACTGGTCATGCACATGGGCAGGATAAGAATATGGGATTGATTATGCACCCAGACAGGACCTGCAAATCATTCTATGAGAAACAAACCACATAAGTCGGATGCCTGGCCTCTGAGCTCAGACCTAAAGGCTTAACCTGAATATGCTGCACAGGTAACATTTTTGGCTTGCTATTGTTTGTCCAGACTTTTCGAGTAAGTCAAGGATGATGCCAGGGGAAAAAGCAGGTGTAGCTGGGGAGATTATCCCTTCTTAATTCCTTCTAAAGGTTAGAGCTCTGCAACTATTAATGCAACGACTATGAGGAGAGGGATAGTAGTGAACTGTAGTAACGGCGGCAACGGAACTAGCTGCAGCCAGCTGCCTGGACTGTGCAGATGTGAATTTTCAGCAAAAACATGATGAGCATTGAGCAGAGTCCATTCCTTTTTTTGTTTATGCTTCCTGTAAGATGATACAGCATGATTAAAGTGAAGGATCTCAAGATCTCCTCGGCCTCCCTGATGATCAAAGCCCGAGCTATGTTTTGGTAGAGGTTGCGTGCGGCAGCCGCACTACGGTCGTTTTTCATTCCATGGTCAATTGGGACATACCTCATGCGTTTGAGGCAACCACACTACAGTCCTTTTCTAAGTTTTCTTATGATCATTTGGGCCATCCATCATGCAGCGTCAGCCAGGGTGCCAAGCAATCTGCACAGGGTGGCCTTCTAAATGCTGGCAAAGTTCGCACTTAAAATATGGTCTTTGGTGCCTTGCTTCCCTACACTGGCATGCCAAAAGCTAGCTAGCTGGTAAGAATCTCTACTTACCAGTCAACAGGGCACAATTGGATGGATTCTCACTGCTGTCTCGGCTGCCGAGTAGGCCCTTTAAGCTCCTGCCCTGACTGTCTCGCTGTAGGTCATCATACCTGTTTGGCCGGTGCACATGGGGCACATCACAAGTAGACCAGAAACTTTCCGTCATAGGAGGCATGTACACACACCAAGAACATGATGGCACCCCTCCAAGATGTAAGCGGCAAACGCTCTCAAGCAAACACACATGCACACATACATGCACAACCCACATCAGAGACTGATTGGTGTGAAAAGGGCAAGCTGTACCATAGTGACACACCTTTGATTCACAAAGCTGCCTGCAAAAAACGGATCTGAGGCCAGCACTCCAGCCAATCCTCCAAATTCTAGGCCTTCTAGCTGATTACTTGCCCTGCCTCTTCCCCTGCCCTGGAATACAAAGTTTGAGGCCTCCCATCTGCCTTCTGACTTTGCATTGAACACTATGCGGTCGTCCAAATCAAATAGTGAGCCCCCCTCGCGCAAGGAGAGAGGCGTGAAAGACGCTGGGCTCCAATTAAGGGTGGTGTCATTTGCACAGACAAGCAAGCTGCTGGTTGGGAGCGCCTGGGGGAGAGAAGTGAGAGAGGAAGCCAAGAGTGCTGCTGAGTAATTGCTTCTATTCATAGTGTATGCATATGTGCGCATGGAAGTATGTTATTCCACTTGCTACCTTGCATCATTGAGTTTACTTAGGTAGCTGATCATAAGTAGGTACCTGAAAATCAGTGAAGGTTTCCTGCTTGTTTGCTTGTTCATTCTATTCCGTCTGCTCGCCAATTTGCCTGTTGTTCAATTGTGTGTACTTTGTCTAGATGTGGTTTGTACTAATATTCTGCCCGTACTTTTGCAACCAAACGCTGTAATCATAATTAAAAGAGCCATGGATGAATCTAATAATCAATGCGGTCAGGCTGGCAGTTAACCCTTACTTGTAAGTATTTGTAAGAATAAATTCTGAGGTCCAGCTAAGAAAAATGAAATTTCAAGAAATTTGGGTGGACACGTGAAAGGCAGGGTGATGTGTTCCTGCCTCCTCCCCCAAAATAATCCACAAAAGGGCAGGGTGATGGGTTCCCACCTCTGCCCCAAAATAATACACAAAAAAGCTGGAAGCACGGTAATCAGTAGCAAGAACAGCAGCAGCAGGGGCAGCAGCAGCGATATGGAAAGTAGTGTTTCAGACTCGGGTCTACTGATTGGATCATGAAGTGTTGGAACCAAAATTGGCATTGAGCAGACTTTTTGGTGAGACATGAAAACATTTGCACAGGAGATTTTGGGGCGTGATCAGCAGGTCAGGCAAAGAACCTCCTCGCTCATGCTCGGGGCAAATGTCACAGCTCCAGTACATGCAAGAATTCAGGCCAAATTGGCCTGCATATAGGTGGCTGCCTGGAATTGCCCATTCAAGCAGAACAGGACTGCGGAAACGTGTAAAATCTTGGGGCTTATGTGAAATTCATATGAACATGTGTATGTTTATGCATTCTGTTCAAGTCTGTACTAAATCACATGACTTATGTGCGCAGTGCGCACATCTATGGGCATACATATGTTGAAAAGGCATGAATCTGTCAATGCGTATGCACGCATGTAAGTATGGCAAGTGTTGTGCAAGTGCTCTGATCATATCCGTCAATGTGCATGCACGCATGTAAGTATGTGCATGTGTTAAGTGCTCTGATCATATTTTCCTTGCGTATGCACAAAACACTAAGGATTGTGCGTTTGCAATTGAGCGGACATGCTTACATGCGTGCGTGTGTGTTTGTTTGAGCGTGTGCAAGTGCGTGTGCACATGCATGTGATTTTGTGTTTGAATGTGTGTGTCGCGTGCGTGTGCTAGTACGTATGTGCGTTTGTGCAAGCAAGTGTGTGTGTGTACGTGTGTGTACGTGTGCGTGCGTGCGCACGTGTGTACGTGTGTACGTGTGTGTACGTGTGTGTACATGTACATGTGTGTAGGTGTGCGTGCGCACGTGTGTACGTG
>LFIK01002443.1_pt1 | contig 15029 bp, 18 predicted proteins | sample 643401 | NCBI WGS metagenome assembly LFIK01 (sample SAMN03777447, study PRJNA286221) | soda lake metagenome | biome: soda lake; feature: Kulunda steppe; material: water; isolation source: sample T5-Br brine of Lake Tanatar-5 | place: Russia: Kulunda steppe | collected 2010-07 | reverse complement strand
CTACGGCTAGGCAATACAAAGGTTGAATTTTTAAGTTGCTCCGGTGTTGAGAGGTTTTTTTCTATGTAGTCGTCAATAAAGGTTTGCATATTCGGGTAGTAAAAATGAATTTCAAATTTACGGTTTTAGGAGTTTTTTGCCTAAATTTTATAAATTAAAATAAGGAGATTAATTGTAATGACTCAAGTGGAACCTTATTTATTTGTAAGATAAAGCAAAACATGAAAAACATTCTAATAGTAAATGATGTAATTACTTCAGTTGCTGTATTGATTCTGTTTCAATTTACCTCATCAAGAACCTGATGGAGTTAAAGGCTTTTGATAAGAATTCACCTGTTTCCTTATCATAAGCATTTTCTTTAGTAAAGAAAATCGGTTTTTTTATACATAATCACCTATATATCAAATAAAAGTGACTATTATAAAAAGATTTAAACGGTAATAGACTTTAAAAGCTATAACGACTGGATAGTTTTCGTGTTGAATGGGATCGTAGAGACTGCAAAGCACAGCATCAAAATCATCTTGAGAATTATGTTGGGTGAAAAACTAAATCCAAACAGCACTTGGTGTAGTAATGTGAGATTTTAGCTTTTAACTACAATATATTTGAAAATAAATTCATTGATTTTTTCAGTTTTGACATTATTTGACAAATCGTTTATCGATTTTTGGATAGACATAAAAAAAAATTGTTACAATCATTTTACAGAATTACTAAAAGAGATGATTCAGAATGCTATGATGACATAGATGATAAACACAGTAAACTAAATTGTTATGCAAATATTTAAATTAGTTGATATTGCTTATGCCAATATACTAAATGTGAGTGTTGAAACCTACACTGAAAAAATAGAAAAGACAACTTATAAAAGAGCCCTTTTAATTATTGAAGCAATATGCAGTGAAGACCCTAAATCAATTGAAAAGGCAAAGCGCATCTTTAATTTAATTAATTGATTTGATTCCTTCTTAACACAAGGCTTAATGGGCACCTAACAGCTAGCTTAATCGAAAAAATATATTTGTTACTAGATTGAAATTTTAAACAACTCTACTAAATGCAAGCCTATACCTAAATGCTCATGTTTCAATCGATAATCAATAAAAATTCCTTTGGGTGATTGAGATAATGGTCTATTTCTTTTAATTGATTTATTTTACTTTTAAGTCCGATGAGCTCATGTAAAAACGCATTTTCAGCTTTTAAACTTGAATGATGCATGAGTTGTATGGTATGCATGCCCCTTTTTTCGTAGTGTAAACAAACTGCCTTATTCTCATTGATTTTCTCTAAAAAAGTATCTATCGTTGTGGAATTAAACGTGCTTTTAATCGCATTGAATTGTTTTATTAAATGGGCTATGCGCTTTTTTCTTGAGTTGATGCCTTGTTTAAAATACCATGACTGCCCATCAGGTTCTTCAAGCTTTCGCTTTAAGATGGCATACTCTATGAGAAGGCCAGCCAAAGTCGAATGGTTTTGCTTTTTTACAAATAAGGCTTCTAACTTTTTAGCATCTAAACGCATTCGCTTGGTTTACTCTATTATTTCTTTTAAATGCTCAAACACCATCACCATTGCTAGGGTGTCTAACTCACAATACTTCAACAGGGCTTCGCGTAGCTTACCTCTTTCTAAATCGCTCATATCAGTATATTGGGTTAACCCGTAGGCGGTTAGGGCGGCACCACCATTATTGATTTCGTCAATATCACTTTTACGCTCAAAATCTGAATCCCAATCCTTAAAAGGTTTGTCTAAAGATTTATAAGGGTCTTCTATTTCACCGTCTTTTATACGCAACCACTCATAATGATCAGGGAAGTTTTTGCTCGTCATATTGATGTCTGCAATCGGTTGACTGTACTTTTCTTTGATGAATTCAGAAGTTTTAAAAATAGCTGGCAAAATAGCTTTTATGGAATTACTTCCTTTGGTATGTGGGTTGTAGTAATAGGCTTTGATTACTTCACAAAGGTCAATCATACCTCTTTCGGGTTGCCAAAGTTCGCCTTCGTAATACTTGTCCTTTGTTGGCGTGGTCAATGTCTTAATAAAGTTGATTAAGCTTTCTTTGTCTGGCTCGGTTGAAGCTTCCAATTGCCGTTTGACTTGATTTAGGGTAGAATTTTCATAGGGCGAAAACTGAAACACAGAACCGTTGTTTAATTCTAAGGCTGCTTTTAGTGCTCTTACAAACTTAAAATTAGGAAACTCACCTGGGTTGACATTAATAAATTCGTTAGCGTGTTCTATGCGTCCATCTTCATGGTAGATATGGTGAGAAAACTGAAACACTACTTTTTCATAAGGATGCTGACCTTCATAAAAAGGGAGAGCCACCGTAGAAGCTTCAAAATCAATAAAATTGTAAGGTGGTATCCAAGAAGTCATTTCGCTTTTCAATTCTTGATCTAAAATTTCAAAAGTGAAATTATCAGGGTCTAATGCTTTTTGTTTTTGCAAAATTTGCCTTTCATAAAGCGACCAACCATTCAAAACCTGTTTTGATTCACTTTTTGGTTGTAATTGATCATCATTTATGTCTTCTAATTTTAGGATATTAAATTCATTGAATCCTTTAAGTTTGGTATGATGCAGCTTTGAGATTTCAAAAGCATTTGGTGCTTTAAAATCTTCTTCTTTCCAACCTAATTGCTTTTGAAAACATTCTTCAAAGCCTGATTTTTTATCTTTTGAGGCCGCATCGGTTTTAAACTCGCAATGTTTACATTTTGCAAAGTTGAGGGGATAACTAAAATAGCGGTCGTCTTGATAGGCTTTAGATAAGACTTCAATAGCATCTTCAAATTCATAATCTTCTAAAATGCGATGTTCTCCTGTTTCAATTTTAGTAATGATCTCAGAAACATCTTTAAGAGATAAAACCGAGTCTTCTGGAAGGTTTAACTGCGCTAATTGGACTTCCTTTTTTTCTATTCCGGTTCTACTATTGCTGTTCTTTTTAATGCGGAACATTTGATTTAGCCCATCTAAAGATGCCGTTTTAAGTTGGTCGGCTAGCATTAAGTAGGGCTTGACACTAAATTGCGGATGTGCTTTCTCTATAACGTATTTTTGAAAAGCCACATCAAACAAATACAAACTCCAATCAGAGTTATATTTCACATCCTTCTTCTTATCCCCTTCTTTAAATGACTTGGCCTTTACTTCAATTAAATTGATGTGATTGCCTTTTTTCTCTAAAATATCAACACGGATAAATAAATTATTGTATTGAAAAGCAGCCTCATAAATCACCACATTCTCTTGTTGCAGGTATTGATTCGTTTCAGCTACTTTTTGTACATAATCATAATCAGCATTTTGAATGTCATCAACTAAATAACCACCAGGGTAATGCATACGTGCTAATTCTTCTACCTGAAAGCCACCTGAAGCCAAAGCTTCTAAAAACGGATTATTGTTTTTTTGATTGGCATAGTCATCTTTCTTGGTGTAAAACAATTTATTAGGGCATTCAAGGCCTAATTTAAAACGTGATTTAGTTAAGTATCTCATGCTTGCTGCTTAAAATTTATTTCAGATGTATTAGCCATTTAGTTTAAAATAATCTAAAATGGCTTCCCAATCTGGGTATGTATTGAATTTGTTATTGATATAATCCCAACCAAAATGAAGGTGCGTTCCCTTAAAATTGCCTGCGCCGTTAGCTATTCGATCATCGATTAAATAGTCGCCGTTGAGCAAATCTTTACGGTGGGTAATGATTATTTTTTTATAAAACAGCTCACCAAAATAACGCTCAATCCACAAACGTTTATGCATCCAAGCTGTTGGATTATGCCAGGGTGCAGTGGTTAAGATGAATAATTCATATTGACCAGAGTTGTTGAGTTTTTCTACCGCTTCAATAGCGCCTTCTATAGGTTCTAAGTGCTCAAATATACCAGGAATGTTATCGGGTTCATTGTTACTTTTAGCTAGGTCTTCTGCTGGTATATTAGCAATCGCTTTGCTAAAATCAGCCAGGACACCATCCATGTCTATGTAAATAATCGGTTTATTCATGTTCTATTAGTGTTTTAACTTTTGTTTTGATTTCATATTGTAATTAATTAAAATTATTTACTACAGAGTTCTTGAGTCTATTTGAATGAGTTTCAAAACCCCATCATCGTATTGAATTAATTCAATTTCATCTGGTTTTTTAAAATCTTTATTGTAATAATAGTCGCGATAAAAAAACGTGAGATGATCTATGTAAGCAATATTATCTAAATTAAAGATTGATCCACTAGTCGTTAAGTCACTAATTTTTGGACGCCTATCTGATAATGCTCTATATTCAGGTTTTCTACTTATCTGCGAATTAACTATCATACAGATATTGAGTTTTACGGCAATACTTTTTAATTCTTTTATTAAATTATCCCTGTCGTCTGTAATTAATTGTAAATAGTCGATTAAAACTACTTGTAGATTATTCTGTAAGATTAGTTTTGATAGATTTTCTAGATTGAAATCTGTTGAATCATTAATCAGAATTAAATCGGAAATGCGTTTTTGCATTAACTGACTTAAAGATGTTTTCAGACTTATTAATTGGGTCTTATGATACTGAGATATTAGATTTCCAATTGATAGCAGAAAACTAGTTTTTCCCATTCCTGGTCTAGCGGCAATTACAATAAATCCACCTGGCTTTAAACCTTTACTCCAAAAGGAATCCAATTTTTTATTTTCAGTTTTTATCATTTCTAAAGTTTATTCATTATTCCAGGTACGTTATATTAGCAACCTGTTCGTTCATCAATTAAATAGTCGCCAATCAGTAAATCCTTTGTGTGCGTAATAATCAATTTTTTTATAAAAAATATTCCCAAAATGTTCTTCAATCCAGTTGCGCTTGTGCATCCATGCGGTAGGATTGTCCCAAGGTGCTGTAGTTAAAACAAATAGGTCGTATGTATTGGATAAACACAGTTTACGAATAGCTTCTTTTGCGCCTGATACTACTTCCAAATTTGCAAAAATGCCATGAATATTGTCAGGGTTATCTTTATACTTTAAATAATCTGACTTAGGATGAGTTTTAATCGCCTTCCCAAAATCAGCAAGGACACCATCCATATCTATGTAAATAATCGGTTGATTCATGTTCTATAAGTGGTTAAACTTTTGAAGTGCTTTTATAAAATGAAATAGTTTCATTTCGTTGTAAGCTTCCCCTAAAACCGAACTGTTTAAAAGTATAAAATAGTTTTCTAAAATTACTATAATTTCAAAACTCAGGCACTATACTTTTATCGCACTCTTCAAATACTAAAAGTCCTGTAAATACATCCTCTTTTAGCATATCTCTTTTTTCAAAAGGCATTGCAGCTTCATCAAGAAAATTTTCCTGAGAAGCCTCATTGAGGTACTTTTTAATAAATTCTAACCGCATGTTGTATAGCTTTTCTGAAATTTCATTGGAATCATAACCAAAATCCTCTAATGATTTGTGGTCTGTCCATTCATAATCTTCATCAGTAAACTCTTCAAAACCCCAAGGTGCACTGTCTGTACCGCTTACTTTAGTTTTAATGTCATAAAAGTAATATCGGTCATTAACTCCTCCTCTTACGCTTTCTACATCAACACACAGGGTATATTTTCCATTGGTCTGCACTATTTCAGCTTTTACCAATGCTAGGTCATTGCCTTTATTATTATCTTCAACCTTGATGCAAATATAACTTTTTACACTATTGATTACATTGCTAGTACTGCTCACGTTAGTTTCTGCAGTAGCACTTTCCTCTTCTACTTTATTATCTTCAGAAATGTTATACTTTAGCTTCGTAGCCAAGCTTAAAAAAGCGAGAATGTTTTTCTCACCCCATTGGTTACACACCACCACATGAGCGCCATTTTTGATCTTAAGTGGTTCTTTAACGTTATATCGTTTAGGGTCTTTTATCTCAGCTTCCTTTGCAACAACGCCTTTTGAGCCTTGCACTTCATCTGGAAAAGCTTTTTGTAAATCTTCAAAACTGGGGTTATTTTTTTCTACATAGTCTTTAACTACGGTAAAAACTAGTTTTCTTTTGTTTAGGTTCTCGCCTAAACCTTCTACTGTGTACTTGGTGTAATCTCTTGCCGTTTTGGTTTATTTATTTTAATAATTAGTTTATGGTTATTCTATTATCATTCCTGCGAAATAGTTATTTAATTCTGTAGATACAATATTCCCATATCTAAAATATTTTAAGCATTCATTTTTATTCATTCTTTCAGTTCCAGCGTAGCATAAGGAAATAAATCCAACTTTTCTATCAATCATAAGTGCTGTTCTTGAAATCAATTTTTTAGCAACTTGATCTGCCCGCCATTTATCTAATTCAATAATTAGTATTTGATGGCCTTTTTCACCGAAGATGTCTATTGCATCTCGGTTTTCGCTAACCTTATATTCCATTTGCCACTCAAAATTAGAATGATTTTTTTCTAAGTGTTTTACAATAAAATGCTGAAGATCTTGGACTTTTTCTTTCTGCTCGGATTGATTGAAAGTGATTAAATCTTTAACATAATGCTCACAATCTAGATTATTTAATGAGTCGATAATTTTTTTAAACCAATTATCGTCAGTTAAATTACTTGTATTCTCCTTAACTTGAATTTTCATTTTTTTTATTTTAATTATTTTTCAACTCTCAAACTATTAATATATTCTAATGATGTCATAGTATCTGAATCAAAATCAGAAATAATATCCTCTAAATCATCTAATAACTCCTCTTTTGTTTCGATTTTAAAAAAATGCTTCAAATCGACAATGGGTAAGGCTTCAGCATCATAATCATCTCCATCTATATCCCATATACAACTCAAATCAAAGTCATCTATCTTAAGAATCCTTAGTTTGTAATAAGCTCCATTTTCTAGAAGGTAGTTATCCAGATTTTGAATAAGGTTTTTACAATAAATTAGAATGTCTTGATTGTTCAATATATTCTCATAATCTTCACTATCTGCCTTTCCATTAAGAGAGATAAATTCAAAATCATGGTTAAAGCGCAGTTCTAGTGCTCCACCTTCATCACTATATACACCAAACTCTATAGATACAGGTGAATTATTCTGTTCTAACATGTTAGAAACTGAGCCATTATCAATACTTGAAACCTGATAGCCCAACTTTTCACTAGCAGCTATAAAATCATTAATATTCTCACCCCACTGATTACAAACTACCACATGTGCTCCGTTTTTAATCTTAAGTGGTTCTTTAACGTTATATCGTTTAGGGTCTTTTATCTCAGCTTCCTTTGCTACAACTCCTTTTGAGCCTTGCACTTCATCAGGAAAGGCCTTTTGTAAGTCTTCAAAACTTGGGTTGTTTTTTTCTACATAGTCTTTTACGATGGTAAAAACTAATTGTCTTTTGTTTAGGTTTTCTCCCAAACCTTCTACATTGTACTTGGTGTAATCTCTTGCCATTTTGGTTTATTTAAAAATTAATTCAGAATTTATATGTTAGAATCTCTAAAATCTGTGGCTAGATTTACATAATCATACCCTAAATCAAAACCTCTCTTAAAATATTTTCCATTAATTGAACACTCTCCTTCATAATCATCTAGATCATATCCCATTGTCTTAAGGATTAATATCACAGAGTCTCCAACAAAATCTTCTTCTCCTGAAACATCAATTTCAAATACATCACCATATTCATGAATGTCGTTAGAAACAATAAACTCAGCTATATCCTCTCCTGTAGCGTGGTCAACACTTCGTAAAAGTGTCAAAATAAACAACGATGAGAAGTATATTTTAAATTCATTTTTGGGGTATTCTTTACCAATAAGCTTAACTACAGTATCACCTTTAGAAGTTAGTTCACCCCAATCATATCCATGTTCAAGAGCAATATCCCAATCGAAGTAAGTATCATATTCAAGTTCTCCCATTTTTTCTGAAATTTGAGTAAACAGATACAAATACCCACCGTATCTAGGACAGTCTTTTAAAGTAATTTCATTCAAATTACTATATAAATCAGCTATTTCTTCACAGTCACTTTCAGACTCCCAACTAAAGTTTTCAAATAATTGATTAGTATGTTCAATAAAATCATGAACGTCAGCAAATGTTTGGTTTTGGAAATAATTCAGGTATTCTTCTTTTATATTTATATTTTTTTGCTTTTCAGGGGTTGAATCTTGATTGTTTGTGTTAATCTGATAACCCAACTTTTCACTAACAGCTATAAAATCATTAATATTCTCACCCCACTGATTCATTACAACTACGTGGACACCTTGCTTTATTTTTAGTGGCTCACGCATATTAAAATACCTGTGATTTTTTACTTCAGCTTCTTTACGAATTAGACCAAATTTATCAGGGTTACCACCGTGAACTTCATCAGGAAAGGCCTTTTGTAAGTCTTCAAAACTTGGGTTGTTTTTTTCTACATAGTCTTTAACTACGGTAAAAACTAATTGTCTTTTGTTTAGATTTTCACCTAAACCTTCTACTGTGTATTTGGTGTAATCTCTTGCCATTTTGGTTTATAATTTAATAATTAGTTTATTGTAAATAATTTATCTCCAAGACTTATACATATCTGTTTATAATTTCCTGACCTAGGGCATTATAGTCATATCCCATTTCTCTTGCACTACTTAAAAAGTTTTCTGGATATATAGTACACTCACCTTCATATTGGTAAATATCTAGATCCATTGCTGAAAGTATATTTATAGTTAGGTCACATATCCAACATTCAGGATCATCATTAAATTTGTATTGTTCTTGGTCACAGGATACAATAAGTTCAGCCATTTCTGTATTAAGCATATCTCCCAATTCATCAGGTAGCATAATAACTGTAAAAATAAATCTTGTAATGAAAGATGAGATAAAATCGTCTTCATCTACTTCGTCACATACCATTCCAACAATATTGCGTTTGTTTGACACCAGATTATCCATGGAATAACTTAGTTTTGTCATTAAATCCCAATCTATATCCTCACTACTGTAGAAGTCATATTTTCCAGCGATTTCTATGCACAAGTAGGCGATTCCAGTGTATTTTAATTCATCAGTCTTTATAAGATCAAAAAGTTTATCAAAAAACGCCTCCATCTTATCATCATGACTGTCATCTTCTGCATCTAACTCTGAAAGTATGGTTTTTAAATCAGATTCTAACTTGTGAAAATTAGTCTCACTGAAATAGTCCCCAACTTTAATTTTTGAATACAAACTTTCAATGGTAAGTTTATTTGCTTCTCCCCTGTTTTCTGTTGAAGTATCCATTTTAATTGATGAATTTTCTGATATTCTGTACCCTAATTCTTTACTAACAGCTATAAAATCAACAATATTCTCACCCCATTGGTTACACACTACCACATGAGCGCCATTTTTGATCTTAAGTGGTTCTTTAACGTTATATCGTTTAGGGTCTTTTATCTCAGCTTCCTTTGCAACAACGCCTTTTGCGCCTTGCACTTCATCAGGAAAAGCCTTTTGTAAGTCTTCAAAACTTGGGTTGTTTTTCTCTACATAGTCTTTAACCACGGTGAAAACTAGTTTTCTTTTGTTTAGGTTCTCGCCTAAACCTTCTACTGTGTATTTGGTGTAATCTCTTGCCATTTTACTAATTGTGTTTTAAATTAATTCTGTTGTTTACTATTTTAAACTTGAGCTTTGAATATATTTTTTAAACTGTTACAAATAAAAAAAGGAGTTGTGTCAACTAGTGTCATAACTAAAACTTTTCTTCATTCTATCATTTAAATAACTTTTAAGCGCTTTGGGTTGTACAACTTCAACTTCTCCTGGCAGGCCTAATATAAAACGGCCTACACCAAAAAAATTACCAACTTCTGTAGAAAGCAAGTAATGGTTGTCTGATTTCTTTTCAATGTACTTCTCACTTAATGGAAATTCTTCTAAAATTAAATTATAAGCTACTAGAGATAAACTGAGCTCAATTGCAATAGGTTTAAAGCTATGCACTCTAAAAACATCTATCATACCCACTTGATGATTCGATTTGTATTGGTACTCTGTTTCTAGTACTTCTATTTTTTTTACTCTAGACGTTTTAAAGATTTTATTAGATTGATCTTGTGTATCGAAACACCAAATACCAGAATAGTTAACTGTAAAATCTATAGGCTCCACAACTCTATCGCTAATGTTCTTGCTGTAACCTGATTTATAACTCTTTAAAACCACTTGCTTTTGTTGTTTTATGGCTTGAATTAGGTTATATATGTTCTCTGTTTCTTCTTTTTTGGTGATCGCATGTATCACTCTGTTAAAATCGTAAAGGCTATAAAGTTTCTTGACTAGTTTTTCCTTTAATTCTGAATTTTCATCTATAGAATGAATTACTTTACTAAGGATGAATGCCTCTTCTTCACTAAAATGCAAGAGTTGACTAATATCTTGTGCTATCGAATTTTTTTTGTTAATCCTATAGAAACCATTGTTGTTATCGATCACAAATCCTACACGTTTGAAGGTATCAAAATAGCGATACACAGTCCTATAAGACATTTCAAAACGTTCAGAAAGTTCAGGTATAGTTCTGCCATACTTGCAATCAAGCATAAGAAGTAATTCCAACATTTTCTGAAATTTGGCTTGGTCTGCCATCTATCTTTTTATATTTATCCTTTTTCTTTACTTTTTGCATTTTGTATAACAGCATTCTTTCTTAGCTGAATTTGCCTTTTGGTAATAATCTATACATACTAATTTTCGGCTCTTTTTATATTTATATGCTAACTGAAAAGCAATAACAATAATCAATTTCGTAATTTATTTCAAAATTATTTAACTTTCTGCCCATAGCTTGCCCATTTAATTTAGTATGTTTGTAACATGTTGTATTTGCTAGGAAGTGTACTTTTATTTTCGGTGAATAATGTGCTCTGGTCTTATTTTTCAGAGCAGTTGCCTACGCTTGTTATTATTAAAAAACGGGCGGTTTATACCAGCCTTTTTACAGGTTTATTGCTTATTGGGTTTGTCTATTTTCAGGTTTTTGATGTTAAACTTGAAGAACAAATACAGCTATTAGGCATGAGTTTAATTGGTTGTTTGGGACTAATAAGCTTGGTTAAGGGTTTTAAAAATGGCTCGCTATTGCAATTTGCTTTTTATAGTCTATTACTCACTTTTGGGTTAGGAATTTATTTAGAAGGAACTAGCATCTTAAATCAGCGACTTAATTGGTTGTCCTTGAGCTTGGTAGCTGTAGGGTATGTGTATTTTATCTGGGTTCAGTTTAAAACCAAACAGCGTACTCGCAACTACTTAGCTCATCTGTATTTTGCCTTTGCCCATCTTTGTTTTGGGGTTTTGCTGCTTCTGCAATGGCAATTTTTAGAAAGTGTATCTCAGCTTAATATAGCCTTTACTCAAGAGTTAGTTGTATTATCGGCCACAAGTCTGTTGGTCTTGGTACACCAACCAGAAACAAAAATTTCTCAAAAAATAGCCTGGTGGCAGCTTGCTTTATTTAGCCTTCCTATCACCCTTGCCGTGCTCCTTGGTTTAGAAGGTTTAAAAAGCACCAATCCATTTCATTCAGCGCTCATTGGCTTGTTAACGCCTATTTTTACCTTGCTTTTAGGAACGCTTACCAAACAAGAACACTTGAATCTAAGTGCTTTGCCAGGGCTTTTGATACTTGTGTTGGGCATGGGATTATTTTATTTAATTTAGTAAGCGATGAATTACCTGCAAAAACAACTACAAAATGACATACAGAAACGAATCGGGTTTAAGATAACCAATTCTACAGATGTAAAGGTACTCATGAATTTGTTAGAAGAACAACAAATTAAAGGGATTGGTTTTAATACGCTTAGGCGTTTTTGGGGGCTTTTGCCACAAACCAATGCTAGCCAAAACACCCTAAACAAGCTTTCTAGTTTTCTTGGTTATCGGTCATTCCTAACCTACAGCAAAGAAAAAAACCAACATCAAAAATGGCTAACAGAAGCAAGATTACAGCAGCTAAAACATAAAGATAGATTAAGTAGATCTGATCTTAAGTTTATCCAAAACATGTGTGAGACACAAGATTCGGTTTATTACATTATAGCGGTATTTGAACATGCAGTTTACTTTGAAAAATGGGATTATCTATCTGATTTATTCAACCCCAACTACATCACTTTACTGAATAGCCCAGCAGAAGATGTGACCGAATATGCGGCTAAACTAGCGCAACTAATTAATATCTATTTAAACCACCTGCCCAAACCTTATTTTAATCGAATTATTGAACCCCTGATAACCAACTATCATTTTAGGTATTACATGATTTATTCTTACATCGATATGACGAACATCAACCATCGTTATGGAGAAATAATCAATACAATTCAGACAAAGGCAATCAATACTGAAGAACAACTATTTTTAACCTTGTTAAATGGTCTTTGGTTGTTTTTAAATACAGGTAAAGCTCCAGATGTAAATTTTAAAAATTTAGACTTGGACTTATTACCGAAAGTGTTAGTAGGACGCTATTATGGGTATCAAATTTTACAAGCTCAGGTTTCACAAGATAGCGTTAATGAAGATGAGTATTGGTCTGAATTCAAGAAACGATTTGAACAGACTGAAGCCCAAGACATCAAATGGTTCTTATTTGAACTCATACATCATCTAATTATAATTAGAGACTTTGAAAAATTAGAATATATATTCACAAAAAGTTATGAGCCCTTACTTGATGATTTCCATTTATACAGTTATTTTGATGTATTTACTTTTAATTTAATCGATGTTATTTTGAGCTTTCAAAATGGTAATTTTAAAAGAGCTAAAGTTATTTTTTACCAATTGGACGCTCATAATATAGAAAGAAGATTTTATCGTAATCACTACCTGGTCTTCTATCATTGTATGGGTTATCATTTACATCAGGACAACAACTTAAAATTATCCCACCAAAAAAAATATTTCGATTTAGCTAAAAAAACACAATTTAAAATCTTTAATCAAGCTTATTTAGAAAGTTTTTTGTTCGCTACCTAGCCTCCTCTGTGGCTTCAAAAATTTGTAAACGTTCTAAGCCAGTGGCTAGGTTTTTCACTTGATCAAAGACAAGGAGTAACCGAAGTCCATTTCTCGTTTGTTTTTCTTTCATTCTACAAACATGAGGGTGTTGCTGAACCGTTTGAAGTGCTTCGCTAAAACGCTTACTTTGATAAAAAACTGAATGTTGATCAGCTATAAAATAACCTATCATTTTAGCTTGCTTCATCACAATTTTTTCCAAACCAATTGATGCAGCTATCCATTTAATCCGCAAGCTATTAAGTAAATCAATAACCTGAATGGGTAAATCGCCAAAACGATCTTTCAATTCGTTTTCAAAAGCCCGTAATTCTTCTTCGTTTTTTAATTGATTTAATTTGGTGTAAAGGTTAAGTCGCTCGGTAATATTATTAATGTAATCATCTGGGAAAAGAATTTCAAAGTCGGTGTCAATTTGTGCATCTTTTACAAAAACCTTTTCTTCATTTTGATTTTCTTCCTGATAAAGTTCTTTAAATTCATTTGCTTTTAATTCATCAATTGCCTTATTGAGAATTTTTTGATAAGTATCAAAACCAATATCATTAATAAACCCTGATTGTTCACCACCTAATAAATCGCCTGCCCCTCTAATTTCTAGATCTTTCATAGCGATTTTAAAACCACTGCCTAGTTCAGAAAATTGTTCACTCCACTATTATCAATTGAACTAATTTGTGACAACGAATCATCTTCTGGATTATACACAAAAAGATTTTGTGGTTCATTAAAGCCTGTAGTGGCACCAAAGTATAACTTATTATTCCATTCAAATAAATTATTTACAACATACCCCTCCAAGGCTTCTACTTTTTGAGTGTTTTCCTCTGTACCATCAGACACCCATAAATTACTAAGAGACATAAAAAAAACTTTATCACCCACTAAGTTAATAGAGTTGATGTGCATTTCAACAGTTGTAGAAAAATCACTTTTGATTAAGGTAAAGCTTCCATCTTCAAAGTCATATTCATATAACGCATTTGGGTTATTGTCTAAAGAATTTTCCATGAAACATATTAATTTCCCGTTCAAAATTGCAAAATTTGCTCCGTATTGAATAATTTCATTCCCAGACCCTAGAGCAGGACTTGCCGTTGTTCCATCAAACTGCAATAACCTTCCAGGCTGTCCGTCTTCTCCTCGTCCAACTAAATATAATTTTTCATTGTAAACAAATAAAGGTTTTGCATTTGAATTAACATCTTCATAAAATGGGATTGAAACAACTTCAGCCCCGTCGTAAGAATACAGTTCAGACCCGCCTCTTTCAATATCATAAGCATTTAAAAATAATTTATCATCAAATATTCTAAGGTAACTTGGAAAACCATTAGCCCCAGGAAGAAAATCATGTACTAATTCAGTTTCTTCATTAGTTGTAAAACTAAATAACTCTTGGCCACTAGACCCCATTTCTGGGTCACCATTAGTGGCAACAAACATTAAATCATTTTCAAAAGTAGTTAAATCCCGAATTCGAGAATCACCTGATGAATTAATAATAGATTCCAGTTCGACAAGTTGTGCCTGCATGGTTGACGAAATAATTAAAAGAAAGACATAAAAATTTTTCATATTAATTTTATTTTGTTTAAATATTTAGATTTTTTTTTAAATAAATTCACCTATTTAATGAAATTCTTCAGCCAGCGTTTTTGAAAGTAGGGAGATAGTTTAAAATATAGTTATACAAGTTATTGTTTGAAATTACTGTTAAAGAAAATAGCTAGTCCCCAGCAATTCAAAATGTTTTTTTTGTAATAAAACAGAAAGCAAACCTGCTTTTGCCGGAGGTCACTGAGCTAAGCAAAATGCAAGCAAGAAAGGGCGTTGTATTGTGGTAATTTGAATTGATAAATGGTATTCATCAACTAATCCATTTCAATGTTTTCATTTTTCTTCTTCAAGAAGCCAAACATAATCACATCATAAAGAAAATGTGCGGTAAT
>LFIK01002442.1_pt1 | contig 15030 bp, 17 predicted proteins | sample 643401 | NCBI WGS metagenome assembly LFIK01 (sample SAMN03777447, study PRJNA286221) | soda lake metagenome | biome: soda lake; feature: Kulunda steppe; material: water; isolation source: sample T5-Br brine of Lake Tanatar-5 | place: Russia: Kulunda steppe | collected 2010-07 | reverse complement strand
GTCATCTCCCTCGCCTTGTCCAGTGACTATCAACATCACTGAACGTAGGCATCGGCGGTTCGGGGGTGGGGCCACTTCAAACCATCAAAGCGGTCCCAACCGGGGCCACTTCAAGCTGTCATACCCACACGGCAATGGTGGTGACGATGTCGTGCGGAAGGAGGGCAGCGGTGTCGGTGTCCACGTCATTGAAGTGCCGGCCAGGGTGGCCGCCAGCAGGTAAACCCAGGTAGAACAGCGAGCTGGTCGATGTTGACGTCTTCGCGGCGGGTCATGGGTGTCGAGGCCTGTTTCGGGGGATACCTGGGTGGCGGGGTGGGTCGCTATCGGCCCGTAGGGGGGCTCTCAGCGGGTCGGTTTCGGTGGTCGGGCTGCCGTTCGGGCCTGTTGGGCCGGTGGTGGCGGGTGCGGGGGCGCTGTGCCGGCCGGTGTGCCATCATCCCCACCGGGGCCGGCACCCTGCCACAAGGAGGTGCGATGGGCAGCTACGACGCACGGCTAGCGGAGCTGCGCGCGGCAGAGCGGCGGGTGGATGAGGCCGTGTCGATCGCGAAGGATCGCGACCGGTGGCGGGCGGCCCGCCGGCAGGCGGCGGTGCAGCTGCTGTGCGATGCGGCCGGCACGGACCTTGATAGGCTCGATGAGGGTGAGCGTCGCGTTGTGGAGTGGCTGGCTGAGACCGACGCGACCTCGGTTGCGGCGGTGGCGGCGCTGCTTGACCGGGCCGCTGGGCGGTCGACAGCGTGAGCAGGCACCGCGAAGCCACCTCAGCCTCAGATAGGGTTGCTGACGTGTCCGAGGGGCGGCGTGCGGTACAGGACGACAGTGGGTGGCAGCTTCCCAACGGGCGGCGAGCCTGAGCAGGTCAGCCTGGACCGCACCTTCTACGACGACACCCCGGAAGCGTCACACCAGCGTGTTGTCGAGGCCGCGTCGCATGGATGGCTGCTGTCGCTTGAGGTGGCCGTCCCTGACCACATGCCTGTGCAGCACAACCCGCAAATCATCTGGGCGAACGAGTACCGGCCACCTCCGCCCGGGAGCCCCTACGAGGTGACCGACGCCGAAATCGCTGCTGCCGCGGAGGCCGACCGTGAGCATCGCCGGCACGGAGACAGGTCAGCAGGGCAGGCTCCAGACAGCAGCGAGTGGCTCGCACAGACGAGGCGTAGCGAAGGCCGAAGACACGTAGTGGGCGCCATCGTCGTGCTCGCAATCCTGCTGGTGGTCATGCTCAGCATGGCGCGCGAGTCACGGGAGATGCACGAGGCATGCCTGCAGATGCAGATGGCCGAGTTCGGCTTGTCGCTGGGCGAGGCCCAGGAAGTGTGCGAGGTCCGGCACGACGATGTGGACCGAGGTATCCCGCTCGGTCAGTAGACGCACAGGCACCCGCGACCCCCCGCGCGGGTCAGCGCCCCGGTCCCCCGGCCGGGGCGCTTCTGTGGCCGCTCCCCCACCCTCCCGCACCCGCACATAACAGACATTAGGTGCTAGCATGGCGGCACGGTGCGAGGGCCTTCAAGGGAGCCTGCGATGACCGTCCTACAGCCCGCCGACGACCACGGCACGGTCCGGATCTTGACTGGCGACGAGCTCGAGCAGCTCGCGACCGCACCACCAGCTGTCGACGACCCGGCCGGCCGGATGACGGCGGCGACCGCCGGCTGGCTGCTGTCGACCGGCACGTCGGCGGCAACCCGGGACGCGTACCAACGTGACCTGCACCGGTGGATGGCGTGGTGTGCTGAGCGTGGCCTCGATCCGTTGGCCGCAACCCGCGGGCATGTCGACGCATGGATCGCGACCATGGGCGCCGACGGCGACGCGGTCGCAACGCAGGCCCGCCGCATCGCCGCCGTCAGCTCGTGGTACTCGTACCTGGCGGAGGACATCAACCCGCCGCTGGTGACCCGCAACCCGACAGCCAGGGTGCGGCGCCCACGCGCACCGCAGGACTCTACGACCGACAGCCTGGGCAAGACCGAGGCGGTCGAGCTGCTCGCCGCGGCCCGCACGGCAGGCCCACGCGACGAGGCCGTCGTCTGCCTGCTGACCCTGAACGGCCTGCGGGTCAGTGAGGTGTGTGCCGCCCAAACCGCCGACCTCGGTGTCGAGCGCGGGCACCGCTACCTGCGGGTCACCCGCAAGGGCGGCCGGGTTGACCGGGTCGCGCTCGCGCCCCGCACCGCGGTCGCGATCGACAGCCACCTCGACAGCCGCGACGACCCTGACGGGCCGCTGCTGATTGGCAACGACGGCCAGCAGCTGGACCGATGGCGGGTCACCCGGATCGTGAAGCGGCTCGGGCGGGCCGCCCGCATCGGCCGGGACGTCCACCCCCACATGCTCCGGCACACCGCGATCACGTTGGCGCTGCTCGAAGGCGCCCCGTTGCACGAGGTCCAGGATTTCGCGGGGCATGCCGACCCGCGCACCACCCGACGGTATGACCGCGCCGCCCGCAGCCTGGACCGGCACGTGACCTACAGGTTGGCCGCGGCTCTCGACGACGGCGACTGACGCGGCCGCTCCCCCGCCCGGCCCGGTGTCAGGTGGCGCCCAACACCGGGCGAGGTGGCGGCGTCAGTCCCGGTACAGGTGGCGGCGGCCGGTGCTGTCGTGGTACAGCCGGGCCGTTTCCAGCTGGCGCGGTTGGGAGTCGGTCGCTTCGGCGAACCGGCGCTCTATCTCCGCGAAGTCACCATCGGGGTCGACCGGCGGCCCGTAGTCCTCGGGGTAGTGGTCAGCGAAGCTGGGGCGATCCTCGGCCTCATGGATCTCATCGCCCATGGCGCGGACCGCATCACGAACCTTGGCCTCATAGTCATCATCGCCCTGGGACGCGACCCGGGTCCTGGGGCCGTTTACGAACGCGTCAACGTCCGGGTCGTTGTTGTTGGCGATGTCGAGGTCTGTCGCGTCGGCGTCCCAACGCTCCAACAGGTGACCTTCCCCACCGCGGTGCTCCCGATACTCGAATCCGTCACGGTCCATGTGGAAGCTACCTGCGTCCAGGTCGACTCCCTCGGCCGCCTCGCGCGCCAATCGCGCAACGTCGTCCGGGTGGACCTGCGCGTAGTTTCCCCCGAGCCCATTGAACGTCTCACCCGCGACCCAGATTTCGTCAGAGTCCGGTCGCGGTGCCGGTAGCTCCATCAGCGTGTCGCCCACGTACACGTGGCCGTCGGGCGGGGTCGGGTCGTCGTCAAGGCCGGGGTCTGCGGTCACGGCAGCTGCCTTTCGGAGCTGATCGTCGTTCGGGTCCCGGTGGTGATCCACCACGGGCGGCTTGTCCTGGTGCTGGTTGGAACCGGGTCCGCGAACAGGGCGCTGCGACATCGGGGTCTCCTCTGCAGGGTGGTGTGGTGTCACTATGCCGCCGCCGGCGGCGAGTCAGGTGCGGGCGTGCCGTTTGGGCACCATCCAGATCGTGCGGCCGTGTGGACGTTCGCCCTCCCCCAGCAGGTCGCTGTTGACGATGGTCGGGCCGACGTAGCGGACCTCGTGCCACGGAGCTTCGTGCGGTCCGACGCGCTGTCGGCGCCAGTGGCCACGCCGCAGGTGCGGGCGCTTGGGGGTACCGCTGGAGCTGCTGCTGCTGCGGGCCTGTTTCGCGGCGGTGCGCCCAAGTGCCATGACGCGCATGCGGTCAACTCCGGCGCCGCGCAGCAGCTCCTTCCGGACCTTTGAGCTCCGCAAGGCCTTCTTGCGGGCTTTCCCAGCGGGCGGAAGGTCAACCGGTTGCGGCTCGTCCCACAGCGAGTAGTCGACGAGCGCGAGGATGTTGTCGACAAGGCCGGCAAGGTCGGACGTCTGCCAGTGGTTGGCGTCCATGGTTGCCAGCCCGAGGTAGTTGTCGACGGTCAGTTCTGGGCTGTGACCGTCCCAGGTGATGAACCGGTCTTCGGTGGCGGCGAGCAGGATCACTTCGTCCGGGCGGCGCGTCACTGGGTCCGCAAGCAGCAGCGCGCCGATGAGGTGATGCTTGCGGCACATCCTCAGCTGCTGGATCTTGCCCGACATCGGCGCCCACACCTCGGGGAGATGCAGCGACGCGGTTGCCCATGAGACCGTTTCGGTTCGGTCCAGCTCGAGCGGGTCGGCCCACACGACCAGCATCTCATTGTGCGGCATCAGCAGCTGCTCGGCCAGCTCAGGGGGTGGCGGTTCAGCTTCCAGCATCTGGGTGGCGCCGCTGGGGATGAAGTACGGGACGGCGTTCACGTACGGTGGAGTTGGGTTCACGTGCGACAGCTGGGGGAACTTTCCGACGATCGCTGCTCGCAGGCTTTCGCTACTTCGCCCGTGCAGGTGCCAGGTGCGGATCCAGGACACGTCGCCGGGAACGAGCTGGTTGGGCATCGGCCGTCCAGGTCCCCACCGTCGCATGGCAGCGACGTGCTCAGCCTCCACCTGCAGGTCATCGGCGCTGGTGGCCTCATGCCGCCCTCGGCGGATCTCGCGGAGGCGCCGCCTGGAGTCAGCGGCCTTCTCTGTGTCCTCCCTGGAGGTCAGAGCAGCTGTGCCGAACTGCGAGGGGCCCACTGGCAGTTGAGGGGCAGGGTCGGGGTAGAGCAGGTCCCGGACCCGCCAGGTGGCGACGATCTTGGCTAGGGGCGCGAACGCCCGCTCGGCCGGGTTGGTCGCTGCTGGCAGCTGAACGTCCGGCGCTGGCGCTTGGAGCATGCCAACACCGGACAGGGCGGTCTTCAGGAACGCGAGCAGCAGGGCGCCCAGCGACCACTGGCGGGGGTCACCGACCGAGCGGGTCAGGTCACCCTCGGCCGGGGCCATGTCGATCAGGTCGAGCACCGGCCAGTCGAGCAGTGGCTCGTCGACGTTTCGGAGCTTGGCGCCTTGCAGTCCGTTCTCCAGCAGCTGGTTCACGGCGAGCGACGTCGCGTGCCGCCAGAACTGCGGGATCAGCGGATCGAGGGGCCAGCGCAGCTCGTCGTCCGGCAGGGTCCTGGTCCACTCGAGCAGGCTCAACAGCGTCGGAACCTGCCGCTCAGCAACTGCCGTCATCATCGACGCGTGCGTCAGCCGCAGCCCGTCGTGGAACGGTGAGCTCGTCTGGCCCTCCCACCGTGTGAGCTGTCGGCGCGGGACCGCGAACCGCTGCGGTGTTGGGAGCGGGCTGCCCGGTTCCCTAGCTGTGACCTCGACCATCTGTAGGAACGGTGGCGCCGCATGGGCGCTGGTTTCTGCCCGGTAGAACACGCGGTCGCCGTCAAGGGTGCGCAGGTTGACCGCAACGGCGGCGCCCGGAGGGAACAGGTCGCGGCCCATGTCAGGCGTCGTTGATGGCGGCGCGCAGCAGCTGCCGGATCGTTTCGGCCCGGGTTGTGTGGCGTTCCTCCGCGAGCGCGTCGATCGGGGCGAGCAGGCTGTCAGGCAGCCGCACTGTGATCTGCTGGCCTGCGGGTGGCCGCCCAGGCGACCGGGTGTTGGTCAGTTCCACTCGGGCGGCGAGGTCAGCTAGACGGCCCTGCAGGGCGGCAGGAACAGCGGACATGTCGGCATGCAGGTAGAGGTGTGTCAGCGTGAGCGCAACACCGGGGTACTCGGACGAGTAGCTCAGCAGCGGCATGACCTCACGGTGCTCGTGGACCGCGCCGGTGCCCATGAGCTCACGGGCGAACTCGCGGACGTCCGCGACGAACTCGGCGTCTTCCGCGAGTTCTTCCAGCTGCGCTATCGAGTAGGCCACACCCATCCTCGCGACGGTTTCCGATACCGGAAACATCCTACCGCATGTCAGCACAGTTGCGACGGACGTACCCCGATGGCCAGACTGGCTGGCGCCCGAACGCAGGACCGCCACGTCACCTACCGGCTCGCGGCAGCCCTCGACGACGGCGACGGGCCGGCCAGCCCCTGAGCTGCGGCCAGCACACGATCCGGGTGGCCCGCCGCGAGCGCCTGTGCGGGGGTCAGCCCGTCAAGACGCGGGTCGGGCGTCGTGGACCATGCTGCGATCGTCCAGCCGGTCGCGGGCCGCTGCGGGTCGTAGCCGGCAGTCTCAAGGACCCGCGGCAGGGTGCGCAGCAGTTGCCCGTCGAACTGCCAGACAGGGAAGACCATCCGGTCGCGGCCAGAACCGTCCGGCGCGAGCCGAAGGCCCAACAGCTGTCGTGCGTTGACACGGCCGCGCAGTGCCTGTTCGGACACACCGCCCAGTGCGGCGCAAGCCCCATCGGTGTCGTAGAACGGGCCGACCGCGTCGGCCCACGCAGAACCGGCAGCGGACGGCACCGCAGCCTGCGATGCGCCTCGGTCATGGCCCCCCGGCGTTGCCGTCACCATCACCGTGCCTTCAAGCGGGGACCTGGACTTCCGCCCCAGCGAAGCCCCTCAAGCAGAAACCGTCAACGCGCCGGGCCGTACCTGTCCGCATGGGGCGCCATGTGGGCACTTGGCGGCGTAACTGTCCGCATGAGAGGCTCGACGCCGCTGCTACTATCCGGACAGATAATGGGAGGTGGTGGTGGACGCCGCAACGATGATCCGGGAGGCCCGCCGCCGGGCTGGGCTGTCTCTCACGGAGCTTGCCGGCCGGGCGGGGACGTCCGCACCGACGGTGTCCGCGTACGAGCACGGCCACAAGCGGCCGCGGGCCGATGTGCTGCTGCGGCTGTTGGACGCCGCCGGGCACGAGGTCCACTCCGCACCGTCCGGAACAGCCGCAGACCGGTATGTCGACAGTTACTGCGATGCGCTCGCCGAGATCGTGCGTGACTACCCGGGGGTGCTCGGGCGGGCCCGTGACGAGCTTGACCGGGCCCGCCCCTCGGACAACGTCGACGCGTGGCGGGCGTTGCTGCAGGCCGGACCGGCCGCCGTGATCGCGGTGTTGACGTCCCGCGACCCGGACGTGTCCGGGTTGAAGGCCGACAACCCGTTTGGGCGGCTCGGGCTGGTCGACGAGGAGGTCCGGCTGACGCTGGTGGACCGGGCCCATGGACGCTGACCAGCTCCGTGACTTGGCGCGGCGTGCGGCGGCCGTGACCGGCTACCGGCGGGTCTTGGTGCTGGGCAGCCAGGCGGTCCACGGGGCACTGCCGGGCGTGCAGCTGCCGGCCATCACCACGATGTCGGAGGAAGCGGACCTTGCGGTCCCGGACGATCTGGACGGTTCTACCCCGCACCAGATCGAAGCCGCCTTCGGGATGGGCTCCCCCTACCACCAGCATTTCGGGGTGTACGCCGACGGGATCTCGCTCAGCGAGGTGACGCTTCCGGACGGGTGGGAAGGCCGGGTCCGTACCGAACAGGTTGACGCCGGTGCGGACGGCAACCCGGTGGTGCTGCTGTTCCCCGAGATCCACGACCTGGCGGTGTCGAAGTTGACGGTGGCGGTCACCGGCGGGTTCGGCCGACGGTCAGACCGTGCGTTCGTCGCTGCGCTGGCCGACGCGGAGCTGGTCGATGTGGACGTGCTGGACCGCCGTGCCCGGCTGCTGCCGGCGGCGGTGCCTGGCGAGGTCCGTGATGGGGTGCGCCGGATCGCCCGAGGGCTGCGGCAGGCCGGCAGCTGAGTCTTCGGGGTTCAGGCCTGGATGCGTGCCGCGGCCCGGGCAGCTTGGCGGCGCAGTACGTCATCGAGCCCGTGCTGGTCGAGATGGACGATCGGGCTGAGCCCGCCCAGACTGGCCCGCGGGCCCGTCATCCATGAGATCAGCTCGAGCGGGTCGCCATGCTCCCACGGCAGCAGGGCCCACAAGCCCAGGACGTCACGACGCGGTTCCAACCGGCCGTCGTCGACGGTGGAGAACTGGAACGCAGGCCACACCGCGGCGCCATCAGCGGTGCGGAACCCGATGAGCAGCCCGCGACGGCCAAGGTCGTGCACGGCTTCGGCCGACATCGGGCCGTGCCCGGGCTGCACGAGCCGCTGCTGAAGGCCGGCGGTGGTGTACACCGGTCCGACACGGTCTGTCCAGGGCGACACGCCCGGCGTGGCCGGGTTGTGGCCGGGCGCCGGCCCCTGGCCGTCATCGACGTATCGACCGATCCGCTCGAACCGCTCGAGCTCCGCAGCCAACACCGGGCCGTACACGATCCCGTGCTCTGCCACCGCAGCAGCCAGCTGGCGAACCTCGGCCTCGTGGCCTGACCGGTCGTACCCGGCATGGGCCAGCAGCAGCCGGGCGGCCACCAGGTCCGGCTCGCCCGCCATGTCGCGATCGGAGTGCACGTCAGTGCGCCAGCCGCAGCAACACTCCCCCTGCACGAACCTTGGCTCACCAGGTTCCGCGAGCACCAGCAGGTCCGGAGCGTGCGCAGGGTCCATCGCGGCCCACCGCAGCGGCCGCACCGTCACAGCACGCTCGAACCGAAGCCCCACCCCAACCTCCACAACACGACCAGGACCGACGGCACGCGGAGCCCCAGCGCAAGCCAGCACCCTCGATGGACGCCCTCAGTCTGCGCCGTCCGCCTCGTCGTCATCCTCGACGTCAGGGAGGGCGAGCAGCCCGTCGATCAACTTGGACGCCGCGACCCGGTCCAGGTATTCGAGCTGGCCGCCACGTTCGCGCTGCGTGAGCCACCGCTTAGACCAGGACCCGACCCACCGAACGTGGCGGGACTCGACTCCCTTCTGCTCGACCAGGTGGCGGATGAACGCCACCTGTTTGGGGGTTGCGCGTGGCACGTCGCTGCTCATGGCTACGCGACCTCGGCGGGTTCGAGCCGGGCGGACAGCTCGACCCACTCGGGCAGCAGGCCAACCGGGACGTCGATCAGGTGAGGGAGGCTGGCAAGCCGGATCACGGGGCCAGTCAGGGCCGGGCCGTAACGGGTCAGGCCAGCCACGTCGCTGACCCGCTCGGCAGGGACCGCGCCGGATGCCAACAGGGTGCGGGCGAAGGCGCGAACGCGGGCGACGAACTCGGCGTCGTCTGCGAGGCGGTCGATGACTGCGGCGTCGTAGGCCATGGGGGTCTCCACGGACGAAGGGTGCGCGACCGTCCCATGCTCGCAGGGGGGTGTGACACGCCGTCCCTACTGAACGGTCGGGCCGAACGCGTCGTCGTCGTAGAGGTCGTCGTTGCCGACGGCGGGGGCGCGTTCCAGCCGGCCGCTGTCACCGGTACGCCACCCGCCGGGCAGGCTGATGTCGGTGCTGGTGTCTACACGGGCACCCTGGAAGTCGGTCCCATCCAGGCAGGCTCCCGTGATGCGCGCAGCTCGCAGGTCAGCCCGCCGCAGCGTGGCCCCCGCCAGGTTGGCGCCCCGAAGGTCAGCCCTCAAAAGCGTGCAACTGTTCAGATTCGCGCCCCGCAGATCTGCGCCCCGTAAGTTGGCGTCTCTAGCTACCGCATCCTGGAGGTCTGCATCCCGTAAATCGGCTCCGGCAAGGCTGGCCTTCCGCAGGTTTTTATCTCGAAGGTTGATGGCATGGGGAGACATCTCATCGAGGGGCGGGCCTAAAGCGGCATTCGCAGCACTGCGGAGCTGTTCGCCGTCCGGGTCCGGGTAGCGTGCGAGAACCAGCGGCTTGTCCTGGTGCTGGTTCGAACCGGGTCCGCGAACGGGGTTACGGCGCATGGGCGCTCTCCTTGGCAGGGTGTGTGCCTGCACCATGCCGCCGGGGTCAGCGGCGCGGTGTGGTGCCTGCGGGGTGCCATCCGCCGGCCTGCGGGTCGTGGTCAAGCACGACCCAAGTGCGGTGCCACCGGTCGCCGTCGAGCTCGATGGTGACGGGCACGCGCGGGAGGTGGTCGTCGACCCAGGCCGGGTCGTCGTCCACGGTGACCGCGACCACACGGTCGGCCGTGATGCCGTCGAGGCCGTCGCGGCCGTACAGGCGGCCTGGGAGCGGATCGACCAGGGCGGCCGCTTCGCCGCGGGTCGGGAGGCTCGGCCAGGCACGGCCGCCGGTGTCGGTGTCGGGTGGGCCTGCAGGTGGGTTGCGGTCGAGCCAGCCGATACCGGGCAGCGCCAGGCCGGCGCTGTCGGGACCTACCGGGGGGGTGCGTCCTTCGGGGGCGGCCATGCCGAGGGTCAGGGCGGCGGCGATCCCGACGGCCGCCACCGCGAGGGGCAGGGCGCTGGCAGCGCGGGTAAGCAGCGCGAGGGGGCGGCGTGCCGTCCCCTCCCCCACGTCGGTGTCGGTGTCGGTGGTCATCGGACGGCCCACCGGTCTACAACCCAGCCGCCGTCACCGTCGTCATTGGGGGTGAGGGTGACGTTGACAACGACACGCTGGGTCCAGCCGTCCCACCGGTCGGCACGGTCGATCTGAACGGTTGCGGTCGCGTCGATCCGGTCGGGGTCAGCGTGCGTGATCGTGAAGCTGTCGACGTTGGCCACCGCCACGTCACCGCTGTCGGCACGGACGCCGTCGAGCTCACCCCACCTGTCGGCGGTGCGGCGAGCCTGTTCGGTGGCGTTGTCGCTGAGCAGCGGCTCGAGCGCAGCGATCCGGGCGGCCTCTGAGACGTCGGGCGTCCAGCTGTTGATCTGCTCGAGGAACAGGTGGGCGAGGTCGGTGGCGGCGGCGACCTGGGCAGGGTCGAGGTCGTCTCCAACCACCGGGGCCGGCACCCCCACATCCCCCGGCTGGGCGAGGTCTCCGTCGATCCAGCCGTCGTCGTCGTCGACCTCGTCGCCGGTGGCGTCAGCATCGGTGTCGGTGTGGTGGCCGCCGGCGGCAGCACCGACGTCGCTCCCGGCGGGTGGGGCGGTGTACGGCGCGACCCCCGCACCGTCGTCGGTGCCGGTGTTGGTGCGGTCAGGGGCCGGGGCGGTCGGGACGGGCCGGCCTGCACCTGCGGTGTCGGCATCGCCGGTGCTGCAGCCGACGAGCAGCAGCACCGCAGCAGCTGCGGCGGCGGCGAACGTCCTGGTCGTCGTCATCGTGGTGGTCATGCCGTGACCTCGTCTGCGGGGACCGCAAGCAGCGACGGGCGGACGATCCGTTGGGTGCGGCGGGAGAACTGCCCTTCGAGCGGGTCCACCACGACGCCGCGGGACACTGACGCGTGGATGACCTGCTCGTCACCGATGTAGATGCCCATGTGCCCGCCAGTGTTCGGGCCGTTGGTCCACACGAGCACGTCGCCCGGAACGAGCCGGTCGGGCCGGTACCCGTCCGCAACCGCAAGCCTGCGGAGCGGCCCGCCAGGGTCGGTGGCGCGCCGCATCTGCAGGGTGGTCCACAAGCTCGTGGGCAGTTCCAGCCCCGCTTCGCGGTACATGCGGACGACCAGCCCTGAGCAGTCGTAGTGGCCGCCTACGCCGGAGGGGTGGCCGAACCGGCCGCCTGGGCCGCACGCCGGCCAGTGCGAGTGACACTGGCTGTAGGAAGTGCCGATCTGCGACATCGCGAACGCAACCGCGTCCCCAGCCACGGTCCCGTCGCCCAGCAGCGGCCCGCACGGATCAGCGACCAGGTCCAGGTCGGGGAACACAGGGGCAGCCGGCGGCGGGCCGTACGCGGTCTGCCCGAGCAAATCGACAACGACCCGGCGCGCGGTGTCCATGAACCGCTCGTACGCGCGAGTGTTGTAGACCACCCACGGGGTCCAGGTCGTGCCCTGCCGCGACACCCGCCACATGAACTGGGCGTTGACCTCGGGCGAGTAGATCTCGGGGATCGGCGGGTTGTGGACCGTGTTGATCTGCCAGATCCCGTAATCGACGGTCCCGTTCGAGTTGAGGCGTGTGCCGCCCGGCCCGCTTCGCGAGTTGTCGAAGTTGGCCCGCCAGCCGGACTCCGCGCCGGCGATCGCGACCGCCAGGATCAGGTTTTCGCCGCGCAGCCCGACGTCGTAGGCGACCTGGGCGGCCACGGCGGCGCGTTCGTCCTGGGTGCCGTCGTCCTGGGCGTCCGCACCGACCGGGACGCCACAGGCTGCGGCCAGCTGCTGCTGGTGGTCGGCGCGCTGCTGGTGGGCGGCGATCCCGCTGACGGGCGACCCGAGCGTGGAGCTGACGAGCAGCCCGGCGAGGACCGCTGCTGCGACACCAGCTGCGATGGCACGCCCGCCGGTCAACACCCGCTGGCCGTGCCGGCCTGCGAACCTGACGATCGGGTTGGGGGCGCGTCGTGCTGCTGCAGCCGCCAGACCGGCGGCACCACCACCGCCACCACCGCCACCGTCGTCGGGGCCATCGGAGCCGTCCAGCTCGTCGAGATCGTCGTGTGCGCCGCTCATGGCGCGACCCGCAGCCACTCACCCAGCGGAACCCGCGACGCCGCGACCGCATCGACCAGGTCGGCATGCAACTGGCCGTGCAGCGGCCCCAGCGTGCCCTCGGCCGGGTCGGCGTACACCGCGGCGACGAGCTCGTCAGCCCTTGCGCGACGTGCCCCGGTGCGGGCCTGGCAGCGGGCATCGAGCTCCGCGGGCGACGGGCCGCGCCGGCCGGTGCGGGCTTCCACGGCACGCTCCAGAGTGGCGACCGCCTGGTCGTAGGCGTCGGCACGACCGAGCGCCTGGTCGACCGCTGCGGAGAGGGCAGCGCGGGCGGGCCGCAGCCCTTCGGTCGTGGTGCAGGCCAGCAGGGCCTCACCAGCCGCCACCAGCGGTTGCAGATCGCCGTCGACGTCCGGGTCGGCGAGCAGGTCGGCGGCCTGCTGCTCGAGCTTGCCGGCGCGGGTGGCGTGCGCCGCTGCGGTCGCGTCCCACGCAGCCCGCAGCTTCGGGAGCAGCACCGCAGCCTCGCGTTCAGCCCAGCCTGGGTCGATCCCGTCGGCGTCGGGCAGCACCGCGGTAGCGAGCGCACTGATGGGCTGCCCGCCCTGGTAGGCCGCCACCAGCGCCACACCAGCGTCAGTCGAGGTGTCGACCCCGAACTCAGGCAGCGGGTCGTAGACGGTGCCTTCCTTGGAGATGAACCCTCGGGCGACCAGCTCGAGGTACAGGCGCAGGTGCAGGCGGTCGTCAGCTTCGCCCGGCCGGGCTTCCGCCACATCCCACGGGAGCCACCATCCCGGGTGGCACGCGACCGGCAAGCTGCAGGTCTTGGGGATGCGTCCGGTGCCGTCCGCGCGCGCCTTCCTGGGGCGCGGTAGCGGCTGGATCCCGTACGGGCTAATGAGGGCGTCCTGCGGCTGGACGTTCCAGCGGGATGCGACCGTCGTGACGGCGCCTTCCCACTCGTCGTTCGAGAGCATCGTGCCGGGTTGGATCCCGACCGGCTCCATGGTCGTGGCGTTCATCGTGGTCTCCCGGTCAGCTCGTCGGGCCTGCAGGCCGGTCACGGCGGCCCGGCCGCGGCTTCGGTGGCACCATGCCGCCGTCAGCCGGTGCGGGGTCACCCGACACCGGGGCCGGCTTCGGCTTCGGCTGCTGTGCCGGTGCGGGGTCAGCGGGCCGTGCAGGCTGTGCAGGCTTCGGCTTCGGTGCAGGGCCGTCCGCTGCCGGTGCAGGCTGTGCAGGCTCAGGGCCGTCCGCTGCCGGTGCAGGGCTTGCGGGATGCGGAGGCCTCGGCGGCATCGGGCGCGTCACCGTCGTTTCGACCACGCCCCCATCGGGGCTTGGTGCCCACGCGGTCGCTGCGACCTCGCCGTCTGCCGGATGCGGCGCCACCGGCGGGCGACCCACGCCCGGCGTTGGGACCCCGACACCGGGCCCCGGGTCCGGCGGGACATCTTGCGTGGGACCGGTCCGTCCTGCGGTGCCAGCCCCGGCTGCGGTCGGACCCGCCTGCGCGTCGCGGCCGCGGGCCCACGCCTGATCGAACGCGCGATATTGCGCCTGGTCCGGGTTCAGCGCCGGTTCTTCCGCGGCAAGCAGCGCCGCGTTGGACGCCGCCTGATCCGCAACTTCGCGGGTTGCGGTCGCAACCGCAACATGCGCGGCGGGGTCGGTGATCCGCTGCGCCACGCGCGTGGCGCCCCACACCGCGGCGGCGCCGAGCGGCCCGCCAGCAGCGAACCCTGCGCCGACCAGCCCCGCGCGGGTGAGCCGGCTGGAGAAGACCTTGTGTGCGGTGGCCGCGACCTTGCCCGGGGGGCGGGTTGTAGCGGCGGCACCGGCCTTGCCGTCCGGGTCGGTGCCGTCCGTACCGGTCGTGCCGTCGTCCCCGGAGATGTGCAGCTCACCATCGACCGTGCCGTCCGTACCGTCCGGGTCGGTGCCGTCGCTGCTGATGGTCCTGATCGTGGACCGCTCCCCCATGCCGCCCACACCGGTCGGCCGCTGATCCTCGGGCACCTCCGCGCCCGACACCCCCGTCCCGTCGGTGGTGCCATCTGCCGTGGTGGTGCCGCCGGGGCGGCCCTGCCCGTCCGCGGCGCCCTCACCGCCGGCGGCGTCGCCGCGGTTGCCGCGACCGCCAAGCCGGTATGCGGCGGCGGTCACGGCTGCACGCCGGATCGAGCCGGGAGCTCGCCGCATCGACCGCTCTACCGTCCCTGGCCGGTGCGAACTCATGTCCTTGAACCCGGATGCTGCGTCCATGTTCATACGCATGGCACCCATAGGCGACATCGGGTTGCCAACCTGTAGACGTTTCGCGGCCATGCGGAGCAGCAGGAACGCCGCCAGCGGGGGGAACGCCCTGAGCAACGACCCTGTGGTGGACCCGCCGTGGTCGGCGGACGCGGCGATGATCGGGGTGAGTGTGGCGGTCGCCACCCCCGGGACCGGCATCTGCGCAACCGCGATCACCTCAACGCCGTCGATCAGGACGTCCATCACCTGGTTGAGAGCAGCGACCAGGCCCGCGAGGGCTCCGAGCAGGGTGGTGAAGATGATCTTCGAGAGGGACATGCCGATCCCTGCACGGATGATCATCGCTAGGCGGGCTTTCCCGCCCTCTCCGGGCCACATGCCGGCCAGCAGCAGCAGCGGCAGCAGCACCCACCACGCGACAAGGCCGACCTGTGCGAGCACGGCACCGACCGCAACGCCACCGAACGCCAATGCGTACAGCAGTGCGGTGAGCAGCGCGACCGCACCAGCGCCCTTGGCGTCGGCCACCTGGTGTCCATTGACCCCCCAGGTGGCTGTTTCGCCCCGCGCGAACGCCCTCCACTGGGCGTCGTCCAATGAGAGCGGGGTGCCGATGTCG
>LFIK01002441.1_pt1 | contig 15031 bp, 16 predicted proteins | sample 643401 | NCBI WGS metagenome assembly LFIK01 (sample SAMN03777447, study PRJNA286221) | soda lake metagenome | biome: soda lake; feature: Kulunda steppe; material: water; isolation source: sample T5-Br brine of Lake Tanatar-5 | place: Russia: Kulunda steppe | collected 2010-07 | reverse complement strand
GAGAGAGAATTGAACGAGGAATCCATTGATGTGCAATACAAGTTCTGGAACGGTCTGGATCGGGGTCGAAAGGGAAGGCAAAGTCAGGGGTGCTGGCAGGGATCCCCTCCAAAGTGGCGGACTACTGCTGTCCAGTGCTACCAGCAAGGGACGTCTTCTCCGAACGAGGGTTTTCCAACCGATTCTATCCACTCCATTCCAACCCTAGCCAACTCCCAACTGAAACACCATCGTTGGTGCCAACGACACATCCCACGTGCCGTTGCGAAACCGAACGCACCGGTGTCTACGACGCATCCAAGCAAGGAGAAATGGCACCGGATACGGCGTTTGGAAAACAAAACAACATGACGGAAACCGCAGCGAAGGAATATGTGGAAGAACTCATGGTCAAGCTGAAGAAGAGAGATCCAGACCAACCCGAGTTCCATCAAGCTGTGCACGAAGTGCTTGTTAGCATTGTACCTGTACTGGTGAAGCATCCAAAGTACATCCAGGTGCTTGAACGAATGCTCGAACCAGAAAGGGTCATCCTGTTCCGCGTCCCTTGGCTGGATGATCGAGGAAACATCCACGTCAACCGGGGCTATCGAGTGCAGTTCAGCTCCTGTCTTGGACCTTACAAAGGCGGACTGCGTTTCCATCCTTCCGTCAATCTTTCCATCCTCAAGTTCTTGGGATTTGAGCAAATCTTCAAAAACAGTCTCACCATGCTGCCCATTGGAGGGGGTAAAGGTGGAAGGTACGTGTGCCCACCCAAAGGATGAAGTTCTCCTGTGTGCTGAACCCCTTGCTGACCATCTCTGCTCTTTTTTCATCATCAGCGACTTCAATCCGAAAGGGAAATCTGATCGCGAGATCATGGCTTTTTGTCAGTCTTTCATGACGGAATTGTATCGCCATATTGGTGCCGACACGGATGTTCCAGCAGGAGACATAGGGTGCGGTGGAAGGGAGGTTGGATTCCTCTTCGGTCAGTACAAGAGGATTCGAAATGAATTTGTTGGTGTGCTTACGGGTAAGCCAATTGAAAGTGGTGGCAGTCTGATCAGAAATGAAAGCACAGGTTATGGTACTGTCTACTTTGCGAAGGAGATGCTAGAGAGTCACGACATGTCCATATCTGGGAAAAAAGCTATCATCAGTGGTTCTGGAAATGTCGCCATGTTTGCGGCGGACAAGCTGCTAGAGCTTGGTGCCTCAGTCATCACCCTTAGCGATTCTTCAGGATTCATTGTGTGTGAGGAAGGGCTGAGCAGCGAGCAACTTGAATTTATCAAAGACCTGAAATTCGAAAAACGTGGTAGGTTGTCAGAGGTACCAGAAAAGTTTCCAGAGATTGTTTATCATGCAGCCGAGACAGCACGTGAGTACAACCCTCTTTGGCAGGTGAAAGGCGATCTTTATCTTCCATGTGCCCACCAAAATGAGATCATTGAACAAGATGCAAAACATATAGTTGCTAATGGAGGTATTGCAATTGTAGAGGGAGCAAACATGCCAAGCACCGCAGAAGCAATCGATCACTTCCTTCACCACAATGTGATGATTGGACCTGCTAAAGCTGCAAATGCTGGTGGGGTTGCTGTTTCTGCTCTTGAAATGGCACAAAATGGCCAGCGAATCTTTTGGGATGAGCCAGAAATGGATGAACGTCTCACTTCTATCATGCAAAACATCCATGAGAAGGTGAAAAATGCAGCTGAAGAGTACGGGCATGCTGATAACTATGTCATGGGCGCTAACATTGCAGGGTTTATCCGTGTTGCAGATGCAATGCTTCAGACAGGGCTTGTATAGATCCAAGTTGCTAGTGCATCAGAATTTAGAGCATGCCCCATTCAGTTTCTGCATAAAATGAAGAGGAGTTTTTACAGATATATGTAATGAAACTTTTTCATTTGTACAAGAGTTATGGAAAGCCAATACAACGCATACATACAACTTGGCCTTTACCAGCTAGTGACCCATTTTGAGTGTTGCAAAAGCTGCTACCCTCAAAGCAATCAATCATGCACACATCACCATCTTTGTCAGGCATGTCTACAAGAGGTGTGAGAAGCAGTGTTCATATCGGAGAGATGGCACCAACAATGAGAGTGTGCTTTAGAGATGGCCATGGAAAAATGCTCTCACTGGCGTTTAGTGAACTATAGAGGAAGGGTATTTTCTCCACAACATTACCGTGTCAAGGATGCGTTTCCCTGTTTCTCATAAGTACCATCGTGCATCCCAAGTGAGCAGCACTTGAAATTCCGGTCTACGCCAAATGATTTTGAACTCAATGTACTCTTTTAATCTAACAACCAAATGTGTATGGGAAAAACGTGCTTGCTCGAATTCGATACCCTTTCCCTACAAGAAATTTGTATTACTCAATGCGAAACAAAGGACGAAGAATTTGAAGGAGATAAAACACGAAAGGACCATATCAAAGCTTGTTCGATGTAGAGCATAGCAAGAGTGGACCAACCTTGAGATGAAAATTTCGAGGGCATGGATTCATGCGAATGGGTTGATAGTCATTTGGACATGATGCTTTGGAACAAACACACCTCGTAAGACAAGGCGTATTACTTCTCTATTACACATAACCAGTTGTGCTTGTTTGCGAGATTTACACCCTTTACGTGAACTAGCACTAACGGGATAAGCAGCGAATACTTTGCATTATGGATTGAATTATGCAAAGATGTACAATGGAAAAACGGACCAATGTGACGTTCTTGACAAGCATAAACACGCAAGTTCGTTGTTTATTTCTCTACACAAGATTGAAGAAGGAGACATCGGATTTCATACAAGCGCTCGCTATTTACAAATGTACTTTTGGCATCGATGGCAAAGAAGTCGAACAACAATGAAAGGAAAGTTTTAGACTGTGGAATGATCGGGCAATGTAAGTTGCAAAAAGTGAAAGAAACATTTGTCTCTTTCAAAGTTGTTACGAAGACAACACAAAACTATTTCGAATGCACAAATAGTGATCAATAGCCTCAACACAATGCTCTTCTAGATGGAAACAATAAAATGTTGTAGTTTCAACGAAAACGTACTTCAAGTGGTCAAGCATATGATCCCAAGGGATCGAATCCATGCCAAATCGCCACACACTATGAGCAACGTGGGAGCCATTGGCCAACTGTTAGTAATATCCGAACCTTGCGAGCAACCACCATGATTTAGTGCGCGGTCCTTTGGGTGTCACGAACCGGCCATGTAGTGCGATAGCCACCATTTGATCGTGATTGCTACGATCCGCTCGAAGGCTGCTTGCCCGCCAACATAGTAAGAATTAGCGTCTTGCATCGCTCGTACTCCTTTTGTAATCTTGTAAGAAATTTCACAACGGTTTAAAGATGGAACCACCGTGTGAAGCTTGTGGTTTGTCCTTGCTTCTGAATACACGATGCGCTCCAAATGGATGGGCCCCATCTTCCTCGACGTACAATGAAACGAACTTTTTTCATGGTTTTCTTATTTCATGCATTGGATATTGCATCATGGCAATCAAACCAACTGCATTTGATGTGGTCATAAGCCTTATCTAGTAGACGAGAAGAGAACAAATGGCTATTTCGATATTGTGTTTCTAAGTAGAGTTGGACGGAACGTGATGTTGAAGCCATGTCATATTGAGAACTGCAATCTTAGGCAAGCTTGACTTCAAGTCCTTCCTAAACGCGAACAATATCAAGATGCTTGAATCGAGATAACAAGGACAAGTGGATGACTTGCGTGCTTGTGACACGACTAAGGCCGCCCACATTTCCCAATGCATACAAAGCACGCGTTTTTTTGTAGTTATCGACATCTTGTAGCTTTATAGCGCCTATGTTGGGGGCGGTTCTTTGTCTCTTGAATGCCACCCGTGTCAAGAAAGTTGTTGATGGAGCTTAAAATACCGGCTGGCGGCTCACCAACCTTGCGGGCAGCACAAACTACATAGCATTTGGAGCCGCGTGGAGGTTGAGTACCCTACATAAGTGACCCAAAACATGGAACAGACGGTCCTCGGTTGTTTGCATTCTACTTTAAGGCATTAGAGAAGCACACAAACTTTGAAATAAAGCTCAATCAATGTTCCTTGGTGCACATGTAGAAAACATTCCATTTCTTTGGATTGGGCTAAGATCACGTGCAACCCTTGGAGGATTGGATCTCGGATAGGTCCGAATCCGGTTGACACTACGACGGCGTTTCTGTCACTTGGAGGCAAGACGTTGCCCTTGGTTGGTGGGGCGAATGTAAGCTTGTAGAGAAAATTTTCTCGATGGATTGTCGTAGACCAAGAGTTTGCATATCCGGTTTTAATGAAAAGAGGATCGCCCATTGTATCTACGAATTCGAGTTGTGAAATTGGCACGAGAACCATCGAACATGTCCGTTTCTCTTTTGTCCTCGCCTTGCCTCCCATGTTTCAAGTACTAGGGACATGTTTGGAAGCCTCGTTCGTATTTTCTTTCTTTGCAGCTACTCCATTGCGCACTTGCGATTTCGAAACATTGGCACATCTCCTTATTGTGCCATTCCCCTCCAAGGAAATTGCGATGTAGTCTAGGTCAATACTTGTGGTAGAGTATGCATCTTTGCTGTGAATGATCGCAATTGTCGCATCTATTCAATCGGATGTGACGCTATGGATGGAGGCGAGCACGTTGTCATCTCCTCGCCTCCAACACATGGTGCGGTTCGCGTTGTTCTTTGCACCTCTGACGTGGGTGGATTCCATCCACGCATCAACCACGAACTTGTACGCGTTGTTGGTCCATACCGACGACATGGGAACCCTTCCTTTTCTTTTCCTCGCTTTGGTGTTTTTCGTCGAGGATGCATGCGTTGATCCATCCGATGAGTGGTGCGACGAGGTGAGTGCTTTTATCCTTTCATAGCACTTTGCGGATCTCCCGTTCCTCACCCTTGGAAGGTGGTCCATCCCATCCCCTTGCTTCCTTGAAGGCGAGGAATGGATTCATTGGTAGGTTCGTGGCCCATCCACCGACACCCGTCGCAACCGACGTGGGACGTGCTGCACGTGTGCTTGGCACTCGCTTGCACGACGGACGAAGCAAGGAGAAACACAATCACTCAAACACGTACGTAGGGGGGGAAGAAAAGAGTCGAACAGAAGTCGTGGGTCGTTCGTAGCCGGATAGTGGAACAAAGATGGAAGGAGGAGATTCGAGTAAAAATACCTTGCGGACCAGGTTGTTGGGAAGAAATCCTACGCCCAACATGCCCAAACCCAGCAACAAAGCCAGCACAGACGCTACGAAGATGCAGATGAAGCTACCTGCGCAAAAGAGGATCAAAGAAAAAAGCAAGGTCATGCCCTTGCCAGTCACCAAAGACGAGCAAGGGACTACCATCGATGCACTCAACCTGGAAATCCCACAAGACAGGGAGATCGACCTGGAAATATCCACTGGTACCATTCGCATATATTGTACAGCAGAAAAGTTGGACCGCTCCATCCTCATAGAAAGTATCGTCAAGAGATGTGGCGACGACATGAAGTGGTATGAAGATGAAGTGCTGTACACCAAGTACAGGCGAAACATTCTGGATGCACCGAAAGGATCCGTCTTCTTCTTCGAATATGGAGTGATGGTGACCTGGGGACTTGATTTAGAGGATGACAAGGACTTGAGGGAAAATGTGCTGAAGCCGTCGGAAGTGGAAAGTTTGCCTGCAGCGCTTGTGGAGGAAGACGAATTTTCCTTTATCTATACGTTTAAAGAAAAGGTACGTAGAAGAATGCGTTGACCCTAGGATTGCGTGTCAAACCTTTCAAAGCTATGATGCAGAGACTCGTATGTGAATGTCTTTTGCCGCGGTGCCTGCATGAACGACTGACAATTGTCTGCTTTGCTCTACCTCCGCAGCCGTGCATTGTCAATGATACGATCATGCTTCATCCAAATCCAAAAGAAGAGGTAGTGACTCAAATAGCAGTTTCCCATGCCTTAGCGCAGTCTGCAAAATTGGCAGTCTTTGAAGATCGGCTGTCTATTACTGTCGATGGCATCATTCACATCCCGGAGCAGCTCGCTACTAAGGGCAAGGTGGCAATGACCGGCAAAGACATTGCCATGTTATCTGGAAGGCTCTTCCTGCAAAGAAGTGCAGTAAATCTACTTTCCTCAGTTCTGGATACGCCGGACTTTTTCTGGGATGCAGAAGATCATTTGCAAGTCCTGTACAAGTGCACCTATGAATACCTGGAAATCGAAAGTAGGACAGAAGTTCTGAACTCGCGGTTTTCAGTGATGCATGATCTGCTAGATATGCTTCGTGATTATGAACACAATGCTCATAGCACGCGTCTAGAATGGATTGTGATATGGCTTATTATGGTCGAAGTTCTTGTGAGTTTCATCGAAGGAGGCATGGCCCTCTTCTGGAGCACAGAGGACCACAAGTTCTGAGGTCTACTTCTCTTGGAAGCAGATCTGTTGACAGCATTAGCATGTAAATCATCTGGCTTCCACAAGTATCTCCATTTTCTACTGCGATGTGTACTGGCCATATCTCCCTGTTGGATCTCTTCGTTTGGTGAGCCTCGGTCAATCCTCCAATTTCGGTTCAATCTTGGACGGTTCGCTTGCCTATCCCTTGGTCCCCATCAGCCGGACAAGCGATACACTTGCGCTTCCTCGAGACACAGTTCCTGCGAGTTGCACGTGTTCCTTCAAGGCGTGCCTGCGTGTTTGCGATCGTTGGGACGCAACCATCTATTCTCTCGACTTGCGTTGGTTTGCGAAGCCGTTCCAATCCAGACGGAAGATTGCAGGAATCGACGTTGGGCACGACAGAGAGGATTGAAACGATGAACAACGGCTTATGTGTGCTGTATCAACCACCAGAATGGGCAGAAAAGATCCATAGACAACCTACCAAACGCTGCAGACTAGGTTTGTTGCCCACACCAATCCAAAAATGGAACATACCGGATCTGCCCAAAGGAACAGAGCTTTGGATTAAAAGAGACGATTTGACAGGGATGCAACTCTCCGGAAACAAAGTCAGGAAGCTTGAATTCCTTCTGGCGGATGCCATGGACAAGGGATGTGATTGTGTGGTCACCATTGGTGGTATACAGTCGAACCACTGCCGTGCAACCACTGTGGCAGCTAGGTACCTGGGCATGGAATCTCATCTCATCTTGAGGAACAATAAAGTGGCTGCCGAACAGGACCCTGGTCTGGTCGGAAACCTCCTCGTGGAACGCTTGTTGGGTGCACACATATATCAGGTCACCAAGCAAGAATACCAGCAACACGGCAGCGAGGCATTGCTGCAACATCTGGCGGATGAGCTGTCTTCGAAGGGAAAGAAACCATATCCAATCGTAGTGGGCGGTTCGGACTCCCTGGGGACGTGGGGTTACATTCAGATGATACAAGAACTTGAAGAACAGTTGGACAAAGGAGAAGGTCCGAATGAATTGAATGACATCGTCATGGCCTGCGGGAGCGGAGGTACAACTGCAGGTATTGCTCTCGGTGCTCACCTCAGCGGTTTGGATGCAAAAGTGCACGCTTACGGCGTGTGTGATAGCCCCACATACTTTTACGATTACATCAATGGGCTCTACAATGGGCTTGGGCTTTCAGAAAAAATTGATGCGAAGAACCTGCTGACTGCTATCGATGCCAAGGGAGGGGGGTATGCAATTAGCAGAACTGAAGAATTAGACTGCGTGCTGAATATCGCACAAAACACTGGGATAATATTAGATCCTGTATACACAGGGAAGGCACTTGGCGGTCTCTTACATGATATGAGAGCACAACCAGAACTGTGGGAAGGGAGGAAGGTTCTATTTGTGCACACAGGTGGTCTCCTCGGTATGTATGACAAAGAAGTCCAACTACAGCCACTTGTAGAAGGTCTTGGACGGGCAAGCCGTCTAGACGTGAGCAACATTTGAATTGGTGCAATTCCCAGCAGTACCTGGCGAAGTATGCTCAGTGCTAGAAATCGCTAAGCATGGAAAACATGAAGGTTACTGTACGAATGCATTCGTGAAATGCTCCTTTGTGGAGCTTTTTTTGCCTCGTGGAGTCACCCTCTTCTCGGTTGATCTATGTGTGAATTTTCGAGAACATGGACGTTCCTGATTTGACTTGCATTGGGAGACTTTCATCCTTGAGGAAGGACTAGTGTACATCTCTTGGATCTCATTTGCATAGCTGGATGAGTCAATAGCATTTTCGTGTTCTTTTGGGTGGGGCTAGTTGGCTTTCCATCTTCGATTGTTCTATGATGTGGACTTCGCTTTTTGTTGACACAGCCATTTTTATTCTGTTCATTGGGGCAGTGTTATTGAACATAACTATTTTCCATTCCTCGTTTTGAGCCAAAAATAGGTTGGTTGCGAAATAGTAAGTGGCTTGCGCGTCAGCTATGCTGAATATTGTTCAAGAAATTGAAGGCCGTATTTAGTGTAAGAGTGTTCCATTGATTTCACATGGACCAAGGAGGGCTGGCAGTTGGGCTAACAGACGGGGCACACTATGGACCGGGCAGACATTTTCATTCAATTGGAACTTGTTTTCAGTGTGGGTTCTTTCCATTCTAGCTTCAACCCGGGGAAGAAGCTCCCCAATCGATCCAATATTGTGGGCCCAACTCTGGTACAATTTCCCCCCACCCCATTGTTTGCATACGTATTAGGTGATCTCCGGGATATTGGGCTACTCCCAAGCCACATTTGAAACGGTTGAATTCGATCCGATATCGCTCATCAACATAAAAACTACGACAAGTGATTGGTTCGTACTTGAGTCGTATGAATGTGCGATTTCTTGACATCGAACGTGACTTCTTTTTTGAACGATGGCAAGACATGTTCTCTTAGATTGCAAGAGACCTGACACTCTCAAGCACTTGTTTTCCATGAAAATCAGTAGGTCTCTACAAGGTTAGATAAGTGTTGCTTAAGCTTCAACTATTCCGTACATCGTGGTGTCGCGAGTCAAATCCTAGGTGATTGCTATGTGATGGCCAATAAATGCGTAGACTCAAATACAATGCATCCAAGGAAGTACACTCGCTTGCTCATGTCGGTTGACCGGATGTCTCGGATTTTTATCCCATATACCATGCCGTTCCAACTTTGTTCAGGTTGGTACGCACATTCCTTAATCACTTTGTCTCACATGAAGCATGGTACGGAGGCCGTTCCAAACAATGATACAAACAAGTAGTTCCGCATGAGGATTACGACATTTCTTTTCGTTTACTCGCTTGTGAAGTAGACGTGTATCATGTGTACTAATATTATTTTCCTTTCAAAGTCCGAAGTCTATCCTTCTTTGATGTATAAATCCCTACGAGATGCGGTATCTAGTCTATCTCCCTTGTTTCTAAATGGTGCTCCTAACTCCTCTCAAAGTGCATTAGCAGTGTCTGATTTGGATCATCCATTCTATTTTCTTGCTCTCTTAATATTAATTTTGCAATCCTCCCACGGAAGGAGGTAGAATCTTTTTGCAACGATCGAAGACTGCATTTCTTCTTTTAGCTTTCCCTTGTCATCCACCATGCAGTCTCTCTCCTCGCTTTACCTCGGTTTGGATCCCATCGTTTTTAAGCATGAACTGTATGTCGAGGATGCATTTTTCATTTCCCTTACCTTGCACTCCCGCTCTTGCATGAGGTTTGAAATAAAAAAATGGCTTTCGAGTTACTCATTCTTGCTGATGTATCGAGGTCTTTCGGATGGGCACCCGAGAGGGCCCCAAATCCATTAACGATGGCATGAGCCGAGGTCTTTGATCTTCCCCGGGCCCAAACCACGTTTTTTTTGTGTGGTCATCGCGAATCATTCCGTAAATTGAGGCGAGGCAATCCCGACAACCCTCCTTTTTGAAGAATAGGGTAGGAGAAGATGGTGCTCGCACACACATCCTCATGCACCCCTTCTTAAAGGCACGTGACTCCTCTTTCGCGGACGTGCTCCTACGGTATTGGACGATTTCCATCTCGATCCATTTTTGTTTGTCGACGTTTTTCTCGTGATGTTCTCGTAGCCTTTGTGCCATACTAGCGCGGCAATTTAGCTCACGTTATAGCAATTTCCTCCCTTGATGGATGTTGATAGATTCAATGCACCGATCGCGTTCCACCGTTGCGACCAATTGCGTGGTGCAATCTTTACATCGGCCAGACCCATGTTCGTTGATGAGCCAAACGATGAAAGCCGAGGGAAGTGAGGAGCGCGCGGTGGATCCGTACGAGAATCCACTGCATTCTTGTCGTGACCTTCTCCAGGTGCACATGCGGTCTCTTCTCGTGGTTTGCTTTCGCATAGCACGGGTTTTATGCAGCGGTTCTCCCCTTCAATTGCAACTTGCGCAACGTTGGCCTTGGCTTCGTCCATTTTTGCTTGCTTGTGGTCATGGGAGTACGCGTAGCATCTCCATTTCCTTTGTCGTTCCTTCCTCCACCACGTTGTTGTTCGTGTTTGTCCTTCGTTCACTATCTTCCTTTTTCGTTTGTTCCTTGTTCGATGTACGTATCGTGGTGTTGGCCACGGTGTGTGAGTCCACCTTGCATGGCAGATGCGTACGAGATGAATTTGCATGGATGAAGAAAGGCTCTCACCCCATGAATCCGTTGCACAGGAGTGTGCTTACAATCCTTGTGGTTGTCCCTGACATGTTGGGAAGGATCCATCCCCTTCCCACCCGTTCCAAAGAACACGACACACGACACGAGGTTCACGTTTGCATCATCCACGACGTACGTGACGATGGGACGCGACGACGTGCACACGAGAAGATCACGTGGACGTGGTGCGATGCTGACGATGGAAGACGTGGATGGAACCATCCAACCCAGAAAAGAAAAGAGAAGAGCGAGAAGAGCGAGAAGAGATGGGATCGGAAGCGAAACCAGAACGAGAGAAGATGCACGAAGAACGGATCCGAACCGGAGCGTTGGCGAAAGATCGTACGTGAAAGAATCGAAAGCAAAGGAGGAAGAGAGATGGAAAAGAACCAACGAAGACTGACGGACGAATGGCGACGGATCCCACGCGCTTTGCCATCCCTCGTGTGGCAGTGCGTCCCATGATGTATGGGTTCGGAGACGCGAAAGAACAAGATCCTGAAACCGTCGAATTGATGGAAGAGATCGTGCTGGATTACATTGCAGACACGGTATGTTGCGAATCCCAAAATGCAGAAAAAAAAGAGAAAATGATAGACGGCGAAAGCATGGGCCAGGTCGTAGACTGACCCATGACCTGTATCCATGCACCAGATGCAACGAGCCATGGAACAGTCCGAGAACAAAACAGGAAAAGTACAAGCAGAAGACCTCATCTTCCTTGTACGTAAAGATCCCCAGAAATTTGCCAGGGTCAACGAACTCCTGAAAATGGACAAGGAACTCAAAGATGCCAGAAAGGCTTTCGATGTGGAAGAAGCAAGCTAACCAGTGCAATGATGATACACGCACCGATGCACAAGACTGGAAACCCAGCCCATAGAACGTTGCTTTAAGTATACATTCACCAAAGGCTATGCAGCGTAGATCTTGGTTCCAGTGAATCCAGTCTTGAACGCCATGTAAGAGGACACATTACTTGCGCTGCCATTGCTATATTTGGTCGCTTGAAGGATGGATGCCCTTGTGCGCTCTCTGACCGAAGAAAGAGATTGTCCATCCATGCCAGCAAAGTGGTGAAGAACAATACAAGCAAATGTGGAGGTGCCCAGATCTCTCGAAACGCGGTAAGGAAGTCGAAATTTGTGCCAAATTCATACATGGTTTTGAGACGAAAAAAGAAGAGAGCCTCAAGGAATTGCACGTTCATGCCGGACAATCTTGCATTGCAATCTACAGAGGCGATGGATTTCCATGCATTAAGTGAACTCACACGTACTAGTGCATGCACAGTAAATGCACCTTTGCACTACCATAGCACTCGAGGTGGCCTTGTGCCAACCCATAAACCGTGCGAAGGAAAAGATGATCTGCTGCTACCCTTTCGTTTGTCAAAGAGGAAAACATACCAGGGCAATGCACAATTGTTGTTGAAATACCACTGAAATATACATGCAAGTAATATCCGAGCCAGTTCGAACAAATTGAGCTCCAGCGCCCGTGAGGGCACCCTTAGTCCCTTCCTTCTGTTCAAAGTTGGAAGAGACTGGTCATTACGACGTTCTGGATATTTACTAGTTAAAAGAGGTGGAATATAGGGCATCATACAAACGCAAGCGCAAAAGATGCGACATTGTGTGTGTGCTTTTCCGTAGAGAGCTTGCTCTTTTGATCACTTTGAATCTAGGAATTGAATAAGCAGAGGATGGCAAGTGCTGGCCTTGCTTACCAGTGACCACATGGTACACAGGGCTCGCTCAATCGCTAGCACACCAAAGCGGGGTTGTTACACCAATCAGAAAGTGCTGCCACAGGAAGTGACCATGAGACGAAGGTTGCTCCCAACAATTTGCGCATGGAATCCAGGAGGTGCTCCCTGGTGATATGTAACCATCTGCGCTGCCTGGAGAGACCGATCATGAGGAACCCACCGACTCCAACCTTGCATTGGGTTTCCTGTCTGTACAAGAGCCAATCCTCACACGCTTCCAGCCTTCTTTCAGACTTGTAAATCAATTGCCACTTAAACTTCATCAAACGGGCGACGTTTTCGGTCTTGCAGAGGTAGGCCATAGCAAGATAATACGACTAAAATTGGTAGTGTATGGCTTGAAAACTTCGAACCGGTTGTACCCGATGTTCTGCAGGCGTAGTAACTGGGATCAGGAAGGGGAAAAGTGGATTTTTTTTTTGACAATGAGTTAGAAGACATATTCAGTTGCGCCACACCTCAGGTCGAAGGGGCAATGAACTCGAGGGGAACGAATTCGCAATCTTACCTCCTTTCGGAGGGAACGAAGCATCGACCGCGGGCCACTGCAGATGCGCCAAATGGAAGGTTTCGTGCATGATATTATTTGTCAGCCAGTCACTTAATGCAGAAAAAACACACAATGTTGCACGAATCAATAATCCTGGTGAATTGACCGAATTGTGCTTCCTATCTGGCCCGCAGTGTGCTGTCAATGACAGGCCCGACTCTTCCAAACCATGTCCTCTTGATAGATCGTCCGTCTAGGAGGATCCTCTTTGCAGGGGCATATCTCTGAGCAGTGCCGGTGTCTTGGTTTCTCCTTTCACTCGTATGCATTTGTTTCCTTGGGCAGCATGTTGCATCAATGCATTTATCACCAAGTTCATTGGTCTGGCACGGGTTTCACAGTGCCTTCTGAACACAAGCGCTAGGCAAGCTGTGACCCAAGTCGTTTTTGCTATGGAACCTAAAAGCAAGGAGACAACGAAGCATGGAAAAGCACGAGCTTGGAACACAACTCTAAATGAGATTCACAAGTGTCCACGTTGTGCTGGAAGGGCAGCGTCCTGCCATGCCAAAAATTGCGCTAGAAGCAAGATCGTTACAACCAGGACCCTGAAGCCGCGCGCACGTGATTGCGCAAAGATCCCAAAATGTAGAGGTTGCACCGCTGCAAGGGTGCGAGTTTGATGGATGCCACCCAAAGAAGGGTTCAGCAACTCTACGGTGTTTCAGACTTGAATGGCAAAAAGTACACGGACCCAGCCATCAATCCAGGATTCGGGTGCATCCAGTGCGTTCAAACCTCCTTATTAGCAAGACCAGCCTTCACAAGAGCCAACTCGAAGGCATCTTCATTGTCAAAAGCGACTTCCTCGATCGTGTGATCGAAGTAAGACGCGATAGAATCCATGACTTTTTCTTCCGCATCGCCGTAGACAAGATTGAAAGCGGCACCTTTTCGTCCGAACCTTCCACTCCTACCGATCCTGTGCAGGTAATCTTCGTACGCAGGGGTCTTGCCATCCCTCTCTACCGGCATGTCGTAGTTGATGACCAAAGTGACCGTATCGTGGTCGAATCCGCGCGACAGCACGCTCGTGGCGATGAGGATCTTGGTGGTTCCGTCTCTGAACTCCTTGATGACCCGATCCCTGTCTTCGTGCATCATATCTCCTTCCACGCTCGAGCACTTCCAGCCGGCGGCGTTCAGCTGTTGGTGGACCGCACGGCACGTGGCTTTCGTTCGGGTGAATATGATGGTCTGCCCCATGTTTTCGGCCATGGGAAAGATGATCTCCCGTAGAACGATCAGCTTTGTGTCTCGGTCCGGACAGTGCACTTTGTACTGCTTGATCCTGTCCAAGGACAGCTCTTCTTTCTTGATGAAGACGTTGTTGGCGTTGGGAACTTGCTTGTGCGCAAACTTCTTGACCTTCTCGTTGAAGGTGGCGGAGAAGAACAGCACTTGCACGTGGGGTGAAGTCTTCCTGATGTCCCGTATGATGACGGTGGAATCCGAACCGAATCCTTCTTGGGCAAGCATTTGATCCGCTTCGTCGAACACGAGGATACGGATGGCTTTGGTGGGCAGGACCTTCCATTGGGACATCCATTTCCTCAACGTGCCGGGCGTTCCGATGACCACTTGATCCTGGATGGTTTCACCTCTGGACACTTCCGACCGTCCACCGGCGGTGTGTGTCACCTTGATGTTGGTGAACTTGGCCATTCGTTCCAGGACGGACACGTTTTGCAGGACCAGTTCACGCGTGGGACACACGCACACGGCTTGTGGCACGTGGAGATTGGCATCCACGCGGCTGAGCATGCCGAGTACGAAGCACGTGGTTTTTCCACTCCCGTTGTGTGCCTGTGCGATGAGGTTTTTGTGTGGAGGCGTCAGGATCATCGGCAGCGTGATGCTTTGGATCTTGGACGGACGTTCGAACTTCATTTCGGTGTACAATCCTTCGAGCAGTTCGTGGGTGATGCCGAGGTCTTCGAACTTGGCTGCACTGACGTAGGGCGAGGACGCGTCGTCCAGCACTTGTTGGATCTTCGATTCTCCTTCGTGGTCTCGTGTTTCGTTCGACGTCGTGTCTGGATCCGTTCGTCTGGTTCGGTTGCTTCCTTGGATTTCTCCTGGTGCCTCTTTAT
>LFIK01002439.1_pt1 | contig 15034 bp, 15 predicted proteins | sample 643401 | NCBI WGS metagenome assembly LFIK01 (sample SAMN03777447, study PRJNA286221) | soda lake metagenome | biome: soda lake; feature: Kulunda steppe; material: water; isolation source: sample T5-Br brine of Lake Tanatar-5 | place: Russia: Kulunda steppe | collected 2010-07 | reverse complement strand
GGGGACCGAGGTCGCCACCCATCGCGTCAATAGCAATCTTCACGACAGGATCAGCGGCCAGGCACTACCGAAGGGGGCGTCGTCGCCTCAGACGTCGACGACCTTGCGACCACGATAGAAGCCGTCCGAAGCGACGTGGTGACGCAGGTGAGTGGTGCCGGTCTCCTTGTCCTGGGACAGGGTCGGAGCGGTCAGGGCGTCGTGGCTACGACGCATGCCACGCTTGGAACGGGTCTTGCGGTTCTTTTGAACAGCCATGGGATGTCACTCCAGAGTAAAACGATGATGAATCAGGATTTGCCCTTGAGGTGCTTGAGCACGTCGAAGGGGCTCGCTGCGGGCTCTCGGGATGCCGAGGCATCTTCCCCGCTGGTCAGCTGGTCGCGGGAGACCTCACAGTCGGCATCCTCGTGGTAAACCACCTGGGGCAGGCTAAGGATCAGTTCGTCCTCGACCACCGTCAGCAGGTTCAGCTGTTCGTTTTCCACCAGCACCGGCTCGTGAGTGCTGGGCAACTCGGCGGCCAGGTCGTCGCTGGTGACCATGCCCAGCAGGAACTCGCTCTCCACGTGCTGTGCCATTGGTGACAGGCAGCGCCGGCAGGGCAGCTGCAGATCCGCCTCCAGGCTGCCGCGAATCACTCGGCGGCCCTGGGCGTCGATGGCGAAGTCGAGGCTGACCCGAAGATCGCCGCTCTGGAGACCAACCTCTTCGGCCAGACGTGCAAAGTCGGCGAGAGCCATCAGGCCCTCGAGTCGCTCGGATCGGGCCGCAAGCTTGTAAGGCTCGACCCTGCTGGGAAGTCGTGTGGTTAACATAGGCGCGCAATGATAGGCACTCCCCCCGCCCCTGTCAAAGCCGCCGTTGGCCTTCCTGGCCGTGCTACCCTCGATCGAGAATCAACGACCAGGAAAGCTCCCATGCCACGACTCGTACTCGCCTCCGGTTCTCGCTGGCGCCGCCAGCTGCTCGATCGGCTGGAAATCCCCTTCGCCTGGCAGAGCCCGGATATCGACGAGACCCCGCGCCCCGACGAGGAGCCCATCGCCCTGGTACAACGACTGGCGCTGGCCAAGGCCCAGCGGCTGGCCGAGGACTGGCCGGACCACCTGATCATCGGTTCGGACCAGGTGGCTCTGTTCGAGGGCGAGATACTCGGCAAGCCGGGCGACGCGGCTTCCGCCCGTGCCAACCTGACGCGCTTCTCCGGTCACCGGGTGCGCTTTCTGACCGGCCTGGCCCTGCTGGATACCCGCCTTGGCCGCCACCGGGTCTGTTACGAGACCTATGACGCGGTGTTTCGCCGGCTGGGTGATGAGGAGATCGCTCGCTACGTGGAGAAGGAGAAGCCCCTGGACAGTGCCGGGAGCTTCCGCATGGAGGGACTCGGAATTGCTCTCTTCGAGCGGCTCGAGGGCGACGACCCCAACACCCTCATCGGCCTGCCCCTGATCCGCCTCTGCGCCATGCTGCGCGAGGCGGGACTGGACCCGCTAGGGTAGCTGATAGCGCAGCGGTGAATCGGCGCGGGGCACCCCAAGCAACTCCATGGCGACGCGACCGAACTGCCGCGAGAAGCGCTCGAAGGGATCGAGACGCGGAGTGTAGTCGCGCACTTTCGGCTCGGCCAGACGCTCCCGAGCCAGGCCGCCCAGGCTCCCGATGTCGTCCACCAGCCCGAGTTCCACGGCCTGTTCGCCACTCCACACCAGACCGCTGAAGAGCCGCTCGTCGTCGCTCAGGCGATCGCCTCGCCCCTCTCGCACCGCCTCGATGAACTGGCGATGGGTGGTCGCCAGTACCGACTGCCAGAACTGACGCTGCTCGGGTGCCAGCTCCGAGAAGGGATCGAGAAAGGCTTTGTTGTCGCCGGCGGCGAAGACCCGGCGCTCTACGCCCAGGCGCTCGATCGCCTCCTCGAAGCCGAAGCTGGCCGAGATCACCCCGATGGAGCCCACCAGGCTGGCCGGGGCGACCAGAATCTCGTCTGCCGCCGCGGCGATATAGTAGGCACCGCTGGCACCCACATCCTCGATGACCGCGATGATCGGTTTGTCGCCCTTGGCGCGCAGGCGCATGATCTCGTCGAAGATGCGCTGCGACTGCACCGGGCTACCGCCGGGGCTATCGATATGCAGCACGACGGCCTCACTCTCCTCGGCCTTCCAGGCGCGATTGAGCCCGGTGATGATGCGCTCGGCGCTGGCCGGCGACTCCGAGTCGATCACCCCGCGCACCTTGACCACCCCCAGGTGCGGGCCAGCCGAGGCGCCGCGGCCGGGAGGGCCGGAAAGCAGGCTGTAAACAGTCGCCGACAGCGACGTCAGTATCAGCGCCACGAACAGGAAGCGGAAGAACAGCTTCCAGCGCCGAGAACGTCGCTGCTCCGTCAGCACACCGCCGATCCAGCGATCCATCATCTCCATCTGCTGAAGACGCTGGCGCTCACGCAGGGTCTCGGCGCTCTCCGCCGGCGGCGCCGCCTGGTCGGATGGCGAGCGGCGCGCCTCACGCTCTTCCCGAGCCTGCTCGGGCGTTCGCTCGGGTCCCTGGGTCCAGGGGTCCTGGCTCTCACCGCGCTTCTGGTCGTCGTCACTCATCACTTATCTTCCTTGCAGCCAGTCAAATAGCTCGGGGACGGTCTCGGCGGTGTAGGTTGGCCGGCTGACGGCGAGTCGCTCGGGCGCATGCACGCCCCAGGTCACCCCCACCCGATCCATGCCGATGGCGCGGGCCATCTCCAGGTCGTATTCGGTGTCGCCCACCATCACCGCCTCCTCCAGCGGCACCTCCAACTCGAGCAGCAGCTCCTCCAGCATCAGCGGATGGGGCTTGGAGCGCGTCTCGTCGGCGGTGCGGCTGGCATGGAACCAGCGCCCGCTGTCACTCTCTCGAAAGATCCGATCGAGGCCACGGCGGCTCTTGCCGGTGGCCACCGCCAGGCGCTGACCACCGCCTCCGTGCAGGCCGACAAGCCCCTCCTCCACTCCGGAAAAGAAACGCATGGGCGTATCATTGCCCTCGACGAAGTGCCAGGCGTAGCGGCTGCGTAGCAGTTCGGCGAGATCCGGATCGATACCGGGGCACAGGCTGGCGATCGCCTCGGGCAGTCCCAGGCCGATGATATTGCGCACGCTCTCCGGCGTGAGTTCACCCCAGCCGGCTTCACGCGATGCCGCCTGCATGCAGTCGACGATACGCGCCACCGAATCCATCAGGGTGCCGTCCCAGTCGAAGATCACCAGTCGATAGCGCATTGTTGTCTCCCTGTTGTTGATGCGAGTGGTCGATGCGTTACGTCGATGCCGGTCTCAGGCGTCGCGGCGAGCGCGGGCCAGCACCGCCTGAAGCTCCTCGGGGAGCGGCGCCTTGATCTGCACCGGGCGGCCGCTGGTGGGCTCGGGAAAGGTCAGCGACTCGGCGTGCAGGAACAGCCGTGCAACCCCGAGCGATGCGCTGAGCCGCTGGCTGTCGCGGCTGGCGTACTTGTCGTCGCCGAGCAGCGGTTGGCCGGCGTGTGCCGCATGCACGCGAATCTGGTGGGTGCGCCCGGTGACCGGCTCGGCCTCCATCAGGGTGGCCCTCGCAAAGGACTCACGCACCGTAAAAAGAGTACGTGAGACCTTGCCGTTCGGGTCGACCCGCACTCGACGCTCGCCGTTGGCCAGGGTGTAGCGGTCTAGCCGCGCCGCCACGTAGTCGCGCCGGGCCGGCCAGCGCCCGGCCGCCAGAGCCAGGTAGCGCTTGTCCATTTTCTGTTCCTTGAGGGCCGTGTTCAGCGCCAACAGTGCCGGACGCGACTTGGCCAGCAACAGACAACCGGAGGTGTCGCGATCCAGCCGGTGGACCAGCTCCAGGAAGTCGAGATCTTCCCGCACCTGGCGCAGCGCCTCGATCAGGCCGATCTTGACTCCGCTGCCGCCGTGAACGGCAAGTCCCGCAGGCTTGTTGATCACCAGCCAGTCGCGCCCCTCCACCAGCACGCTACCGGCCAGCAGATTGCGCAGGTTATCACTCACTTCCAACACCGCCTCGCGGGGTGAAAGCTTGAGCGGAGGGATGCGCACCAGATCTCCGATGGCCAGACGGGTATCCGGCTTGACGCGCTTCTTGTTCACTCGCACCTCACCCTTGCGCACGAGGCGATAGATGAGCGACCGCGGTGCCCCCTTGATGCGGGTCAGCAGGAAGTTATCGATCCGCTGGCCATCCTGCCCTTCCGTTACCTCGACCCACTGTACGTCGCGCCCTTCGGCCATGCCGAGACTCCACTGACTGATACTGCCAAAGGGCCCATTCTATCGCAGTGGGCGCCCCGGCGCGCCAATTGCTGGCGCGACCCTGTTGCTGTTATATTGATGCCTCGCTCCAATGGGCATAATTGAGTCCATCAGGCGCCTGCACGACAGACACGCAGGCCGAAGCGAAAAGTTCAGGCCGCGACGACGCCGATGCGTCTCGCCGCCCGCAGCAACGGAAACACAGCGAGACAGCGCCACGCCCGGATCCCCCGACGCTTCCCCGTCATGAAACGTCGGCAGGCCATGGGACACGTTCAACAGCGTGCCGGAGACCGGCGGCGGCGAATCGATGAATGCCAGGTGTTGGCGGTGACCGCAGGGCCGGACGGGTGACCCCCGCCGAGACACGTCCTGACTCCGCCCCGTACTCAACAGCTCGTGTCGTGACGCGTAGTTATCGAACCGTCACGGCCGTAGACGCGTATCTCTGCGATACGCTGAGCACAGGCACGCAGCACACAGAGGTTCGCCACGTCGTACTCGCCGGCGCCCCATAGTGCGAGACAACATGAAACGGATGCTCATCAATGCGACCCAGCCGGAAGAGCTGCGCGTCGCGCTGGTCGATGGACAACGCCTCTTCGACCTGGACATCGAATCCGGTGCCAGGGAACAGAAGAAAGCCAATATCTACCGCGGCAAGATCACCCGCATAGAGCCTTCCCTGGAAGCCGCCTTCGTCGACTTTGGCGCCGATCGCCACGGCTTTCTGCCGCTCAAGGAAATCGCTCGAGAGTACTTCGTCAAGGAGCCCGCCTCGGGCCGTCCCAGCATCAAGGAGGTGCTGAAGGAGGGACAAGAGGTCATTGTCCAGGTCGACAAGGAGGAGCGCGGCAACAAGGGCGCGGCGCTGACCACCTTCATCAGTCTGGCCGGTCGCTTCCTGGTGCTGATGCCCAACAATCCCAAGGCCGGCGGCATCTCCCGGCGCATCGAGGGAGAAGAGCGCAGCCAACTCAAGGAGGTCATGGGTCAGCTTACCCTGCCCGACCGCATGGGCCTGATCGTCCGCACCGCCGGCATCGGTCGCTCCCCCGAGGAACTGCAGTGGGATCTCGACTACCTGGTACAGGTATGGGAGTCGATCACCGCCGAGGCCGGAAAACGCTCTGCTCCCTTCCTGATCTACCGCGAGTCCAACGTCATCATCCGCGCCATGCGCGACTACCTGCGCCAGGACATCGGCGAGGTGCTGGTCGACAGCGAGGCGGTCCATGAGGAGGCGCTGGCCTTCATTCGCCAGGTGATGCCTTCCTATCAGTCGAAGATCAAGCTCTACGTCGACGAAGTGCCGCTCTTCTCGCGTTTCCAGATCGAGTCGCAGATCGAGACCGCCTACGAGCGAGAGGTAAAGCTGCCTTCCGGTGGGTCCATCGTCATCGACCATACCGAGGCGCTGGTCTCCATCGACATCAACTCGGCCCGCGCCACTCGAGGCAGCGATATCGAAGAGACCGCGCTGCAGACCAACTTGGAGGCCTCCGACGAGATCGCCCGCCAGCTGCGCCTTCGCGATATCGGCGGCCTGGTGGTCATCGACTTTATCGACATGAGCCCGGCGCGCAACCAGCGCGAGGTCGAGAACCGCGTACGTGACGCGCTGAAACTTGACCGCGCCCGGGTGCAGATCGGCCGTATCTCGCGCTTCGGCCTGATGGAGATGTCCCGTCAGCGACTGCGCCCCTCGCTGGGCGAGACCAGCGGCGTGGTCTGCCCGCGCTGCGTCGGCCAGGGCACCATCCGCGATGTGCGCTCCATCTCGCTCTCGATCATGCGCCTGATCGAGGAAGAGGCCATGAAGGAGCGCAGCGCCCAGATTCGCGCCATCCTTCCGGTGCCGGTCGCCACCTACCTGCTCAACGAGAAGCGCGCCGTGCTCGCCGACATCGAGCGCCGCCAGGGCGTGAGGGTCCTGCTGCTGCCCAGCATCGAGATGGATACGCCGCACTACGATGTGCAGCGCCTGCGCGATGACCATGTCGACGAGGATGGTACCGCGTCACTCTCCAGCTTCGAGCTCTCCACCGAGACCGAGGTCGGTCGAGAGCCCGAGTCCACCCTCACCAAGCCGGCGCAGCGCGCCGAGGCGGCGGTGAAGACCGTGATCCACCATGAGCCTGCGCCTGCCTCACTGCAGCAGGAAGAGGCACCGGCGATTAAGGAAGAGGCTACGGCCGCTCCAACCCCGGCCGCTCCTGCGCCGCCCTCCACTCCCCCGTCGGCCAGGAACCCCACCAGACCGCCGGTGGTGCAACAGCCTGTCGCCGAGCCTCAGGCCGGTGTGCTGGGTCGCCTGGTCAAGGGCCTTGCCAAGCTGCTGGGTGGTGACGAAACGCCTGCCGAGACCGGACAGAAGCCTCCCGCCCGCGCTGAAGAATCAAAAGGGGACAAGAGTGCCCGCAAGCCTTCACCGCGTGATGACGAGCGCAGCGGTCGCAACAACAATCGTCAGCGTCGGCCGCGCAACGAGGAACGCCGCAGCGCACCGCGCCAGGAGAATGAGCGCGGTGATAGCCGAACCGACGGCGCCGACAATCGCGGCAACGCCAGCCGCGGCGGTCGTGGACGCGGGCGTCAGGACGATGCCCGCCAGGCTCGCCAGCAGGAGACGCCCAAGCCTCGCGATGAAAAGCCCCGTGATGAAAAACCTCGCGACGAGAAGCCCAAGGACGAAAAACCCCGGGAAGAGAAGGCCCGCGACGATCGGCCACGGGATGAGAAGCCCCGCGCCGACTCCCGCCGGTCCCGCGGTGGCGACAAGCGTGACGAGCGCCCTGCCGAGAAGCCGGTCGAAGCGAAGAGCGAGGCACCCAAGGCAGAGGCACCGGTAGACGACGGCAAGCCCAAGCGCACCCGGAATAATCCGCGCAATCGCAGCCGTCAGCATGCCATTAACCCAAAGGCCGAGGCCGAGCAGCTGCGGCTCCAGGCAGAAGCCGCCGAGGCCAAGCCGGCAGAGGCTCAGCCGGAAGCGACAGCCGACGCCCCGCAGTCGGACAGGGTCGAAGCCATCAGGTCCGACGTAAAGGCGGAGGCCCCCAAGGCCGAAGCGAAGCCCGAAGCGCCCCAGGCCGACGTGAAAGCCGAAGCCCCCAAGGCCGACGTGAAGGCCGATGCGCCCCAGGCCGAAGCCAAGCCCGAGGCCCCCAAGGCCGACGTGAAAGCCGATGCGCCCCAGGCCGAAACCGAGCCCGAAACTCCCAAGGCCAACGTGAAAGCCGAAGCCCCCAAGGCCGACGTGAAAGCCGAAGCTCCCAAGGCAGAAGCCAAGCCCGAGGCCCCCAAGGCAGAAGCCAAGCCCGAGGCCCCCAAGGCCGACGTGAAGGCCGAGGCCCCCAAGGCCGACGTGAAAGCCGAAGCGCCCAAGGCCGACGTGAAGGCCGAAGCGCCCAAGGCCGAAGCCAAGCCCGAGGCCCCCAAGGCCGACGTGAAAGCCGATGCGCCCAAGGCAGAAGCCAAGCCCGGGGCCCCCAAGGCCGACGTGAAAGCCGAGGCCACCAAGGCCGACGTGAAAGCCGATGCGCCCAAGGCAGAAGCCAAGCCCGAGGCCCCCAAGGCCGAGGAGACGCCGGAAGAGCGACGCGCCAACCGTCGTCGTCGGCGTGCTCACAACGACCCGCGTGAGATCCGCCGTCGTGAGCTGGAAACCAAGGCTCAGGAGGGCAAGCAGGGCTGAGGCCCCGCTTCCCCCTCCCCGGAGCGACAGCGCCCGCAGCCATGGCTGCGGGCGCTGTCGTTTCGGCTCAGGCCATCAGGCCGAGGTCATCGCTAAACTGGAGGGATGCCGGCCAGGCGTGGCTCCCGCTCCAGCGACACGCCAAAGCGCTCGCGCACCGTGCCCGCCACCCGCTCGGCGAAGACGAGCAGTTCGCCGGCGCTGCCGCCACCGAAGTGCACCAGAACCAGTGCCTGGCGATCATGCACGCCGAAGTGAGCCTCGCGAAAGCCCTTGAGACCACACTGGTCAATCAGCCACCCCGCGGCAAGCTTGACCCGACCATCGGGCTGGGGAAAATGCGGCATGCTCGGATACTCGGCGAGTAGGCGTTCGGTCTGCGCTCCTGACACCAGTGGGTTCTTGAAGAAGCTGCCGGCGTTGGCGAGCCGCGCCGGGTCGGGCAGCTTGTCGCGACGAATGGCACACACCGCCTCGGCTACCTCGAGCGGGCTGGGCGAGACGCCGACTCTCGCCGCCAGGTCGCCATAGCCAAGGCGCGGGGCTGACAAGCGCGACAGCCCCAACACCAGACGAGTGATCACCACACGCCCCGCCAGACGGCCCTTGAAGATACTGTCGCGATAGCCGAAGGCGCACTCATCGGGTGTCATCCATGCCGCCCGGCCGTCCGTCAGATCCACCACCTGCAGCGCCTCCAGCGCCTCGCAGAGTTCGACCCCGTAGGCGCCGATATTCTGGATCGGTGCCGCGCCGCAGTGTCCCGGGATCAGCGCCAGGTTCTCGGTGCCCCAGAGGCCGCGCTCGGCCAGCGCCATCACCAGCTCATGCCATACCACCCCCGCCTCGGCGTGGACTCGCACCCTGTCGCCCTCGCTCTTCTCGATCCACCAGCGGTCCATGGACGGCCTCATCACCAGTCCCGCCAGGCGCTCGGGTAGAACCAGGTTGCTGCCGCCGCCCAGCAGTGTCAGCGGCCGGCCGTGGGCGCGTGCCTCAGCCAGGGCCGCCTGCAGCTCGGCCAGGCTGTCGGGGGTGGCAAAATACTCCGCCACGCAGGGCAGGTTCAGGGTATTGGCCGCCGTCAGGTCGTGATCGGGGGCGAGCGCCGAACTCAAGGGCGCGCCTCCAGGCGTGTCTCGATCTCGGCCAGCAGGCCGACGGCACCCCGCTCCACCAGGTCGAGCACCTCCTCGAAGCCATGCTCACCGCCATAGTAGGGGTCGGGCACGGCCCGGTCGGGCAGGCCGGCAAAGTCGAGGAAGAGTCCCAGGTGGGCATCGAACTCGGCCGGTACCCGGGCGCGCATTGCTGCCAGGTTGTCATGGTCCATGGCCAGCAGGTAGTCGAAACGGCCAAAGTCGTCGGCGGCCAGTTGGCGGGCTCGCAGCACGGAGAGGTCAACGCCGCGGCGCGCGGCAGCCTCACGGGTACGCGGGTCCGGCGCCTTGCCCACGTGCCAATCGCCGATGCCGCAGGAATCGACCTGGACCCGATGGGCCAGGCCGTGCTCGTCGAGCAGGCGTCGAAATACCCCCTCGGCAGTGGGTGAGCGGCAGATGTTACCCAGGCAAACAAACAGTACGCGCATCAGGTATCTCCCCTGTCGTCAGCGGTTTCCAGCAGCGCACGCACCCGAGCCAGGTCCTCGACGGTATCGACGCCGGCAGGATGCGGCTCCCGAGCCAGTGCCACCTGGATGACATGGCCATGGTGCAGGGCCCGCAACTGCTCTAACTGCTCGAGCAGTTCCAGCGGCGAGGGTGTCCAGTCGCAATACTCGGCCAGAAACCCCGCCCGATAGGCGTAAAGCCCGATATGACGGAGCCAGGCGTCGGTATCGAGCAGCTCGGGGCGGGCGGCGAAGGCGTCTCGGTCCCAGGGGATGGGTGCCCGAGAAAAGTAGAGGGCGCGACCGGAGAGCGCGCGGACCACCTTCACCGCGTTGGGATTGAACAGGGTCTCCACGTCGCTGATCGCTTCGGCCAGGGTGGCGATGGAGGCCTCGGGGTCATCGAACAGCCGGTCGGCCACCTGGTCGATCAGCGTCGCCGGAATCAGCGGTTCATCGCCCTGGACATTGACCAGCACGGCCTCGTCAGCCAGGCCCAGCCGATCGGCCACCTCGGCCAGGCGATCGGTGCCGGTGGGGTGATCGACGCGGGTCATGAGCACCTCGGCGCCGAGCTCCGCCAGGGCCTTTTCGATACGGACATCGTCGGTGGCCACCACCACGCGGGTGGCGCGGCTTTCACAGGCACGCCGCCAGACGTGGGCGACCATCGGCTGGCCGGCGATCTGCGCCAGAGGCTTGCCGGGCAGTCTCGTGGAGGCGTAGCGCGCCGGAATGACGGCGATGAACTCGCGCTCGGCCATTACGCGTCCCCCGTGCGTCCGGGCGAGTCGTGGAGCTTCTCGTCGACGCTGAGCTGGCGCGCCTCCTCGGGCAGCATCACCGGGATGCCGTCACGCACCGGATACGCCAGGCCGTCGAACAGGCAGTGCAGCTCCTCGGCCTCACGCCGGTACTTGAGCTTGCCCTTGCACAGCGGGCAGACCAGCATTGCCAGCAGTTCCTTGTCCATCGTGTTCACCTCACTCCTGATGGCGAGCCGGCACTGCGCAGGCTCGCGAATTCGTTTCTGGGTCGGCAAGCCGCGACAGGCGCTCGTCGAGCCAGGCGGAAAAGCCAGTCTCGGGGGCCGCTTCCACCTCCAGCACCCAGCTGTCGGCAGGGGCCAACCCCCGGCACTTCACGGCATCCTTGGCAGTCATCACCAGCGGCCGGCCGTCGTCGAAGGCGAGTTCCTCGCCGCGATAGGCATGGTGATCGCCGAAGGGGTGCGGTATCGCCTCGACGCCGAGTTCCTCGAGGGTCTCGAAGAAGCGCGCCGGCCGGCCAATGCCGGCCACGGCGTGCACCGGCACGGAGAACGGCAGCGGCGCCAGCGGCAGGCGTTCTCCGCTCCCGAGCCGCCGCCAGGCGACAGGCGTCAAGCGCATGGTGAAGGCGCCGGACGGCGGCGCGAATCGCGGCTCGCCATTGACCACCACGGCATCGACGCCGTCGAGGCGCGAGAGCGGCTCGCGCAGGGGACCGGCAGGCAGGCAGCGGCCGTTGCCGAAGCCCCGCGCGCCATCCACCACCACCAGTTCGAGATCCCGGGCAAGGGCCAGGTGCTGGAGGCCGTCGTCGCTGACCAGGATATCGCAGCCTCCTTCCAGCAGGCGGCGCGCGCCGCGAGGGCGGTCCGGGTCCACCACCACCGGCACGCCGGTCTGGTCGGCCAGCATGCGCGGTTCGTCGCCGCACTGCGCCGCCGGCGTCCGGTCGTCGACCAGCAGCGGGTAGGCACCATGCTTGCCCCCGTAGCCACGGGAGAGGATGCCCGGTCGCCAGCCCTCGGCGGCCAGATGGCGGACCAGCCACGCCACCAGCGGTGACTTGCCGGTACCACCCAGGGTCAGGTTGCCCACCACGACCACCGGCACCGGGGCGCGCCACGCCTCCCGGTGACCTCCGGCGTAGGCGGCACTGCGCCGCGCCACGGCGGCGCGATAGAGCGCCTCCAGGGGTCGCAGCAGGCCAAGCCAGGCGGAGCCCGCATAGGCCGCCGTCAGCCAGCGCTCCCCTGCCCCCTTCATGTCGGTTCCGCTTCCTGGAACTGCAGGCGATGCAGCGCGGCATAGGCGCCGTCACGGCCGATCAGTTCGGCGTGGCTGCCCTGCTCGATGAGCTCGCCCTGCTCCATCACCAGGATGCGGTCGGCGCGCTCGATGGTCGATAACCGGTGGGCGATCACCAGGGTAGTGCGCCCCTTGCATACCTCCTCAAGGGCCGCCTGGATATGGCGCTCGGATTCGGTATCCAGCGCCGAGGTGGCCTCGTCGAGGATCAAGAGCGGCGCGTCCTTGAAGATGGCGCGGGCAATGGCCAGGCGCTGTCGCTGGCCGCCGGAGAGCATCACGCCGTTGTCACCCACCACGGTGGCGTAGCCACCGGGCAGGCGTTCGATGAACTCGTGGGCGTGTGCGGCCCGGGCGGCGGCCTCGACGGCGGCGGGGTCGGCATCCGGCACCCCGTAAGCGATATTGTCAGCGATGCTGGCGTTGAACAGGGTCACCTGCTGGGAAACCAGGGCGATCTGGCGACGCAGCGGTGCCAGACGATAGTCGTCGAGGGGTACGCCGTCGATCAGCACACGTCCCTCCGTGGGCCGATAAAAACGCGGGAGAAGCCCCACCAGGGTCGACTTGCCGCTGCCCGAACGGCCGACGATGGCGATCATTTCGCCGGGAGCCACGTCCAGGTCGATCCCCTTGAGCACCTCTGGCTGACCCTCGCCGTAGTGGAAGCGCACGCCCTCGAGACGCACTCTGCCCTCGAGACGTTCGGCTTCATGCTGGCCCTCATCGCGCTCGGCGGGCACCTCCAGCAGGCCGAACAGTTCGGCCGCGGCGGCCAGGCCCTTCTGGATCTCGCTGTTGATCTCGGTGAGCTGGCGCACCGGCTTGGCCATCAGCGAGGCAGCGGTGATGAAGGCCACGAACTCACCGGCGGTCATGTTGTCCATCAGCGCCGGGGACATCGCCAGCCACACCAGCACCGCCAGGGCCAGGGCCACCAACAGCTGAATGATCGGCGTGCTGACCGCCTTGGTCAGCGCCTCCTTCATGCTCTGCTGGCGGTTGTACTCGCTGGCCGCCGCGAAGCGGGCCTTCTCGAAGGGCTCGGCGCCATGGGTGCGCACCACCCGGTAACCGGAGAGTGCCTCGGAGGCCACGTGGGTGACGTCTCCCATGGAGGCCTGGATCCGCGCCGAGATACGCCGGAAGCGCTTGCTGGCGTAGCTGACCACACCGCCGATCAGCGGGGTCACGGTCAGGAACAGCAGGGTCAGCATCCAGTTGGTCCACAGCAGATAGCTCACCAGGCCGATGACGAACAGCCCCTCGCGCAGCAGGATGGTCAGCGCCTTGGTAGCCGCCCCCGTCACCTGCTCCACGTGGTAGGTGACCCGCGAGATAAGGTGGCCGCTGGAATGGCTGTCGAAGAAGCGCCCCGGCAGGTGCAGCATGTGGTTGAAGACATTGCAGCGCAGGGTGTGGACAACGTTGCGCGCCACGTTGCTCATGAAGTAGGTGCCGAGGAAGGTGCCGAGCCCGCGGGCGGCGAACATGCCCACCACGAACATCGGCAGGAAGAGCCGAAAGCTGGCGTCAGGGTCCTGGATACCGTCGATCAGCCGTTTCATCATCTCGGCCAGAGCGGTGCTGGAGGCGGCATAGATGACATAGCCGACGATCGCCAGGGCAAAGGAACGCCAGTGGGGGCGCACATAGCTCAGCAGGCGCTTGTAGAGCGTCCAGCCCGAGTGTTGAGGGGTCCCGTCCTGGTTCACGGCGTCTCCGCTTGTGGGGAAGTGATCTCGCTCGAGGGGCTCTCGGTGGTGGCGATGCGCACCCGCTGAATGCCCTGCAGGCCAGCCTGATCAAGCACGTGCACAACGGCAGCATGGCTGGCACGGCCGTCGGCCTCCACCACCAGACCGTGCTCGCGGGCCTGCTCGGCCTCGGCGGCCAGCGCCGCGGACAGTTCGGCCGTGGCCAGCTCACGCTCGCCGAGCCGGTAGACGCCGGCCGCGGTGATCACCACCGTGACCGGCGAAGCCTCGGCTGCCGCGCCGCTGGAGCTCTCGGGCAGCTCGAGCTCCAGCGCCTGGCGGGTCTCGAAGGTGGTGGAGACCATGAAGAAGATCAGCAGCAGGAACACCACGTCGATGAGCGGGGTGAGGTTCACCTCTACCGGATCACGACGGGGGCGCGGGAATCTCACGGGCGCTTCATCCGCGGTGCCAGTCGGCCGTCGGCCTCCAGTCGCTCCTCCTCGGCGGGTGCCTCGTGGCGCTCGGCCAGGGTCAGATCGCCGCCATAGTGGGCGAGGAACTCCACCAACTGGCTCGACTGCTCCTCCATGCGCACGGTAATGTCCTCGATCCGACGCAGGAAGTAACGATGAAACATCAGGGCCGGAATCGCCACGGTCAGACCCGCCGCGGTAGTCACCAGGGCCCGGGAGATGCCGCCGGCCAGATCAGCGGTACGGCTGGCGCCGTCGCCGGCAACGATCACCGAGAAGACCTCGATCATCCCCACCACCGTGCCCAGCAGGCCGATCAGCGGCGCGATGGCGGCAATGGTCCCCAGCGGGCTGAGGAATCGCTCCATGTCGTGGATGACCGCCGTACCCGCCTCCTGCAGCCGAGCGCGCACCTGTTCGTGACCGAGCCGGGCGTTGCGCATGCCCGCGGCCAGCACCCCGCCCAGCGGTGAATGGCTCTCCAGCCAGAAGAGGTTGATCTGGCCGCGGGCCACCAGGGTGCATACCTCCTGGCCGAGCCCCCGGGGGGCAATACGCCTGGCGCGCAGGGTCCAGAGGCGCTCGATGATGATCACCGTGGCCAGCAGCGAACAGCCGAGCAGCGGCAGCATCAGCCAGCCCCCGGCGATCAGGGCCTCCATCATGTCCATGCGCTTTCCCTCGAAGATGCCTCGTTGTCCATGTTCCCGATCTCAAGGCGATTCTAACGCAAGGCAGTCGGCTCCGACACCGCCCCACCGCCAGGGCTGACGCCGCAGGCTGTCAACGGGCCGCCCCGCCCCTCCCCCGAGCCGGAAGGTCAGGGCCCCATCCAGCGCCGTGCTCCACTGGCAGCTCCTTGCCGTCCGGAAGCGTCTCACCACCTCGTCATGAGGGTGGCCGAAGGCGTTGCGCCGGCCGGCACTGTAGACCACATGGCGCGGGGTGAGCCACTGGACCAGCTGGGGCCCGGAACTGGTATGGCTGCCATGATGGCCGGCCACCAGCAGGGTCACCGGCGTCTTGGCGTCGAGCAGAAAGGCACGCTCTACCCGCCGCCCCACATCGCCGGTGATCAACAGTCGCTGTCCGCCTGCGGTAGCTTCAAGCACACATGAGCGGTCGTTGCTGGTGAGCGCGGCGGTCTCCCGGGGCGGCCACAGGAAGCGGAAGCGCACGCCGTCTCGCTCCCAGGCC
>LFIK01002437.1_pt1 | contig 15041 bp, 21 predicted proteins | sample 643401 | NCBI WGS metagenome assembly LFIK01 (sample SAMN03777447, study PRJNA286221) | soda lake metagenome | biome: soda lake; feature: Kulunda steppe; material: water; isolation source: sample T5-Br brine of Lake Tanatar-5 | place: Russia: Kulunda steppe | collected 2010-07 | reverse complement strand
CCGTTTTAAAAACGTTTTTCAGGCCTTTCAAAATTGCGCGCTCCCTGCAGGGCGCCCGCGTGCTGCGCTGCAAAGTGAGAGAGTGACCGTGCTACGCGTCCCACTTTTGCTGTGAGCTTAAGAAGGGAGCAGGCAGGCTTCCAAGTAGGCCAAAAGTCCCTGCATAGCTTCAAAACAGGGGGGTACAGATTTAAGGTAACCCCGCGCTGCCTGGGGCGGCGCCGGGGCCCCCTCCGCTTCGCTCCGTCCCCGCGCCTTGGAAAAAGCTCCAGTGTCTCCATTGTGAATTTCATCAGCCTCAGTGAACTTTGAAATCAGCAAATTGTTCTGCAAATTTCCTTTTCAAATAGCACTTCTCCACTGGCAAGCAAGGGCATAAAGAAAGGACATGTTTTCATCCTGACCCCCCCCCCTGCAACATGGTGGTGTGTCCAAACTTCCGCCATGCAGAATAAGGGCGGAAATCAAGAAGCAATTTTGCTCGCAAGGAAAATAAACGCCGAGTACAGCAAAATTCAAAGCAGGCACCGAAGGCGGCTTCTGGCCAGCTGTCAAGTCAGTAAAGCTAGGAGGGACACAGGATCTCCTATCCTCCTCGTTAGTCCATCGTACATTTAATTAAAAATGATTTTGATGAATATCTGTGAGGTGCAGCTTTTCAAGTGCAGTGAAATGCACAAAGGGGCAAATGCAGACTCTAAGCACCAAACTCTTAGTCATCATTGCTTGTTAGGTATCCTAGTTGATCACAGAGCTGCTGGATAGCATACTGGCGATTTGGGCCATGCTTAGCGATGGCAGCATCAATAAGTTGCTGCTTGATGAAAAGCGAGTCAGCTCCTGAAAGCCGAGCTTTCCTCGCTTCCTCCAGCCTGCAGACCCAGCCATAAGCGGTAAAGTTTAATCGTAATAATCATGTGGAAAAGAAAAAATATCATAGAAAACACCTTGTCGCGAAGATGGTCATGCAATTCTGGAGCAACATGCAGTTCTGGAGCAATCACAAACCAAAATACCACAGACCAGCAGAGACTTCCAAAGCTAAGGCTGCTAGACCATCTGTGGAAGCAGGCGTTGGACTGGTGAGTGAAAACAATTGTGGGCATCGTGTGGGAAAGTAGCTTAAACAACGACTTCAGGGCCGGAACAGACAACTGCAGGCCATCTTATGATTACAGAGATTTAAACCAATGATGGCACCACAAAGCAAGGACCCCTCCTCTGGTCCTAACCTTCCTCACACCAAGCCCTTAAAAGACAGAAGCACAATACACAATACACAATACACAATATAGGAATGGCCTTAGCTGACTTACAAGTAGGGGAAATGGATGTCCCTTGCGGTTTATCTATAAGGGTTTATCAGTTCTTAGCTCAGGGCACAGCATGTCCTTTCACATATCAGGGCCCAATGCACTCAGAGAGGTGCATACAGGCAAGAGCACAAGGCACTCACGTGCGCACGCCAACCATTGAGATAGCACCAAATGGCAGCTCTCCTAAGATGCCATGAGCGATGTCTGTGGAAAATCCAGGGATGGGTAGGTTCAAGCCTGAGCGTGCCAAGTGCATACATGCGCTGTGGGTTAGTTTGAAGCTTGCACTGCCAGCTTTTAAGAGCTGCCATTGAACTGCTCAGTAGGTGCAAATGAGAATGCTACTCGCTGCCTTATAGCATTTTGCAGTGAATAAGAAAGCTCTGACATTTTGCTACACATCAAATCAGGCAGGGATGTAAATAACGTAATTCATCACATTTTTTGCCGTGGATAAAATGGGTAAAATTCCATGGTAAAACTCGCATTGTGTACATATTGCCGTTTATAATTCAGATAAAATTTGAGAATACAGGGGGGGGGGCTGGCCCCGCCCAGGGATACTCTCCTGTTCTGTTTTGCTGCGTTTGCATCAATCACATAGGAAATCTACATCTTTTGATGCAATTCATCATCCTGCCTGCTGTGCTCTACTCTAATCCTCATCAATGAAGTCCTTCTCCTCCCTCTCCTTCTCCTCTTATGGCATCACCTCGGGCTGAGCCTTGTCCTGCTGCTCTAGGAATGTGTGCGCTTGGCCAAGCGCAGGATGCTGTACAACCGCACCAAGTCAGTGGCACGCTTCCAATTAGTGGTCTGGCGGTTGCGGCTGTCGCTGTGCGCGCAGCCAAAGCTTGGCCACTCAGTCACTAGATAGGTAACCTGGTCCCATTCAGGGCCCTTAGATGAGGCAATTTATGTTGTATGGCAATATTGGGCAGTTGGAGGGCAGTTGGGGGGTAGTTGGGCTTCCCCAGACCTCCCTGGCCCAGCTTCTGCCTTTGCCAGGTCAACTCAAGGTTTTGTATGTTAGGTTGAAAATCAAACACGTCTGTTCGCGGTGGACCTCCCAGACTGGCACTATTTACATCCCTGAAAGTAGGCTACATTTTTCATGCCTTTTGAGGGCATTTGCACAACATGATACGCTTGAATTAGCTTGCTGAAGATAGGCGATTGCACAGGACAAAAAGGGTTGCCACTACCAGAGACCCACCAACATTCAGATTGATACCGTAGAAAGCAACGCCAGTCCTGGCCAGCAACTCTACCTCTTGTGCATTGACAACCTGCACAGCATCACACGTCACAAATTGCTCCTACTGCCTAGCAGGGCACGCAAGGCTCATTAACCAATATTATGTCAAGGCAGCCACAGCCACATTCAGCTGCAAGGCAAACCTAATCAGGAGATTCTGGACACTGAATGCATGGCAGGATACTTCTCACCTCCACAGGGCAGTCGAGGCCAATTGCAGCTGTGAAGCTGCTCATGACCGCTGTCCCTCTGCCATTGACCTGGTGGATGATCCCCTGCTCATGTTGAATGAAAGGATGCAAGCAAGCACCTGAGCAGCATGCTCTGGAGTTCTTCGGTTGGCCACCATGGGTGCAGGACAGGTTCAGGCTCTGGGTTGCCAGCAAGTACGATGGCTGGCATCAGCCCAGCCGGGGGTGGCAAGTAGCACAAGAGGCAGCAGCTTGAAGCATGCCACCAGGCAAAGGCAAGCATCTCCTCACCAGGACCCCGGAAGCGCCAGTCTGCTTGGCCTCGACAATCTGCAGAGGATGAATCATCCAGTCATTTGCAAGCACGGGGACCTGCGCACAGGGCCAGCACTTGGTGTCAGGCATGGTGGGACAAGGACTCCACAACGGCAAGCATGCCCATACACGCGCAAATTTGTATGGACAAGCGCACACACTTGCATGCACGCACAAGAGAAATCCACCTACCTGTGCAGAACCAGTGCGAATATCCCCGCTGCGCAGCGCAGGCAGGCAGTCTGATGCACTACAGGCAAAAGTCCAGGCGAGGCAGCTCCTATGCAACAACAAATGTGCGCCACACCTCGGTCGTCTTCCCATGGATTGGCCGCAGAGCTACCCACATGGGAGCGGGAGCAAAAACAAATTCACAGCATAGCCCACGTGCCTGACCCGCACCTGCTTGCCTACCGCCTGCGTGACACAGAACAGGTCCGTGAGGCCGGAGGTGGTGTCACTGCTGTCGCAGCGCACAGCCAGGGCGTCTGCCCCGGCTGCGATGTAGTCCTTGGCAAGTTGGGCCAACTCCTGGGAGGAGGTGGATGGGTCAGGACGGGCCAGTTCCAGCACCAGCACCGCATTACCCTGCAAGCATCCGTAGAAGATGGATGGGGGTATAAGTGTGCAATCATGCTCCCTCAATTGGCCGCACGTGCACAAACTCACTTGTGACAAATGCACAGAGGGACGCGCATGCGTACTCACATATAAACACACATGCACATACACGCATGCACTGATGCGTGCAAACACGCACACCTGCTTGCATGTGCACGCCAAATGGAAGCACACAGACAAACACGCAGCAGGCCCACCCAACATCTGCCAAAATTATTTTTCATGCAGGCATTTCACTCATGGGCCATGGGTCATTTCTCCAACCACTTCCATAAATATTTGCAGGGTGCACAGCACAAACAATGCGCACAGCTCAATGTTTCATCTTACTGTGGGAACAGCCTCAGCAATGAGGGTAGCAAGTCGGTAAGGGGGCACGGCGGGCACTTGGACAGCACCCTGTAATCTTTCTTCTAAAGCCTCTTGGCCCATTTCTGCACATGGGGTACACAGGGGCTGGCACTTTGAGCGCAGACATTCAAGAAAGGCGGACGGCTGGTGGGTTAAATGGGGATGCATGTACCCTTACCCATCAATTGCGCTTCCAGCTCCTTTTGTTTGCGTCTGCACAGGAGGTGAGGGAGTTGTGCTACAGGATCAGCAAGCATGCCACTGTGTCTCAAATGCTGATTCGATGCAACACAGTGATCCAGAGCACGTGGTTTGAAACAAGTTTGGTCTCCGCCATTATCATGGCACGTGCCATAATAATGTGCATTTGCTCATATATCAAAACCACTGGGTTCCAGCACTGCCTCTCGAGACTGCAAGATGCTGATGGAAGTGAAGGGCCATGATGCTTGCTGTACAGATCCTGTCCCATGACTCCCTCTTACTTTATGGTGGCGCTCAGACGGTTGAATGCTTTCTCCTTTGGTCCCTCCTCCTCTTCCCCAGGCGCCCCATCATCTCTGCTACCTGCTGCACACGCCCTACGGACAGGGACGGGCGGCTTTCTTCTAACTCCTGTTGAAATCCTGCATAATGAAGCTGCTTGACTACACCTCTCTGCAGCAATGCTACCGTTTGTGCTGACAGCTTGCATTCTCGACAAGACCGTGAATTCAATGTCCTCAGCAAAGCGTCATATTTAATATATTTGTCAATTGTGACACACAGGCGGAGGCCTGCTAGCTATTATTGATAAGCCTGTGATGTATAAGCCTCAGAGCTTGGGGAAGGTTAGGGAGCTACCACAGGGTGTGGTGCCTAACCCCCTTCTACGCAGGCATCGACGCGCCAGGGCCACATACCCACACTTTCCTACCCAGCCCCTAAGCCATGTTCTCCCAAGGCTGGTTGCTGCTGCAGCTGCTGCTGAGGCCCAGGAGCCCACTGTTGGAGTGCAGCAGCAACCTGCACCACCAACCCCTGCCCAGGCAGGAATCAACAATTCCTCCCAGACTGCTGAGCCAGCATTGGCTGGTGTTCGAGTGCGCCGCATTCCTCCTGCAGGCACGTATGGTCACCAGCCTCCCACCCTTTAAGTCTAGGTGCTAGATGCTAGATCCTGGATAAGATGCACCTCATGACGTTTTTGTACGTGCACACTCTTGAGTCTGGTCACACAGACGGGAATTGGTGCATGCTTGCACTCGTAGATGCCCGCTAGCATACGTGCGTGCCTATGCATGCACACGCACGCACGCGCACACACACACACACACACACACACGTGCACATATATGCAGATGCATCTGTGCACACACGTAAGCACATTCACTCACACGCATACATACAACACACACGCGTGTACTCACAACTTGCATGTATTCGCACATGCTAACATGCACGTTCGCACAAAAACACACAGAAATATGCCACATGGATATGCAGTATGAAATTCTGCCTGCATGCACGTACGCGCGGGTATTGATCTAATTCATATTGCCCGCGCATGCAAAACACACAGAATGAGCTGATGCAGAAGCTCATGTGCGCTCGCACCTGCAGCTACACATTTAGCACTGCTGCTTAGCTGCAGACACCATGCCTGTGCAATGTGCGATTGTTGACCGTCAGATCACCTGTGTCCCACCTGTGTGCGCCTGCGTTTCGCTCCTGCAGCTGACATGGTGGTGGACACTGACTACGAGGAGTTTGCCTCATTACCGCAAGGCGAGAAACCTTTTGTCCTGGTGCTCCCTGACATGGATGGCATCCCTGGCACCAGCAGCGCCGTGAACCAGAGGAAGTGGGACAAGTTTGCGCTGGCGGCGGACCTCCATGCCCTGGAGATGGATGTGTCGTTCTCCAGCACCTTCGTGGATCTGGTTGAGTACGTCAAGGTGGGGATCGCAATGTGTACAGCTGGTTTGCATGGGCACGCAGGAGGCGTGGTATCACCAGGCAAGTCGGTGCACAGCGTTGGGGTTGCGAGGGGATGCTGGTGGCATGCATGCCCCAGACACGAGTGCTTTGGAGAAAAGGTGCAAGGGTGCAAGAGACTGTGCCCACCTCTCACCGTTTGTGCGCGCTGCTCACGTTCAGCGCTTCTCGCGCTCGGAGCGCTATGTGGGGAACTTGTCTTCAGCACTGAGGTGGGAGTGCTTGCTGTCGCCTGCTGCAGTCCAATCCACCCTTGGCCTCTCGCCCAGCCTCTGGGCGCCGCAGCCAGCATGCTTCTGGGCTCAACCACTGCACTGTTACCGATATACCACTTGCACAGGCGCTGCCTCTGGTTCTGCCGGTGCTGCGTGCAGGCGCACTTGGAGCTCCTGCTGCCTGACGCGCCCCCAGAGAGGCCGATCTACCTGATGGGGGAGGGCTTCGGGGGCGTCCTGGCGCTGGCAGTGGCCTTGGAGAGCAAGTGGGTGGGCAGCAGGCTGGAATGCTGGCCCTTGCGTGTAAGCATGTTCGGTATCAAATGGGCTAGTCACTTTGGGTGGCAGCAGCAGGGCACAAGCAGGCATGGGGGTCGAGCCGCTGCGCGCCTTCATGGGCTGTGTGTGGTCCCTGCCTATAGCGGAGCCCCACAGCGTAGGGACCACACGCATGAGGGTGGTGCCTTGGTGGCAGGCATCAAATTGATGCCCTGTGGGACATTGCGGAGGCCTGTGTTGAGCAAGTGTTGGCGGTTGGTAGTTGGCCCCCTGCTTGCAGACCTGGTGGCAGAGATCCTGGGTGTGGGTCCATCGGAGGCGTCTTGTTTTGCTGGGTCCCACCCTCTGCCGGGCTAGGCAGCAAGAGCGAGGCATGCAGGGTGTGTGTGCTGTGTCAGCGTGCTGCACTGGTTGGTTCCCACTTGACTTGACGCCTTGACGACGAGGGACAGTACGCAGGCCCGTTGAGTAGTAATTGAGTTGGTGGTTGGCGGTTGAGGTCGTTGGTGGTTGCCCTCCAGCGCTGCCTCCCCACGCATGCACTCAGGCATGCTTCCTCCTGCACACACGCCCTCGCGCGCAGGAAGGTGCTTGTGAACCGGCTGGTGCTCATCAACCCCAGCACCAGCCATCTTCAGTCAACAGCGCGCCAGATGGGCCTCCTGCTTGCAGACCTGCCGCCCGCGCTCTACTCCGCTGCCCCCTTCGCGCTGGCCCCCGCCCTCGCCCCCGCCCCCAACCGCATGCTGCCTTCCTTTGTCGAGCAGCTGCGAAGGGCACCCAACGAGGCTGCTGCCAACACGCGCAAAGTGAGGGTGGCTGGAGGAGGGCAAGGTGGCAAGAGGGTCAGCCATGTCTTGTCTGGGCCGGCGATTTAAGCTGTGCGTGATGGCGGTTGACGGCAGCTTGCTGTCTGGGGGGGCCAGAGGTTTTGACAGCCATGCCCCTTGTGTCTGCAAGGACAAAGACACTGGTCCTGAGGGTGGGTCAGGCTCCCTCAGGGTATGGTGGATGCGGCTGACCTGGCATGCCTAGTGAGCAGGACCAGCCTCGCGCATGGTCTCGTGGACGGCATGACCGCCAAGGAGCACCTGCCAAGAAATTAGACTGCCTTCTAACTCCTCTAGCCAGGCAGGCCGTGACTGCCTCTGGGTTCGGCATGGCCGTGCCGCGCTGCAGGTGGCAGCTGCGGTGCAGACAGACGTCCTGCATGTCTCCATCGCTGCTGCCCCTGCGCATGGCAGCAGCTGGCTGCTGTGGTGCAGGCGTGGAGGATGGCTGCCCTGCTTTGGGGAGCGTGGGGGAAGGGCTTGTGAGGGAGTGGTGCGCTGCGAAAGTGGCTGCGAGTTTTGCTGCAGGGCAAGCGGGTTGGGGCTGGCAGGGCTTGGACTGGAAAGGCGCAGCAGGTGGTGTGAGGAGGCTCGTTCCAGGAGGTAGGATGTGAAGCGCAAAGGAGCATATCCCTGCATTGCACCAAAACAGGGCGTATCAGTCCTAGGGGCTGATATGCATTACCAGCAGCCCGCCCTTGCACGCTCCCGTGCGCGCAGTTTTTGACGGGCGCAATTGAGCAGCTTCAGCAGATATCACGTAGCCTACCTCCTGCAACGCTACGCGCAAGAATGCTACTCCTGGACGAGGGTGTGAGGTGAGCAGCCGCTCGCGTTGCGCTTGTGCCATCTTTTTGTAGACTAGTGTTTGGGTGCTTGCGCCATCGATTTGTGGACTAGTGCTCGGGCACTTGTGCCATCTTATTTTTAGGCCAGCTTGCGAGTGTTTGGTGTGGGGGGTGAGGGGAACTTCCTGGTTCACGCCTGTGGCTGATGTGACCCTGCTCTGTACTACTAATGCAGCTTAGGCACATGGAAGGCGTCTTAGACATAAACACACACACATGCGCACACACACGCACACACACGCGTGCTTGTGTGCACGCGTTCTTGTGTGCAGGCAAGTCCAGCCGTGCTTGGAGCGCGTAGAAGCGAGGACAATGGTCATCGCCGGAGGCCTTGACCTCGTGCTCCCCAGCGCTGAGGAGGCAGCTAATCTAAAGAAAACCATGCCCAGGGCCTTCCCTGTGGTACGTGTGTGTGCGCATGTGTGTGTGCGTGCGTGTGCCTGTGTTTGCATGCATGCATGTGTGAGAGGCTTGCATGCGTGCGTGTGCCTGTGTTTGCATGCATGCATGTGTGAGAGGCTTGCATGCGTTCGTGCATCGGTGCCGTGTTTACCCACGCCACAGCCAAATAAGTGCACACCAATAACCACTTGCAGGTGCTGCCCAACGCTGGCCACGCCATCCTTTCCGACCCCCAAGTCGACGTGCTGCAGCTGATGCGGGAGGAAGGCTTCCTCATCAACAAGCGCGTGTTCACGTCGCCCCTAAAGCCGGGGCAGCGGGAGGGGTTCGGGCAACCCGGGCCGGTGGAGATGCCCACCAAGCAGGTGCGAGCCTGCGTGTGTGTTCAAGAGCGTCACCGTGCACAGCAGGGACCCCTGTGTTGCACATAGATGGGCATGGAGGAGCGTGGTCCCTGTGTTGCTGCGTGCACGGCTTTTTGTTAGCAGGTTGATGCGAGTGTGGACGGGATGCCCTGCAAGGTGGCATTGGTCCAAGTGGCAGAGCACCACCACCATCCTAGCCAGAAGTGCATGATGATCTGTCATGCGATGGGACGAGTGTGCGCATGCCACAGATGCATCAAGCTGCATGTGATGCATGCATGGTCTGTGGTGCAGGAAATTGCGCGCACAGGCCAAGACTACACAGCCACTCTGCGCCGCCTGCTGTCGCCCGTGTTCTTCTCCACCCTCGAGGACGGCACAGTTGTGGAGGGGCTAGAGGGTCTCACGTCCGTCATGCAGCAGAGGGAGCGCCCACTGCTGTGAGTGCCGAGCTGCCACATCTGAATGTCTGAAACGGACTGCACGCTCTGTGGTCGTCACTTTTGGGCTGCCATGTCAGGAAAGGAATGGCGCGAGCGGGCAGAAGGCAGAAGCAGAAGGGCGTTGCCTTGGTGCAGTAGCATCGTTTATCAGGCTGTGCCTGCTGTCATGGCCTGTGGCACCAAGGCATGCGCATTGGCAGGGCTTGTGCCCCAGCTTCCCATGTGGACGTGAAGGAGGCATTGCTCAGGGTGGTCATGCTGCTGTCCTCCATGTTCTCGATCTGTTGCATAGGAATCGCAGTCTCAAACCTACAACTTCTGATGGTTACGGATGCTGAAAGTGACGGGCAGGATCACCTTTCAAGGGTTTCTTTCTTTGCCTCTGCCTGCCTCAGGTTTGTGGGCAACCATCAGCTGTACGCCCTTGACATGAACATCATGGTTGAGGTAGGCTGCGCTGTGCTCCCTGATGGCTGCAGCACGTCCCCCTTCCGTGTGTCACTGCATCATCTCCCTCCTCCAGACCTTGGCCCTGCCCCCCAAGTGTGCCTTCCTCCCTGCCTCTGTTGGGAGTGCCGCTGCAGCCTCGACGCTCCTCCCCTCAGCATCTGACCCCCCCTCCCCCCAAGTGCCTGCCTCCCTGCCTCTCTTGGGAGTCTGGTGCTGCTGCAAAGTCTTCCGGTATGAAGGCTGAAGGATACTTAACAGGGCAGCCTAGGTGATGCTGTTGGAATGCAGCACAAGGAGCATGTGGCGTGCTGCGAGTGCTGTGAGCGTTGCCCTTGAGGGTGTTTCACCATCCCGTCCCAAGCTGCCGCTGCAACAGAGACGCTGCAGGGGCAGAGGTAGCGCTGCGCCCACTTGGCAGGTGCACTTGGATTCGCCCCTGGCGCCCGCGGCTAAACCCCATTTCGAACCCTTACCCAAGCATCGTCTGCTGTGCATGGCGCACAGGAGCTGGCAATGAAGCAGAACCGCCTTCTGCGAGGCCTGGCGCACCCCATCCTGTTCAACCAAGAGGGCAAGCCACCCCCCAGGTGGGGCTGCGCTGGGCTTGCCCGTACCCCCCTGCGGCGCACGCAGCGCAGGCTGCTTTGCGCTTCCTGGCTTGTGTGAGAACACTGTGCAGTGGCTGGTGGTGTCGTCGTGTGCGTGTGTAAAGGCATATGGCCGCCGTTGGCCACAGGGAGCTGTGTCCCATGCGTCCCCTCGTGTGTTCTCGTGTGCTGTACTCTTGGGTGCTCGCTCGTGTCTTCTCCCTTTCATCCAGCATGCAAGACAGCATACATTCGGCCATGCAAGACGCAGGTTGCGCCAAGGTGCAGTACAAGATGCCCTCCTTGTCTGAAGTGCTAGCCCTGTTTGTTAGGCATGGCTCTCATGGCTGGTCGAAGTTTGTGGGCAGCCCTTTGAACGAAACGGTAGCCCATGCAGCGGCATCCTCTGTTTGCGGCATAGGGTGTCCACAGACTGTGGCTGTGGTGGGCTGGTGCGTGGCCCTCACACTCCCAGTACACGGTTCTGGCTGCCAACTGCGGTTCTGGCACTGCCCTGCTGGCCTTGAAAGGCGGCAAGTTTGCACGGCCAGGGTGGACGGCCAGCCAGGCAGGCTTACTGACGCAGGCAATACCCAGTGCACACAGCCTTAACAGGCAAGACTGCACGGTCAGGGTGGAGTGCCAGTCCAGATTAATGGGCCCAAAGCTGGAACTCTGCCGGTGCAGGCCCAGCTGCATTTTGACCCTGCTTGCCTATTTGTCTGGATGGCCTGCATGCTGCGCAGTGTGTGGGGTGGCAACGGCACGCAGGGCGCTGTCAACCCCCTGCTGGAGCTGGAGGAGAGGGAGAAGGAAAGGAAACGGCAAGAGAGAGCCAAGGAGGATGACAATAGCAACACCTTCAAGGTGAGCTCGCAGAGTAAAGCTGCTAGTGTCCCTACTAGCTTTGCCTGGGGGATTCATCCCATATGATTGCAGCTCTAGCCTGTTTTTGTCCAAGCTAAGGTGGATGCATTGCCCTCGCCTTTCCTAGGCTGATTTCTTTAGCAGCCCCTCCTTCATTTTTGGCTTGTCTGCAGGCCTTGCAGAACACATACCGCACATTTGGGGCAGTGCCTGTGGCGCCGACTTCCTTTTTCCGCCTGCTAGCATGCGGGGAGGCTGTGCTACTTTACCCGGGTGGTGTGCGTGAAGGCCTGAAGCGCAGGCATGAGAAGTGAGTCGGAAACTTGTACGCCCACCTGTCTTCTATACGCAAGCATCTCTGTGTGTGTGTACATGTGTTGCCGGTCACTCAAATAGTGTGGCTGGGGCATCATAAGGCACCGATAGCATGTAAGGGCATCTGTGCATGGCATGTGGGGGGAGCAAGGGGATTGGCATTGCCTATGCATTGCCTGTGCATTGATGTGATGAGAGCCAGCCAGGCGGAGGTATACCTGGCTGTGTCTGAGCAGGTGTCTTAAGGGACTCCGATCGCATCAAATACTTGTGTTTTTGTTGTTAACTGCTGTTCTTACCCTAGAGTGTTGTACTCGATCGCTGGAAAGGTGCATCAGCAAAGCAACGCTGGGCAGTGAGGCTGACCAAGCCAGGGGTGATGCACATGGCGTAGGTCCCAGATTGGCTACCTGCACCCAGCAAGGCTTTTGGCAAAGAGCAGCCTGTAGCCGATGTGGCAGCATGCAGTTTGAGCCATGATGCTGCAGCAAATTGAACGCAGGGGAATGCTCCCTGCTTGAACCTTTTTGCTGCGCAAGATTGCCAGGTGGCAGTGTGGCTAAGATGTGGGCGCTGGCAGTGCTGCTGGCCCAGAAGCCTGGAGGTGGTGATGGTGGTGGAAAGCAGTCGCAGTGCTCAGCCAGCATGGCTGGTGCAGCTCTCAGGCTGAGTACTGCTGACCTAAGGAGCACCCTGCTCGCCTGCAGCATTGCTGCACCTGCTGTGCTGTGCACGCACACTGAGCTGCAGCACTGCTTCATTGTGCGTGCGCGAGGTTGGGTGCAGCTTCAGGGGTTGGGCATGCACGTGCACACACACGCGCATGAGCACGTGCGCACGCGCACACATTCTCATGGTGCGCGCATTGAGATCCATCTGTGTGCATTTCCATGTGTCTGACGCAGCTGATGTGTGCTGACATGTGCGCGCTTAGGTACGAGCTGTTCTGGCCCACTCAGAGCGAGTTTATCCGCATGGCCGCGCGCTTTGAGGCCATTGTTGTGCCTGTGTCATCCATCGGTGCGGAGGACAGCATGCACATCCTGCAAGACGCCAACGAGCTCCGCGAGAACCCGTTCTTGGGGCGGCAGGCAAGCAAGCCTCTGGCCTGTGTGCGCCGCACGACTGCATGCCACGTGCCCTGACCTCATGCTTGCGTGCCTCGGCCACACTATTTGTGACCTGGGAAAGTCGACAGGCGAGCCGCAGTGACGGGCACCTAGCGGAATCAAAAGCATATGTGGCCCCCGGTGTACCTGACAAGGAGCACAGCACAGCCATCCTGCTGCGCTGTGAGCTCCCTGCTGTTCTGTGAGCACTGTCCTAGTCCCTGCTGTAGGATCATCATGCAAAAGCCGTGCTTGGAGCTCACGTGCAGGCCTGTGATCAGCGCTCACGTGCACGCCTGCAATCAGTGCTCTTGTGCATGCCTTCAATTAGTGCTCACGCGCTCTCGCCTATGCTGGGTGCAATGCAGTCAGCGGAGCTGGAGAAAGCCATCCCACGCGCGCGCAAGACAGAGGTGGAAGGCGTGGATGAGACGTTTGTGCCCCCGCTCATCGCGCCTGCCGTGCCTGCGCGCTTGTACTTCCGATTTGGAAAGCCTGTGCAGTTGACGCGGGACCTGAAGGAGAACCGGGAGGCAGCAGACAAGGAGTATGCAAACGTGAAGGTAGGGTTGGTCTGTGTGTGTATGCCAAAACAAGGACTGGCAAGGAGAAGTGCTGCAGGGAGGCCCTGCCGCGGGTAATGCTTGGCAAGAAGAAGTGATGCAGGGAGGGATTGCTGCAGGTAACGCTTGGCAAGGAGAAATGATGCAGGGCGGGACTGCTGCACGTGACACGTGGCAAGGGGGGCGTTGACCTGGCATGAGCAGGCATTGCCTGGAAGAGCTGCAAAACTGCCTGAACCTACACATACGCTCAGGCAGCAAATCAGACTTTTAACCATGCAACCCTTTGCCATCATGTTGCGCAGGCAGCAGTGGATGATAACATTACTTGGCTGCTGAGAAAACGGGAGCAGGACCCCTACAGGTGCGTTGGCATCTTCAAGGTTCAGTGCTGGTGCACATACACATGCTCGATAGCTCTAAACAGAGCTTTCCTTTTCACATCATGTGTATGCCCATCTAGCTGGCATAGACCAAGTGGATGCTAGCTTAATTAGCATTTATTGCTGCAACATACATGTGACCTTCCTTTCATAGCTTTGCTGTAGGATAGGTATAGTTTCAAGTCCACTTCTCTGTCCTATTTATTGCAAAATCAAGCGTAGTAAAAACCAGCGTGGTAAAAAACGTGGTATCATGAAGGTCTAGCATAATTCACGTCCTAAAATTTCTTGCATTTGCCGGTGGACATTAGCAAGCATCAGGCTTGCTGTATCGTTTCTTTGTGGCATACAGGGAATTTGTGCCACGGATGCTGTATGAGAACAGTCCCTTGGGGCCACGACGCCAAGCACCTACCTTCAAGATATAATGGACTGCTGAGCAACTTATGTGCTTCCATTTATCCATGCTATCATTTATCCAAGCAAATATGGCGCCATAAAGAATAGCAACGCCTGGAGTGGTGAGATGTCAACGCACCATTTGTGCCTGGCATGAGAGGGGAGAGATGAAGAGAGGCAGCAAGCGAGTCATGGGAAGATGCTTGAGCCTACTTGCAGAAGTATAGATGCGTAATTGTACAGGTGTAAAGATGCATGCTACTAGCCTAGTAGGACTCCTCGTGCTGATGAGGAGGCGCGCTTTTCTGCTATACTGTATTGAGACCGCCTTATTCTGATGCTCAAAGTTTTCTGATGACTGGTGATTAAAGGGTGAGGAGGAGCCTCAGTCGCATTCACCTGCCTCTTTATGGCAAAAGACTTGGATATGTCGTGAGCAAAGGGTATAAAGCTTTTATTTCATTGCACTTGTTATGATACTTGCCATGGGCTAGGGCAACTTACCTTGGAGACCTGACTCAGAGTAAATGCAAACTTGTTTCCTCGCCACACATCGGGAGGCATTGTCCTCAGGTGTGGCTTTCAATGGCCTCAAGAATTTAGAAGGTACTACCTTAACCCTAAACCCTTAACCCTAAACCCTAGTAGGGTTCACCACCAGCCTGGTCCTTAGGCTGATTGGTTTGTTGCTGGTCTTCGCCAGCCAAAAAAATTACATTTTTGTCTGAGGTGAATTGGCAAAATTTTTTGTGCCGTTGAGAAAGGTTGAGAAAGAAAATCAAAGACAGCCTGTCTGACTACTAGTAGGCAAGGCATGCAAAATATGAAGGGCAGCAGCTCCAAGCTGCCCATGTTCAACATGGTCACCTTAGACGCAGCATTGCAGGAGACAATGTTCTTCATGTTATTCTCTTAGGTGTAGGGGGTGTTATTTACATTCCTCACACTTTGGTTCCT
>LFIK01002423.1_pt1 | contig 15044 bp, 11 predicted proteins | sample 643401 | NCBI WGS metagenome assembly LFIK01 (sample SAMN03777447, study PRJNA286221) | soda lake metagenome | biome: soda lake; feature: Kulunda steppe; material: water; isolation source: sample T5-Br brine of Lake Tanatar-5 | place: Russia: Kulunda steppe | collected 2010-07 | reverse complement strand
GTCCACCAGCATCACGCGAGCGCCTTCATTGACGAACCTGCGCGCCGCCGCAATGCCGATGCCGCCAGCACCGCCGGTCACGAGTGCCACCTTGCCGGTGAGTCTGTCCATGCAGTATTCCCCCTATGCGAGCGCAGCAAGCGCCTGATCGAAGTCCGCCAGCAGATCTTCCGGATCCTCGATCCCCACGCTGACGCGTATGAGCGAGTCCCTGATGCCCATGCTGGCTCGGCGCTCCGCGCCCATTTCGTAATAGATCGTATGCGCGACCGGAATCGCCAGTGTGCGGTTGTCGCCCAGGTTGCTGGACGCAACCACGACCTGCAGCGCATTCAGAAACGCGAACGGATCAATGTGTGACGCCAGCTCGAAACTGAACAGCGCGCCGGGACGGCGGAACAGGCGGCTGGCACGGTCATGTTGAGGATGGTCCGACAACCCCGGGTAGTAGACCCGGTCCACCGCCCCATGGGCGTCCAGGTAGCGGGCCAGCTGGCCGGCGTTGCCGCAGGCTCGATCCATGCGCAGCGGGAGGGTCTCTGCGCCCAGGGCGATCTGCTGCGCAGCGTCGGGAGCCAGTGCGGCGCCGAAGTCACGCAGTCCCTTCTTGCGGATCTGCTGCAGCCCCCACTGTGCGGGGGGCTGACTGCGGTAGGCGGCAAAGATGTTGGGATAGCACGACCAGTCGTAGAGCCCGGTATCCGTGATCGCCCCCCCCAGCGCGGCCCCGTGCCCGCCGATATACTTGGTCAGCGCATTGACCACCAGCCCTGCACCCACCGCGCGGGGGCGAAACAGCCAGGGCGAGGTCATGGTGTTGTCCACCACGTACAGCAGTTCCCGCTCCCGACAGAGCTTGCCGATGCCCTCCAGATCCGCGATCTGGGTGCGTGGATTGGCGATGGTCTCGACGAACACCAGCCGCGTTTCGGGACGCACCGCGGCCGCGACTGCTGCCACGTCGGTGGCATCCACGAAGGTGACAGCAATCCCCAGCTCCGCAAAGGTCTCCAGCAGGCTGTTGGTGTTGCCGAACAGGAAGCTGGACGATACCAGGTGATCTCCGCGTCGCAGCAGCGCGAACAGCATGGAGCCGATGGCCCCCATGCCGGTCGCGAATGCGACCGTGCCCTGCCCCTGTTCCATGCCGGTGATCTTGGCCTGCAGCGCGGTAACGGTGGGATTGGTCTGACGCCCATAGGAATAGCCGGCCTGGCGCCCCTGAAAGACGGCCGCCAGCTCGTGCGCATCGGCATAGCCGAACGCCACGGAATGATGCACGGGCTTGTGCAGGGCGCCGTGCTCGATCAGGCTTTCGCGATCCGAGTGCAGTACCTGCGTCGTGAAACCACGCGCCTGAGAGTCGGACATGGACAGGATTCCATCGTGTTGGCTGCCGGGGTTGCGTACTGTACGAAAGTCGCCGATGCAACGCTACGCCCGCCCCGGAAAGGACCAGGCCCGCGGGTCGACGATCAGGAGGCGGTGCCCGAATCCGTCGGCAGCCCCGTCCCGCGCTCCAGTGTACGGGTCAGCTCGGGCTGACTGAGCGGCCGGCTGTACAGGAAGCCCTGTCCGCGCCCGCAGCCCCGGGCTGTCAGCCAGGCATGCTGAGCCGGATTCTCGACCCCTTCGGCAATGACTTGCAGGCCCAGTCCCCGAGCCACCTGGATGATGGCGGTGATGATGCTGGAACCATCTGCACCGGGCTGGATCTCGCTGATGAAGGAGCGATCGATCTTCATTGCCTCCACCGGACAGCGCTGCAGATAACCCAGCGCCGACTGTCCGACCCCGAAATCTTCCACCCCCACGCGCACCCCGGCCACCGCCAGTCGTTCCAGCTTGGGCACCAGCACGTCAAGGTCGCGCATGAGCACCCCCTCGGTGATCTCCAGCTTGACCGTGGCCGGGTCGATACCGGAAGTTTCCAGCAACGCCATCATCTCGTCGGCGAACTGGGACTGCTCGAGCTGTGCGGCGGAAACATTTAGCGCCAGCGTCAGTTCGCCGTGACCCGCCCGCTGCCACTCGGCCACCGCATGGCACGCCTGCCACTGGATCGAGCGGTCCACCTGGACCACCAGCCCGGTCTCTTCCGCCAGCGGCATGAAATCGAGGGGCTCGACCAGCCCGTGCTCGGCGTGGCGCCAGCGGGCCAGCGCCTCCACGCCGACGATGGTACCGGTGGCCATGTCCACCAGCGGCTGATAGAGAGGCTCGATGTCACCATTGGCCAGCGCCTGACGCAACTCGCGTTCCCGTTCCAGCAGACTGGTGAAGCGGGCGCTCATGCCCTCGGCAAAGAACTGGTAGCCATTCTTGCCGAACGCCTTGGTCTGGTACATGGCAATGTCCGCGCTCTGAATGAGTGCGTCCACCGACTCGCCTGCATCCGGATAGACGGCAATGCCGATGCTGGCACCCACCATCAGCTGGTGACCGTCGACCGCGAACGGCCGCTGCAGGCTGTCGATCAGCTTCTGGGCGACCGCCGCCGCATCATCACGGTGCTGGATCCGCGGCAACAGCACGCAGAACTCGTCACCGCCAAACCGGGCGAAGGTGTCGCTGCGGCGAATGTCATTGCGCAACCGGTCGGAGATCAGCTTCAGCAGCCGATCGCCGACCGGGTGGCCAAAGGTGTCATTGACCGTCTTGAAGCCATCCAGGTCCAGAAACATCACCGCCAGCCGGTGGCCATTGCGTTCAGCCTGGCTGATGGCCTGTTCCAGCCGATCGTGAAACAGGGCCCGGTTGGGAAGGTGGGTCAGCAGATCATGGTAGGCCTGGTGACGGACCAGATTCTCGACGCGCTTGCGCTCGGTGACGTCGCGCGCCGTCACGTAGACGGCCAGCAGTCCGCTGTCTGGCTGCGACTGCGTCAGATCGTCCCCAGCCTCACCCTGGCTGGCGTCGGGCTCGCGGAAGATCCCCGTGGTGGTCACCTCGAACCAGCGCTCGAACCGGTTCTGCGCCGCCGTCGAACCCTGCCTGGAACGCAGCCGTACTTCCGTGGTGCGCGCCCCGCGCGCACCGACATGGGATTCCAGTACGGCGCGCAGCAGGTCCTGGTCCTCGTGCCGCACCAGCGCCAGGATCGACTGGCCGATCAGGTCGGCGGAGGAAAACCCCAGCACGGACTCGAAGCGGTCGTTGGCAAACGAGAAGCAGCCGTTCGAATCCAGCAGGCAGACCAGATCCGGCGCATGGTCCACCATGAAACGATACAGCCGCTCGGACTGGGCCAGCCGCTGTTCGGCCGCACGCACGCGGCGCTCCAGCTGCAGATTGCGATATTCGCGCTCCAGCGTGGAAAGCAGCACCTGGCGCTCCAACGGCTTGCGGAGAAAATCGGCGGCACCGTGGGTCAGCGCCTGCTGGACGAATTCGAAGCGCGGCGCCCCGCTGACCACGATGATCCTGGTGTCATACGGACCGGCCTTGACCTGCTCGATCACATCCATGCCGGACATGTCCGGCATGACCAGATCGAGCAGCATCAGATCGGGGGCGGCCTCGGCAACGGCAGTCAGCGCAGCCTGACCGCCATCGGCTACACGCACCTGGTAGCCTTGCGCTGCCAGCATGCGCTGCATGACGTCGGTGGCATCCTGCTGATCGTCGACGATCAGAACGCTGGGCACCACGTCGGACTGCACTCTTTCCTGGCCAGAGCCCAGCGCCCCCAGCGCTTCAGCCAGGGTTGCCAAGTCAGCCTCGGGCACGCGCACCATCGCACGCCTCTCCAGGCCTTGTTCGCAGATCGCAGCATGGCCGCCGGGCGCCTGCTGCCATGCGAAAGCGTTCACTATGGGAACTTGCGCGTCAGGCCGCGCAAAATAACGATTTCCACCGGCGATTGCTACACCCCGGCGACAATTGTTATTGGCCGTAACCAGTCATTTCCAGAAAACCACTGCCGCTGACACTGCCACGCACATCCACCGGCCCCTCCCAGTAACGCAATGACAGCCGATTGAGCTGATCCGCCTGCCACCCCGAGATCGCGACCGCGATGTCCTCGTCAGGCAGCTCCAGCCGCCAGGCAACAGGCCAGTCGGCACCGGTCTCGTCCTGCCAGACCTGCGTGGGTTGCAGCTGCCAGTCATCACCGTCCAGCGTGCGATAACTGCCATCCTGGTACACCACGACCCCGCCCGTAGCGGTCACGTCCTCCGGATCCTGGCCACGCACCTGAAACAGCATCAGATCACGGCCGTCATCCAGCTGCAGGGCAAACCAGTCCCAGCCACGCTGATCGGGATCCAGCACGCTGGTGCTCCATTCCCGATCCATCCAGCCGAGACCGCGCACCCGGTAGCGGTCGCCGCCCAGGTGGATCTCCCCAGCCACCGGCATGCGTGTGAAGGAAAAGTAATAGGAGGCATTGCCCGCCCGTTCGCTCTTCTGCGACCAGCCCTGATCGCCCTGCAGGATGGGGCCACGCCCGGCTTCAATCTGCAGGTCCAGGCTGAACGGCACCTCCACGTCGGCCACATCTGCCTGCAGCCGCAGAGGGAAGAACTCGCTGGCCGTGCTGACCAGCTGCCAGTCTTCCAGCCAGGCGCGGAACGGCTCCGCCTGCGCACCTGCCAGCCCGAGCTCGCCGCGGGCAAACCGTTCACTGGCCTGATGGCCATGCTCGGGGCTGGTCAGGGCCACGTGGGCCATCCAGACCTGGCGTGTACGCCAGCGACTGGCAGATGACGGTCCGGACTGCGGTGGCGCCAGGGCCTGACGGAACAGGGTGAACTGGGCCCCGAAACGTCGCCCGGCATCGTCCTCCAGGTGGGCCACCAGGTACCACCATTCAGTGCGGTAGCCGGGATGGGGACCATGCTCCGCGGGAAAGCTGAACGGACGCGGTTCGCGGGCCACTGCATAGCCGGCTGCTTCCGCGGCATCGGCATCACCGGCGACCAGCTCACCCAGCTGCAGCCCGCGCGTGGGCGCGGATGATCCGGACGGGTTCCCGGACGGGTTCCCGGGCGGGTTCCCGAACGGGTTCCCGAACGGGTTCCCGAACGGGTCAGAAGCCGACGCCACCAGTGCGCCGGGGATGGATAGCAGCAGCCACGCCACCAGCGCAGCCAGCCGTGGCAGGCTGGCCCATCCCCGCCCGAAGCCCACGCCAGTGCGCAAGGTATGTGCTGTCATCGTATCTTCATCCAGAGGGTCGCCGACGATCGTTACACTCTGCCCGCAACCACGCAACCGGAGCCCCCATGAAGATACTGCCGTTGCTGGCCAGCCTGCTGCTTGCCAGCCAGAGCATCAGCGCCAGCCACGCCCTGCAGGAAACCCAGCAACAGGCCGGAGCCAGCCTGCTGGAGATCGGCCTGCAGTACCTGGATGCCGAACAGCCCCGGGGAGCCTCCCGCTGGTTCCAGCTGGCTGCCGCAGCTGGCGACAATCGCGCCCGCCTGCAGCTGGGATGGCTGCACGAATCCGGCGCCCTCGGCGCCATCGATGGTGACGCCGCCATTGACTGGTACCGGCAAGCAGTCGAGGCAGGAGCGTCGGAATACGCCCTCAAGCTGGCCTGGATTCATCTGCAGGGCCAGCTGGTGCCCCCAGACCTGACTCGGGCCGAAGCCTGGTTCCGGCATGCCATCGATGCCGGCCATATGGAGGCGCACCTGGCCCTGGGCTCGGTGCTGCTGGCCGAGGTCATGGCGGGAGCACCGCGGGCGGACGAAGCGAGGGACCACCTGCAACAGGCGCTGGCAGCCGATTGGCACATGGCCGCCCACTTTCTCGGCCGCATCTATCTGGAAGGCCTGGGGCAGCCGCAGGATCGAGCGCGCGCCATGCGCTACTTCAGACAGGGCGCCGAAGCCGGACTGCCACAATCACAGGGTGCGCTGGCCGCTCTGCTGCTGGAACAGGCCGCCGACACGGAAGAACGTGTGGAAGCTGCAACCTGGGCCTGGCTGGCTGCAGCCCAGGATGACCCCCAGGGCATGCAGGTGATGGCCACACTGGCACGACACCTGAACCAGGATGAGCAGAAGCAGGCCCGCCGTCAGGCCTGGCTGGCTGCAGGCGGCGATCCTGGCCAGGGCCCGTTCGCCAGCGACGACTGAGCCCATCCCGGCTGCACGCTGCTATCATGGCAGCCGGCAACGGCCTGGGGTGGCCATGAACATGCGGGATCGGGGACTGACGCCAGTTACGGCGGCGCTGCTGGTGCTGCTGACAGGCTGCTGTCCGCAACCAGAACTGGATGAGCGTGGCTGGCCGAAGGAGCTGGTACTGGGACTGGTGCCGTCGCTGGAAGCGGAAGCTCTGGTCGACAACCTGGAGCCGCTGACCGAGCACCTGTCTTCAGAGCTGGGGCTGCCGGTGCGCAGCTTCGTGCCCGCCGACTACACCGGCCTGGTGGAGGCGCTGGGTTCGGGCCATGCGGACATCGGCATGCTGCCTCCCTTCGCGGCCATGCTGGGCGCGCGCCGCTACGATCTGGAACCGATCCTGATCTCGGTGCGCGAGGGCGAGATCGGCTATCGGACCCAGTGGCTCACCCACGATCCTGCAGTCTGTGCGACGCCCATCCAGCACGACACCAGCGGCCTGCCCTGGTGCGAAGGCGACATTCATCAGGTACAGGGCCAGCATGTGGCCTTCACGGATCCCAACTCCACCTCAGGCTATCTGTTTCCGGCGCTGCAGCTGCTGGAGGCGGGCATCGATCCGGAACGCGGTGTGCGCGGGCTTTTCGTTGGCGGCCATGACGCCGTGGTGCTGGCGGTGCGAGCCGGCAACGTGCGCTTCGGCGTCACCTATGACGACGCCCGCAACATGGTGGTGCCCCAGTATGCGGATGTGCGCGAACGGGTGATCCGCTTCAACCATGCGCCCATGATTCCCAACGACGGAGTGACCGTGCGACCGGACCTGCCCGATGACCTGAAGGCGGCCATTCGTGAAGCCTTCCTGAGCATCGAGCACTCCCAGCCGGAGCTGCCCCGCCGGCAGCGGATGCTCTGGCTGCTCTACGAGATCGACGGTTTTGCCCCCATTCCGGACGGCGCCTATCAGCCGGTCGCGGATGCCTACGACCGCCTGCGGCGCTGACTACAAGGACCGACCATGCCCTGCAGCAACGGAGCGCGATCACCATCATGACCGAACCTCCTGCCATCGAGTTCGCTGCCGCCGGCGTCACCTACCCCAACGGGACGGTGGCGCTGCAGGATGTGAGCCTGTGCATCCAGCCGGGTGAATTCGTGGTGGTGGTCGGCAGTTCCGGCGCCGGCAAGTCCACTCTGCTTCGCAGCGTCAACGGCCTGACCGCGCTTACTCAGGGCAGCATCCGGGTGCAGGGCGTGCCGGTGCCGCAACGTCCCGGACGGGCCCTGCGCCAGCTGCGCGCGGGCATCGGCATGATCTTTCAGGACTTTCGCCTGAGCCGGCGCCTGACGGTGATGAGCAACGTGCTGGTCGGTCGGCTGGCCCATGTGCCGGGCTGGCGCACCCTGCTGAATCTCTGGCCGCAAGCGGACCGGGAACTCGCGTTCCAGGCGCTGGAACGCGTCGATCTGGTCGAGAAGGCCTGGACCCGGGCCGGCGAGCTGTCCGGTGGCCAGCAGCAGCGAGTGGGCATTGCCCGGGCGCTGGCCCAGCAACCTGCCATCCTGCTGGCGGACGAGCCGGTGGCATCGCTGGACCCGGTCACCAGCCGCCAGGTCATGGAAGACCTGGTCCGCATCAATCGGGAGCTGGGCATTACCACCCTGGTGAACCTGCATGACCTGGAGCTGGCGCAGCGCCACGGCCAGCGCATCCTGGGATTGCGTGACGGCCGGCTGGTCTTCGACGGGCCCGCTGCCACGATCAGCAAGGCCGACTTCACCCGCATCTACGGGCGCGCTCCCGAACACTCGGCAGATGCGGACCCATGAAACCCGCAGCACGCCCCGCACAGCCACGCCGCAACTGGCCACTGTGGCTGCTGATCGGCCTGGCCCTGAGCGCCATGACCTGGTGGTCCGCTCGCGGTATCGGCCTGGCGCCCTGCGACCTGGTCTGCAATCTGGCCGGGGGCCAGCGACTGCTGGCCGAATCCTGGCCGCCCGATTTCGGCTTCCTGCCACGGCTGCTGGCGCCATTGCTGGAAACCCTGCAGATCGCCCTGGTGGGCACACTGCTGGGGGGCATGCTGGCCATTCCGGTGGCCGTGCTGGCCGCCCGCAACCTGGCGCCGGGCTGGCTGGTCTGGTGGCTGGATCGCACCCTGATGAACGTCCTGCGCACTCTGCCGGATCTGTTCTGGGCCATGCTGTTTGCAGCAGCCGTGGGTTTCGGTCCCGTGGCTGGCGCTCTGGCGCTGACCGTGTTCACCGTGGTGGTGATCGCCAAGCTCTGGTCCGAATCGCTGGAAGCCATCGACATGGGGCCGGCGGAAGCGGTGCGCGCCACGGGCGGGAGCTGGCTGCAGATGGTGCAGTTCGGCGCCCTGCCCCAGGCACTGCCCCATTACGTCTCCTACGCCCTGTACGCCTTCGAGCTGAACGTACGCGCCTCCATGATCCTGGGTCTGGTGGGCGCCGGCGGCATCGGCATGCTGCTGGAAACCCAGCGCAGCACCTTCGAGTACCCGCGAGTGACGCTGATCGTCCTGACCGTGCTGGTGCTGATACTGCTTATCGAACAGCTGTCCAGCGCGTTGCGGAGGCGGCTGACATGAGCAGACCTGCTGCACCCTCGCACCGGATGCCGGCCGGCCTGCGCTGGCCCACGCGCATCAGCCTGTTGCTCGGCGCCCTGCTGCTGGGCTCGGCCTGGAGCATCGGCCTGACGCCAGCGGCACTGGCCGACCTGCCCGGCCAGCTGGTGACGGTGCTCGGATTCTTCTATCCAGCGGACCTGAACTATGGCTATCAGCGCGCCCTGCCCGCCATCGTGGAATCCATCCAGATCGCCTGGATCGGGACCCTGATCGCGGCCCTGCTGTCATTGCCACTGGCGCTGCTGGGGGCCCGCACCCTGTTCCCGCGCTTGGCCCGCCTGGTGCAGCTGATCTCGGCCACCGCCCGGGCCTTCCCGGAGATCCTGCTGGCCATCTATTTCGTGCCCATCGTCGGCCTGGGGGCCTTTGCCGGCGCACTGGCCATCGGACTGTCGTCCATCGGCATGCTCACCAAGCTGGGGTCGGAGGTGGTGGAAGCGATCGATCCCGGGCCGGCAGAGGCGGTACTGGCCGCCGGTGGTTCACGCCTGCAGGCGTTGCGTTACGCGGTGATTCCCCAGGTCATGCCGGAGCTGGTCGCCCACTGGCTGTTCCGCTTCGAGCTGAACATCCGGGCGTCGGCGGTGCTGGGTGTGGTGGGGGCCGGCGGGGTCGGCGGCGTGCTGCTCAATGCCATGCGCTACCGCCACTTCGACAAGGCCGCCGCAGTGCTGCTGCTGACCATTCTGGTGGTGCTGCTGATCGATGCCCTGTCGGGGCGCATCCGCCGCCGCTTGTTGCGCGGCTGATCAGGCAGTCACCGGCCGTATCCGGGCTGCAAGGCCAGCTGGCGTCAGCTTGCAGCGCCAGCAGTCGGCTGCCGCCCCGAGTGGGCAGGACTCGGGCGTTCGTGGCTCGCCCCATGGAACGCCCAGCTCACCAGCCCCGAGTCCGACAGACCGCTAGGGAGACGCTGATCAATTCGCCCGCGCTCTGGCGCTCAGGCGGCGTTCGCATCAAGGCGCGTTTCCGCAGGCGTAGTGGCGCCACGTCAAGGAAGCGCAACGCCGAGGCGAGCGCCGCCTGAGCGCCCCGCAGAGTCGTGGGCGAATTGATCAGCGTCTCCCTAGAAACTGAACGCCAGTCCGGCGACGATCCAGCGACCTGGCAACGGCGCAAAGCCCGCCTCGGTATAGCGTTCGTCGAGCAGGTTGTTGCCTTCGATGGACAGCTCGACACCATCCCGGGCCCAGGCCAGTCGTGACGACAGCAACCAGGCGGACTCGCCACCACGCCGATCGGCATAGCGCAGCTGGACGCTCTGGGTCAGCTCCGGCAGCCAGCGCAGCCCCAGCTGGCTGGTGATCTCGTGACTCGGATGCTTGAGCGCATAGGCCAGCTCGCCGCCGTCCTGATCCAGCCGGGTACGCAGATAGGTATAGGTCATGCGGACCTGGGTGAAACGCTCCGCGGCGGGCTGCAGCCGGTATTCCAGCTCGCCGCCCCAGGTCCGGTGGCCGGAGAAGTTGCCGGCGCGAAAGTCCACGTCCGCAGTTTCCCGGCGCCAGTCGATCAGGTCATCGGTCTCACGCAGGAAGGTCGCCGCAGACAGTGCCTGGTTGCCGGCCTGCCAGCGCAGCCCCGCCTCGTAGAAATCGGACGTTTCCGGCTCCAGGTCCGGATTGCCCTGGTTGCCGGCGCCACCGGGCAGGAACAGCTCGGTGTAGCTGGGAATGCGGGTCGAGCGGGCTGCCGACAGGAAAACGGTGGTGGCCTCGTTGAAGCGATAGTTCAGCGATGCCCCGGGCAGCCACTCGCTGCCGTAATCGCTGTAGTCCACTAGCGAAGCGCTCAGCGCCACGCTCAGCGCGTCACCCAGCGGCAATCGATGCTCCAGCCAGGCGCTGCTCTCGCGACGATCGTGATCTCCCAGTGCCGAGCTGTCGATCTCTTCCTCGGTCAGACTGATACCGATCGAAGTCACGCCGCCGTGCCAGTCACGCTGACCACCCAGCCGCAGGCCGTAGACATCGGTCTCGTGTTCGTTGATGAAGTCACCGGCACCCTCGATCCGGGTACGGAACCAGTCCTCGTGCTGGCGCCAGAACAGGGTCGGCGCCAGCGACCAGGCACCGGCGCGCAGGTCGGCAGAGACATGGGCCAGTCGTGTGCTGGTGGCCTCGCGCTGATCCGGAAAGCGATCCACATAGAACTTGTAGGCACCGAAATCCCGCTCGTTGGCGCCCAGACCCACGGTCACCCCGTGCTCACCCAGCTCCCAGTGGCCGGAATAGTAGGCTGACCGGACGTCGAAGTCGGTGGGCTCATCGGCCAGATGACCCTCTGATGCTCGCCAGGAACCGGACAGCAGGTGATTGCTGCGGCCATCCGCGGTTACCCAGCCCAGGTGCCCCCCTACGGCACGGTAGCCATGTTCGCCGCCGCGGGCGTACATGCCGCCTTCGTTGCGCTCGGGCCGACGAGTGATCAGATTGATCGCTCCGCCCGTTGCATTGGGACCGAATGCGGCCGAACCCGGCCCCTTCAGGATCTCCACCCGCTCCACATGTTCCAGCGGTACCGGCAGGTTCATGTTGTGGTGACCGGTCTGGGGATCACTCATGCGCACGCCGTCGACCATGATCAGGGTCTGCTCGTAGGCCGTCCCCCGGATGCCCACATCGGCCTGCACGCCACGGCCACCGCGCTGGCGCACGTCGACGCCGCCGGCGAACTGGAGCATCTCGGCGAGATTGTCCACCGCGAAGGCCTGGATCTCCTGCCGACCGATGATCGCCACCGACTGATCCAGATCAGCCAGTCGACGGGCGATGGGGCTGGCGCTGACGACGATGGTGTCATGGATCTGCAGACCACGGCTGTCGTCGGCCAGGGCAGCGCTGCCAGCCAGCAGCAGCGCGCCAGTAGCGGCAACGGAAATCAGGGCGGTCACGGACGTCGAACAGGACAAGGGGCAGTCTCCGATCAGGAAATCGGCGGCGAAGGATACACGAGGGATCTTCGAAACCAAGGCGAAAATTGTTTCAGCCTTCTGCGCGCACTTCCGCCAGCAGTTGCTGCGGCGGCGTCCGCCACAGCCAGATCGCCGGTCCCAGCGCGGCCAGCAACGCAGCCAGCACCGCCACCAGCAGCGCCTGCAGGAACAGCATGGGCGGCAGCGACAGACTCAGGCTCCAGTGGAATGCACGCAGGTTGACCACGTCCACCAGCACCACTGCCACCAGGATACCCACCGGCAGCGCGATCAGCGCGGCGGCCAGCGCCAGCAGCACGGCTTCGGCCAGGTTCTGTGTTGCCGGCCCCGCTCGCGGCACTCCCAGCGTGCGCAGCACCCCGTACTGAGTCCGGCGCTGCAGGCCCAGCGCAGCCAGGGCACCGAATAGCCCGATCGCGGCCACCAGGCCGGCAATGGTCTGCAGCAGACCGGTGATGCGGAAGGTCTGGTCAAATACCTGCCGGGCCGCCGACAGCAACTCGTCGTTGCGGCGCACGCGACTGCCCTCGGGTGCTGCGGCAAGCAGCGCGGCAGCAGTCGCTGCCACCGCCTCCGGTGCCGTGAAGACCTCCACGCTCAGATTACCGGCGAGGGCCGGCGCCAGTTCCGCGGGCACGATCAGTCGGCCCACTCCGGCCCCGTATTCGCGCACGATGCCGGTGACCGGCAATTCCCGGCTGCCGGTCGGCAGCGGCACGGTCACGGTATCGCCCGGACCACGCTGCAGCCGCCTCGCCAGCGGCTCGGTCAGCATCACCCCCGTCTCCGAATACTGTCCCGCAATCAGGTCCAGTCCCAGATCCGGCGGCACCTGCCCGAGCCGACTGGCGCGATTGATGCGCACCGGCTGGCCCTCGATCCGGTCATCCCAGCCCAGATAGCTGACCGCACCCTGAACATCGTCTGCCTGCAGGGCGGCTTCCAGGGTCGACGGCAGGCGGTCAGTCTCTGCAACCAGTTGCACATGGAGGGGGGCTGACAGGCGCGTCTGCAGCCAGCGCTCGACGCTGTCGCGAAAGCTGTCCACCATCAGCCCCATCCCCACCGCAGTGGCCAGCGCCACCACCAGTGCTGCCGTAGCCACTCCGGAACGATTGAGGCCGCGCACGGTTTCCCGCAGCAGCATGCGGCCACGCAGGGACAGCCCGCGCCGAGCCAGCGCGTCCAGCCCGGACAGCAAGCCGGCGACCAGCCAGGGCGTCAGCAACGCCACTGCCCCCAGCCAGGCAGCAATGGCCAGCAACCCACCGCCATAACCAAGCGCCGGAGTGAGCGCGGCCGCGCCTGCCAGGATCAGCAGCAGGACCCGACTCCAGCGCGCGCGGGCCGGCAGCAGGCGCGGCTGGTCTCCGCCGGCAAGCAGCCGTGCCGGACTGGCCTGGCCAGCGCGACGGGCCGCCGGCCAGGCCGCCAGCAGCGTACCCGCCAGCCCTACCAGCGCTCCCTTGGTCAGCGCCACCGGATCGGCCAGCAGAGCGCCGATGGCGACCTGGCCATACAACCCCTCCAGGGTCACGGTGATTGCGCCCAGCAGTCGACCTGCCAGCCACCAGCCCAGCAGCAACCCCAGCAGTACGCCCAGAGTGGCCAGTACCAGCGCTTCCAGCAGAATCATCCGTCGCAGTTCACCCGGACGCACACCCAGCGCCCGCAACCGGCCGAACTCGCGCTGCCGCCGCAGCACCATGAAGGACAGGGTCCCATGCACCAGAAACAGGCCCACCACCAGGGCCAGCAGGCCCAGGGCTGCCAGATTGAGCTGGAAGGATGATGCCAGGGCACGGGTATCCGCGGCCCGCTCGGCCAGCGATTCGATGCGCAGGGTGGCGTCCAGCGGGACCGCACCGGTGCCCGGTGGTCGCACCACCAGGCCCGGAAACGCGCGCTCCAGCCAGCGCCGCAACGCCCCGTCAGCAGCGCGCTCCTGCCGCCGCAGGTCGATCCGCGACAGGCGGCCGTGCCACCCCAGAAGCTCCTGGGCAGAAGCCACGTCCATGACCAGCAGCCCCTGCCCCAGTACCCGATCGGCACTGCCGAACGTGTCGAGCACGGTGACCTCGTGCCGCTGTCCCTGCCAGGGCACCTGCAGCGTCTGCTCGGGCTGGATATCCAGACGGCGCGCAGTCTCTGCATCCAGCAGGGCAGCGCCGGCCGTCACCAGCAGATCAGCACCGGCACCGCCGATACCGGGCGCCACCGCACGCATGCCCACATCGGCGGTCGGGTCCAGTCCCAGCAACTGCACCGAGGCAGTGACGCCGGCAGCATTCTCCAGCACCACATCCGCCACGATCACCGGCGCCATGGCCGAGACGTCCGCCAGCAGCGGATCACCCTGCCGCCAGCGCAACCGCAACTCCGCATAGCGGGTTTCGTCCACCCGCTCGCCGGGGCCCACGATGGCATGGGTCGCACTGCCATCAAGCCGCTCACTGGCCAGCCCCATGGCTTCCCGCGACGCGCCATTGGCCAGGTCGACTGCGACCACAACGGCAACACCCACGGCAATGCCCAGCAACGCCAGCAGCATCTGCCAGCGCTGACGCCAGAACTGCCTCAGCTGGGCCCGGGCCAGCAGACTGATCACGCGGACAGGCTCTTCCCGGCGGCAGCGGGCGCCCGCCCGCCCAGGTCCAGATGCTGATCGCTGCCGGCCACCAGTTCAGTATCGTGAGTCACCAGAATCAGCGCAGCACCCTGCTCGGTCACCGCCTCCAGCAGCTGCCGGAACACCAGCGCGCCCGTGTCCCGATCCAGGTTGCCCGTGGGCTCGTCCGCCAGAATGACCGCAGGCTCATGGACCAGCGCGCGAGCAATGGCCACCCGCTGCTGTTCACCGCCTGACAGGACCTCGGGAAAGGCGTCCAGCCGTCGCTCCAGCCCCAGCCGATCGAGGATCCGACGAGCCCTGGCAAGGCCATCCGGCAGCCCGTTGAGCTCGGCCATCAGGGCCACGTTCTCGAGCGCGGTCAGGGTGGGCACCAGGTTGAAGAACTGGAACACGAAGCCCATGCAGCGCCGGCGCAGGTCGGTCAGTGCGCTCTCGGACAGACGGCCCAGATGGTGCCAGCGACCTTCCAGCTGCCAGCGCACCGTGCCTCCGTCAGGCTGATCCAGTCCGGCCAGCAGATTCAGCAGCGTCGACTTGCCGCTGCCGCTGCGCCCGGTCAGGGTCAGGCGCGTGCCCGCATCCAGGCTCAGGTTGAGTCCCTCCAGCACGGCCACCCTGCGATCACCCTGGGGGAACACCCGAGTCAGCTGGCTGACCTCGAGCAACCGGCTCATGAGGTCAGCGACCGCTGGCCGGCATCTGCAGGCCTTCGCTGGCCAGACTCTTGTCCGGCGTGACCAGCG
>LFIK01002432.1_pt1 | contig 15054 bp, 29 predicted proteins | sample 643401 | NCBI WGS metagenome assembly LFIK01 (sample SAMN03777447, study PRJNA286221) | soda lake metagenome | biome: soda lake; feature: Kulunda steppe; material: water; isolation source: sample T5-Br brine of Lake Tanatar-5 | place: Russia: Kulunda steppe | collected 2010-07 | reverse complement strand
GGCGATAACGTGAAGCTGAATGTGAAGTTGATTCAGCCGGTAGCGATGGAAGCAGGTCTTCGGTTTGCGATCCGTGAGGGTGGCCGTACCGTAGGTGCCGGAGTAGTAACTAAAATACTTGACTAAAGGATTTTAACAGTGGCAACACAACAAAAAATAAGAATTAAGCTTAAATCGTACGATCACAACCTGATTGATAAATCAGCTGAGAAGATTATTCAGACTGTAAAATCAACAGGAGCTGTGGTGTCTGGTCCAATTCCATTGCCGACCAATAAAAACATCATCACAGTTAACAGATCTGTTCACGTTAACAAAAAATCTCGTGAGCAATTTGAATATCGTTCGCATAAACGGTTGATAGATATTCTGTCAACCGGTTCACAAACCGTTGATGCCCTGATGAAGCTAGAGCTTCCTTCCGGCGTGGATGTAGAAATTAAAGTGTAAAAATTCCAAAAGTACCATGAGTGGTTTAATCGGAAAAAAAGTGGGAATGACAAGCATCTTTGATGAGCTTGGACGCAGTATTGCGGTAACAGTGATTGAAGTGCCTGCTTGTACAATTACCCAAATAAAAACAGAAGAAAGTGACGGATATAAAGCCGTTCAGATTGCAGCTTTTGATAAGAAGAAAAAAAACGTATCAAAAGCACTGAATGGTCATTTTGAAAAAGCCGGATCTGAGCCAAAGAGAATAGTTGCAGAATTCAGAGATTATATTCCTGAAGGATTTGATATTGGCGATGAGTTAAACATTGAAGATGTATTCTCAGTTGGAGATCATGTAGATGTTGCCGGAATTTCAAAAGGAACCGGATTCACTGGCGTAATTAAACGTCATAATTTTCACGGTGTTGGTGATCAGACACACGGTCAGCATAACCGGGAAAGAGCACCAGGTTCTATTGGCCAGGCGTCAGATCCATCCCGTGTATTTAAAGGGATGAAAATGGCCGGCCGATCCGGAAACCAAAGAACTAAAATTAAAAATCTCTCTGTAGCTAAGATTCTTCCGGAATCAAACCTGCTAATGATTACCGGTTCAATACCTGGATCAAAAGGTGGATACGTAGAGATTTATAATCAATCACAGGAATTAGCCTGATGGAATTATCGATTTTAAAAACTGACGGAACCAGCAGTAGCAAAAAGGCTCAGTTGAGTGATTCTATCTTTGCCATTGAGCCTAACGAAACTGTTCTATACGAGGATGTTAGACGTATACAGTCAAATAATCGTCAAGGTACTGCAAAGACCAAAGAAAGAGGCGAAGTTAGAGGGGGCGGTAAAAAAGCCTATAAGCAGAAAGGTACCGGTATGGCCCGAAGAGGCTCTATTCGTTCACCTTTATTGAAAGGTGGTGGTACGGTTTTTGGACCAAAACCAAGAACCTATACAATCAATCTTTCTAAGAAAGCAAAAAGATTAGCCCGGAAATCTGCTCTTTCACTTAAAGTGAATGAAGATTCATTGATGATTGTGGAAGACTTCAGTTATGAAGCTCCCAAAACCAAACAGGTTGTCGAGCTTTTAACGGCTTTGAAGGTTGATGGGAAGAAAGTTCTTCTGCTAACACCGGAAATGGATAAGAATGTATTCATTTCAGCTAGAAATATCCCTGGTGTTAGCGTGCTGGAGGCTAGTAAGCCATCTACTTATGAAATTATGAAAGCTGATGTTGTCATATTTCAGGAAAGCGCTATACCTGTTCTTGAAAACAGCATCGAACCAAAAGTTGATGAGGAAGCAGCATGAGTGTATTAGTTCAACCATTAATTACAGAAAAACTTACCCGGCTTCAGGACGAGCATCAACAGTATGCTTTTGAGGTGAGTAGAAATGCTACTAAACCTGAGATCAGAAAGGCGGTTGAAGAGAAGTACCCTGAAGTTAAAGTTGCCAAAGTAAACACAATTATTGTTCCATCTAAGCCGAAAGGTCGATTCACGAAGAGTGGATTTGTTAGTGGAAGAAGTAAAGTTTGGAAAAAGGCAATTATTACGCTCAAGGAAGGAGAAATAGACTTTTTCAGCGAAATTTAAACATTTTTAGACAATGCCTACTAAGCAATTAAAACCAACAACTCCCGGACAGCGCCATCGTGTTGCACCTGTATTTGATGATGTAACAACAAACAGGCCTCAAAAGTCCCTTACTGAAGGAGCGGGTAAATCCGGCGGTAGAAATAACCGCGGTCGCATGACTTCCAGACGCAGAGGTGGTGGCCATAAGCGTAAGTATCGGGTTATTGATTTTCACAGAAATAAATTCGATATCCCTGCAAAAGTTCAGACTATTGAGTACGATCCAAATCGAACAGCTCGGATTGCTCTTCTGGCTTATGCAGATGGTGAGAAGCGTTACATTATTGCACCAAGCAAATTAAGCGTTGGTGATACTGTAATTAGCAGTGAAAGTGCAGCACCAGAGAACGGCAATGCGATGCCGCTTAAAAATATGCCTCTTGGTACGGTAGTGCACAATATTGAAATGATACCCGGAAAAGGTGGACAACTTTGTAGAAGTGCAGGTACAAACGCACAGTTGGTTGCTAAAACCGATAAATACGCTACTGTAAAGCTTCCATCCGGAGAAGTAAGAATGGTGCTTGCTAATTGTTTCGCAACAGTTGGAACAACCAGTAATGCAGATCATTTTAATACTTCTAAAGGAAAAGCCGGTCGTAACAGATGGCTTGGACGCAGACCTAAAGTTAGGGGTGTAGCGATGAACCCTGTTGATCACCCGATGGGTGGTGGTGAAGGTAAAGCTTCCGGTGGACACCCGAGATCGCCTTGGGGTCAATCTGCTAAAGGTAAAAAGACAAGAAAACCGAAAAAGTTATCGTCTAAATTTATCGTTAGACGTAGAAAAACTAAAAAAGCTAAATAAGTATGCCACGTTCGCTAAAAAAAGGGCCTTTTGTTCATTACAAGCTTCAGCGTAAGATTGATGCTGTGAATGAAAGCGGCAAAAAGAAAGTAATCAAAACCTGGTCTAGAAGTTCGATGGTTACACCGGATTTTGTTGGCTTAACAATCGCAGTGCACAATGGCAAGCAGTTTATACCTGTGTACATTACTGAAAATATGGTTGGACATAAACTCGGTGAATTTGCACCGACCAGGACGTTCCGTGGCCATCCACTGAAAAAGGCTAAATAATTAAAAGAGACTGATTGATGGAAACGCCAGTATTTGAAGCAAAAGCAGTACAAAAGCATCTCAGAAAGGCTCCGCGTAAAGTGAGACTTTTAGCGAACTTTGTCAGAGGTGAACGAGTAGATAAGGCACTTACTAAGCTTGATTTTGAATCAAAATCTGCTGCAACAGATGTGGCTAAGGTGATTAAGTCGGCTGCCGCAAATGTGAGAGATAAATTTCAGGAAGAGCGTCTGGATAACGACCTCTTATATATCAAAGAAATTTATGTAGATGAAGGTGTAACGTTGAAAAGAATTCAGCCGGCTCCGATGGGACGCGCCCATAGAATTAATAAAAGAAGCTGCCACATAACCGTGGTTGTTGCTAAGCTTCAGGAAGAAACTGTAACAGAAGAATAAACGAGTAGAACATTGGGACAAAAAACCAATCCAACCGGACTAAGACTTGGAATCATTCAAGGATGGGAATCCAACTGGTATTCTGAAGAGAATGAACCGGCTATGTTGCTGGAAGATCATAAACTTCGCGAGTATCTGGCAACCCGTTTAAGAAATGGCGGTTTATCAAACGTCGTCATTGAAAGAACGCCAAAAAGAATTTTGCTGACTCTGAATACATCGAGACCGGGAGTAATTATCGGTAAAGGTGGAGAGCAGATTGAGCTTCTTCGTGAAGAGCTTAAAAAAATCACGAATAAGGAAGTTCAGATTAATGTAAGCGAGATTAAAAGACCCGAACTGGATGCCAGTCTGGTAGCTCAAAACATTGCTCAGCAGCTTCAAGCTCGTGTTTCTTTCAGAAGAGCGATGAAAACTGCTGTTTCATCCGCAATGAGAATGGGCGCAAAAGGTATTAAAATTAAATGTGCCGGTAGACTTGGTGGAGCGGAAATGGCTCGTACTGAACAGTATAAAGAAGGCCGTGTACCATTGCATACATTGAGAGCGGAAATTGACTATGCTAACACCACTTCAAATACCATTTATGGTTCTATTGGAGTTACTGTTTGGATATTCAAAGGTGAAATTATCGGAGATGTAGATTTGACTCCAGGCTCTCAAACAAAGCAAGAAGATGAACCGCAACGTAAACGTTCCGGTAAATCTGGAGACAGAAGATCCCGCAGATCGAAAAGACGCAGTAGAAATTAACCGTTTTAGTATAGAACAATGTTAGAACCAAAAAGAGTACATAGAAGAAGAGTTCATCGTGATAAACTAAAAGGGAATGCTCAAAGAGGACATACTCTTGCTTTTGGAAGCTTTGGACTGAAAGCTTTAGAGCCCAAGTTTATCACATCCAGACAAATTGAAGCATGCAGGGTAACGATCGCTCGTACACTGCAAAGAGACGGTAAAACTTTTATCAGAATTTTCCCGGATCGGCCGATTACCAGAAAACCTGCTGAAACCCGAATGGGTAAGGGTAAAGGTACTTTGGATCACTTTATTGCTGTTGTAAAACCGGGCAGGATACTATTTGAAATTGCTGGCGTAAGCGAAGAGCAAGCAAAAGAGGCTCTAAGGCGTGCTTCTAATAAACTGCCAATTAAAACAAAATTTATTAAGCGTCGCGATTACGACGGTGTATAATTGACAGAGGTTCAAAGATGAAAGCACACGAATTACGAGACTTAACAATGACTGAATTGGAGGCCAGGCTTAACGACGAAATTGAAGCCCTGGAAAATTTCCGATTCAACAAAGCAATTGCAGGCCAAATTGAAAATCCGGCCAAAATAAAAAACACCAAACGGGAAATAGCCCGCTTGAAGACGATTATTAATGAAAAATTAGGTGCTGAATAAATTATGGCTGAAGCACAAAGATCTCAAAGAAGAACCAGAACCGGTCGGGTAGTAAGTGACCGAATGGAAAAGAGCATTACAGTTGCTGTAGACAGGCAGATTAAACATCCCATCTACGGTAAGTTTATAACCAAAACAACCAAATACATGGCTCATGATGAAAATAATGATGCCAAGATTGGTGATACTGTACTGATAATGTCAACTCGGCCTCTATCAAAGCGCAAAACATGGCGTTTGGTAGATATCGTAGAAAGAGCAAAATAACGTTCAATCTTGTAGGTAAATCTCATGATTCAAACGCAAAGTGTATTAACAGTTGCCGATAATAGCGGCGCAAAAAAAGTGATGTGTATTAAGGTTCTTGGTGATTCAAGAAGACGTTATGCACGTATTGGAGATTTGATCTCATGCTCTGTAAAAACAGCGATACCCGGAGGTAATGTTAAGAAGGGAGAAGTTGTACAAGCTGTAGTTGTGAGAACCAAAAAAGAAATTCGTCGCCGTGATGGAAGTTACATTCGTTTTGATGAAAACGCGGCAGTAATTATTAACAAAGAAAAGGAACCGGTTGGAACTCGGATTTTCGGACCTGTAGCCAGAGAGCTTCGGGAAAGAAATTTCATGAGAATTGTTTCACTGGCTCCGGAAGTACTTTAAAACCATATTTGTTATGCCACGTAAGTATAACACGCAAAAGAAATTACATGTTAAAAAAGGCGACAACGTTTTAATTGTTGCCGGAAATGACAAAGGAAAAAGAGGACGTGTTCTTTTTGTATATCCAAAAACCGATCGCGTGTTGGTTGAAGGAATCAATATGAGAACACATCACGAAAAACCATCTCAGGATAATCCCCAAGGCGGACGCCTGAAAAGAGAAGCGTCTGTGCACATTTCGAATGTGATGGTAATTGACCCAACAACCGATGAACCGACAAGAATCGGTCGTAAAAGAATTGAAGAAGAAGGTGGTGGCCGTTGGGTACGATATGCAAAAACCAGTGGCGAAATCATTGATAAATAATTAGTAGAATGGCTGAAGCAAGACTTTATACAAAATACAAAGAAGATATTATACAGAAGCTCAGAGATGAGTTTAAGTATGAGAACATCATGGGTGTACCCAAATTACAGAAGATTGTGATTAACGTAGGTGCCGGTGATGCCATGAATGATGCCAAGATACTCGACGTCATTACCGAGAACATCGCAACCATTACAGGTCAACAACCTGTTAAAACAAAGGCTAAAAAATCGATTGCGAACTTCAAATTAAGAGAAGGAATGCCAATTGGTTGTAAAGTGACGTTAAGAGGAAAAATTATGTATGAATTCCTCGACAGGCTCATTAACTTGGCGCTGCCCAGAACCAGAGACTTTCAAGGTGTTCCAAATAAAAGTTTTGATGGCAGAGGAAACTATACAATGGGTATCAAAGAGCATACCATTTTCCCTGAAATAGATGTAGATAAGGCAAAGCTGGTTCATGGTATGGATGTCACCTTTGTAACTTCAGCTGAAAGTGATGAAGAAGCATTTACGCTTTTGAAACACTTTGGAATGCCATTCAAAAAATAATTTAACACTAAGATAAAGTTCGACAATGGCTAAGAAATCCTGGATAGCGAGAAACGAAAAACGAAAACGAACAGTAGAAAAATACGCTGAAAAAAGACGTCAGCTTAAAGAAGCCGGCGACTATGAAGCGTTGCAAAAACTGCCTCGTGATGCAAGTCCTACAAGAGTAAGAAATCGTTGCTCAATTACAGGACGATCAAGAGGATATGTGGGCAAGTATGGTGTATCAAGAATTAAATTCCGTGAACTTGCTCTAAATGGTAAAATTCCCGGCATTCGAAAAGCAAGTTGGTAAACTGGAGATTTTAAATTATGCAAAGCGACACAATATCAGATTTTTTAACACGCATTAGAAATGCACAGCGTGCCGGACACAGACGCGTTGACATCCCTGCTTCAAAAATTAAGCGGGCGATGACAAAGATTCTCGTGGATAAAGGCTATGTAAATAAGTTCATTGATATCGAGGATGGAAAACAAGGAATTATCCGAATTTTCCTGAAGTACGATGCTTATGGTAAGCCGGTTATTCGCGAAATGAAACGCGTGTCAAAACCGGGATTGAGAAAGTACAGTTCTTCTGAAAAGATACCACGTTCCTACAATGGTCTTGGGGTTGTTATTGTATCGACTTCAAGAGGTGTAATGACAGATAAAGAAGCTCGTAAACTAAATGTAGGCGGAGAAATTCTCTGCACTGTTTACTAATAAAAGAATTAGAGAAAAGTTATGTCCAGAATAGGTAAGCAGCCCGTTCCATTACTGAAAAACGTTGAGTTTTCTATCGATGCTGATAACATAGCAACGGTTAAAGGCGAGAAAGGAACAGGGACTTTGCGCATACATCCTGAAATTAAAGTAGAAACTACTGAGAGTGAGATTATTGTATCTCGCAGCAGCGATTCGAAAGAACATAAGTCTCTGCACGGTCTCTACCGTTCATTAATCGATAACATGGTTAAAGGTGTTTCTGAGGGCTATAAAAAGCAACTCGAAATTATCGGTGTAGGTTATCGTGCTGCCTTTTCTGGCGGTGTTCTTGAGCTGAACCTCGGTTATTCGCATCCAATCCATTTTGTACCACCGGAAGGAATTGATATTGAAGTGGATACAAAAACGAAAAAGAATCCGATTCTTGTTATAAGTGGAGTGAACAAAGAGTTGGTCGGACAGGTTGCGGCTAAAATCAGATCACTGCGTAAACCTGAACCTTACAAAGGTAAAGGTATTCGATACGTAGATGAGTATGTACGTAGAAAAGCTGGTAAATCTGCAGCTAAATAATTTTAGAGATTTTTTAGAACCATGAAGAAGAATAAGAAAAAGACAGAACGTAGAAATAAAATCCGCAGACGAATTCGTTCTACGATCCGCGGTACAGCTGAAAGACCACGCTTGAGTATTTTCAAAAGCAATAAGCATGTTTATCTACAGCTTATTAATGATCGTGAAAATGCCACTTTGCTTGCAGTGTCAACGAAGTCTGATGAGTTGGAAAAAGAATTAAAAGATAAACCAGGTGTTGAAGCGGCTCAACTAGTAGGAAAAGCTCTTGCTGAGGCTGCTAAAGACCAGGGAATTACGAAAGTAGTTTTTGACAGAAGTGGTTACAAATACCATGGAGTTGTAAAAGCTGCTGCGGATGGTGCCCGTGAAGGAGGATTAGACCTATAAATCATTTTAATTATGCCAAAAGTAAGAAGAAAACATAATATCCCGGCTGCTAACTTAAACCTTGAAGAGAAACTCGTACATATCAACCGGGTTTCGAAAGTAGTAAAGGGTGGCCGAAGATTCAGTTTTAATGCAATTGTAGTAGTAGGAAATGGCGAAGGTGTTGTTGGCCATGGATTGGGTAAGGCAAATGAAGTTGCTGATGCCATTCAAAAAGGCTTCGACAATGCAAAGAAAAACCTGATTAAAGTTCCTATCACAAAGTCTGGTAGCATTCACCATCCGGTAGTTGGTAAAAATGGAGCTGGTAAAGTTCTATTACGCCCGGCAGCTGAAGGTACTGGTGTAATTGCCGGCGGACCTGTTAAGTCTATTCTTGAGGTAGCCGGATTCCATAACATTCTTTCAAAATCTCTGGGATCATCTAATCCTCATAATATGGTTAAAGCTGCTTACGAAGCGCTAAGAGAACTTACCGATCCGGTTGAAGTTGCGCAGCGTCGAGGAGTAAGCGTTAGTAAAGTTTTTGAAGGATAATCAATCGTTTTAAAAGAGTTTTATCATGAAATTACACAATTTAAAAGCTCCGGTAACCAATCAAAAAACTCGTAAAAGAGTTGGGCGTGGTCAGGGTTCCGGTACGGGTGAGCAATCCGGACGCGGACATAATGGTCAAAAGTCCAGAAGCGGTAGTAAGGTGAAAGCGTGGTTTGAAGGTGGTCAGATGCCTCTTCAAAGACGAATTCCTAAATATGGATTCAAGAACCCGTTCAGAACCGAGTATCAAGCAGTGAATGTTCAAAAAATTACTGACTTTATTGAGGCTGGTCGTTTAACTGAAGAAATTACTATTGCAGATTTAGTAGGCGCAGGTCTTGTAGACGATAAGCAAAGGGTGAAGCTACTAGGCACCGGCGAATTGAGCCAAAAAGTGTCTATAGAAGTTCATGCTTGCAGCAATTCAGCAAAAGAAAAAGTTGAATCGGCAGGCGGAGAAGTAACGATCATCGCATAACACCCACAATCACCTCAGTTGAATATATCTAATGAGTTTAATAGAGAACTTTAGAAACATATTTAAAATAGAAGACCTCAGGAATAGAATTCTCTATGTGGTCGGAATTTTAATGGTTTATCGTATCGGTAGTTACGTTACGATGCCCGGAGTAGATGCAAGTTTATTAACCCAGCAAGCAGGTGATGCATCAAGTCTTTTAGGACTTTTTGACCTATTTGTAGGGGGAGCGTTTTCCAGAGCTGGTGTATTTGCTCTTGGGATCATGCCCTATATTACTGCAGCTATTATCATTCAGCTGATGGGTGCAGCGGTTCCTTACTTCCAGAAACTTCAGCGAGAAGGGGAAGAGGGAAGAAGAAAAATAAATCGTTTAACACGATATGGTACAGTAGGAATTACAGCTGTACAGGCTATTGGTTTTGCAATAAACCTGATGGCAACATCTCCCGATGCTATTGTAGTAACCAATGCAACTTTTGTGTTTACATCTATAGTAGTTCTAACCGCGGGTACAACTTTTGTGATGTGGCTTGGTGAACGAATTACTGACAGGGGAATTGGTAATGGTATTTCGATACTGATTATGATCGGTATTATAGCCGTTTTACCGACTAATCTGATGAATGAGATTCAGACAACCAACAATGCAATCATAATTATTGTTGAACTTGCTGGCCTGGCACTGGTAATTGCCTCTTGTGTTCTTTTAACACAGGGAACCAGAAAAATTCCGGTACAGTACGCAAAGCGTGTAGTTGGCCGAAAAGTATACGGTGGAACAACACAGTATTTACCGTTGAGAGTTAATGCTGCAGGTGTAATGCCGATTATTTTTGCGCAATCTATCATGTTTATTCCAAGTACTGTGGGGACATTTTTTCCAGAAAATGAAACTGTTCAATGGATGACGGCGTGGTCTGCTGACTTTACAGGTATCACATATTCAATCATATTTTTCATTGTCTGTGTGTTCTTCACCTTCTTCTATACTGCAATTGCAGTTAATCCGAAGGAAATGGCAGATACAATGAAGCGCCAGGGTGGGTTTATTCCAGGTGTAAGACCCGGTAAACAAACCGTGGAATTTATTGACAACATTTTGACTAAAATTACACTGCCCGGATCGTTGTTCCTGTCGTTCGTGGCTATTATGCCAGCTATTGTAGCAAGAATGGGTGTTACACCGGGTTTTGCCCTCTTTTATGGAGGTACAAGTTTGCTGATTATTGTGGGTGTTGCATTGGACACATTACAGCAAATTGAAAGTCATCTGATGATGAGACATTATGATGGATTTATGAAATCAGGCAAGATTAAAGGTAGAAGAAGAGCCTGATGATTTATCTGAAAAGTGAATCGGAAATTGACAAAATGAGGGAAGCTGCTCAGTTAGTGTCGAGAACACTCGCAGAGGTAGCTAAGAGAATTTCCCCGGGTGTTCAAACCGGTACACTTGATAGATTAGCTGAAGATTTTATTAAAAGTAATAATGCTCGACCGGCATTTAAGGGGTATGGTTCTAAGCAGAATCCATTTCCTGCGAGCTTATGTATTTCAATTAATGAAGAAGTTGTACACGGTATACCCGGCAAGCGTGAGCTGAAGGAAGGGGATATCGTATCTGTGGACTGCGGTGTAGAAAAAGATGGTTATTTTGGAGATCACGCTTACACTTTTGTTGTAGGTGAGTGTGATGATAAAACTAAGAAACTATTAAGAACTACACTTGAATCTCTATATAAAGGGATTGACATGGCAACACATGGGAAAAAAATCGGAGACATTGGATCTGCGATTCAGCAACACAATGAAAACGAAGGTTTTGGTGTTGTTAGAGATCTCGTTGGTCATGGGATTGGAAAGAGCATGCATGAAGATCCGTCAGTTCCCAATTTTGGGAAACCCGGTCGCGGTGAAAGGCTGCGTTCAGGTATGACATTGGCAATTGAGCCGATGATTACGGAAGGAACATGGAAAGTTAAAACCTTATCCGATGGCTGGACAATTGTAACGGCTGATAGTTCCAGAGCGGCTCACTTTGAGCATGACATTGTAGTAAGAGAAGGAAAAGCTGAAATTCTCAGTACATTTGATTATATTGCTGAGATCACAAAAAATGAAATTCTAGAAACGCATTATGGCTAAACAAGAGCCGATAAAGCAAGACGGAAAAATATTAGAAGCATTACCTAACGCTCAATTTCGTGTTGAGCTGGATAATGGTCATGAGATATTAGCTCATGTATCAGGTAAAATGAGAATGTACTACATAAAAATCTTACCGGGCGACAGAGTACAGGTGGAAATGTCTCCGTATGATTTGACGAAAGGAAGAATAACATATCGTTATAAGTAAATAAATAGGATTACAATGAAGACTAAATCCTCAGTTAAGAAACGAAGTTCAGACGACAAGATAGTTCGGCGTAAAGGTCGTGTCTATGTAATTAATAAAAAGAATCCGCGTCATAAGCAGCGGCAAGGTTAAAAATATTGGATTTGATTTATGGCAAGAATCGCAGGTGTTGATTTACCAAAACAGAAGCGTGGTGTTATTGCGCTGACATATATTTTTGGAATTGGCAAAACCACAGCAAAAGAAATTTTGGACGAAGCGGGTATCGATCATGATGCCAAAGTAGTTGACTGGAATGAAGACCAGGTAGCTGCACTGCGTTCAATTATTGATAACGACCTTAAAGTTGAAGGTGCCTTACGTACCGAAATCAACGGAAATATCCGCAGGCTTATTGAGACCGGAAGTTACCGAGGTGTAAGACACAGAAAAGGTTTGCCGGTTCGTGGGCAGCGCACTCAAACCAATGCTCGTACCCGAAAAGGTAAGAGAAGAACTGTAGCCGGTAAGAAGAAAGCTCCTAAATAACGTATAATATTTTAATCTAATGGCTAAACGACAAAGAAAAGCTGCAGGTGAAAAAGTAGCACGTAAGAAGAAAAAGAAGCAGATTGCGGATCCTAACGGAATGGCGTTTGTTAAGGCAACATTTAACAATGTTCTGGTTAGCGTTACTGACGCTAACGGTAATGTGTTGTCTTGGTCATCTTCCGGTAAAGAGGGATTTAAAGGATCCAGGAAAAATACACCTTATGCTGCTCAATTAAGTGCGGAAACCGCGGCAAAAGCGGCATACGATATGGGACTTCGTAAGGTGGAAGTTTTTGTTAAAGGTCCCGGTTCAGGGAGAGAAGCAGCCGTTAGAGCACTTGCGACAAGCGGATTAGAGGTAGTATCAATTAAGGACAGGACTCCAATACCACACAATGGATGTCGCCCTCCTAAACGAAGAAGAGTTTAAAACTAATACATTTAATTAGATGGCACGATACAGAGGTCCAAAGCAAAAAGTAGCGCGTAGATTTAGAGAACCAATTTTTGGTCCTAGCAGCGCATTAGAAAGAAAACCATACGGTCCAGGACAGCACGGAAGAAGCCGTTACAGCAGGAAGTCTGAGTATGCTATTCAGCTTGATGAAAAGCAGAAAGCAAAATATACTTATGGCTTACTTGAAAAACAGTTCCGTAACCTTTATGAAAAAGCAAACCGGCAAGAAGGTGTAACTGGCGAAGTACTTTTGCAACTTTTGGAGTCGAGATTAGACAATGTTGTCTTTAGAATGGGATTTGCCAGAACCAGAAGACAAGCAAGGCAGTTGGTTTCTCATAAGCACATTGTTGTGAATGGCCAGGTTGTTAATATTCCATCGTATCAGGTTAAGTCGGGTGATGTAATTACGATTCGTCCTAAATCTCGTGATTTAGAATTAATCACTGAGACTTTGCAAAGCTATTCAACAAGCAAGTATAAGTGGCTTGAAACGGATAAGAAGACGAAAACAGGTAAATTTTTAAATGTGCCTGTAATGGAAGAGATACCTGAAAATATCAACGTTCAGTTGATTATTGAGCTTTATTCTAAATAATTTAAACAGTTTTTTAAAGATCCAGCTATGAACAGCTATAGTTTACAGATGCCTGATATACTTGAGGTAGAAAAAGAAACAGACAACTTTGGTACATTTATCCTTCAGCCTTTGGAGAGAGGATTTGGTGTTACCATAGGAAATTCTTTCCGCAGGGTTCTTTTGTCCTCACTGCCGGGTTTGGCAATAACTGCTGTAAAGATTAACGGAGTTGATCATGAGTATTCCAGCATTGATGGCATTAAAGAAGATGTCTATGAGATAATATTGAATCTCAAACAGATCCGTTTCAAGCAGGTAGAACAAAGTGGTGGTGTAGTAACACTGACTTTGAAAGGTCCTGGCAATTTTACAGGTAAAGACATTGATGATGCGACTGCAGATTTTGATGTTTTGAATCCGGAAATGGTTATTGCAACTTTATCAGATGACGTTGATTTGGATATTGAATTGCGTGTAGGCCGAGGGCGAGGTTATGTTCCGGCTGAAGAGATGGCATCGGATTTTGAAGATGATGTGAACTTAATGCCAATTGATGCAATTTTCACACCGATTAAGTCTGTACAGTTTGATGTTGATAATGTACGTGTTGGACAGAGAACAGACTACGAAAAACTGATCTTGAATGTAACAACAGATGGGTCTTTAAATGCAAAAGAGGCTTTGACTATCTCTGGTAAAATTCTCAAAGAGCATATTGAGAAATTTATTACTGAGAAAATCGAAGAACCATTTACACAAGAAGAAGAGGAAGTGGATGCTGAGAAGCAGCGTGTAGCAAGCTTGCTCAAAACAAGTATAGAAGATTTAAACCTGAGTGTAAGAGCATACAATTGCTTGAAGTCAGCTAATATAAATACTATTGCTGAGCTGGTATCACGTGAGGAACAAGATTTATTGAAGTTCAGAAACTTCGGTAAAAAATCTCTATCTGAGCTTGTGGAAGTAATCGAAGAAAAGAATTTGGAATTTGGAATGGATGTTTCCAAATATCTTGACAAATAAGAGGATAACGAATCATGCGTCACCAAGTTAAAGGAAGAAAATTAGGAAGGTCTACTCCACACAGAAAAGCAACGTTACAGGCGTTGGCTGTTGCGCTTATAAAAGAACAGCGTATACAGACTACATTGCCGAAGGCGAAAGAGTTGAGGACCTTTGTTGAGCCAATTATTACGAAGGCAAAAGAAGATAGTACACACAACAGACGGCAGGTTTTCTCAAAATTAAGAGATAAGTATGCCGTAACTGAATTATTTGATAATATTATCCCTGAAGTGGGTGATCGACCGGGTGGATATACCAGGGTGTTAAAGCTTGGTAGAAGGTTGGGTGATTCTGCTCAAATGGCAGTCATCGAACTTGTGGACTTTAATGACGTGAAGCCAGAGTCAGCTGAGAAAACGAAGAAACGTACACGTCGTGCTGGTAAGTCTAATAAGCCAACCGGTGTTGAAGAGACTCAGGCAGAAACTAAGGCTGAGGAGAAAAAAGAATCTCCTAAGGCTGAAAAAGAAGAGAAGACAGAGGAAGTAAAAGCTAAAGCTGAATCTAAGGATTCTGGCAAGGCTGAAAGCTCATCTGAAGAAAAGTAAAAAACTTTCAAGGTAATCTTGACTTCGGTTAAGATTACTTCTTATATTGAAAGTCTTCTGCAGATTTTGGCCTGATAAGTAATGGCCGGGTTTGCTGAAAAATTTCCAAGCTTTTAAACATTTAGTTTTGGGTTTTGTTTTAAAAACTCGTAAGTTTGGAATCTGTCGCAAAAGCGAAATGGTGAATGTTATTTTGTTGATGTGATGGGAGAAATTGTTCTTTGAAGGTAGTGAAGTATAGACAGATTATTGAGTGAGCCTTGGGTTTGG
>LFIK01002431.1_pt1 | contig 15056 bp, 10 predicted proteins | sample 643401 | NCBI WGS metagenome assembly LFIK01 (sample SAMN03777447, study PRJNA286221) | soda lake metagenome | biome: soda lake; feature: Kulunda steppe; material: water; isolation source: sample T5-Br brine of Lake Tanatar-5 | place: Russia: Kulunda steppe | collected 2010-07 | reverse complement strand
GCCTGGAGGACGCTTGGGAGGGTCCCTGGTGGGATTGCATGGTGTCCGTGAGCTGGACAAAGACGCACTCCAAGCCGTGCACGTGGCCTTGAAAGTGAATGCAGTGATTGTGGCCAGCAAATTTGGAGCCTACTTGCTGTCTGGAAGCAGCGCCATGCTGGCAGAGAGCGTCCACTCCTTGGCAGATGTGGCCAACCAGTGGCTTTTGCGAGTGGGCATCTTGCAGTCCTTGCAGAAACCCGACCAAAAGCATCCGTATGGATATGGAAGAGACAGGTTTGTCTGGTCCTTGGTCTCAGCCGTAGGAATCTTCTGCTGCGGAGCGGGAGTGTCGTTCGTCCATGGGATGCATTCACTCGTCCAACCTTCCGAACTGGAACATCTGCACTTGGGTATGGGGGTACTGGGGGTGTCGTTTGTTGCAGAAAGTTACTCCATGGCAGTGGCCTTGCGCACCATGGCAAGAGGAGCAAAGGCGAGATCCATGCCCCTCTTGTATTACATCGCAAGAGGTAGTGATCCCACAACTGTAGCGGTCCTCGCGGAGGATCTTGCTGCTGTGCTGGGGGCAGGGGTTGCTCTACTGGCCTTGGTTTGGACCAACTACACGAATAATTCAATGTACGATGCGATTGGATCCATTGTTGTGGGCAGTCTATTGGCAGGTGTAGCTGTTTACCTGATACTGAACAATCGCTCCTATCTCCTGGGCCGATCCATGAACAGACAATCTCTCAACCGCGTCCTGGATACTCTCTGGAAAGACCCAGTGGTCAAGGGTGTCTTCGATCCAAAAACTGAAGAATTGGCTCCTGGGATTTTTCGATTCAAAGCAGAGATCGACTTCAATGGAGAACGAGTGGTAGAAAACTATCTGAGAAGGGTGGGAAAAACACAACTTGTGGACAGAATGGAGCAGTGTGCGCACACGGGTGTTGAAAAGCAGTACGAAAAGTTCTTGCTAGACTACGGAAAAGATATTGTAGATGCGCTAGGAGACGAAGTGGATCGGTTGGAACGAGAAATAAAGCATGTGGAACCAGGGGTCAGGCATGTGGATTTAGAAGTTCATTGAATTTGTATTCACATGTTGCATGCTGATTGAAGGATGGTTGCCCCTCTCAGTCCCTTGGAGCAGAAATCGTTGTTTGTGCTTGGGGACTTGAACCTCCATGAAAGTGATGATAGGCTTTCCTTGCATACAATGCACAGCCTGTACATTGATGTTCTTCCACAGCTGCAGTAAAGGAATTTCCCTCCACATCTAAAAAGCGGCTGTTCTTCATATCTCCTGGATTTGATGCATCTACCACTCTTCCAAATTGCATGTCATTAAGTCCATTGTAGAAGTCCGGCTGTAAGACTGACAGGATATCTAATGGAGATCATAGTTCTCCTTTGTCAGCACTGATCGAGCATTTATTACCTTTACATTTCAGATTCATTGGGCGACGCTTCTGTTTTAGTGGGATCACATGGAATGTGTCAAGTATTGATATGATCGGTTAAAGCGTGCCACTTGTCTGCTGAACTGGTTGCCTCTTCCAATTGCTACGGTTTAGCTGCGTACAATAAGTTGATCTGGGCACCGGTGTGTTGGAACTTTCCCTTGTACTTTACTTGGAAGGAAGGCAGGTAGGGGCACTCAGACATAGACTACAGCAGGTGCTTGTGGGTGCGGTTTACTGGACCTCCCGCAACTGCAACAAGCAACCACAAAAAAAACAGTAGACCCCAGCACAATCCATACGGGTACGAAAGCTTTTAACGCAGATTTCTTGGTTAGTGTATTGCTAAAAAAACTGGCGCACAGAAATTGTAAACGTTATCTCTCACCTGGATGAAGGGCAGTCTCAAGGAGGTTGCCTTGCGAATTAGGGGGGGGGTGCACTTGAGAGGGGCTGCTCGTAACATTTTCTGACGTGTTGTGCTCACGGTCGCTGTTTGCATCCTCAAGTTCTACACGCACATTGCACCATTGTTTGTCTGGACTCAGTATGTCTTGTCTTGGATTTGTAGTCCACCCTTCTTCGCATGCACATTGACAAGGCTGAGAAGGACGGATGTGCCCGTTAGCGCCACACGTTGGTACGATAGCACAGGCTGTTGAGTTTGTATTGTCTTGTACAAAGGTTTCACCTTTGGTGATGACAATGAGGCCCATCATCACGAGTCCAACCAGTAGTTTGCAGCACCCAGCATGCTTGAATTTTATGCAGCACCTTCTCCCAATTACACCTTGACTCCGCTTCGTCGCTCTCATCGTGCAGAATGGAGCGCTTCCATGGACATTTCCAAAGACTTGCATCATAGGTCTAGATTGGCTCCATCCTGTCCATGTCCAACCTTGCATACAGTTCTACCCACTTCAAAGAGACGGTAAAGACCGGAATGACACCCTGTCCACACTATCCTCTTGGGTGTCGGACCGAGGTTAATCAGGCGAAAGTTAAGCGAATGAATGACGTGGTAATGACCTGAGCCGATCCTGGACGAATTTCGTGAATTGCGAGGCACGAAATCACGGTCGAATGAAGCACTCCCGCAAATGTTGAATGGCAAATTATTTGCTAGCAGATCGTACACCTAGAGTTGCAATAATGCACGGGTTTCACCGAACTCAACAATTTCGATGCGACCGTTGCTCTACCGTTGAACTGGATAGTGGACTCATCAATCCACACGCTCAAGGTGCGAAGAGATTCCTCAACCCACATGTACAAAACAAAAGAACTGTTAGTTCACACATGAGTGAAAAGAATGAGATGTCATGACTTCTTGGTTATCATATGAAAAGTGGGTATCTTTGTATCCCACACGGAAGAGGAGATCAAGCAGTAAGACCATCGCAGTGGAACTGGTTAGAGCCAGAGCCGTCCAGCTCAGCCTCAAGCATATTGTCCACAGATAATCCAATGGATTACCCTACAGTCGAGGTGCAGTCCCACAAGAGCATCTTGCATGAGTCTGGAAGAGCACACGAGAGCTGATCATGTAGGGAAGGCAGATGCTCAAGAAAATGGTTCAGAAATAGTACATTCAACACAAAAGTTCACTACAACTTTTAGATTGCCTTCGATGTGGGGTCCACACCCATATCATATGCATATGCAGATCCACCGTGCTTTGAAATATCCAGTCCAATCTGCTCAACTTCTGCGCTACATCTGAGCAGTCCAAGCTTGTTCATGATGAAGAAGAAAGGTCCAAGAAGACCAAGGGTCCATGCTGCAATGGCAATGATACCAACAACCTGGCAAGCAAGCAGATTTCCACCTCCACCATAGAAAAGACCATAGTAGTTGTCCCTGTGAACATTAGGTGCTTCACCATACACCTGCTGAGTGTACGCCTCAGTAGCCATAAGACCTGTGACAAAAACTCCCCACATGCCACAGAATCCATGGATATGGGAAGCTTGCAATGGGTCATCGATTTGCACTTTCATGTAAATGAAGTCGACACCCTGAATGACCATTGCCCCTATCCCTCCAATGATAATTGCTGCCCATGGCTCGACCAAGGAGCAGTTGGCAGTAACTGACACAAGACCTCCAAGCACTCCATTGCACACAGCAATAAGATCATAGATATGGCATCTGAAGTAGAGGTACACAAGGGTAACAACGCCGCCAGCAGCAGCACCTAGTGTTGTTGTCACAGCCGATCGAGATGCAGTGATGTAGTAGTCTGTCCCAGAAATTCCGAGTGCAGATCCAGGGTTAAATCCATACCATCCAACCCAGAGAATGAAAGTTCCGAGAACGACAAGTGATGCAGAGTGACCACGGATTTCAACAGGTTTACCATCCTCATCAAACCTACCCATCCTAGGACCCACAAAATAAGCCCCAGCGAGACCAGCAAGGCCACCGACCATGTGAACGATTCCGGAGCCAGCAAAGTCAAAGTAACCACATCCAAACAAGAAGCGCCTGTCGCTGTCCTCGGATGCAAAGGAAGACAACCAGCCTTCGTAGTCCCAGCCCCAGTGGGTAACCACAGGATACACAAAGGCAGTCAAGAAGATACTGTAACCCAAATAGGATGCAAATTGAGTGCGTTCTGCTACACTGCCTGAAACAATGGTTGCAGCAGCAGCAGCAAATGCCCATTGGAACAGGTACAGAGACCAGTCAAAGTCACCTCCTGTCTTGTCAATCCCAGCAAGTGCAAAGTTTGAATGACCAATGAACGAGTTGCCAGATTCACCATAGGCGAACGCCCAACCAAACACGTAGTATGAGAGTGCACCAGCAGCAGCATCCAGCACGTTCTTGATGAGGATATTCATTGTGTTCTTGGTTCGGACAGAGCCAGCGCAAAGCATGGCAAAGCCCGTTTGCATGAAAAATACGAGGTAGGCAGACACTAAGACAAAAGCGTAGTTGACACCGCCCTCATTTCCTGCCGCGAGATCGGCGGTGTCGCACACGCTGCTGATGAAGGCACTGGTCAAGTCCCCATCGCCGCCGAACACGTTGGTCTGGAAACTCTCCGAGACGATCTCTCTAGCGGCATCGTCGCCGCACCATGGCGCTGGTCCCATGGTTCCTGTTCCACCAGGCGGAGATGCGAGGTGTTTCAGGCGTCGTCAACTGAATTCTGAGAAGTGTCGTTGCTCTCCATCCCTACTAATGGCCCGTGGGTATCCGTTGCCCCGATGGACAGCTGCGCTCCCACCCGGGAAGCGCGGTGGAGGGTACGGTTCGGTCGCTCTGGGCCGTCCATTCTGTCACGTGATAGCTAGGGTTCGGGCGAACCCGGGAAGGGTGTAGTCTCAAAACGAACCGTGTGTTGAGTCCTGTAGTGCCGAAGGGGGGAGATCTGAGACGACATTGTCTCGGATGCACTTGGGCATGGATTGGGCCCACGTGAACCCTCCAAGATAGGGCTGACGGCGGTTTGCTCAACGAACATGAAGACACGTGGGTCCGTCCCTACCCGCCACAAGATCCGCCGTACGTTCAAGGAGAGTCCGAGCTGCACGGATACCGCTACGCCGACGAACACACCTGGCGAAGACGGACGACGTCTGGACGCCTGTTTCGATGGAGTGCTTCCGCGTCGCTCCAAGTTCGGAGCGTGCGTGTGTACGTACGATAGATCAGACTCGGCTCGCCTCGACCACGTGTCGAACGCCGTCTAAAGCCCACCTACTGGCCGTGCCGCTCTCACGTGGTCTTGCAACAGCCATCCTCCACTCGAACGTGGTTGGCTGCCAGGCTGTCGCCGAACCACGTGACCCGCACCCTCTCGGATCGTCCGATCCCGGTGGGTCCTCGTCCGCCCCCCGACCCCTCCCCTCGGTGTCACGTGGGCCCGTTCGACCGTTGGAACCCCGCCCTCCGAGGCTTCTAGAAGCTTCCTCCGATCTTGGAACGATTCGAAGGACGGCCCCTCCGAGGAATTTCGACCACAGGTGCCACGTCAGCATTTTGCAGTGCGCCTGAACCCTACGCACGTGCGCCTCGCCGCCGCTTTCGTAGCCATGGCGCGTCTCTGACGCGCTTTCTCGTCGTCCTGGACGATTGGGAGTCGATGCAATTGCGTGGCAGACGTGCATCGACCTCCAATTCTCCACGAAGGAGCGGCGACGACGGACCGCACCTCGCCACGACACGCCGAAGTGCACGTGGTGAAGGACGAGCGAATGGAACGGCAGAGGTAGGCGGTGGACATACGCAGCTCGTGCGTCGCCCATGGTCGATGAGCTGTCGTCTCATTCCCTCTGCGAATGACGAGATTGCAAAACATCCTTATGTAGCCAAGTACTTCGCAGATATTGTCCTCTGACACACCTTGAAGCAACTTTGAAGACATGTAAATGAGTCGTCCGTGGTAACCTCATCCCAAATCTCGCAGTATGTTTTACATGGCATCACGATTGGAGAGCCGAGTACCTGCTTAACATAGTCGCGCTGGACCAACTGCGGCGTTGCTAGACGAGGAACGAAGGCGGAAGGCTGAGGCCAAAGCTACGTGAGAGATGGAAACTTTGTTGAGAAGTCGCGCAAACCCCACCGTGAACGCGAGCGGTTGGGTTTTCACCACACAGACCTTTCATCCAAACCACACCTGAACAAACTATGGCTAGCGCAACATGCCTTTACTACTTTCACCCAAACAAGGGTGGTATTACTTCCTTCGGCCGATGAAGACATCAAGCTGTTCAGCACCAACTGCCGGTTCAAGAACCTGCACGGTACTAGATGTCTGCGCAACAGAGCGTGGATATACCTTTACAACAAGACATTTAAGGTAAAGCTTAGTAGAATGGATTGTTGCGATCTACAACTGCACAAGCAAGCTAAGCTAGAGATGCAGTTCGCAAATAAACGTTTGGGGAACATCTCTTGGAGACTTTGCTGTATTTCAAGCGGCAGCCTTCTTGTGCAATACAGTGATGTTGCTTTCCCTGCCCCATGCAAGATTCAAAACTCAAAGCGGCTAAAAAATGTCACAAGGTACTCTTGATGAGTGCCAAAATTGGCTCAACCTGGTATCGAGCGATGCACACCCACCTGCAGAGAGCTCACTTCAGAAGGTATTCGGCAGAAACCTCACGTAGTCTCGTCTACATTCGACCTCCCCTCCTTGTGTAACACTGTAATGTATGCATCAGGTCTGGACATCGGATGAGCTGCGTGACCTTCACCTGCCAAGCAAGCATGCAGCTGGGCAAGAACTTCTGATTCATGTTGAGTTGACCTGTCACAACGCTCTTGCTACTATCTGCGGCCAGAAATGCAGAGAAAACGAGCCCATTTCACATGCAGCACGACAATGGCATGAATCAGTTAGTACGCACGATGCAGTACGCAAGCACCTTTCTTAAACTTCCGATGGACGAGAGACAATTGCATTTTGGGATATTCACCATGGACCAGCTTTTCAAGCGACAGATCCTGCTTAAGTAGACACCAGCTTCTTCTCTGCCCTTGGATATCGAGCGGTTGGCATTCCATGAACGCATTCCCATCCCCCAGTTCTCCCTCTGTAGGCTCTTGAAATACCAATATCAATGAGGTGCAAGCGACCGTTGCAACGAGTCTTGATCTGTTTCTGGACTGTGTGCCCAATCACCATTTGTGTAGCATTGAAAACTCCCAAGATATCATCAACATGAGGGCACGCAACGGATTCAGGTTCCATCGACAGCACTCGATTCCAGAGCGGCCCGCGCGAGTCAGTCAAGCTCTCGGCCTCTCTGTTGTGCGCCTGCTTCCTTTTGAGAACCTCCCAAATTTTCTGATTGAGCGATTCTGCATCTCTAAAGCCAAGGTCAATCTGATGGGACAAGAGACCCGCATGACAGAAGATGGTTCTACACAATCCTTCTCCAATGATGGCAACTGTTGGCAGCTTCGTTATGTGTTGTGCCAGCAACCCGTCGCCTTCCAATAGCTCTAACCATGCTTTGACACCTTCTCCCAGAAGGTCTGTGCTCTGTGCTTCTAAATTATTTTCTATCCTCTCTGCTCCTAATTTCTGAAGCTCGTTGGGCGATACGTAATTGATTTGGTGTTGCATGTTCATGAGTTCATGATTTCCCAGCAAGGTGATGACTTGTCCACCTGTTTGTTCTGCCTCTCTTTTCAACTGGTGGAACCATTCCACCAAAGCTATGCTGTTTGCTCCTCTGTCGAGGATATCTCCTGTTTGGACCAACGTCGTAGTGCCACCAGTCCAGTGTCCGTTTTCATCCACCACTTCCATCAATTGCAAAGTGGCCCTTCCTTGTTCCAGATCTCCATGGAGGTCACCTACCGCCACCAGACGGTGCACCTCTCCTTGAAAGCCGTCCAGATGCGACCTCTGACCACCTGCATGCATCCAATGCAGCGCCAGAGCCGCTGCAACGACAAGTGTTGTCAGGAGAAGGCGCACCATGCACGTGGTGGGTGTCGGCATTCCCGAAACTGGGAAGGATTCTCCACGAACACTTCCTTTGCGGGGTGTGAAATCCACCGATGCAGTTACACAGCCAGCTGTCCTTCATGCCTGGGAGGAAGTTCGCGGTGTATCTGCACATGTGGTACCAGATACACCCCAGCTACAACAAGAGTTGTGGCGTTGGTGGATGGAAAGGTGCGAGAGAAGACGAAACAAGGCGAAGTAAAGGTGCAATTTTGCTACACACTACTGCGTCTTGTGGATAATCTGGTGTTGTGGTTCGAGTGTTCGCCGTGGTGCATCGTCAAGGACGACCGCATGGGCCAGAAGGATCCACATGAACGTTGCTCGACATATGGACCGTGGGCAAAGCGAAACGGTGACTTGCACATGGCTCATACTTGTAAATGCGTACTTTGTCCTCAAATGATCGTAAATGGATGGAACCATTGTTGTCGGACGATGAGGGAGCATGGTAACTTCAACACGCAGGATCAAATTCTTGTTCGATTCGACGACATGTGTTGGCTGCAAGGTTGGACTCATTGTGTTAGGATCATTTGAGACAAAGATTCCTCCATTGGCGAAGACCTCTTATGTCCACGCTTTTTAACGAACTCGGGAAAACAACCGCACATATTGACAAAGGATACAAATTCAACTTTCTCTTCGACATTGGCGACCTTTGCGATGATCGTGAATGTGCAAGCTTGACTTCACTAGGGAATATGATAGGATGCACGGAATGTAATTCTCGAAACCGTGTGCTGCTACAATGTATCCACCAAATGCATATTTCTTTCCTTTCTCGTATCACAAGGAACAATGGTGTAAAGATTGCTCCTCACGCACCATGCACCGCAGCATCGTTCCACTTGTCTTGGAGATGGAAACTTCGCATTTGCAACACGGTTGACACAAGCACCGTTGTTGTGTCGTCTCACCAAGAAGCAATTGACGTTGTCAAACGTGGTGGCAAGAGAGAAAATACTTCCTCGACCACAGCACAGCTGGTCGCGCGTCTTCGTCCGCGCACTTTCGACACGTCGCAAAAGATGGCGGCTGAAGAGACTTGCTGCAGCTGGTTGCTTCACGAGACGCCCATGGACGTCGCATTCGGTGCAGAAGATCGAATGGTGGCGGCTGGGCTGGTGGACGGATCCGTCTGGGTGAGACACCTGCAATCCAAGGAGAGGTGAGAACAAGTGCACATCACAGCTTGCTTCTGTGCCAAACAGCAGAAGTTCGTAGAAAAACATAGGAGAACCAAGCACTGACTTGTTGGGACACTCGATGCAACGTTTCTGGGAACGGTGGGAAACAGGGAAGGGAAAGATGGAAGAGAACTGGAAATTTCAGGAGGTTTCCAGATTGACGATGCGCATGAAGACTCCTGCCGTTCTGTCCTGTTTCTAGATGCTGCTGAATCCCTGGTAAGCGGATCTGCAGATTGCAGCTTGCGGATCAGCGACAGGAACACAGGTATGGAGAAGAGGCGGATAAAGGATGCACATGAAGCAGGTATTGGGAAGTTGGCCCTTGTGGATGGGCACACATTTGTGAGTGGAGACGACGATGGTCTCATCAAGGTGTGGGATATTAGACAGAAAGAACAGGTTTGTCAACTTGGAGGGCACACGGACTTTATTTCTGACTTCTTGTGGGTGAAGAATTCAAAGCGGTTACTGTCTACAAGTGGAGATGGTACGTTAGGTGTCTATGAGCTGAGGAAAGGGAAAGAAATGGCCAGGAGTGAGAACCAGGAGGACGAACTTTTGTCGGTTGCGCTCTTGAAGGAAGGGAAGAAGGTGCTTTGCGGCACCCAGAGTGGCATGATCAATATCTTTTCTTGGGGATACTTCAAAGACATGAACGACCGTCTTGCAGGACATCCGGAGTCTGTCGACGCTCTGATCAAGTTTGACGAAGACACCATTCTCACAGGTTCCAGCGATGGAATCATCCGCATCGTTCAGGTGCTGCCAAACAAAATTCTGGGAGTGGTCGGAGAACACATCGATTACCCTATTGAGCGTCTGGGGATCACCAGCGATAGCATGGTGCTAGCGAGCACATCCCATGACAAATCTGTGAAGCTTTGGGACATCTCTTTTCTGCATGAAGATGAAGGCACAGGCAGCGAGGAGGACGAAGAAGACAAACAACCAGAAGAAGCTGCTCCAGAGCAAGCAGAAGACAGCGATTCTGAAGGGGAAGGTGGAAAGCGTCGGAAGAAGCGCAAAGGCAAGGATGCAGGGGGCAAAAAAGGCAAAGGCAATGTTGATGCAAGCTTCTTCGATGATTTGTGATATCCTACAAGCATGTGGTCTCGACAATAATTCTTCCATGGGTCTTGTACTTTCTTTTATTGTCCCATCCTAGCATTTGCTTCTGTTTTTCATCCTGTATGTACAAGCCTTCATTTGGTTTCTGGCATGCGTCGGTGCTGTCCATGCCCAACTCAACCACTGCATTCGCAGTGCTACCAAACTGTCGTCCGACGCCTCACACGCGTCCGTCGCCACCGTTTTTACGGCCGACGCCGCTTCTGGTGCACCAAGGACCAGCCAATTGCAACGTGGAAGGAGCGGAAAGGCCACGTGGAAGGCGGCGTCGTTGCGAGTGCGCTTGGGGAGCGGTTGGAGAGAAGTGGAGTCGAGCTGCAACTCCCACCACATCCAGTGTAGGTTGCACAACCACTCGCACTGCACGTTCAAGCGGACTTGGATCTATTCCTGCACATCGTGACGAGAGAGGCAGCGACGCAGCATTCCATTGCAGCACGATTTCGATTGAGTTGCACGGCACCACTCGCAGGAATTGGCGACGAAAGACGGCTGCCAAGGTTGGTCCTCTACAATCCACAGGTGTGGTGAAAGGGATCCTGACATCTACTTGCAAGGAACACGTCAGCGTGGAACGCAAGTGCATTGCTGCATTGGTACCATGGAGATCGAAGCAGCAATGGAACAAGTGCGCAGGTTGGTCCAGCTTGGCAGGTTCCAAGAGGCAGAGGCCGTTGGCAAAAAGGCTCCAATCCCGCTTGCAATGCGCAAGGACCAACTAGGACATGTACATGAACCGACCACAGCAAGTGAAGCAGATTTCAATCCAGGAGTTGAAAGGTCGATCGAGGTAGAAATGGGTTCTGGACTTCCTGCTGAACCAAATGTGAACCAGGGCAAGGCAAGCCATGGACAGGCTTCTCTACCGGGCATCCAGATCAAGCAAACGTCCACTGTTGACGTTTCGAAACACCGCGTGCTACAGCGAGTAGAAGCCAGCATGCCATCTCTGACACCGGCACCCAATTTTATCTCACCATCCAGTCGCGTATCTTTTCATAGCTATGAGGGCGTAAATGTTGCGGTGAAGTTCCCGAAGATAGCATCTTCTGCTGATCTTGAACGTTTTAGAGCAGAAGTCATCATGCTTGCACGCGTTGCTCATCCAAACATCATCCAGTTGGTAGGTGCAAGGTGCATTCCTCCAGACTACTTCTTTGCCACCCAACTCTGCACTGGAGGTAGTCTAGAAGGGGTTCTGCAGGCCCTTGGTTACAGCGGACATGGCCTTGATGCCCATGCAACTGTGGGGCTTGCCCAAGACATTGCATCGGCTCTGCAACATGCCCATGTGCATGGAATCATCCATCGCGATGTGAAGCCAGCAAACATATTGTTTGATGGCACTGGAAGAGCTGTCTTGGCAGACTTTGGAATTGCTGAGTTTACTCATGACTGTGCAGAAGTAGAAGGCGTAGAAGACAATAGTTCCTTGGAAGCCAAGCAAGTGCTTGACTTCGAAAGTCGGTGCATCCAGGACTCCACAGACAAGGATTCTAGAAGCAACCGAAAGAGAATGACTTCCAGTTGTCAAAAGCCCTCCTCCAAGCCTTCTGGTGGTTTCCAACATGCCCGTGCAGGTGGAACAATGCTTTACATGGCTCCTGAGCAACTCATGGGACAACATGCAGAGAAAGCATCTGATGTATGGGCCTGGGCAGTGATGGTCAACGAGGCTATGGCAGGCATCAAGCCCTATTCAGATTGCAATAAAGGCGAACCAGATGCACACACGGTCTTAGAGCTGGGGTATGCGCAGCATGAACTCTCCTCTGCCATTGTTTCCTGTGGCTTACGCCCTACCATTGCCACGGGTACACCAGCTGGGCTTAGAAGACTTCTGGAACATTGCTGGGAGAAAGAACCCTCAAAACGTCCTTCTTTCCAAGACATTCTTTCTGCCCTGGAATCGGTTTCCAAATCACTCCCTGCTAAGATGGAATGTCCTCATGAAGTGACAGATTCCGGCAGGATACTGGACCAAACAATGGAACCTCAGAAGAAGCCTCGAACAAGCTTGGACCTTGACGAAGAGCCAGACTTGGACAATGGAGAGAATATTGATTGGCCCCGTCCACCTCATGAAAGCTCCTTGCCTTCTGGAACTTACTTTCCCACTGGTGTAAAGGTAGGTTCCTTTGAGACTGCAGGGAACAGAGGGGAAGATCGCATGGAGGATCGACATGTGCTTGCTGAATGCTTGGGTGGACATGAGGACATTCATATGATTGCTATTTTTGATGGCCATCGTGGGAGTGAAATGGCTGAGTTTGCCCAGAGACATATGCTGCCATCACTGAGACACTACTGGCATTTGCCTCTTGATGAGGCCTTGCGTCGTTCTTTTCTATTCCTAGATGCCAAGTTCCGGGCTTTAGAAGATGAATGGTACCAGCAACGCATGCAGCAGCTAGGGCCTGGGAATGCCGGTGCAAGGAGCTGGCCAGGGGCAACTGCTATCTGTGCACTCCTGGTGGGCAGGCACTTGTGGGTTGCTAATACTGGTGACTGTCGTGCAGTCCTTTGCTCAAGTGGTTTGGCTAATCCACTTACAAGGGACCACACAGTCGAGGACGTTTCTGAGAGGGAGAGGGTAAAATTGGACGGCGGGCTGGTTGAATGGAAGGTGAATAGCTGGCGGGTTGGAAAGGTTGGGATACAGGTGACAAGGTCGTTAGGAGATGGAGATTTGAAAAATGAGGGTGTGATTGCAGATCCAGAGATCACATACAAAGAAATCACGAAGGATGACGAGTTTCTTATTTTGGCTAGTGATGGGCTATGGGAGCGAGTGCCAAATCAAGCGGCGGTTGGGCTTGTGCATGATACTGTGAAGCAACCTAACATGTGCTCGCAACGTTTGGCTTTTGAAGCAATCACAGCTGGTTCTGGTGATAACGTGACAGTTGCAGTCATGTTTCTTCAACCTGCTGACACCATAGAAAAGGTTTATGCCTTGGGTAGGGAGAAGTATGCATACACTGACACTGCCTTTGGCACTCGAAGTGCACGGGCAAAAAGCCCAACGCGTGCTGCAGCAGACGAGATATTGGATACCTATTAAATCCGAAAGCAAGTTTTTACCATTCCTGCGGATTCCAAATATTCTGAGTCTTGTCTATTGAGATGTCCATTTCGCAACCGTACATCCTGGAAAGATCTGCTGTCATTCTTCATGCCTACTTTGCAGTTGTGGTGGTGAATTGAAGCAGTATTCTCGGTGATCTTCATTATGTCTTTTCAGGCTTTTTACCTTGGAGGGTCCTCATGGAAGAATAGTTGCTCTTGGATGATTTCAGAGAAAGCGCTGGTCGTGGCATGTTTTCTGGAAGAAGTTTTCAGCCCCTGCGTTCACCTTGAAGCCTGCCCTTCCGATAAGCAAGTACGCAGCATCTCCTCCACTTGATTCAATGTAGCCATTCCAGGAATCAGTGTGAAACAGTACATTCTTTCCTTCACCACTGTGAATTGTCAGCATGACCAAATGTGGCTCGTCTCGGAATGCCCCGCTCGTTGGTCCCTGGTGTCTGCTTGTTCTACCTCTCCTTGGCATAGCTTTCCATTCCAACCATGGGGAGAGCCTCACCTATGCCAACCCAAACAATTCGTTCTCATCTGTCCATCCAGATTCCTGTGCATGGTCTACATGGGAGCATTCCCACGAGCACTGGCATCGTCTCACCCTATCCATTCGAGACCCTGCAGGCTTTCACCCGCCCCTGTAGCACCGGGTGGACTCCAGCACCAGCGACCCTGGTGACAGAATGTTGGGGTCGGTGTTGTAGGAAGTGCAACCGGAGATGTGAGCGGTGTGGAAGAACATAGAAGTCGCGACCGCATCCAGTCGGAGGTAGAACAAGTGCGTGTCGAAGCGAGGGAAGGCAGCCACACAGGTTTGGCAAGGGAAGCATGGACATCTCGTGGGCGCTGGAGATCTGGGATGTCCATGAGTACAAACAGACATTTCGAAGCATAGTGTCGTGGTCGTTGGAAAATCACGTGTACCTTGCCTACTCGGCAATCATGGTCTTCATGTGCAGCACATGGTATATTTCCAGGAGAAAATGGAAAAAAGAACTCTTGAAAGCCAAGAAGAATGCTGCCTCCTACCACAAGGATCTTCTTGGAGGGAACCTGTATCAAGCACTCCAAACTGACTGGCTGAATCTTATGGTGCACAGCACTTGGAACCAGTTTTTGGAAAAAGAAGTGTCCTATCGTCTAGCCAAGCAACTGCAAGAAAGCGTGGACAAGTCCATGAAGAACGTAGGGACGAAGAGGAAGGGGTTCGGGCGTTTCGTGAAGGACTTCAAAGTAGAAGAATTTAGCCTTGGATGCGTACCACCCATATGCGGACCAGCCATTGTCCAGCGTAACACGGACAGCAACCAGCTCGAATTCAAGTTCGACGTGTCTTTTACCTCCGTCGGGATGAAAGCCATCATTAATGTCCTGTCTCGACCGCATTCTATGATAGGCAGCATCCAAGGCTTAATGGAGGTGACTTCCTTAACGCTGGAGGGGAGAGTTATACTGTCCCTGCAGCTGTGTGAGGAACACCCTGGACTTTCATCCTACTCATTCAGCTTTGAAAACGAACCCGAGTTGCAACTCGTGACTAGGCCTTCAGGTTCAAAACTTCTAGAAATTCCGGGGGTGGGAAACATCATCAGTGATATGATCAAGAATTTTGTCAATTCCAGATTTGTTGCGCCAAAGCATGTGGTGGTCAATTTGAAGCAAAAGGCCATGAGGCGTTCCTTGCAATTAGCCACCGGATCGGGTGGAGTGCTTCAAGTACTTGTTCATGGAATC
>LFIK01002430.1_pt1 | contig 15059 bp, 13 predicted proteins | sample 643401 | NCBI WGS metagenome assembly LFIK01 (sample SAMN03777447, study PRJNA286221) | soda lake metagenome | biome: soda lake; feature: Kulunda steppe; material: water; isolation source: sample T5-Br brine of Lake Tanatar-5 | place: Russia: Kulunda steppe | collected 2010-07 | reverse complement strand
TGCTGCAGGTAGTCGCGCAGGCCGTCCTCGTAGTACCAGGTGACCTCTACCGGCTCGCTGCCGGTCTGGTCGCGGAACACGATTTCCAGCCCCGGGCACAGCACGGCCTTGGCGCGCAGCAGGTGCTGCAGGCGCGGTACCGAGACCCTGGGCGAATCGAAATAGCCGGCATCGGGGCGGAACCGCACCCGGGTGCCGGTGTTGCGACGGCCGACGCTGCCCACCTCGGTCAGCGGGCCAGTGGGTTCGCCACCGGCGAAGCTCATCCGATGCACTGCGCCGTCGCGCCGCACCTCCACCTCGAACTCGGCGGACAGGGCATTCACCACGCTGACGCCGACCCCGTGCAGGCCGCCGGAGAAGCGATAGTTGTCGGCAGAGAACTTGCCGCCCGCATGCAGCCGCGTGAGGATCAGTTCGACCCCGCTGACGCCATGCTCTGGGTGGATGTCCACCGGCATGCCGCGGCCGTCGTCGACCACCTCGATGAAGCCGTCCGCCAGCAGGCTGACCTCTATGCGGCGGGCATGGCCGGCCAGGGCTTCGTCGACGCTGTTGTCCACGACTTCCTGGACCAGATGATTGGGACGACTGGTGTCGGTGTACATCCCGGGGCGCTTGCGCACCGGCTCGAGGCCGGTAAGCACCTGAATGGATTCGGCAGAATACTGACTCGACATGGACCTTCCGGACTCAAGTTCAGGGGCAGATGGCGGACCGCAACCCGCGGCCGGCCCGGACCTGGCGCGACCCGCTCAGGAAGCGCCGCCGACGCTGACCGGAGCCGCCTCGCGCCCGTGTTCCAGGCAATGCGCCAGATATTCGCCCAGAAAGCGATTCAGCTGGGCCTTCTCGTCCGGCTGGCGCATGCCCGGGTTGGGGTATTCATAGCGGCCGTGGAAGCGGTCGGCGCCCTGGTAGGCAGTGACCTCTGCAGTGCGGGCATCATGATACAGGCGCACTTCCAGCGAGGGCGCCGGCAGCAGCGGATGCCAGGCCGAGTCCGGCCCCGGGAAATCGACCCGCAGGGTGGTCGTGTAGGGGCACCGTTCCAGCACCCGGAACCGCAGGACCCGGTGCTGGGCGCGGGGCAGGGTCAGGCTGACGCTGCGCTCGTCCTGATCGAACAGTTCGGGGATGAGCTGATGCAGACGCGCATAGTTGGCGTCGCACTCGGCCATGTGCGCCCTCAGGTCGATCTTGTAGCGCGGTCGCGCCATGTCTGCTCCCGTCTTCTCGATCCAGATAGCTGCCGGAGGCGGGCACCGGGCGAGGTTGCCTCAGACGTCTGCCCAGCGTTCGCGCAGGGACTGCCGGTGCAGCGCCAGCCACTGCAACGCTATCAGGCTGGCAGCGTTGCGGATCTCGCCCTGTTCCAGCGCCGTGTGCACCGTATCCCAGTCCCAGACATGCACGCGGATGTCCTCGTGCTCTTCTGCCAGTCCGTGCACCCCCCCGGCGTCGCTGGCATCCACCCGACCGCAGAAGATCAGCACCTCTTCGGTGTTGGCGCCCGGACTGACCTGGTATCGGTGCACGAACTCGAGACTGGTGACCTCCAGCGCGGCCTCTTCGGCTGCTTCGCGGATGGCCACGTCCTCCGGTGCCTCTCCATCTTCCATGATGCCGGCCACCAGTTCCAGCAGCCACGGTGAATAGGGCATGTCGATGGCACCGGGCCGGAACTGCTCGATCATGACCACCTGGTCCAGCCGGGGGTCATAGGGCAGCAGCACCACGGCTGGCCGGCGGACGAACAGCTCGCGCTGCATGGGTTCGCTCCAGCCGCCGTCGAACAGGCGGTGGCGGAGCCGCACCACATCCAGCCGGAAGAAGCCCTGGAAGGCAGTCCGCCGTTCCAGCACTTCCACGTCCGCATGGTCGTAACGACCGGCCATGACTACTCGCCCTGGTTCCGGCCGCGGTGGCGGGACGCGGTGGGCGCTTGCGGTTCCACCAGCCACTGGTTGAGCTCCAGGATATCGGCCGGGGTCAGCACGCCCGCCTGGCGCTTGAGCTGGACCACATCCAGCACGAAGTCGATGCGCGAGTTGGCCTGGTCACGAATGGCCGAGAACAGCATGCGCTGGGCGTCGAGCACGTCGACAATGTTGCGGGTGCCGACTTCATAGCCGGTTTCCGCTGCTTCCAGCGCTGAACGACTGGAGATGATGGCCTGCTCCCGGGCGCGGTTGCGCGAGACATTGCGGCGCACGCTGATATGACTGGCGCGCGTGCCCTGGGTGACTTCGCGCACGGCAGCCTCGAATCGCTGCCGCTCCCCTTCCAGCTCGGCATCGGCCTGCCGACGGCCGGCGCTGATGCGGCCGCCGGCGAAGATGGGCATGTTGACGTTGATGGCCACCTGGCGGTCACGACGCTCGGTGGCAAACTGCTGGCGGGGATCGGTGGGCGGCGCGTTCAGGTCATCCTGACTGCCATCCACGTCCGAATCCTGATAGCTCAGACTCAGGTTGACGGTGGGCAGGTGCTCGCCGAAAGCAGCGCGGGCGTTGTGCTCGGCAATGGTGCGATTCTGCTGGGCGAGGCGAATATCCACATTGTGCTCGCGCGCAAACTGGACCCAGTCCTGTACCGCTGCGGGGGTGGGATCGGAGACCGGGAACTCGTCACTCAGCCGCCAGAGGTCGGTATGACTGCGGCCGGTGAGCACGGACAGATTCTCCAGCGCCACCTCCACATCACCCTCGAAGCCGAGCCGGTCAGCCCGCGCCGTATCGAACGCTGCCTGAGCCTCGTGCACGTCGGTCACCGCGACAAGGCCCACATCGAAGCGCTGCTCCGCCTGCTCGAGCTGTGCCGCCACGGCTTCTTCCTGGGCCTGACTGGCCTCCAGGTTGGCCATGGCCCGCAGCACTTCGAAGTAGGCTTCTGCCGTGCGCACGATCAGATCCTGCTGGGCCTGGGTAAACTGGGTCTTCGCCTGCTCGCTCAGCTCGCCGCCGCGCCGGAAGCGAAACCAGGCCGGCACATCGAACAGGGGCTGCTGCAACCGCACCGCCCAGAAATGCTCGGTGCGGTCGGTATCGACATCGCTCTGGAACTCCTGGGAGCCGAATACCTGAGTCCCGCGCGACTCGGACGAGCTGTCCCGGTAGCTGTACTCGGCAGAGATGCTCGGCAGCAGTTCGGCACGGCCCAGCACCCGTGCTTCCAGCCCGGCGCGGTAGCTGGCTTCGGCCGCAGCCAGGGTCTTGTCATTGCGCAGCGCCAGTTCGTAAATGCCTGCCAGGGTGCGCTCCCACTGGCGTGCCTGCTCGCCTTCGGGCGGCGGGATGGTCACCGGCTCGCCTTCCTGCCAGGCCTGTCCCGCTGCGGCAAAGTCGGCCAGAGCGCCAGCGCCCCAGAACGGCAAGGTACCGCACAGAATTGCGGTGGCGAGGGTTCTGGCGCGCTGACTACAGATGCTTCTCACGACCTTGTGTCTCCATGCACTGAACAGGGCAGCAGCCCACCATGCCGGCAAGGCAACTCTGCCGATCACCACCACTTGAAGGTCGTCCCGGGAAGGCAGCCGACGGACCTCGGCCATTCCTGCGCGACCACGCTGATGGTCCACGGCGGGCCGGGTCAACACGCAACCTGCCATGGGCTCGATCAGGGTTTCTACTCGTTTACGGAACGGATGGTCAACCGCCCTGCGACCAAACTGCGGCAAATGCACACAAATGATCGCCTTCGGGGCAGCACCAGCGGGCGGGCCCCACGCTGGTGCGGCGCTTGCGCCTGGCCACCGGCAGCGTGCCGCATGGCCAGCGCTTCCCTGAAGAGGGCCCGCTCAGGCCTCGGACTGAACCGCATCCAGCGTGCCGCTGGACACCAGGATGCTGGCATCACGCCGGCGGATCAGATCCTTCACCTCGATCTCGCGATCTTCCTCCACGTCCACCAGGATCAGGATCTGGCCCGCCTCGATGGCTTCCTCGAAGGGCTGCAGGTCGGTGTGGTTCACACCGATCCCCATCAGCGTCGCCCCCCAGGTTCCCAGCGCGGCACCCGCGGCAGTCAGCGTGGCCACCATGGCGCCACCGGCCAGGACCATACCGGGCACAGGCAGCGCCACAGCCGCCAGCCCCGCCAGCAGGCCGGTACTGCCGCCCAGTGCGACACCGCGACGGGCGGCCGGCAGCAGTCGGCTCGCACTGTGCAGCCAGTGTCCGCGGCCGGCGCATTCGAATCCGCCCTGTGGCACCATGCGCGCGGTCTGTACCGCGAGGACCCCATGAGCCTGATCAGCATTCGCAATCTGGAATTCAGCGTCGGCGGCCCCTACCCGCTGCTCGACCGGGTAGAGCTCGAGATCGAGCGCCACGAGCGCATCTGCATCGTCGGCCGCAACGGCGCCGGCAAGTCGACCCTGCTGAAGCTGCTGGCCGGCGAGCTGGCACCGGACGACGGCGAGATCGTGCGCGACAGCACCACGGTGGTCACGCGCCTGCCCCAGGAGGTACCGGACAGCGCCACAGGGACGGTGTTCGACGTGGTGGCCCAGCCACTGGGCGACACCGGCCGACTGCTGGCCGAGTATCACCAGATTCTGGAAACCTTCGACCCGGACCGGGACGGCGACCGCCTCGGCACCCTGCAGAGTCGACTGGACGCCGCCGACGGCTGGGACCTGGACCGGCGCGTGGAAGCGGTGCTGACCCGGCTGGAGCTGCCGGACCAGGCCGCCTTCAGCAGCCTGTCCGGCGGCCTCAAGCGCCGCGTACTGCTGGCCCAGGCACTGGTTCGGGAACCGGACGTACTGCTGCTGGACGAGCCCACCAACCACCTGGACATCGAGGCCATCGACTGGCTGGAACAGTTCCTGAAGGGCTTTGGCGGCAGCATCGTCTTCATTACCCACGACCGCAGGTTCCTGCGCGCGCTGGCCACCCGCATCGTCGAGATCGATCGCGGCCATCTGACCAGCTGGCCCGGCGACTACGACAACTACCTGCGCCGCAAGGCCGAGCGGCTGCACGAGGAATCCATGGAGCAGGCGCGCTTCGACCGCAAGCTGGCGGAAGAGGAGCGCTGGATCCGTCAGGGCATCAAGGCACGGCGGACCCGCAACGAGGGGCGGGTGCGCGCCCTGCAGGACATGCGCCGGGAGCGCGCCCGCCGGCGCGCCCATCAGGGCCAGGTGCGCATGCAGGCAGTGGCCGGCGAACGCAGCGGCAAGCGCGTGATCGAGGCCGAGCAGATCAGCTTCGGCTGGCCCGAGCGGCTGCTGGTGAAGGACTTTTCCACCACCATCCTGCGCGGCGACCGGGTCGGCCTGGTCGGCCCCAACGGGGCCGGCAAGACCACGCTGCTGCGGCTGCTGCTGGGAGACCTGCAGCCCCAGTCCGGGCGGGTGAAGCTGGGCACCGGCCTGCAGATTGCCTACTTCGACCAGCAGCGCGCCCAGCTGGACGAATCCAGCAGCGCCCAGGACAACGTGGCCGAGGGACGCGAATTCATCGAGCTGGGCAATCAGCGCAAGCACGTGATCAGCTACCTGCAGGACTTCCTGTTCACACCCGATCGGGCGCGGGCACCTATCACCCGACTGTCGGGCGGCGAACGCAACCGCCTGCTGCTGGCGCGGCTGTTCGCCCAGCCCTCCAACCTGCTGGTGATGGACGAACCCACCAACGATCTGGACGTGGAGACGCTGGAACTGCTGGAGGAGCTGCTGGCGGATTACCCGGGCACGCTGCTGCTGGTATCCCACGACCGCGAGTTCCTGGACAACGTGGTCACCAGCATTCTGGTGCTGGATGGCGAGGGCGGCATCGAGGATTCGGTGGGCGGCTACAGCGACTGGCTGGCGCGCCAGCCCCGGCCTGTCGCGACGAAGCCCGGCCGCACCGAGCCCGAGGTGGCGGCAACCCCGGCGGCTGCCGGCAAGCCCGCCGGCGCGCCAGCATCCAGGAAGCTCACCTATGCGGAATCGCTGGAACTGGATGCACTGCCCGAGAAGATCGAGCAGCTGGAAGCCAAGGTCGCCACTCTGACCGAACAACTGAGTGACCCGGCCCTGTACGAGGGCGGTGGCGATGCCCTGCAGCAACTGAACGCGCGCCTGGCAGCAGCACAGAATGAACTGGACAGCGCCTTTGCGCGTTGGGAGGATCTGGACACACGCGCCGAGGGCGGCCGCTGAGCCCGGTTCGGCGTCGACCGCTGAGCGCCGACCACCCCATGCCGTGCCGTCGGCGTGCCGCTGGCGTGCCGCTGGCGTGCCCGTTTGGCAGGACAGGGCCTGAACCCATGATGCAGTTCAGCCAGCGCGTGGCTGCAAACACGCCCGCGGATCGGGACCGGTTCCTGGATCTGCTGCGGGTCGCCAGCATCCTGCTGGTGGTGGTGGGGCACTGGCTGGTGCGGGTCATCATCCAACCGGATGGCGAACTGCAGGCCCGGTACCTGCTTGAAGTGGCACCAGGCTGGCAATGGGCCACCCTGCTGGCCCAGGTCATGCCGATCTTCTTCTTCGTCGGTGGTGCTCTCAATGCCGCCAGCTGGGAACGTGCCCGCGGCCAGGGCGTGAGGCCGGCAGTCTGGGTCAGTCGGCGCGCCAGCCGGCTGCTGAGCCCCACCTTCCCGTTACTGATCCTGCTGACACCACTGGCGCTGCTGTTCTACCTGAACCCGGCCCTGCCCATGGTGCTGGAGTTCCGGGTGGCGGTGTTTCCGCTCTGGTTCCTGGGCGCCTACCTGGCAGTCATTGCCCTGACGCCGGTGGTGCTTCGATGGCACGAGCGCATGGGCTCCGGGGTGCTGCTGGTGCTGGCCGGCCTGGCTGCGATCGTGGATATACTGCGCTTCACGCTGCTGGCAGACGGCCCCATGCTGGGCACCCAGCCCGGGGTGGGCATGCTCAACCTGATCCTGGTGTGGGTGCTGGTGCACCAGCTGGGCCTGTTCTGGCACGAGGGGCGGCTGCCCCAGGGCGCCGGAGGCCAGTGGCTGATGGTGCTGACCGGCGCCGCCATGCTGGCACTGCTGATCGGCCTGGGACCCTGGCCGCTCACCATGGTCCCCATCGAAGGCAGCGACGCGCCCAACAATGCTGGCCCGCCGACGCTGGCCATGGTGGGCCTTTGTCTTGTGCAGATGGGACTGGCCCTGAGGCTGCGCGGACCGCTGACGCGCTGGCTGCAGCGACCACGGCCCTGGGCGCTGGTAGCGCTGATCGGCGCCCAGCTGATTCCGATCTACCTGTGGCATCAGCCCGCCATGGTGCTGGTGGCCAACCTGGGGCACGGCCTCGGCTTGCTGCCGGCAGCAAGCCAGTTCGGCGGCGAATGGTGGGCGCTGCGCCCGCTCTGGCTGGTCAGCTGCGCCCTGATGCTGGCACTGCTGCTGGCCCTGGCCCAGCCCCTGGAACGCCTTCTCAGCCCGCGCCAGCTTGATCTGGCCGCACAGCAGCCCGGAAGCTATGCCCGGGTGCTGCTCGGTGCCCTGCTGGTCGCCCTGGGAATCGGTGGGCTGATCGAGACCGGCCTGGTACACCAGGGCTGGCCCGGGTCACTGCCGTGGCTGCCCGCCGGGGTGTTCGTGCTGGGCTGCCTTCTGCTGCGCGTGCTGCGCCTGCCATTGCGCGACTGAGCCCGATGGCCACGGCTTCACCTCCACAGATCGCCATGCAGCAACGTCGGCAACGGCCCGTCGATGGGCACGGGCCTGCCTTCCGGTCCGGCAAGGCAGGCACCCAGAGCCGCCCGCAATGCGCGTTCGTCCGTGGCTGGCATCATGACACCTCCGATGCTCGGCGGTCGGACTGCAATCCGGGCGGCTCAGACCACGCCAGTCTCGCGCAGCCCGGCAATGCGGGCGGCGTCGTACTGCAGCCAGTCGCTCAGCACCGCATCGGTATGCTGCCCCAGCGCGGGGCCCGCCCAGCGCACCTCGCCCTGCGTCTCGGAAAAGCGCGGAAACACGTTCTGCATGTGCAGGTTGCGGAACTCCGGGTGGTCCACCCTGACGATGGCCTCGCGGGCCTGGAACTGGGGGTCTTCGAGCATGTCCGGCACCCGATAGATGCGCCCCGCCGGCACGCCATGCTGCTCGCAGTGGGCCAGCAGCTCGGTGGCATTCCAGCTGCGGGTCCAGTCGGCGATCAGCGCATCCAGCTCGGTCTGGCGCTCACCGCGGGCACCGTGCGTGGCATAGCGCGGGTCATCGGCCAGCTCCGGCCTGCCCATGGCCTCGGCCAGCCGGCGGAAGACGCTGTCCTGATTGGCTGCCACCAGCACCATCTGGTCATCACCGGCGGGGTAGACGTTGGAGGGTGCGATCTTCGGCAGGATGGAGCCGGTACGCTCGCGCACCACCCCCGCCTCGGTGTACTCGGCCACCGTGCTTTCCAGCATGCCCAGCACCGCTTCGTAGATGGCGGAATCCACCACCTGGCCGCGGCCGGTGTTGCGCCGGTGCTCCAGCGCCGCCAGCGCGCCGACGCAGCCGAAGGTGGCCGCCAGCGCGTCGCCGATGGACAGCCCCACCCGGCTCGGCGGCCGGTCCGGGTCGCCGGCCAGATAGCGCATGCCGCCCATGGCCTCGCCTATGGAGCCATAGCCAGCCCGCTTCGCATAGGGTCCGGTCTGGCCGAAGCCGCTGACCCGGACGATGATCAGGCCCGGGTTGCGCGCCAGCAGCACGTCCTGGCCCAGACCCCACTTCTCCATGGTGCCGGGGCGGAAGTTCTCGATCAGGATGTCGGCCTGCTCGATCAGCTCACCCAGCACCGCCTGGCCTGCCGGCACACGCAGATCGAGCGTGATGCAGTGCTTGTTGCGGGCGATCACCGGCCACCAGACCGGCTTGCCCTGGCCCCACTCGCGCATGGGGTCACCCTTGCCGGGCGGCTCCACCTTCACCACCTCGGCGCCCAGATCCCCCAGCAGCTGACCGCAGAACGGTCCCGCGATCAGCTGGCCCAGCTCCACCACCTTCAGACCCTGCAATGGTCCCGGCATCAGGCAGCCTCCCCGTGCGGGAAGTCGCCGGCACGGCTGAGCATGCTGGGCACGGGGCGCCCCAGCGCCCCGCTCAACCGCTGGGCCGCGGTCAGTACCGGGGCCAGTTCCATGCCGGTGCTCACGCCCATGCGCTGCAGCATGTAGAGCAGGTCCTCGGTGGCGATGTTGCCGGCCGCCTGGGGTGCGAACGGACAGCCGCCAATGCCGCCGATGCTGGCATCCAGCACGGCCACGTCAGCCTGCAGTGCGGCGAGCGCGTTGGCAATGCCGGTGTTGCGGGTGTTGTGAAAATGAGCGCGCAAGGGCAGCCCTGAGCCGACCCGCGCGCGGATGGCCGGGAACAGCTCCAGCACCTGACTGGGCACCCCCACGCCCAGCGTATCTGCCAGACAGAGCTCATCCGGCCCGGCTGCCGCCAGTCGTTCGGCCATGGCCAGCACATGCTCGGCCGGGACCTCGCCCTGCAGCGGGCAGCCGAACGCCACCGCAATGGTCACCTGGGCAGCCAGCCCCAGACTGCGCGCCTCGTCCAGCACCTCTTCAGCGGTGGCCAGCGCCCGCGCCACGGTCATGCCCTGGTTGCGCTCGGCAAAGGCGTCGGTGGCCGGTACCACCATGCCCACCTCGTGAATGCGCCCGGTCGCGGCTGCCCGCTGCAGACCGCGCCGGTTCATGATCAGGCCGGTGTAACGCACGCCAGGGGCCTCCGGCAGACCTTCGCAGACCGCTTCCGCATCGGCCATCTGCGGCACCTTCTGCGGGTGCACGAAACTGGTGACCTCGATGCGGCGGGCGCCTGCGTCGATGGCGCCACGGATCAACTCCAGCTTGGCTGCCGTGGGCAGCAGCTCCTTCTCGTTCTGCAGCCCGTCGCGGGGGCTGACTTCCAGCACGGTGACCTGTGTGCGCATTGCCGAATCCTCAATGGTGCCAACGGCGGAATTCTACCATCGGCAGGCCACGGGAGCGGATCGCACTGCTGCGCCTGCCACAGCCCCGCGGGGCGAAAGGTTTACAGGCGGCGCCGCGCAAGGCTCAATGCAGGACCTCGAATTCTGGTGGAGAGTAAGCAATGCAACTGACGTCCTATGCGGGCAAGAAGGTGGTCATTACCGGTGGGCACTCGGGCATCGGGGCCGCGCTGGTGGACCTGCTGCGCCAGTTCGGCGCCGACAATATCACGGTGCTGGACATCAAGCCGCCGGAAGCGAAGGTGGAGCAGTTCATCGAGACCGACATGGGCAACCCGGTGGCCATCGACAATGCCGCCGAGCAGATCGGCACCGGCGTCGACGTGCTGTTCAACAACGCCGGCATCGCGGCGACCCGCCCGGCCGAGCAGGTCATGCGGGTCAACATCCTGGGCCTGAAGCGCTTTACCGAGCGGCTGCTGCCGGGCATGAACCAGGGCGGCGCAGTGGTGAACACCGCGTCCACCGCAGGCAACCAGTGGCCGGACAACCTGCCGGTGATCATGGAGCTGCTGGGGATCGGCAGCTGGGACGAGGCCACCGCCTGGGTCCATGACCATGCCGATGCGGTGGCCGACGGCTACTTCTTCTCCAAGCAGGCGGTGCAGGTGTACACCATGTACGCCAGCCGCGCGGCCATCCGCCAGGGCGTGCGCATGAACAGCGTCTGCCCGTCGCCGGTGGACACGCCGCTGCTGCCGGACTTCCGCCAGACCATGACCGATGCGGTGATCGACTGGGCCATTGCCGAAGGGGCAGGCCGGGTCGCCACGCCGGAAGACATGGCGCGGGCGCTGGCGTTCCTGGGTTCGGACATGGCCAGCTACGTCAACGGCGTCAACCTGCTGGTGGACGGTGGCTTCACCGCCGCCCTGGCGACCGGCCAGATCCAGGTGCCCGGCCAGGACTGACCCTGCACCCGGGGAGCACCGATCGTGCTGCGCATCAACGACGACTGGGTCTGCATCGAACGGCATCCGCGCAAGGAACAGATTGCGGATGCCGGCTTCATGCTGACCGCCATCGGCATCGACAACGTGGTGCATGGCAGCGTCGATGAATGGCAGCTCTGGGTGCCGCGCCAGCTGGCACCCAGAGCCATGGAAGAACTGGCACGCTATGCGGAAGACTACCGCCAGGCCAGCCGCGACCCGGTCGAGCTGCCCGAGATCGACAAGGGCTGGGTCGGCATTGGTGGTTATCTGCTGGTGATCTGGTCCATCCCCATGTTGCAGGGCTATGGCCTGATCAATCCGGAAAGCACTCGGGTCGGCGCCATGCAGGCGGGTGCGCTGATGGACGGTGAATGGTGGCGCGCCATCACGGCCATGACCCTGCACGGCGACTTCGCCCATATTCTGGGCAACTCGGTGTTCGGCGTGGTGGTGGGCATGATGGTGGGCCGCAACCTGGGCTCGGGCCTGGGCTGGCTGCTGGTGCTGATCAGCGGCGCGCTCGGCAACCTGGCCAACGCCTGGCTGCAGGCCGACGGCTTCACCTCCATCGGTGCCTCCACTGCCACCTTCGGCGCCCTGGGCATGGTCGGCGCCTTCGTCTGGCAGAAGACCGGTCATCAGGCGTTCGGACTGCGCCGCAGCATGGCGCCCCTGTTCGCGGCCTTTGCGCTGCTGGCATTCACCGGCGTGGGTGGCGAGAATACGGACGTGATCGGGCACTTCACGGGCTTTGCGGCAGGCGTGGTGACCGGCCTGGCCGCATCCGGCTTTCACCCGGAAAGGTTCAGCGCCCGCAGCCAGTGGCGCTGCGGCGCGGCCGCCGTGGGTCTGGTACTGCTGGCCTGGTGGGCGGCAGGCTCCGCCTGAGGCGGCGCCCCGTCAGCCCTGCCGTGCCAGCCGGCGCTCGCGCAGCCGGGTCGCCAGCCAGCGCCCACCTACCAGAAACACGGCCAGCGCCAGCAACGGCCAGAGCACATCCCAACCGGGACCAGCCTCGGTCTCGCCAGCGTCGACCAGGGCCTGCACCGCGGCCACGTAGACCAGCCACTTCAGACTCAGCCCCACCAGCGCCGCCAGCATGAAGGGCGCCAGCGGCAGCTGCAGCACACCGCCGCCGTAGTTCAGGACCGAATGGGGAAAACCCGGCAACAACCGCAATGCGCACTGGGTGAACACGTCCGAACCCCGCGCCAGCAGGTTGAACGCAGGGTGGCCGGCCACGCGCTGGCGCGCGGCCTCGCCCAGCCAGCTTGCCAGCCACCAGCCGCCCAGTGCGCCCAGCAGGCTGCCCAGCAGCAGTACCAGGGTAGCGGGCAGCAACGACATGAACGGCGCCACCAGCCAGAGCGCCAGGCTGCCGGGCAATCCCAGCGTGAACAGCAGCGCCTGCAGTGCGATCAGCAGTGCCAGCCAGCCGACGTGACTGGTCAGCAGCTCACCCCACGCGAACAGCTGATCACGCTCCACCGGCTCGGCAAGCAGCAGCCAGCCCAGCACGGCAAGCACAAGGGCCCAGAACAGCAGGCGCCCCCAGGGCAGGCTCTTGAATTGCGGCATCACGCTCATCGGCAGGGACCGGACCCGGACACTGGCCCCGGCCCGGCCAGGGTCACTTGACCGGGGTCAGCCACTCCGGATGCGCTTCCCGCTTGCCCATGACCTGATCGAAGTACATGGTCTGGAACTGGCGCGTGACCGGACCCGGCATGCCGCCGCCGATCTGGCGCCCATCCAGTTCGCGGATCGGCAACACCTCGGCTGCGGTTCCGGTGAAGAAGGCTTCGTCGGCAATGTAGACCTCGTCGCGGGTAATACGCCGCTCGACGATGTCCAGCCCGACCTCTTCGGCAAAGGCGAAGATGGTGTTGCGGGTAATGCCGTCCAGGCACGATGTCAGCTCCGGCGTGTGCAGGCGGCCGTTGCGCACCAGAAAGATGTTCTCGCCACTGCCTTCCGCCACGTAGCCTTCATTGTCCAGCAGCAGCGCCTCTTCCGCACCGCACTCCTGGGCCTCGCGCAGGGCCAGCATGGAATTGATGTAGTTGCCGTTTGCCTTCGCCTTGCACATGGTGATGTTGACGTGATGGCGAGTATAGGACGAGGTCCGCACCTTGATGCCTCGCTCCTTAGCCTCCGGGTCCATGTAGGACGGCCACGGCCAGGCCGCAACGATGCAGTGGGTGGTCAGCCCCTCGGCGCGCAGCCCCATGCCCTCGGAACCGAAGAAGCACATGGGCCGCAGGTAACCCTCTTCCAGGCCGTTGGCGCGAATGACTTCCTTCTGGGCCTCGTTGAGCTGCTCCCGGGTCCAGGGAATCTGCATGCCAAGGATGTGGGCGCTGTTGAACAGGCGGTTGGTGTGCTCCTGCAGACGGAAGATGCAGGGACCACGTCCGGTCTTGTAGGCGCGCACACCCTCGAACACGCCCAGGCCGTAATGCAGGGTGTGGGTGAGGACGTGCACTTTTGCGTCCCGCCACGGAACCAGTTCACCATCGAACCAGATTTCACCATCACGGTCGGCAAAATTGGGTGCAGCCATGCTCAGTCGCTCCTCGGCGTAACGGGGCCCATGCGTCGTTCAGCCGCCCGTCTCGGCAAGCATCCACTGCTGCCAGATCGCGGCCACCTGGTTGGCACGAGCAATCAGATCTTCTCGATTGGTTTGGGCAGGCAGATTCTGCAGGGTCCTGCGATGTGCTTCGGCCCGGAATTCCTTGTAGCTTTCGATCAGCATTCCGGCCTGTTCGGCAGACATCAGGCCCGCGGTTTCGGCCGCGTGCAGGATGCGGATGCCATCCGTATGGCGCAGCAGCTCCGGATGCACATGGGCCCAGCCCAGAACCAGATATTGAACCATGAATTCGATATCAACGACAGCACCCGGGTCCTGCTTCAGATGCAGGCGGGTCCGCTCGGCCAGTTCGTCGGCATCGGGCCGGCTTCGCAGCCGGCGCTTTTCCGTCAACATGCGCTGGCGCATGTGCGCCACCTCGTCGCGCAACCGGTCGCGGTCCCGCTGCTGCGACAGGATCTCCGCGCGGATGGCGGCGAAGTCCTCGGCCAGGCGCTCACTGCCGGCCAGCACCCGGGCCCGCACCAGCGCCTGGTGCTCCCAGGTCCAGGCGTCCTCGAACTGGTAGCGGCGAAACGCATCCAGCGAACTGACCAGCATGCCTGCCTGGCCGGACGGCCGCAGGCGCATGTCCACCTCGTAGAGTTCGCCGGTATGGGTGCGGGTGGTCAGCAGATGAATCAGCCGCTGCCCCAGCCGGGCGCAGAACTGACCATTGCCGACGCTGCGCTCGCCGGCCGTCATGCCATCGGCCGGCAGGTCATGCAGGAACACCAGGTCCAGGTCGGAGCCCCAGCCCAGCTCGTAGCCGCCGACCTTGCCGTAGCCGACCACTGCAAAGTCGGGCGCGACCGGCTCGCCGGCGGCATCACAGGGCTGACCATACTGCTGCACCGTGTGCTGCCAGGCCATGGCCACCACCTGTTCGATGATCACTTCCGCCAGCCAGGTCAGGGCATCACTCACCTTCATGATCGGCAGGATGTCACCCAGCTCGCAGGCTGCCACCCGCAGCTCGGTGGCTTCCTTGAAGTAGCGCAGCTGTTCCATCTGCTGCTCCAGATCATCCTCCGGCACCCCGCGCAGCTGCTCGGTCAGCTCCTGGGCCAGGCCGTCGCGGGTGGGCGCGGTGTAGAGGCTGCGCGGATCCAGCAGCTCGTCCACCAGAATCGGATGGCGGGCCAGGGTGTCGGCGATCCACTCGGACCCCATGCCCAGCCGCACCAGCTGGGCCAGCGCCTGGGGGTTCTCCACCAGCAGCACCAGATAGGCGGTGCGCCGCAGCACGGCTTCCACCAGCCGCAGGCTGCGCGCAAGGGCCTGATCCGGATCCGAAGCGTCCGCCACCAGTGCCAGCAGCCGCGGCATGAGGGCATCCAGCCGCTCGCGCCCCACATTCTGGGTCACCTCGCGGTCACGGCGCGATTTCAGGTCCTGCAGCCGACGGCAGGCTGCTTCCGGATTGCTGAAACCAGCCTGTCGCAGCAGCTCGGGGGACTGCTCGTCCAGCTCATGCCAGAGCCCCTCCCAGTGCTCCAGCGCCTGGTCGTGATCGTCGTCACCCGCGTCGGCCGGCTCGATC
>LFIK01002429.1_pt1 | contig 15059 bp, 19 predicted proteins | sample 643401 | NCBI WGS metagenome assembly LFIK01 (sample SAMN03777447, study PRJNA286221) | soda lake metagenome | biome: soda lake; feature: Kulunda steppe; material: water; isolation source: sample T5-Br brine of Lake Tanatar-5 | place: Russia: Kulunda steppe | collected 2010-07 | reverse complement strand
CACACACACACACACACACACACACACACACACACACACGCACACACACACACACGCACACACACCATATAAATTTGCGCGCACGCGCAACCAGACTTGTACGCACACCCACACTCATACAAATGCACGCACACTCGTACACACACAGGCGCGCACGCACGCACACTCACACACAAACAACACACACACGCACACACACACGTTCACATATGTATGCACACGCACACACGCACGTACACATATGTATGCACACGCACGCGTGCACGTCTGCATACATGCATGCATGAGCAAAACACAATCGGCACTCTAAGACCACGAATGTGCTTTGAAAATTTCAGGAGACACTATCCCAATGCTAACAAATCAAGCATAGCGCTAGGTATGACGCCGGAGCAGGATGCAGAGCAGGATATCTTACCAGGCCACATTTCAAGATCAAGAGTAGCACACGACTCAGCAGGTGGGCTGCTCTTTTCAGTCTGCTCTGGCAAATTCCTCATTTAGGCAGCTCAAAGCATGAGACATGCTCACATGCATGCACTTACTAAAGAAGAGCGTTCTAGATTTCATGCATGCGTGGATTGCATGTGCAACTGCTAATTGTCATGTGCTTGGTCAATCACCGAGTCCTGTGTACTTGTTGATCTTAGAGCCTCTGCGTGTGTTGAAATTGCGTGCAGACATGTATCAGGATCCCGAGAACTTTGCATCTATCTCGAAAAGGCAGGAGGCCGGGCCTAGCCATTTTACAACGGTGAGACACATGCTGCCCGTGTTACTTAGATGCCTTATTTACGTCCTCCCCTGAGCAAGAACATGTTGCTGTAGCAGCTGCAATCCTCCCAGACCTAAATACATTATGCATCGGGCTCTCCTTCGCTATGTCAGACTCGCCCTCACCCACAACTAAACTCTCACTCGATACCTCTTTGTCCATGATTTCTTTTAAACCTCACTGCAGACATACATGGCGCAAACCCAAGGACTGTCAGAAAATAAGAGGCCCACCGGCAAGAAGCAAGTCCATCAGCCTTCATACACGCACAACAAGAGTATAGGCTCCATCATCAGCACCTCCGCACCCACAGCGCCAAGGTGAAGACCAGGCAGTTCTTCTTTTTGACTCAAACTTGCAGGTTGTTGCAGCAACAAGCAGCTATTACACCCTTTCCTATCGCTTTGGTGCCCCCCTCACCCCACCCTTTTTGGCGCCCGCTGCATCGTTTTGTGCACCTTTGCGCATGTACACGCTGCAACCATGCAGCTTGGCCTGCTATGCCTGATGATCTGTGCTGTTGCCACCTGCAACTGCTTGCCTATCCATTTCCAGGCTGCTTACAGATACAAAACGGCTGAGCTGCTGTTATGGGCCTGCTTTGTTATGTCGACGCTTTTTTCCCGGGCTCCTGCGCCAATGAAGGATTTACGACAGTGTCTGCCTCAGAACCTGTGCAAAGGCGAGGGTCCACCCTTAGGCGGGCTGCGAGCGGATGTGAAGGGACGATATGCTTCCCTTTGCTTCATGCATACATTTTAATTTGATGGCACCAGAGCTAACTCCAGCCCAGCCTGTGATGCTGCATCTAGCGCACATCACTGCCCTCCTTGCACACATCACTGCCCTCCTAGCACACATTACTGTCCTCCTTGCACACATCACTGTCCTCCTTGCACACATCACTGCCCTCCTTGCACACATCACTGTCCTCCTTGCACACATCACTGTCCTCCTTGCACACATCACTGCCCTCCTTGCACACAAGCAGCCGAATGGCACTTGGCTGCGCCACTCCACAAGTGCTTCATGCCTCGACTGGGCACCCAACATTACTGAGCTTCCTTGGGTGCCACGGCTGCGTGTTTGTGGTCAACCTCATGCAGGCTGAGCCCGAATGATGTGGCAGCCTTACAACTGGGCACGACAAAGGCCTCACAGCATGTGCCAGGTGGGAGCTCAATCTGATGCTGACAGACGACCTGTATGCCGGTGCCTCAGCTGGTCCGTCAAAGACAGAACAGACAAGGGCAACAAGGTGCTGCAAGCGCAACCCTGACAGTTCAAGGGCGCAAGCACGCAATCGCGTGACCACCTGTGCTGTGTGGGATGCTGCAGGGTACACCGGCCATGTCGTGAACGACCCCAAGGCACCCTCGCGCACCATTCAAGAGCGCAGCGTGGACAAGGCGCAGCCGCTGCACATGCTGAACTACAAGGGCACTGTGCCGGGGTAAGGGCCTGCACCCCAGAGAGGCAGGGAAGCTGCAGGCCTGGAAGGCCAAGGGCCAGTGTGCCTTGAGCTCAGGGCCAGCTTGCGTCAGGGCCGGCATGTGCCCCGGAAAGGCCAAGCACGCACTTGCCCAGGGGCCAGCATAATATGGGTTCTTGCGGAGCCAGCATTTCCTGGGCTATCACCTAACATGCCCTGGCCTTTTGGGGCGGCATGCTCATGGCTTTGAAGACGTATGCTTTGGGGAGGAGGTGGCATGCTGCGCCCATCGTGGGAGCTTGAATCGCTCCGCGTACCTTTTTGTTTGACTTGGGAGGTGACTTGTTTAACAAACTGGATATCTATGCTACATGGCACACAGCCTCGCACTATGGGCAACCACGCTTGTGCACAGGTACACAGGAAGGCGGATGATCTGAGGAGGGCAGTCAAGACCTGCAAGGCAACCTCAGCAAAGGATTGTGCAGTGACTTTGGGTTGATCAGTCCCGGCTTCACAAGCGCCAGAGGCGTCTCAGTGCCCTCTTGTAGACATGCTGTATCATCATGTGAGAGGCTGCCTCATGTACAGCCCCCCTTGCCTTGTGTGTTTAGATGAAAGGTTTTCCAGGTGCTTGGCCCAAAGACAAAGAGTCCGCTAGGTTAGGTTATACAGCTGTACCTGCCGAACAAGGGCAGCTTAGCTGAACAGGGTTCCGCTAGCACCATGTTTTCTTTCTTCAGGGTGTTAAGAAACTTGTCATGAGGTACTGAGGCATCTGCACCCAGTCAAAAGGCAGGGTGTGCTATGGACACATGCTTGTTTCAACTTAACACACTGAGGCGGACCATCACATTTTTTTCACCTCCATGGCTCGTTCCATCCTCTTCGCTGATCAGAACTGATATCCCGTTGGCTAAAAGACCACACATATGCATATTAAAGAATATATCACTTAGTTATTAACTTATAGTACAAGGAAGGAAAAAACCTTGAAGTGCTAAATCAATTTGAAGGAAAAGCCAAACATACATTACTAATGTAGAGTAGTACTCTGGTGACACCAGTATAGCCCCTCACAGCCTCATGTTAATATGCAGGTGAAAATCAAGCCCTATGGTGGAAGCCCTAGGATATGTGAGGTTAGGTTACTTCGAATTCAACTAACTAAGTTACCTGTATCTGCTGAACGAGGGCAGCTTAGCTGAAGCCTAAAAGACCTGCAATTCAAAACAAAAGTAAAATAGCGCTCATAGCAGAAGAAAGGTTGTGTCTGATGTTTTTGGTTGATACCGAAACTGAAAAACTGGAAGACGCTCGAAGGCAGTTCACAAGCATGCAAGGGCAAGATCGAGGCAAAGGAGGACCCCTGAAGAAGTAAAGAATGCAAGGCTTGCTGACTAGCTACCTCGACCAACCAGCCGCCAGAGCGCGCGCACGTTTGCGAGCCAGTCCACAAGCTCGATCTTGTAGGTTATCTGGTCTTGATGGATTTCCATGGTCCCGTGCCGGGCATTTCCCAGTCGCCTTCCTCTTTGTTGGTGTCAGTGCGGTCAGCTTGTGGCGTTGTTGCTCTTGCTGCTTCTTCTGCTGCTGCTGCTTCTGCTCTCTTGGTAGCTGTCGCTGCTGCTGCTGCTGCTGCTGCTGCCCCCCTGGTGCTCCTGCTGCCCCCCCTGCTGCCCCTGCTGCACCCCCGGTGCTCCTGCTGCCCCCCCTGCTGCTCCTGCTGCTGCTTTTGCTGCTGCCGCCTCCTCGGTTGCTGCTGCTGCCACCCCCCCTTGAAGGGGTGCGGGCTTGTCCAGCAGTTTGCACAGTTGCCGTGCCAATTCTGCAGGTGATGCGCGCAGGAAGGGCTCCCCAGGGTTTAGAAGGTGCCCATGGTGTACAGGACGGCTAGCTCCAACTGTATGTTTTGTCCTCAAATTGACCCATGCTTTGACTAGCTGAGTACCTTTCTATCATAATAAGTTATTATTAATAATATGACGTCAAGACTCTTAAGTCAAGTTACAATGGGTTAAAATCTTCAGCCAGATGGCCCGGGGTTGACTGCTGGGCTTGCTGGGCACTGCCAGCCAAACAAAATATATTCATAGTCTCAGAAAGAAGTGATTTGTACGTCTGCTTCAAGAGAAACAATTCCACATCCTCAGCACAAATGATGGCAAAGTAAAAAGCGCTTGTGTCACCAATGTAAATCCAGCAAAATCAGCAAATTGTTCTGCGAATCTCCTTCTCAAACAGCACAGTTCCAAGCAAGGGCATAAAAAAGGACACATTTTTTATCCTGGCATCATGCAAGTCACATTTGTTGCAGTGCCTATAGTGGAAATGTCAACAGCCAATTTCTCTTCGACTCTCAGGCTATGAGCACTCAAGCAAAAATGAGCAATGTTATAGAGCACATGCCTACTCAATTCCAGCTGTATGTTTTTAGATCAAGACTCTTAACAAGTTACGAGTTAGGGTACTGCGGTTTTGTAAACCGCCAGCCTGGCCGTTGGGCTGATTGGTTATTTGCTGGGCATCGCCAGCAAAAAATAGTCCATAATGTCCAAGATGAAATGGCAGAGTTTGTTTTGCCGTTGAGAATGGAAATCAAAGACAGTCTGACAAGGCAAGGCATGCAAAATATAAGGGGTCTCAACTGAAAGGACTGGCGTAAAGGTAAGAAAAGGAACGAGTACTTCTTTCTGAGAGAGCACACAAACAAATCTTCACAGTGGAAGAAAGAAAATGCACCTCATTTTGAACAGCAGCACAGGAACACTTGTCACAGTGGCTATTTCCCTCGCGCCAGGTGGAGGATTCCACCGTGAGATTTGGGCCCGCAAACAAAACCTGCTCACATTCCTCACAACATGGTTAGGGAGGTCAAGGTGCAGATAGCGAGGTAGCATCAGGGGGGCACCCCCATTCTGCACACGAGTGCATGAATTAGCTTTAAGATCTAGGAGGGGACAGGCAAACCAAGAATGATAAGTCACCAGTTTGTTGTCGCTTTCCAGAGGGTTCATGTTAGCAATGTCCCTCCACACTTTCCTCATCCTAGACCTCAGGTCATCAGTGAAATCTGAGTGACAAATAGGGAGCCCTTGCAAGACAGCTTGTGTATGTGTATCACAGCCTCGCAATCCCTCAAAGGCGCGCAAAATGTCAGAAGCCCAGGATGTTTTAGTCCGAGGCACCAGCTTGAGATCTGCGTGAAGGGCCTGTTTAAGTGTGGTACTATAAGAGGACAATGAGCCGTTGTAAAATAGACTCTTAGGTGCACACAACTTGTCAAAGGGCTTATCAATACCATTTCAACAGATCTTGCTTCGATCTGATCAGCCATCATGATAAGAAAGATTTCTGGTCTATAAAAAAGAAAAGAAACTAGGCAGGCGGTTGAACACTCCCTGCATCAATTGAGAAAAGGGAGGCACATTAACCAAAGTACCATAAGCCAAACCCCCACCAGAGGCAGGGAGACATGTACGTCTGCAAAACCCCACCCAGACATCCACACAGCAAGAGCAGGGGCGAATACCAGACATACCCACCCACAAAAGCAGGTCCCAAGCATGCAGCCCACGCCCATCTCTCTGCCCACCAGACCAAGAGAGAGAGCAAGCACAGGAGAGTTCAACAGCAATTGACACTGGCTAAGCCATGTTCAGCAACTTCAAACCCACCCCCAAATCTGAGAAGCTCCTGATGCCTCAGCACAGACCTCCCACTACACACGAGGCCCACCGGAGCTCCCACAACCACAGGGCCCTCTTAACAGGAGGATGAGCACACAGTAACATGAGTGCAACGCTTTCCTTTGCAGAAACCACTACCATGCTTTTGTGGTTTCTCACCACAGTTCAACTAAATAAGAAGTTTTAAAGTTAAATTACATAGCCGTGCCTGCCAAGTGAAGCAGCTTACCAAGCTAGAGCTAGTAGCTGGAGCCAATCAGGCCTCCAACCAATAACATCTAGTCTTCTTGCCTTTGTTGTCTGTCCAGCCTTTAGTCTCAGCGCACTCTTTGTAGCTTGTATTTCCTGCCTCTCCTGCCTTCTTCTGGGCTGCCTCCTTGCCAGTTCCTTTTCCTTGAGCTTCTTCTTCATGCTTCGTACGGTCCCCTTGTTAAAAATATATCTCAAAAACAGAAGCGAGGTGGTTCTAAAACCTTAGGCACTGCAATCCAGGCACTCATGCATTCTTTTGTGTCTGCTTGTCTAACGAAGTCTTTGAGAGTCTGAGCCTGGTTGTGCCACTGGAGAGGGAGCGGAAGAGGTGATGGTGCTTGATGCGCAATTTTGTCAAGTCTGCTCTTGGGCGTCCTAAAAAATCGTGCTTCTCATCTTGCACACAATGATGCCAGTTGCATCTAGTGCAGATTTTAGGCATGAAAGGGACTCAGTGGTGTTTTTCCTGTTGTAGCTCAACATTTAGATCAACATTTATTGCGACATGAGATTTGAGTCTGGAGAGAGCGCATGAAAAATGAAAAGGGATATTCTATTGTCGGTAAGAACGAGGAGTTTGCTTGAATCTGCATTTTTTTTATCAATCCTCATTATTGAGTGTGACTCCCTACAGGCACACGGAAATGTGTGTGGTATGTCCACATGACTCTGCTGGAAATATGTGGGACATGTGGATGTATCTGGTCAAGATCTCTCCTTTCGCGCACGATTTGCTTGCGCAGTAACGGCTCAAAATCACTCATGTTGATTTATTGAAGAATTCCTGCAATCCTTCCACCCATTGCAGGAAGGAAAGAATGGATCCCTTCCTACACCTGCCTCTTGGTCCTGGAAAGGTTGCTATGTCTGCTGGAGTGATCTGCTTAGTACGTAGTCTGTCACTCAGAGCTTGATGAGAGCGAGGGAGCCTAGCACCAGATCTCATGGAAGACTTGTCTGTTTTTAAAGAATGCATAGGTGTTCAGAAAAAATTGTAAACCTGCAAGTCACGGGCTTCAGTCAAATTGTCACTTTGTTTGCAATGGTTTTTTGGTGTTTGTGGCTCTCCTTCCTGCAATGGGATTTGTATTTCTATTTCAGGGCGTGCGTGACTTGTTGTTTTGCAAGACGCCGTAGGTAAGTTTTTAGGGCTCTACACGTGCTATCAAACCACTGGTGGCATTGGCATGTTCACTTTTGCCCCTTTAGGTCTGCCTCTAGAGGTCAGGCCAGTGTGTCATGAGCAGAATCCACATTTCCTTCATCATTTGCCAAGTTGAATTAGTTCTGGGTAAGATCATCAGGGACAAGATCGTTGATGTAAAGGTCGACAGCCTGTTCCATCCAAATCAGCTTGTGCTCTTGATTTGTCATGCCAGATCACTGTTATTGACTGATCATCAATTTGCCATACACACACACTGACAGATTGTTATCATGCATGTGTGTTATCAGGCGCATGTGAATCTGATTTAGATCACTGGTGTAGAATTTGAGTCAGAGTGCTTTGTTATCCATTGTATTCACTGTCTGCACTGTTCTGATCCCTTGGCACAGTGTGCACAGTAAGAAGTTTAAAGGAGGCTGGAAACAACAAGAATCTCTGAGAAGCAAGCCACTAATCCGGAAGACTTTTTAACATAGCCCCATTTGCTGCCTTCTGACTCACCTGCAAAGAAGGTCACCTTCAAAAGGACAAAGTACGAATGCCACAAAGTACATGGAAGAACAAGAACTATCATTTTGCTTCGTACACTCCTTCAACACGGCCTTCATGCCCTGAGTTTGCCCTGAGTGAGCAAGTACTCGAAAACGGGGTATCATCCTTATTGTGATAGTCTGTTCTATTGTGATAGTCTTCCACATGTCCGCAAAGGTATAAGCAACGCGTCTTTGAGCATGTCCAATGTCTCCCTCCGAATGAAGCACAATATCTTTCACTACCGCACAGGCACCCTATTTAATCAGAAACACGCTGTTTGCTTTAATATGTCCACTAGCCTTCAGTGTCAACTCTGTCAGCACGCAGGTAGTGCTCTCCGTATCCTTTCAGGGTATCAACACAAGTATTACCTCTGGAATGATCACTGAACGCCATGATGTTGCCTGCAGGCTCATCATGAAAGCCATCGGCAAAAACTCTCTAGCAGGATGTTTATCCCATTTGGATGCCCGCAACACTGACCGGTTGGCCCAGCAGAACCTTCAAATTCCAAAGCATGCTTTTAATAGGACATTACCCAGCTGACTTTCTGATGCCCGTTTGTCTGTCAGAGACAGGCTAACCTCAAGTCGCCCTGATGCCATTTTGGTCACTCCATTGAATCCAAACCACCTTCCATTCCTCTCTTACAACAGGTGCAGCGCTGCTAGCATGCTAGATCTCATGGTGAATTGCGCAGAGCTCACGAGCTCAAAGCTAAGAAGAGGGAGGTACACCTGAAAAAGGTCACATACTGTGAAGACACTAGGCCTGGACATCAGCTGGAGGCTTCTAGCAAACAACACAAGACTCTATGCAGGCGCTTCAAAGCCAAGAAGGTTACACTCCACACCATCCTTTTTTGGTGTAGGAGGTTCAATCTATATCTCAAACCCCCTGCATCATCTTTAAGAGCTCAGCCTTGATTCACAAAAGATCCACAAGATTGCCTTTTAATTGCATGCTCACTCTGTACATTATGCGCACAAGCTGACTACAACAAGGCGCGCACTTGACAAAATAAACTGCTCTCAAGGCCTTGGTCTGAAGCAGGGGCTTGCCAGCCACACTCTAAATCCCCACTTGTTATCTTTTCCATCGGTGGAGGACACTCACTGCACTTCGGGCCAATATGTCTCCTTCTCCTCAATAGATGCAAAGAGCGTCTTGCTGCCTGTGTAGCTTGTCTTCTCTTCTCTTTTCTCTGACCACTCCAGCTGCTTCAAAGCGCACACTTTAAATGCAAATCTTGCTGAGGGGGCAGCATTGTCCATTACAACGTTACAATCATACAACATGTAACTAGGCAGTTGGTGAAGTTTCGGCAAAACAAATGGCCCTGGCGGCTAGGGTGGCCCATGTATACACCGGTGTGCTGCCTCTGTACTTGCTGCTTGCCAAGGTTTTAAGCACAAGCTCTTAAAAAAGACCCACAAAAGACCAAACCAAAATAAGTATGCTTCCTTCATGGTGCAAGGTGATCCAGCTGGATTCTGAAGACGAGCCATGGCCATTCCCACCCCAGTGGAGCCATTCCCCAAACAATGTTTTCTTTAGTATCACTGTCTGCCGTTTAGCTCCCACATTGCCATGCAATTGTGTTTGCTTATCACAAGAACACCATTGCATGCAAGATCAATTAGTCTGGTGCATTGAGTGGAGGTCTAAACAAAAAAAGCCTTTGGCCAAGTTACTGAGTCCTTTTGTGGGGACTCACATTGTTAGTCTAGATCTGTGCAAGCATGCAGGATTGCGTACTCTCGTGATACATGTAGAGCTGTTGTACAGCTGCTGCAGCTGTATTCATGCATGAATATGCAGTATTTTGAATGAGACGTAGGGCAGCTCCTCTGCTCCATAATGCCTCATATATAGCTGTAGGCTACGGATAGTTGCAGAGGCAGACAGACACTCACAATGCCGCAAGCAAAGCATCCATGACACAATTCTGCAAGATAGGCAACGGTTCGCACCACAATGCCGCAACACTCTCGTCAGCAGCTCTTTAGTCATTGCCGGGTTATACTGCTTGCCATACTGTGGTTTGGACACTTCCCTGCCTAATATACTGCCTAGTAAATAAGGTGCCCTTGTCCTAATTAATTAACCCTTTGACTGCCTCTCAAGTGGTGTTGTCCTACGAGTCATGAAGATCTGACTGCGAGCCTGTCGGGACGGCTGCAGTGTAGGACAGAGGCAGACAGACAGACGCTCACGCAGCACCGCCTTTCGCCAGCTTTGATTGGGCGCGCAGCTTGCTGCGTTTGTTTACCTCCCTTGACCAGGCGCATGGCTTGCTTTCCTGCTCCTGGTTTGTTGTGGACTGTGTGTTTGTCTCCGAAGCCCATGGTCCTGACCCTCAGGTCTTTTGACCTTAGCACTGTCGCGTGCAATCAGGCATGCACAGAAGGCTTGACTTTGCCTTCTGCAAGCATTTGCACGGCTTGGATAACAGGCTGCTTGTGGCATCAATAGCAGTGCGCAAGCATGAGTGTACGGCCAACACAGCCAACATGGGGGCAAGGTTGCCTTTCGCAGGGTTCCGGGTGCTTTTGGCTGGTTTACGTGTGTGTTCTTCTTATATACTTTATATATATGTTTGGAATTCGGTCTGTGACACGCTTCCATGGCCAAATGGTTAAGGCGCCTCTTTAGTAAGGAGGAGATTCCCAGTTCGATTCTGGGTGGGAGCAGTTTTGACAACTTCGGAATTGCATCGTGTACGCGTTTCGTACAGTGCAAACGGAAGCTAAACAGCGTGGGGACGTATACCACTGATATAACATACTCTTTCCATGCGTTTGTGCTCTCAACCCCTCTCTTAGTTGGACATGAAAATGTTCAGGCCTGCACATGTTGTGACTAGAGTGAAAACCCAGCACATGCATTGTTTTCCACAGGCGCATGGGCAACATAATACCTGCACAAACGATTCAGAACCTTACGACTACTTTTTGATAGCTACAGACAGAGAAAACTCAGTGAGACAAATTACAAAGCGGATCAGATACCCAGAATTGCACACCTACCGCATCCACCACAATATCTTAGAGGCTATCATCAAAGCAATCCGCAACAGTATGACACGCTCCATCAAATACCTATAAGTAAAAGCCCACACCGGCATTATTGGTAATAAGCGTGCTGATCAGATAGCAAAGCATCTGGCCAAACATCCTGAAGCTGCTGACACTGGTATTAAAATCATGATGGCAGGGCATGAAGGTAACCCTTTTCACAACATCACCTGGCTTGCACCCTCAACGGATGATCCAAACACAGAGTGTCCTAATGCTGGCAACAGTAATCAACCCCAGTCTTACCAACTCCAAATACACTACCTCCCCAACAAATGTGATGCGCTACAAGCACACATGCATAAGGTCCACAAAATAGGCAACACACAAACTAATACCAGCTATTACACCTACTACCAGAATCAAATCAATAATAAGAGTGCTCACAGCAAAATCAGTAATGCTTTCTGGTCTATGCCTGGAAAGGTCTATGCCATCTCTCACAAAGAAAAAGGGAGAGTGCTCAAATACCAGTCTGGCAAGATCTACAACCAAAAACAAGCTGTCCGCTTAAAGCAGTCAAACAGCCTTAGTTGCCCCATCTGCACCTGCCAAGACAGTACACTCAGGGTGCCAGCATCCCCACCATAAGAAACATGGTGACCAAACGCCACAACATTGCAGGCAGACTTATCACAAAAGCCACAAGTAAAGGTTCTCTAGGCTCCTGTTTTTTATCCACAGGTGCGGGCAGTGCTGAGAAGTATCGTATGCAAGATCTTCAGATATCTGTGACAGCAGAATCCAGATTTCCTCCGGCTTGGATTTCTGCTATAAACCACAATCGAAGAGACAGCCTCACTTCTCGCCCTGATGCCATTTTAGTGACTCCAGAGAAAACACGCAAGATCAATTCCCAAAATCACCAGAGCCATCTCAATGATCAAGGCCCAACCTAAAGGAGTGGAAGTTGGGTGGTTTTGGGAATTGTGTCCTTCCTGTCCTTCTTTTGGGCGGGGGTCAGGTGGCTACAAAGATCAATCAGCATTTGCTATTATACCATCCCATTGGGCATCAGTACAGCATTCTAGGTCCAAGAGGCACCGCCAATAGTATGTCCTGTGACAAGTACTACATGGACACATGTCTGTCGCCGGGTCAACCTGCTCTTCTTTTTTCTGAGGATCACAGCATATTTCATAGGTGGCATCCTCAAAGCAGCATCTAGGTAGGTTTGTTATGCTTGTATCTGAATATCTTTGACCTTCTTTATAGTTGGCAGTGCCCATCTTTCTACCACTAGAGGGATTGCACTAATGTAGTTTTTTGATTTTCTGCTACTTTAGCTTGGTCAAGTTTCCTTTCCTTTCTTTTTCAACATTATGTCCTTCTAAGCGGTAATCATAAATGGCATTTAACATGTCTGCAGGGTCGTGAAATTGTGCTGCTGTGTTCTATAAGAAAGAAAAGAAAAAGAAAAGAAAAAGTACGCAAGCAGCAAAAAGCTCCTCACATCAGTTAAGGAAAAGGGGCAACCTGGGAAGAAAAGCCCCTTCACCAGAAAAGAAAAGGGGGGGTCAGTGAGGATCAGGAGGGTTGCGGGCAGACAAGCCAGCAGACCTCCCCTGATTGGTTTGAAGGTGGGGAGAACGCTCAAGAGAACGTCTGGTCTGAACAAGCTTATGAGCATAGTGCACAGAATGAGCATGGAGTTTGAGAGCAAGTTTCTTGACTCTTTGTGATTCAAGGCCGAGACTCTTCAGAGGAACCAAAGTGTGAGGAATGTAAATAACACCCCCTACACCTAAGAGAATAACATGAAGAACATAGTCTCCTGCAATGCTGCGTCTAAGGTGACCATGTTGAGCATGGGCAGCTTGGAGCTGCTGCTCAGGGCGAGTGTCACAGTACTTGATCTCAATGACATGGGTGGTACGACGCTGCCAAGGGAGTTTCTCGGGGTGAGTCTGTCTAGGCTGGTAAGCTGTGTTCCATTTTAAGTTCCAGAGGATGCTAGATCTGAGCTATCAAGCCTTCCAAGTTCTTTCTGGGAAGTCGGAGCATGCTTCTTGGGTTTAGGCTTCACACTCTTCCTAGCCTTGTTTACTAGCTGCTTTGTTGTACCCCCGCTGCACTCCCTGGAGTGTGTTCAGCGCCTTCAGAGCCAAGTGCAGCTGTGCAATGCAGTACGGCTGAGCCTCTTGCACAGCCAACACAATGCGCTGCGTAGCACTCTCCACCTCCCGAGCGGCAGTGCACAGGCAAGCAAGCATGTCGTCGCACTGCACCAGAGGGGCTGAAAAGTGCTCCTCAACACCGGCACCAGCCCTTGCCAGTGTACGCCTGACCAGGCTGGCCAGGCCTTGCAGGGCATCATATCATGGCGAGTGCTATGATGCCCTGCAAGGCCTGGCCAACCCCAGCGAGGTGCTGAGGGGGCTGTGGCTGCTGGGGTGGTGGCTGGGCGTGTTGGGGTGGCGGGTGTGCCTGCAGTGGTGAGAGCATTCATTAACACGCATGTTTGCTTTCATTTCTGTGCATGCTTGGGTGTGAGAGCATATGTTTGCACGCTTGTGTGGTGGCATATGTGTGTGAGTGAGCGCGTGATTGTGTGCGCATGCGCGCATGTGTGGAGTTGTCTGCTACCTTCCCAGTGTGCACGTAAGCGTGAGGTTCGTGCTATCCCTTCGTGTGTGTGTGTGTGTGTGTGCGTGTGTGTGTGTATGTGCGTGCGCGCACACGCGTCTGCATGCGTGCATGTGTGTGCATATATCTTCTGACCTGTGAAAGGCAATGTGCAGCCCGACCAAATCAGATAAGCATGCATGCTCGTTGTACGCCCACCCATGAATCCTTCCTCAGAGCGCCCCCCCTCGCATGCTCCCGCGCGACAAAGCCGCAGGGTGGGCAGATGTGTGAAGGACCGCCCCACCCATGCCGCAGGCGATGCATCCACAGGGTCAGGTAGTCCATGTGCATGGGAGATCAAACAAATCCGATACCTTGTGCGAGGCGCAACACACATGCAATTGCAGCAGACGCGGAACAGCAAGGGTCCTGCCCTGCCACAACCTGGACGGCAGGTTATGATCGGAGAAGCTAAAAAGGTGCTCTTACAGTTTTGGTGGCAAACACAGGTTCGCCCCACCCCGAACGCAACCTAGGGCATGCTGGTGAACTGAGTGTATTCCTTATTCCCCTGAGCGATCATCATGGCGAAGGCAAGCAGGACATACCACAAGGTGCGCGTTAGCCTGCCACAGCGCCCACATCTGGGCCTCTGAGCTGGCACTCAGGTTCAGCTACTGCTGCTGCTGCAGTGGCGGAGGCTGTTGCTGCTCATCCTGGCGCAATAGGGCAACAAGCAGCTGCAGCCGTCGGACGGTCCGGCCCAGGCACGCCCCCACAGCCTCCCACTCCTCCTCCATGCCTAGCCCTCTGGGCTGGACAACTTCCACTTGCTCCTCTGCGCTGCCTTGCTCTGGGCGCTCCGACACACCCACACCCTCCCTCTGGGCGCGGCGGAGGCAGTGCCTCCCATGCTTTGTGCTGAGAGGCCTGAGGGCACGGGAGGCATTGGGAGTCCACCGGACTACATGCAGGTGGAGGGAGGCCACCCCGACCCGGTCCTCCTCGCTGAAAACAGCCTCCTCTGATGGTGTGGAGGGGGGGGTGGCGTCCTTGCACAGGCCTGGCCACAGGACCTCGCGCAGCTTGCGCACGTAGTCAAGGGCATCCTGCGACACGCAAGGCCCAAATGCATGCCGCACGCAGCGCCTATTGGGGGGCAGCCATTGTCGCTCGGATAGCATGGGATTGTGTCTGCCACTGCTTCCCCTGGTGCATGGCAGGGTGTGCATGGCAGTAGATGCCAGAACAGGTTCCTGCACCCACAAATCCATTTTCATGTCATTGTGCACTCAAGAGCACTCAGGGCACTGTCCATGGGCGTTGTCCTTTGCGCCAAGCAACCAAAAACAACTGGCCCTGCTCCGCCATGTTTAAGCGCCTTGCCACCAGCTGTGCAGCACCCCCCGGCCCCCTCATCCCCCTTGCCCCGGGGGGGGGTGCCTTGCGCTTGATTCTGAAGCATGTGGGTATCAGTGCTACCATACATGAGCAAGGCGGCAAGGTGTGCGCAACGTTTTCCAAGCCAAGGCGCAGCCGGAAAGGTATACACACGCGCCCACAT
>LFIK01002428.1_pt1 | contig 15061 bp, 17 predicted proteins | sample 643401 | NCBI WGS metagenome assembly LFIK01 (sample SAMN03777447, study PRJNA286221) | soda lake metagenome | biome: soda lake; feature: Kulunda steppe; material: water; isolation source: sample T5-Br brine of Lake Tanatar-5 | place: Russia: Kulunda steppe | collected 2010-07 | reverse complement strand
GGTCTAGGTAGCAGGATCGAGCGCACTGGACCATTCACTGTTTCGTAGCCACTGCTACGGCTACGCTACGCTACGGCTACGGCTACGCTACGAAATGGTGGCCGTAGCACCGTAGCGTGCAACCCTGCGCTTTAATTAAAGCACAAGCATCAGACGACCTCCCATACTATGGGAGTTTAGTAATTACTAATTATAATGATCGTGCATGTAACGGGCTAAGTTGTTAAAAATTCGCTAAAAACCGTTAAGTCCTCAGTCCTCAAAGAGACTCAGAGACTCTCAGTGGCACTCCAGTGTGGCCACAAGCGTAGTCATTTATGTGTCCAATTATGTTGGATTACTTCGTACTGAATTCACGCTTGGTGGCTACAAATACCTCTCGCTCCAAATTCGGCTACATCATTAATTGGACCTGAGACACTTGATTGCGGTTTCATAGCCGCTTGAGCCAGGTACAGTGTACCTGGTACACTGACTCTTACAGTGCACTCTAGAAAAATGGTTTCTCTTCTTTCCATTCTGCCAGGCTTGATCAAGCCTGATCATGATCTGAGGCCCGGGCCTTTCTGAGCGGTCCAACAGACTTGGCCATTCTGTTCAGATATCATCGATTTTTGGCTAGCGATGACCAGCCACATTCCCAATTAATTTAACAACCAGGCTGGCCTTTAACCCAAACCTTTTGAAGTTGTACCTTGGCCCCAATTCAAAGCTAAAGAAGCTGTAAGGACATTCTGCAGCTCGTTCACATCTTCACATCATGCAGACACACCACAAACTTGGTAACCCGACATCTTGAAGCGAGCGAATCAACTTAAGAGCCCTTTCAAAAGAGTTCTGCTGAAGGGGTCACGTGGTGGATTGGCCCTAGGTGGCCCTTTTTCCTTAAATGATGTAGGGAGTACTCTCGCTGCTACTTATTCTTTTTTAATCTTCTGGAGTCTCCAGACTGGAGATCCCTTGCAATGATCCACTCGCTCCGAGGGGAAAAAATTGAGAAGGGGTAGCCGATCAATGCCACAACATCGATTCTCACTGTATATATTCACCACGTAACAATGTTGGACTGAATATGTATGCATAGTTTCATAGCCCTCGGCATGTGTCTTCACCCGGAGCTGCAGTTTTTCTGTGAAGGCTTTTCCTGTCCAGCGATGACCATTATCACAATCTTCAAATATGTGTAAAATAAATGTGGGAGCAACACGGTTGCGGGATCGCTCTTACATACGTAGTGCATGGGAGCACCCAATAAAAGTCCACACCCCAGGATCTGACTGCAATGCACCTGGACAACTTGTCGAAGAACATAATGACAGTAAGCCATGCACTTTCTATTAGAGCTTCTCCATTGGTGCTTATTTGCCCTGAGCCATAAGCAGCTGCTTAACTTGCAGGACCTGCTGCCTTGTGACTTCCGGAAGGGCGTCTATCTGCTCGGGAGTCATCGCCATGACCTGCTGCAGCACAGCTGCAGTAAACATAGCAGCGGGGGCAGAATTGGTCTTTGTGTGCTGTCTGGAAATTCGATGGTGCATGAAACATAATCGTCATCCTGATCGCGCCATCATCCTTGACAAGGCACACACTTTCATGCACACTCACTCATGAACGCAAGCATGCTCTGCTTTGCTCGCTGTCCCGAAGTAGAGCACTTGGTCCACGCAACATTCGCCTCGTCTACTTGCTTGAGATAAGTTGCTTAAAACAACCAACTAACAACTGCAAGGTAGCTCAAAAACAAACACACAAGCACGAAACACAGGGATGATGCAAGGAAGTGAGCTGCAGATGCATCATTCACCTGCTTGATCCCCGGAAATTGCGGTGGCCGCAGCCGCAGGCTGTGCCGGCTGAGCAGGTGCAGGTTGAGCAGGTGCTGGCTGCAAGAAAGGCGGCTGGGGCTGGGGCTGGGGCTGGGGCTGGGGCACTGCGGGTTGGGGCTGGGCAGGGGCTGGCAGCACATTGAAGTGCATGCCCTGCTGAGTGGGGTCCACAGCCATGATGGGAGGCTGCACCAACTGCAGGATGAAGGGTAGCAAACAGGCGCAGCAGTGCGTCAGACCAGCCGCTGCTGTAGCCAGCGCGGCTGCCTTTGACCTGCATGAGCAGCTTGCCAAATGGAGTGTGCTTACTGCTGCACAAAAAAAGGGCAGCTATTTATCTGAGAAGGGGCCAGGCTAGGGGCCAACAAGAGAGGCAGGCACATTTAAGCACAGCATGAGGGATGGCTGGCAATCAAACCTTGCATTTAACTCACATGCATGTGTTTGCATGCCTAAGTGCGGCACACGCACCTGCAGCACACCACCAGGTCCTACGGAGTAGGAAGGACCAGCGCTGCTGACGACAGCTTGCTGTGGGGGCAGGGCAGTACCAAATGCTGGGGGGGGAGGCGTGAGGCCTGCTGGGGCGGGCAAGATGTGAGGGGCCACCAAGGGCGCTGCAGCAAACAGGTGCACCCATGTACAATGTGTGGGTGTGTTCAGTGACTGCTCAGTGGCAAGGGGAAGGGGTTTTTCTGGCTTGCAAGATGTGAGGGGCTACCAAGGGTGCTACAGCGAACAGGCGCTCCCGTGTAACATGTGTGTGTTCAGTGACTGCTCAGAGGCAGGGGGATGTGCTGCTGGCTGGGGCGGGCAAGATGTGAGGGGCTACCAAGGGCGCTACAGCAAGCAGGCGCACCCGTGTCACAACTGCGCTTGTTTCCGCGCATTGGAGGCACATAGGCATCAGGGGGTGCACAAAGGCATTAGGGGGGGCACAAAGGCATCAGGGTAGTCTTGAAGGAAAAAGGCTATGTGTTACATCCTTGTTATGGCAGTGCTTACGTGTCTTGCAAAAGCACACAACATCAACACATCCAAGCTCAAACACAGACACAAGCATGCACTCAAGGCAAACACAAGAGGTTGTTTAAGCAGGCAGGCATGCGGAGTACAAACAAGTGGGTAGGGCACGCCCCATTGGCCTGGCATCCAACTTCACGCAGGCGCAAGACGCAGCTGCTGCTACAAAAGCCAGAAGGCAGCTGACACACAGACTTGGGCACACTATTTGCCAAGATAGTCTGCAAGAGCTGAACTCGTGCACACTCCCAGTCAAGACATGTGCAAGAGATGAACTCCAGCACACTCCTTCCCAAGCCACCTGCCAGTGCAGGCAAACTCTAATCTTGACAGGGCCCCCAGTCATGTATGCCAAGCAGCTGCTCGCGCGCACCTGGAGGCGGCATGCTGGCAAGCAGTGCTGGAGGCACAGAGGCGATGGGCAGCGACGCCACAGGCTGCTGGGGCTGTGGCTGCGGCTGCGGCTGCGGCTGTGGGGGTGGCGGGGGCTGAGACAGGGTTACAGGCAGAGGGGCCTGGGGCGCAGGGGCAGCAGCAGCTGGGGGTGCCACATTGGGCGGGGGCTTAACCATACCCAGGAGGATCTGTGAGTGGGTTTGGTGGCGGGTGTGACTGGGTGAAGGCATGCACACACACAGGCAATCGCACGTGCATGAAGTCCCGTCACCTTTTTCTGGACGCAGGCGCCGTGCGCACTCTTAGGAGAGTGGACACAGCCCCATGCAGGCGTTGGTCGGCAAGACGTGAACAGCAGATCAGGGTTTAAAAAGTGGAGAGCGCTGCGAGAGGGTCCAGCTCTGGGGCTGCGTATGTGCAAACGCAAGCCTTTCAAAGCATTCCAGCATTGCAGATGAGTTGTCGCACGGCACAGTTGGTGGGTCCTTTCCAATACCTGTGTAAGGTTACTGGTTAAGGTTGGCGTGTGCCCTGCTGGTGCCCCAGGAGCAAGCAGCAAGAGGCAACTGGCACAGCGCAGGAATTTGACACACATGTCATGCGCGTCATAAACACACATCAGATTGCCTGCTCATGCCCGCAGGAAACAAGACTGGGAAAGAGCAGAGGCCCACTAAATGTGCATGCCTGTGGCCTGGCCCACTTCACTTAGCATGACCCGCTACTTGTGCATGCTGCGCATGCATGGCCCACCATACCTGGCATAGCTCACTGCATGTGCATGCCCACATACAGGCTTAGCACCTCAACACCGCTGTGTGCATCAAACAGGATAGGGTATGTAACACAAGTGCATGGGTGTGCCCATATATGCGCATAACACAGATCATAGGGCTGGGTGAGGAGTGAGACAACGTTGAGGGCTAAGTGCGCATCATTGGATGCCTTCTATCTCCATGATATCCATGAATCAGTCACAAGGTCACCGGGCACGGCCGCACCTGAGCCTGGAACAGTGCTTTTGTCAGTTGTGGGTTGGAGATGAGCGTGTGGCGTGCTTGGCCTGGGTTCTGCATGCACAACAAGGGTGGGGGTGCCATGGCGCACTGCAGTCGGCGTTGCTGAGCTGCAGAAATACATGCACCAATACGTGATGCGTGTGTAGCACATGATGAGGGACAGCGGAGAGCAGTACAGCATGGGCAATGAAGGGTCAGGCGACTTCAAGAAAACAAGAGCCGATAGCGACCATGTGTCAGAGCAATCTCCTCCTGCTTGCATTCTAGCTAGACTAGGCACATATCCCTTGAGCTGCTTGATGGCCGCGGCAAGTTTCAGCAAGCATGGGGTCAGGGTCCTGGGTGCGCAGGTGCACACCAGAACACTGAACACAGGCGCACACCGGAACACAGGTGCACACAGAAACACTGAACACAGGTGCACACCGGAACACAGGGGCACAACGGAGGATGGGTGCACACCGGAACACAGGTGCACACAGAAACACTAAACACAGGTGCACACCGGAACACTGAACACAGGTGCACACCGGAACACAGGGGCACAACAGAGGATGGGTGCACACCGGAACACTGATGCGGCGCCTTGCCCCCAGTGCATGGTGCCGTCACTCCAAGTGTGCACGCAACCTCGTACCAGCAGTTGCGACTTGTATGCGTACTCCCCAGGCTCCGCACCTGCTGGATCAAGCTGCGCATCTGGCCCATGATGCCGTACAGCTGCATTGGGCTCAGTGCCCCAAGCACGCTGTTTGCCGCGTCTTGGACTGGGCCGGGTCCGGGTGGGCCACCCAACATGCTGGCCATGGTTGCTGCCGCCGTGGCTGCAGCAGCGGCGCCGACAGGCTGCAGGGACACGTGGCGTTCGTGTTTGCATGCGCACATGGTGTGTATGCATGTTTGGGGTGGCAGGTGCTCATGCTGCGCATGCGTGGTCGTGCGATTGTGTTTTGTCAGGGGGGGAAAGGGGTGCGTGCATGCATCCATGCCTCTGCTTGTGGGTCGCGACATCTGTGCGTGTTCAGTCAACACAACAGTGCGCATCAGAGGTAGCCGACTTGATTTCACCTGCTCTGTGGACGAGTGGCCAATGGCTTAAAGCAAACGCTTACCTTTGTGCCAGGGGGTCCTGCTAAAGGTGGAGCCTGCCTAGAATCTGAAGAATGGATAAAGGGAGACAGCAAAAGACACAGTTTGATCAAAGTAGCAATTTGAGCAGTTGGCGGTCATGTTCAGGCTTCCCTTTGGTGGCATCCCCTTGCTGGCACCTTGTTCAAGCTACACTTGAGAGCTGGAGGCGAGCCGGCCGCTGCGCTTCCACCTTTTACAAGAATGCAAGTTGCAAGCAGGAGAGCCCAGCAGAGATGCAAGAGAGCAACCACAGCAAGAGTGAATGCCCATGGAGCTTAGGTACAACGCTGTGTGTGCATGCACACTGTGTCTATCTCTCCTTATGCCCCGAATCCGGAGCTGCACGCAGCAGCAAGCACATGTTTCAGTGCCATGGGCATCCCTTGCAGGGTGTGCCTCACCTCCTCTGTCCATGGGTCCCCTGCGAGCCCCGTCCCTCTCCCTCTCTCGCTCTTTGTTTTCCCGCATTGTGGCAGCGTCTTCAGCAAAGTCAACCTGCAGAGTCCACCAAGGCACAGGCATCATAGACTGGGCAACTCAGAAAGTCACTCCGCAGTCAGCGCCCAAGCAGGATGCAGGCGTGAGGTCAGAAGGCGGAGAGTGTAGCCCAGCTGGCAGAGCCTGTCAGGTATGCAGCACAGAGGGCACGAAGCTAAGAGGGTGGCAGTGCATGTCCTAGGGCGCTGCAGCCTGGTGATGTCCATGCAACTGACAACACACAACACCACACCGCAAGCAAACACGCCTTTGCCCAGCACTGTCCAACGTCTGCCTACCGACCCGTATCTGACGCCCGCTCATGTCATGGCCGTTAAGGTTACGCACTGCACTCTCTGCTGCAAACTGGTCATGATACTCGCAGAAGGCAAAGCCCTTCGGCTTTCCCGTGTCCTTATCTGTCACAAGCCTGCAAACATACAGCATGACAGCACGCAATTCAGATGACACAGTTGTTGCACATGCTGTGAGTTGACACCATATGTACAAGTGTGTGCACAAGTTAATTGGCGACGGCATTCAATTCAAGCCTATCGTGTTCTAGCTGTAGAAGCTGTGCATATTGCACGTGCATGGCATCCTGCTTTGAGATGTTTGCCATAAGTCACACTTTCTTATGCTGCGCAGTTTGAATTGGAGTTTGCACCTGATGAAGATAAAGCACATCTTACATTTGATGATGTTTGGCTTCTGATAATTTTATTGCTGCTTGTGGTGATGGTTATAATTGTTATGGTGTGCATGTGTGTTTATAAGGGTAGATGGGTGTTCGTGGATGGTGAGGTGAAAGTAAATGCATGCATGTCTGTGCATGTGGCGTGCGCGTATGTGTGCTTTTGTTTGTGAACCTATGTGTGTGTGTGCACGAGTGTGTGTGTGTGTGTTTGTGTGTGCGCGTGTGTGTCTCTATGTGCCCGTGCGCTCGCTTATGTGTGTTTATGTGTACGTGTGGGTGGGTGGGTGCGTGCGGGCGGGCATGAGTGTGTGAGCATGTGTGTGTGTGCGTGTGCGTGCGTACATGTGTGTGCGCATGTGTGCGCTTGTGTGCGTGCATGTGTGTGCATATGTGTGTGTGCGCGCATGCGTGTGTGCGTGGGCACATGTGTGTGTGTGTGTGTGTGTGTATGTGTGTGTGTGTTTGTGTGTGTGTGCGCATGGGTGATTACAGTACACTTCCATGCATCTGTACCTTGACAAATTTTGCGCCATTCAAAGCTGATGCTTTGATGCCCTTACGATTGCTTTACCATTCCTTTCATGCAACGTGGTCATGCATCTGTTCTCCTCCTTAATGCACGAGCCTAGCTCATGTGCATGCTTTGCTGCACCCACCGCATGCTCTTGATGGGTCCGATCTCAGCAAAGATGTCATGAAGCATCTGTTCACTGGCATCAAACGGCAAGTTGCCAATGAAGACGGCATTGGAAGGCTTGCGAGTGGAATGGGACTGCATCTTAACGACTCCGTGTTATTCAAAGCCACATAGTCTTGTTTTTAAAATTCGGAAAAGGATACATTCGGTGAGAGGGCTGTATGCAAACACACTTGCAAGAGGGCATTGTCGAGCATGGAGAGCCAAGACCATGGCAGAGGTTTTACAGTAAGTTGTTACAGTAAAAAAAGAGTGTGAATGTCCCATGTGCCCATGCCTGTCTTCGCCTTGCAATGCTGCCTTGCTTTCAAAGACTGCCTTGCAATTGCTATCTAAGACGGCCTTGCCCCAAAGACTATTAGATAACACCAGAATAAGACATTGTTGATATTCTTGGGGCTCCACTCCTCTCGCAGTGGGATACCGAGAGCGATTTGTGGATGATTGTATTTTGCGGCTCAAGGTCAGATCTTGCTCTGCACTTGTGCTCATCTTACAAAAGAGGCTGAGCATATGGAGATAAGTAGAAGAGATCAGCCCACTTTTTTTGCCATGTCTGTTACTGCGATGGTACAATGGCACCCTTGTGCACCTAAGCACACCGCCTTGACTGCCCTTACTGACATGTAGCTCTACATTTTGGCCTCCTCAGGGTGGGCGCACCTGTGTGCATTTGAGCCAGGCGCCCAGTGCCAAGATTAACACCAAACACAAGAAAAGGCCAGACAGAAAGAAGGCCCTCCCAGAGCGACCGGACAAAGACTCAGACCCTGCATTGACAGGTAAATTGTCAATGGTAAATTGCTGTGGATTATGCGTTGATGGGTGACATAACCAGTTGAGGCCTTGTGCTCATGCACCCTCACGTCAACCTGAACTTGATTGCAGGCACCACAGTCTGGGACGGGGCAGTCGTCTTGTCCCACTACCTGACAGAGACGCGTGTGCTGCAGGACCACATGACATCAATCACAGGGGCACACGCACTCCACTCCCAGCTCACGCCTCCGGATGGGCAGCTTGCTCCTGGGCCTGGGTCCCAGAGCCAGGGTGCAGATGATCCGAAAACTCACCCCATAGAGGAGGTAGTGGCTTTTTAGCAGATGCATCATGGAAGGATGAGCACAGCCGCTATATGCAAAGCTCCTGGCCAAGTGTGCTCATGTCTCGTTACCTAGCTAGTTGCTGCAAGCCAAGAGCTGGGCATTATGGCTGTACCTACATTCTAACACACTTCATGCAGGGCCCCTCTGCCAGCGGTGCGAGTAGCATGGCCGGTTGCCAGCCGCACTGGATGCAGCATCGCCTGCCCAATTGTTTGGAGCTTGGAGCTGGTGAGGGCAGCGGTAGATTTTTGAAAGGTCGAGGGGCAGTATGTGCGCTCGTGCAGGGCCTGTTAAGACATGTGAAGTGAGAGCTGCAGTCTGGTTAGAGTCAGTGTATGCTCGTCTGCTGCTGACCATTGGTTTGTTGTAACTGTGCCCCTGGGGCGTGTCTTGCATGTCCTTACTTCGCAGGCACAGGCGCGGTCTCTTTGGCATTGCTTGCATGCAAGTAAGTGAATGCCCTTTTTGCTGGCACATGGGAGTGTGTGGACTTCTGCTTGGAAGTGCGTTGGCTCGTTCTTGTGTTGTATTGATCTTGGATGTCTGACCGGCTTGTGGGACTGTTGTATTGCGCTCATTTGCTTGCACTGTGTTACTCCCATTTCAAGGATGATAAAGGCAGGTCGGGGCTGCAAGTCTGCATTAAAGAGAGAGGCTCCTAAGGGTTGGGGCACATCAGCTATTCTTATGCTACTCAGTGGCTTTGCTGGCATTCACTGGCCCTTGACTCACTTGGCTCTTAAAGAAGGGATGCAATGCCAAAGCAGGGAAATGTTCTCGCAAAGCAGCCAGCTCACATACTGAAAGCCTTGAGTAAGTGTCGCCTGGAAAGCTCTTAAAGAAGGTGTGCAAGGAATGGTGCTTTCTGTGTAGAATGAAATGTTCCTTTGAGGTGGCCAACCGGCAGATTATGCAGAAAATCTGGTAGCATTCTTTAGGCCTCATATCACATAAAGTGTTGTCAATTCTTCTCACAACAATCCTCGATTGCTGCAATATGTGAATGCACACTGCCTTTACACAAGCATTCATGCTTTGTGCCAAGGAGCTGCAAGAAAAGCTGACTATCACTGATAGTATCAGCTCCAAATGCCATTTCCCTCTTTGAGGAAGGCAATGCTTTCTCTGCTTGTGTCTTCAGCAAAGTGAGGACTGCGACAATTACAGACATCCCAGACCTGCTACCCCACATTCGGCATAACGTAGAACAGAATTCCCATCTCTTTGGGAAGGGGAGGGCTATCGTTCAGGTGGGGGATAAGGTTGGGGATGAACATTACTTTTCCTGTGGAGGAAAGCTCTTTGTTTGGCGGAGGGAATGTATCCCCAAGCATTATACACAAGCATGTGTGTAGGCAGGCATTAGCTGCCTTTTTTAGTGTTTACTTTGCTTGTATCAAGTAAGGAAGTCCGATTTGTCATGGTGGGCACAAATATGTCAAGGAAATCTACTATCCCTGAACCCTGCCTCTTATCATCAGGCGCTGAGCTGGGGTCCACCTGGGATTGACATACCAAGGCTTCAAGCTGATGCTGGGCTGCAGCCGCAGGTCCACTGCAACTTTGCGACTCCGAGGTTTGCTGATCAGCATGGATTGAAGGTATAGGCTGTCAGGTCGTCCCTGCCTCATCTTCCTGATCATTAGTCAATTTTGATTGTGATAACTGGCAAGGATGCCTCAAGGAAGCTGACTCCCATATTGAGCTCCCTATGTCCTCAATCAGTTATGTGTATTTAGGTACTGGAATTCCGTTTATAAAATTTTCTAGGTACTGATACTCTCGTGAAAGGTTGCAAGTAAGTCACCATCTTAAGCCTCGGTGCTCATGGGGACTTAGCCAAGCTTTGCACCTGTGATTGCTGCTGTAAGGGACCCTTCCTTGTTAGAAATGTTCTTCCTCAACACACCATACATCACCATAACAGGGTGAGCCTTGGTTATGTTGCTTCAAATTCCTATTCAGCCAGTTATCAGCTTTTCATTTATTAAGCTGTTTATCCAAAGCATTGGTAGGGTCTTTGGAGAAGTGCTTGGACCTGACCTGCCTGATAGTTGTTGCTTGCATCCAATATTTGTACATAAGGGACCTCGTATACAGCTTTTAATTTGTCAAGCACTACTTCTAACTGCAGATTCCAAGAACAGGAGTGCAAACTGTTGCAAAAATGACATCCTCTCGACAAGCTGGGGATGAGAGCCCTGCCTTTGATTTAATTGTGGGCTCTGACCTCATTTACTGTGAGTTGATTGTCCTTCCAGCATTTTTTCCGTTTTCATGCTTTGTCTGCAAACTTTGGCCAATGTGATGAGGGGGGAGGGGAGGGTGCGCCCAAATGCCAAAGTTTAGGATGGAAATGCTTCCAGCACCCACCACCCTTCCCTTCCCTTCCCTTCCCTTCCTTTCCCTTCAATACTTGTTAAGGGGCTGTGAATCCAATAAAATGATCAAGTTCCTTCTCTCAGCTTCAACACGCAACATGAATGAAAATGGTATGCTAGTAAGTCAAAGAAAAAACTTTGTTGCCAAAGGTTCCAAGAAGAATTCCCAGCAAGCAGCGCTGCCAAATAAAAATGAGAAATGAAGTAAAGCAGTACACAATGCAGCACTGCACCTGTGAAAATAATGTAAAATGTAATGTGTTAAAAGACACGTGATTAAAAATGGGTAAATAGGGTGGTCCAATTTGCCAAAGAGACTCGCCAAGACTCAGAGAGACTTGTTGTAGATGGGTAGGGCCTAGAATAAAGACTGTTGTTAGAAAATTGCGTTCCTCTCCCCATCATTTCTCATTTCTGGAGGTGACATCAGCGCAGTGCTAGCTCCCTTGATTGATGGTCAATCCATTCCATCACCCTGTCAGTCTTTTACAACTCATCACCTTCTGCACTACCTCATCCCTCACTTGCAAATCACATCTATATATTTCTAACATTCAGGGGAAGTTTGGGGGGGGTTACTGGATTATTTTCAGTTTCCGTTGATTTCCATGTTGAGAAGGTGACACTTGTCACTTTTGAAGGGTTCCCCCATCCCCCAAAGGGACACGCTGAGTCTTGGCAAGTTTTGGCAAGACCACTGCCCAACCTTACGCGTGATTGAAACATAACAAGCTAGGGAATTTATATTTTGGATCTACGATAGGGATGCAGCAGGATGCAGCAGACAAGTAGCTTAGGAGCTTAACATGAATTCTTTTGCATGAAGTTTAGCTTTTGCAACTTGCACAAGCACAGGAGCTAACGCAGGGTTGGGTCATGCATCCATGTGCCCAGATCAATGCGCATATGATACAACAATGCGCGTATTTAACGTCAAAATGTCCGCAATTAAGGGTCATTTTTGAAGTTAGAGGTTGAGGGGGTAGAGGGGGACCTGTGGGCGTCCAACTGTTCACCCAGCTACCTATAAGCACCCTATACATTCTACTTGTATGTAAATTCAAAATACCTGAGAAAAAAGAAGAGAAAAGGGAAGGAGTGGGGATCATGTCACAATCATTGAGCTGAAAGACAAGACACACCAGCACAAGGTGGAGAACAAGTTCTGCAAGCATGTCTATGTAGCTGATGCTTCCTGCATCAGGAAGCACTTCCTGCACATCAACCCAACTTGTGGGGTAGCAAAGTGCACAGCAGATGAGGCAGTCCTGCAGCCTGTCCTGGATGAGATGGGGACCATCGATGCTCAGAACAAGGCAGCAGCAGCAGCAGCAGCAGCAGCAGCACTAGAGCAGTGCCAGCTCGACAGAAGTACAGCAACAAATGCGAGCGCTTCCTCGGCACTTGCAAAGAAGCAGCTGAAGCTTGCGGTGTGCAGGGGATCAGTGAGCAGACTAGGCTGAGCGCACCCAGGTCCTGGAGCAGGGAGCTCGCTCAGGCATCAGCATAGTCTTCAGCGACGACGAGGAGTGCCAGGGCAGTGATGCAGAGGACAGTAGCAGCAGCAATGAGGACAGCAGCAGCGTTGAGGAATAGTTATGTAGTAGACAGCTTAAGACTTCCTTGTCTCTGAATGTGCTTACGCTAAGTGAAGTTACCGAAAGAGGAAATGAGCAGGAACAAAGGAATGGCCAGAGGGGGGGGGTCGCATTGGAACTCGCATTGTAAACCGATTTTTCAATTCGCGGATTTTAGCCTTATTTCAATGCGTTAAATGCGATAAAATACGCATCACCCAACCCCGGGAGTTAGACACAGATCCTATAACATATGTAATCCGTGTTTGGCTTCTTGCTGCTTGCACACAAGGCAATTTGACATCCGGCAATTTTGCAAATTTGTGTGCTTGACTGAAAGCCATGATGTCTGGTTTATTGGTTTATGCTGGTCACTGCCAGCTGAAGGTGATAAATGGTGAGAGTAACAGACAAAACAGGAAAGGCAGAAAGCTTTTGAGCAGGCATACTACCAGGCAACGAGTGAAGGAAAGCTGTGCCTGACAGGCCCTCCGAAGTGGACGTTTCATTTAAGCACATGAATATAGCTATGGTTTGGTCGTTTGAGTGGAGACAGCCAAATTCCTGGAACCCTACAATTCCATTAGGCAAACCAGCAGCAGCAGGCTGGGACTAAGCCTCTATGGACAGCCCCTGGGTTGCCCTCGACTCCTCTGGCTGCTCACAATATGAGGAGCGGCTCTGAGAAGCCTAGTGAGGCAAGGGGGGATCCGTTTGCGGGGACGACCTGGAATGATCCGAGAGTTCTGATATTTCTTGATGATATGGTCCACAAGGGCCAAAGTTTGGGCCTTTGGACAAGCTTGTGCAAGGGTTGGCACATCCTGTGGCTTTGTGTTGCACAGTGGGAGGCATGCTTATACGCGTGGAAAGCACAAATAATTTAAACACCAATAGCAAGTGATTAAGTTACCATAATGCTTTGCTACAAAATAGTGCTGCAAAGCTGCTACGAGCCTTCAGCTGGCTTAGAAGGAGCGTAGCATGGATCGTTGATGTAAGAATCATTACAACACCTACAAGTGCTTACAAAGGCCAGCAGATTTCTCTAATGTCTTGGTCACCCTTCACAAACTGCCTGCCTGCAGGGAATCCATGTGACTTGCTGAAATAAAACATCATGCACCTTTTAGCTAAACTGCTGGCACTCATACAGAGTCTTTCATTCAAGGACATGCACGGGACTCGTTCATGGCTGGTTGACTTCAGCTCATCATCTCAAGAGCGCCCAAGTCAATGTGGATCACAAATCTTTGTACATGCCTTTAACAGATTCATACACCGAGAAAACACCACATACAATGCTCTTGATTTGGACTTTGAAGAAGCTAATGAGGCCATGGACGAAGGTGGTCTTATCCCTCTCCCTTCATCACAACCCTCAGGTACTCTTGCGTCTTACATGAATGCTTGGCGTTGGTGCATTTTTTGGTGTGCCTTATCAATCTTGTTGGCCTCTGTCTCTCTTTGCCTGTGTCTTGGGTCTTTGCCAGGACTGCACTGGCAAACTGCATCCACCCGTTTTGGATTGACCCATTCTACCATACGCAAATCCTACCTTGACGTGAGACTTGCTGGTATTTCTGTTTTGCAGGAGGTCTTTTCCTTCTTAGAGAAGGCAAGCCAACATGGCCTTGAGGTTGTAAAGGTTGAGGAGGAACAAATCCCAGAAGACTTGCGCGTGCCTGATGTCCTAGTAGTTCACTTGAGATTAAAAAGCAGAAATGATATTCCTCAGTCCCTCTGACACAGTACCCCCCTTCTTTATGCACTGATATCTTTTCCTCTGACGCTGACACACCTAGTGAAAGAATGCGCTCCTACTAAGAGTAGTACTAGACAGAATGCCACACTGACCGCTCACCTTAATGGCTTGCTTACTCTGCCTGCTTTAAGCCTCCTTTAGGCCGCGGTCACACGCAAAATTTTTCAAACTTCAGGCAGGAGGCAAAATTTTTTTTTGAAGGAAGGCATGTACAAAAATTGGGCTGGACCTCTCTGAGGGACCACCCACCCCCCAGGCCTCCACCCGGTGGCCCAACCCAGACAATAAGGGTACCAATCTGCTCCTTTTCAAATTCTGCATCCATCTGCACACTCACTTTACCTTAAGATTGACTTGCTGAGTTATGGGGCAAAACCTGAGATGCGGACGCTCTTGCATACATGACCTGCAAAACACCCATAAGTGCCTTGAATGACCACAGATTGCCTTCCTTTCTTAAGCAATCCACCTTAATTATCTTAAGCCAAAAATAAAGCTCTAGCTAGAGCAGCCTCACAGTGTAGGGACACAACCCATTGAGTTGGCACGCGCAATGGCACAGTTTCAAGGCTGTTTCACGCGCACCGTACCGCGCACAAAAAAATTGCCGTACTCGTACCCGCACCCGTACCCGTACCCGTACCCGTACTGCCGTACTGTGCAACTATGCTTGCGAGTATGCACCCCCTCTAGAGAAACCCCCAGTGAAGCCTCTCTCCATCCTTGAGCAAGGTGGGGGGGAAGGGCAAAGTCCGACTAGGCAGGTATCTAGGACGCTAGATACTGGCTGGCCTAGTGTGGCATAGCGCACCCTCCAGATGAGACTCCAGATGAGTCTCCAATTGAGGGTTCCCCAGTTGGGCCTCCAGATCATGAGGGTTCCCCAGATGGGCCTCCAGATGGGACTCCAGTTGAGTCACCATAATCTTTATCTAAAGGGATAAAGATGGCATACCACACTGACGC
>LFIK01002427.1_pt1 | contig 15064 bp, 19 predicted proteins | sample 643401 | NCBI WGS metagenome assembly LFIK01 (sample SAMN03777447, study PRJNA286221) | soda lake metagenome | biome: soda lake; feature: Kulunda steppe; material: water; isolation source: sample T5-Br brine of Lake Tanatar-5 | place: Russia: Kulunda steppe | collected 2010-07 | reverse complement strand
TCTATTGTGCCGTTGAGAAAGAAAATCAAAGACAGTCTGACTAGGCAAGGCATGTGGAACATAAGGGGCCTCCATGGAAAAGGATTGGCAGAAAGGGGAGGTATAGTGAGTCCAGGTCACAGTTTCAATTCGTAGAGTGTGGGCACGAAGTCTGACGCGAGCCACGCTGCGAATAACGTTGCGAGGAAGATCAAGAAGCATGTATTTGGGAAGGGTGTATGGCGAATGTTGCCACACCCTCCTGGTAGGGAGGGCACACCATTGATGCCATACCATTGATGCCATACCAGTGGTGAGTGGAGCGTTTGCTGTTGCACTCTCGTGGACTTAAATCAGAATAAGGTGTCCAATAATTTAAGTGCTCTCCCTGAGGTCCACAACAAAACGACCAAGATCAATGGGTTCACACTTCAGCAGCCTTTCCTTGAATAAGTAGGATTATGTGAGACCATCCATAGCGGACAGGACGTGGGATGACCAACAATCATCGCATCGTTAGCTCAGTTGAATGTCAGCTTGTAAGATCATCTCGTTGTGGAGCTATTGCTCGATGATCTTTCTCGTTGTGGAGCTATTGCTTTGGGTTAAAGCATTGTAAAGCTGCACTGCCGCCCGGAACCAGTTAAACTGTAGAGATCGGTTGGCTACTAGGCTAGTAGCCAACCGATAATACCAGGATTACCAATCTTCCCACAGGTTTCAACAATATGTAAGCTTTTCCCAGCCAGAACGACAGCAAGCTTTGTCTCATCCTTTATGCACTTCTAGCTTTTTATGAGCAGGCTGGCAGTCGCACTTCTTGACTGAAGGCCTTTTCTTGTAAAACCCCCCTATAAAGCGTGAAAGCAGAGTTATGCAGAAAGGGGGCCTGGCGTTCCTAGAAAGCCTGGTGGGCCAGCGAGCTAGATTGTCCCAGAAAGCGGCCAGAAACCCTGCCGGTAAGCTTGGGCAAACCAATCAGCCTAACGACCTGGCTGGCGGTTAACCCATAACTTGTAAGCGTGGGCAGTTATGCAGAATGGGGGCCTGGCATTGCTAAAAACCTCTCAGCTAAGCTGCCCTCGTTCGGCAGGTACAGCTATTTAATCCTAACCTAAAAAGCCTGGTGGGCCAGCCAGCCGGAATTTTGTACTGAAGGGTTGAGAAGCTCAGGGCAGGGATTTTGCAGGGGGCATGAGACTGTGCATCCAGAATGTGGTGGAGACACTTTACCATTTCAGAAAGCATCAAGCTCAAGAATGAGACAGCTTGTCTCTTGACAACTTGTCTCTTGTTGGTTGAGGTGACCAATATAATGGGGGGCAAGTACCCTTGAGCGCTCAGGCTGTCTTAACTCAGATCCGCCTGGAAATCTAAAAACCTGAACTCAGGACACAGGCCAACACCAGTTTACAAGCAACACAAGCTGTGAGCCGACAAACTCCGCAATGACACACATCCACACCTTTATGTGCATGGTTCGGACAGCAGCAGGGAAGCAGCAAACAAGGCCAGGCCACATTTATGAGCATCCCAACTCGTATTTTGCCCATTTCTTCAAGCAAGTATAGTGTTGAACAGGACCCGGATTGGGAGCCTGGACCAAGCGGATGAATCGGAGTGATGGAGAAGGGCATGCCTTGCCCTTGGTATTCTCTGCTCACAAGCCCTTTCTTCATGCGTGCAAAGGCATGGCCCTCATTACATGGTTGAGCGCAGTTCCTCCACCTCTGACCTAAAGCACCAGCCCCAGCGAAGCAGGCATGTCCATATTGTCCAAACAATCGCCACTGCGCATCTTGCTGTAAGACAGCGGAAGGTCGTGTGCCCAGCAGGAAGAAATATGGCATGGTGCGGCTGCAACGCATCAGGCAGGTATACTGCTGCTGTCCAACTCGTCCACCTTCTCTGTGCACCCGGCCCAGACTTCAAGGACCTAGACCAGTTCAAAGCAGAGGGCTCGCACCACACCACAGGAAATTTGCGTGTGGATCTTACCTGTCATCCAAGCATGGACTGACTATCTGTTTTCATTAACTCAGGGTACGAGGCTCGCACAGGTCATCAGCTACTATCCATTCCTTCAGGTGGGTGGATAGCGCACACAGAGACCTGCCCAGTCCCCAGGGCACACATCACATGCTCACGCATGTTTGTACAGAGACAGCATCATGCCTGAGGAGGGCCCTGGCGCATCACAGGCCCGATTTCCATACCTGTGGGCAAGTTATGCCCATGTATGCCCATGTATGCCCGACCAACGGGCAGATGTTGCCGATTGCTCATTGAAACCCAAGTTCGAACATTGCATGGCCACAGGTTTTGCCTCAATCAAGCCTAATTGCACACACTGTGGTGCGCTGGGGCTTGACAGGCACATGAGGCCTAGAGCAGCTCTCAGCTGCAGCTTTGGCCCTAGAAGCGGTCCTGGTGGGATGGGAAGGGGCTGTGGTAGTCGATGGTGAGAGGATCGATGCCGGGGGGGGGGCATGCCAGGCCTGCAGCGGAGAGAGAGGGAGAGACCAGCTGAACTGTCAGAACCACAGCCTTACAAAGTCAGAACCAGCCCAACAAAGTCAGGACCAGCCCAACAAAGTCAGGACCAGCCCAACAAAGTCAGATCCAGCCCAACAAAGTCAGAACCTCAGCCCAACAAAGTCAGAATGTGTTCGACACGACCATCAAAGCCAGCACCTTGTGCACCTAACATCAAAGCGCATACAACGCAACACGGCCTTGGCATTGGGCAGTCCACAAGGGCATGCACAACACGGCCTTGGCATGGGGCAGTTCACAGGACACCCAACCACAACCGCGAGGCACCCAGTTGCTACCTTGCGCCGCTAGAGGGAGCGGCGCACAGCTGGCAGTCGCAAGGCGCAACACACGCGCCCCCAAACGTGCTTACAAACAAGCATGCGTGCATGCACACGCATGCATGCATGTGCGGACGCATACCCATGCCCCATGTGTTGCTCCTGGAGTCATTGCCCATGTCCTGTGTTCCTATGCACCCAACTTGCATTCCTGCGCCTCACTGTCCCTGCCTGCTGTCCATGGGGCTTGCACCAGCACGCAGGCTCAGTCACCCATGTGTGTTTTTTAGTGTGCCATTCTCCTATGTTAGCCCATGCAGCAAACAGCATGGACTCCTTTGCAGGGCAAAAGTGCATGTACATACAATTAAGCATACACTACATTAAACATGCACTGCGTTTACACACACAGGGAGGTGGTGGGTGCACTGCGTGCGTCCAGCCTGCTGAGGCACTCACAAATAGCCATCGTCATAGGGAGCGTTGCTGCCCCAGCTGCCGCTCCGCGCGCCACCACCTGCACGTGGATGGATGAGGTATTGGGTCAAAAACGCGGCAGGAAAGACGCATTTTGCAAGAGAGGGCACGGTAGGAACAGATGCCTTCAACAAAAAGGGCACATCTGAGAACGAGAGGGACCACGTCCTGGAGGTGGGGTCTGGCAGCCTCTGAAGAGGAGGAGATAGCAAGGCTTTCTGGCTTCACACAGAGGAGGACTTAGCACCCAGAGGGATGTTTGCCGCTTGCCATAAGCTAGGGTAAACCACCAGCCAGGTCGTTGGGCCAGTTGCTTTGTGGCTGGTCACTCGGCATGACGACCAAAAGACAAGGCACTCATATGGTAGGCCGCACATGAAACTTTCAAAGGCTGTGACATAGTTACACATTTCCTCCAGCAGTGCCGTATGCATACAACTTGTTGTCAACTAGCGGAACCTTCTCAACAGTCCCTGCGTGCACAAGCTCAGCTGCGCACCCCAGGGCAGTCCCTGCAAGGATGCGCACCCTCTTTGCGAACACCTCATACCCCCTGCGTGCACGAGCTCAGCGGATGCACCCTGCGCGCTTGTACAAAGCTTGTAGGAAGCTTGTACAAAGCTTGTAGGAAGCTTGTACAAAGCTAGTACGAAGCTTGTACAAAGCTAGTACGGAGCTTGTACAAAGCTTGTACGAAGCTTGTACAAAGCTAGTACGAAGCTTGTACCAGCTTGTACAAAGTGTACAGAGCTTGTGCAAGGCCCGCAGGAAACTCGCAGGACGGTTGTGCGAGGCTTGAAGGAGGCTCGTACAATGGGTGCTCACCTCCCAGCACATGGTCCCTTGTGGGCATGTAGCCGCCACTGCTCCGGCCTCCCCTACCTGTCAGGCATACCAACACACAAAAGGGATATTGAGGCCGTGCATTGTCGAACAGGAATGTACCAGCGTCAATGCAGGAACCGCCCAATGAAGGGAGCCATCTAGGTCTAGGGCGCCCACGTTTTTGGGTGGTGCCGCTGGAGGCGCTGGGCCCGCAAATCACGTGCTCAGAGCAAGTTTGGAAGATGAAAGTGTGCATCAAACACAGGGCTTCCTGCAGCAGCAGCTGGCTGAGTTGACATTGGCGCATGGCGCGGAGGCACACACATGCGCGAACACATGCATGTGAGGGTGCGTGCCGCACAAGTGCATTTATGAGAACTGCGCGGTGCACCCGGCTGTGTCTGGAGCCGCTCGTGTCGCAGCCTGTAGATAGGGCTCAAGTTGCAGCCTGTAGATGGGTCCTCCTTGCCCTGTATCCTGTACAGCCGCACCTCTTTCAGATCCCTGGCAACCTATGGCATTCCCCTGTGCACACCCTTCCAAGGTGCCTGGCGAGCCCCAAGCAAAGGTCCGGCCTGCCCCCAGCGCTCTGGCAGGTATAGGTAGGGATAGGTAAATAGGGTCTGATCAAAACGCCAAAGAGGCTCTTAAGAGGCTCAAATAGGCTCTGAAGAGGCTCCACAAGGGTCTGCCAAACCCTATTTACCCATCCCTAGGCAGATGCCCTCGCGTCAACAGCAGCGGCGCCCACCTTGCATGTCGAGGTCCTTAGTGAGCCTGCCTTGCATGTTGTGCCCACCTCGCATGTCGAGGTCCCTAGTGGGTCTGCCTCGCATGTCGAGGTCCCTAGTAAGCCTGCCTTGCATGTCGAGGTCCCTAGTGGGTCTGCCTTGCATGTCGTACCCACCTCGCATGTCGTGGTCCCTTGTGGGCATGTAGCCTCCACCTCCGCTGCCCCGGCCGCCGCCTGCGAGGACGCATGCCGCGCACGTGAGCGTGAGCACGTGCAAGCTTAGCAGTGGCCCACAAGGGACCTGTGCTGCTGTCATGCAAGGCTCAAACAATGTGTTTGAGACAACAACACAGACACGGGACCGTAAGCTCCTGTCATGGAAGGCTCAAACACAGGCACGGCTTGACAAATGGGACCAAACATGCTGCTGTCTTGCAAGGCTCAGACCGTGTGCGCTGGCTGGGGCCGTGTACTGCTGTCATGCAAGGCTCAAGCACGGGCACAGCTTAACAGGGGTGGAGGCCCTGGCGGGCGCAACCTGGGAGAGCAAGCCAGGAGGCACCAGCCTGCTACTCGGGTCCTTTGCTGGGGCAGCCTGGCAGGGTGCCCCGTGCATGAGAAGCTTCACACAAGCTGCCCACGGTGCCGAAATGCAAAAGCAGCGCGAACATTGACACGTATGCCGCCCTTGGAGGCGAGCACAGCTGACTGCTCTGGCGGGTGCTCTGACGTGCATGGCAGCGCTTGATGCAAGCAGGTTGACTACACTGACGTGCATGGCATGCTGCGAGACAGGACATGCCGACTGGTAGGTTGGCCCCTAGATGAGGGCGCATTGCCATATGTTCACGCGTCCGTGACCAACCAGACACATCACGTCTGCCACCTCGCATGCAATAAAAAAACCTGCGCAGTACAGCGCCCTGCCGCTGCACACAGATCTGCCTGCCTGCCTTGCCATTCTTTGCCTGACTGCCTGAGTGCCTGCCATGCGTGTCTGCCTTGTTTGCGTCTGCCTGCCTTTGCCTGCCTTGCTGACCGTGAGTTGCCTGGCACTACCCTGGACACCAGGTCGTGCACATGCTAGGTGCAGAAACAACTGCACCACAGAACCCCCCCTCAAGCATCCCAGCTTGTCACATTGCTGGCAGGGCTGCTGTGCAACATCTACATCCATGTGCAATAGGTCCCACTGCCAGGGCCACGGGTACGGATGCAACAAATCCCGCTGCCAGGGCCACGGGTATGGATGCGGCTGTCAAAGCACTCGAAATGCCATAGGTCATAGGCCAGGAGCGCGGCCGCAGCGTTGGGGCGACAACTGGAGAGCCCATGCGTGTATAGCTCATGCGCGCGCTGCAACAGCATGTGTATGAAGCACTCGTGGTAGTTGCAAGTGAACGTGTGCACACGAGCGGGGGGGGGCCTTGACACACCTCCGTACCCTCCACCCCCGCGGTGGCCTCCATAAAAGTTGTTCCCACCACCTGCAGTATCAACACAGTGGGTGCCCATACATGGCAGGGTGAGCACGGCCATGCCCCTGCACCTACAGACCATAACTCGGCACATGCCTGGTATCAACACACACACACACACACAAGCTGTAAAGCACATACTGCGTGTGTGTGTTACAGTTGTTCTTTTCTATGGCTCCAGCAGGCTTTGTATTGAGCAGGTCGCACTGATTTGGCGTGGCAACTCGGAGCCTGAAATGGTGAGGTAGCCAGCCAGCACAATTCTCCACCAGGCTCGCGCACAAACAGAGCACTGTTCATAACAAATAGAATACACAATAGAATACAAACAGAGCACCGTTCATAACAAATGGAATACACGCAGCACATGAGGCACCCCCAGGAGGGCGAGCAGGCTGCCATTCATTGCAAGCTTCAGGCTGGTTATCAAAAATGGGGTGAGAGTCCACGACTGTATTGCATGCGGCAAATTGACCAACCTCCCTCAGTGTATGCTGATTATGGACAACATGGTGATCCTCCGCCAGAGGCAAGGCTAGCCTATCATAAGGGCTCAACTCTCATCATGTAGGCACTCATCATGAAGGCTCAATCTCAATCATATGTGCACATGACCATGGAGGCTGCTCACCAAGTGCGCTTCTTCTTGCTGCAAGCGCCTCCTCAAAGGAGACACCTCCAGGTGCACACATAAGCAAGCGTGGGTGCGTGTGCAGGTCACGCGTGCACGCGCGTGCGCACGCACGCATGCACATATGCAACACACATACACGCACCATATCCAGCATCAGCCCCGTAGAAGCCACCATCTTGGCCTACATGCTGCTGCTGCATGGCCCTGCGCTCGGAGGGTCGCTGAATTTCCCCCTGCGTATGCAATTAATCCGTGTTTGCCTGTGTAATTTTTTTAATGTTAGGGGCCATATTTGCACTGGTTTGTATAGCACACACACACACTCTCTCCCTCTTCCTCACTCCTACACCTTTGCACATGCACCCAGGGCCTTGACCCCAGCAAGCACCGAGGAAGGCACAGAGGTACGTCTTGTACGAGCACAGCGTCTTGCAAGGAGCGCCACAGCGGGCCCGGCAGCAGCTGTTGACTCGTGGTTGCGTCTATCCAGCCATAAGCGAGTCACAGCTACTGGTTGGCTTTTCAGCCAGGTGCTGGCAAGTGTGCTTGGTTCTACCAGTTGACTGCCGCCTGAACCCTTAAAAGTGATAACACTGGTAGGGTGTGCAAGAGCCACATCTGCATGCGTGCACATGGCTTTAAGACACTCGAATTCCCCCATTTCACTCGTAACCATGACGACCATGGTCATGTGCTGCATGCGAGGCCAAGCAATGCCCATCTCCTTCATTGTGAATGCTGCGACCATGGCAGACGTGTTCACAGCACTAACGGTGCCTGGGGTCCTATGGTGTGCTGAACGCTTGTCATGTGTGCTGAACGCATCTCATGTGTGCTGAACGCTTGTCATGTGTGCTGAACACATCTCATGTGTGCTGAACGCATCTCATGTGTGCTGAATGCATCTCATGTGTGCCGCACCCGCTGCGCTGCTTCCAAGGCAGCATGGGAGAACTTGTCCAGTAGCTGGTCGACTGCAGCCTCCCTCTCCTTCAGGAGCGTGGTCAAGGCAGCACGGTTGGACTCGTCAGACTCCATGGCCAGCTGCTCCTTCACCTCCTCCACCAGAGCCTGCACAGAGGATCAAGTTTCAGCTGCCCAGTCAGGCGGGGAACATGGGGTACGTGCTATAAATGCTAGGGACAAGCATTACAGATGCCCTGGATGGGTCGCTATGACACCATGACGCATGAGCAGTGCGCACACCAGGTGATCTATGCCATGGAATCCATGGGGATGTCAGGGGTGCCAGTGCTGGAGTAACATGGGTAAATATCATTGTTCGGGACAGCCTAGTCAATCTTAGGCCTGTGTGATGTGTGGCTATCATACACACACACTCTCTCTCTCCCACTCCCCTTCATCCCCCTTCTATCTCTTTTTCCATCCTTTCCTCCCTTGTGTGCATATTGCACACACCTCCAAAGCTGCTTTTTCTTCTAGCTGATGGACATTTAGCCGCAACCGCAGGCGCTCCTGTTTAATAGCCTCCCGGAGCACCTCCTCTTCAGTTTTGCCTGAACTCGTCAATGCATAGGCAACCATAACATGTAGTGGACAACTTGGTGACATAAAACACAGTAACTGACCTGCGAGCCTCACCACAAAATAGAGAGCATCTGCTGGGCTGGGCATGGTTCGAAAACATGACGGGGACTAGACCTGCATTGAAGTCCAACCTTTAAGATAGCATAGTCTCAGCATGCTGGTCTTTACCTGTGCGCGACGCTAATGTTTGCTCACGGGGCTTGGCTGCTCCAAAAGGGGATGCCTTAAGCTTCTCTGCACGCTCAGCCTCTGCCTGCTCAGACATGGAGAGAAAATACAGGGAGTCAAGATAACGCAGAGGCGTTGTTGTGTGTGCACATAAAAATTCAATCTTCAGTATGTATGCGCAAGCATGCCAACTAGAGTAGGCATGCGCCATGATACTAAGAATTGGAACTTTGCTTTGCGCCCTCTTTGCTGCAAACTTCCTTAAAGAACTGCTCCCTCCTGTCAATACTTGTTATGCATGCTGACCCTGCACAAGCCAAGCAGATCATCAATGGATGGCACGTTTCGCGCATGCATGCATGGTCTGTCTTAGTCCTCTGCTACAAGGCCCTGTGGAACATGGAAGACCATGTGCATTTTTCTGAGAACACAAAACAACGTTACCCACTTTTTTTGCGGCTTCTGGGTCTCTGGGCTTTAGCTGCGGGAGGTGTACACATCAGAGCAGAGGGAGGAGTCAGTAGCATGATTGCAGTGGGAGACTGCAAAGAGCAGTGCAGCCTGGCATATTTCCACCCACGTTTAGTCTGGGCCTGCCGTTTGAAGCCGAGCCTTCCATCAGACGCAGCTAATCTGGCCCTTGGGTCGAGGTAAAAGTCCGAGACTGCTGATCGAGTCTGCTGATCAGATCCCTACACAAGATACAACGTAGGCCGTCAGGCAAGCAATTGACGGCTGGTGGAGCAAGATTCAAGACACGCCTGCACCTTGCAACTGTCGGTGCGATGAAGGCAAACACACCGGATTGATCTATAATAGATATTTATGGAAATATCTGATCCGACGTGCACATGTTAACATTCTAACATGCACAAGCTGCGCAACAACAGGCAGTTGGAGTTTGGACATGCTCCTTCCAAGCTTTTCGTGCCCCTGAGTGGGGTATGTTTCTGCAGGCACCACTTACTAAGGAAGCTGGAGAATCAGCTGCCCTTTGTTGTGAGGAGCACACCCGAAAAGGATATAAGCCAGTTAAACCAGGTGTGTTGAAATCGATGTATGGCTTTCCCTGAATGCGTACCAACAGGGTGATCCTTAAGAGCGCAATCTTTCTTTCTTTGCAGGGACTAGAGCAGACTGAGCAACTCGCACAAGAGTCAAGTGCTCAGGTCTCAGACATCGTCGACACAGATCGTACGGCTGAGCTCTTAGTCTGGTTGTGGGATTCCCTGTTTAATCGCAAAGGCAAGAAGGATGGTAATGGTGAAAGCATGAGCATGAAACAGGTGGGTACCAGCGCTGCGCTTGACTAGAAGCCTGTGCTCCTGTGCTATTAATAACACTCTTTGCACTCACTAGCAGGAAGCTCGAGGCAGCAGCGGTCAATCACCGCAGGAAATGCAAGGCAAAAGCGATCAAAGGTGTACAGGTGAGAGTCCTTGGCGAGTTACTCAGATTCAGCGCTAGTGTGCAAGCACAGGAAGTGTGCCGACACATGGCAGATTTTGAGTGCAAGCAGAGTACAGGAGTGTACCCAGCGTGAGAGGCTGGCGTTGTGAGCACGCCTTGTGGGGCAGGGCATGGACTCACTGGGGTGCTTGCACGCTGTGCACGCTATGCGCAGTGTTTTATGCGCTTGCGTAGCACAGCAGTGCGAAACCTTTCACCCGGGTACCCGTGCAGCCCCGTGCTGCACTTGCCATTATCATTTGACTTGCCACTTATTGCGATTCTTTTTGTGAGGGAGGAGCCAAACCTCTAGCCTGAGCCCTGTGATTTGCTTGGCCTTTTCGTTGAGAATACCAATTCAAGGAGCTTCAGGGTAGCAAGCAGCAGGCGCACTGTGCCTCTGTGGAAAATGCAAGTCGTGTGCTAAACCATGCTCATGGCATGCAGCCATGGGCGTATGATGTCCCAAGCAACCATGCGTGCATAAGCGCAATGTCTGGGCAAGGAGGCAAGCAAACGTTTGCACACGATGCAGCAGAGGTGGCCATTCTTGGAGCGGGGTGCTACTGGACGCTGGATGCGCTCTTTAGGCGCGTGAAGGGCGTCCAAGCGGTAGAGGCAGGATTTGCTGGAGGGCATGAGAGCCATCCAAGCTACAAGAAGGTCCGTGCAAGGCACCCAATGCCCTCCTGCCAAGCTGTACCAAAAATAACTGTGCCAGTTGTCTGAGCTTGTCCTCCTCACAATTTTAACTGCAAGCAGCACGGCATTCTGCGTTTCTTGTCCTTAAATCGCTCACCTCTCTATCCACTGCTCCCACCCGATTATCTGCTGCTGCCCTCCATCTGCACAGCGGCATCCATCGCGCTGCTCCAGTATGGGTGCGCTCCTGCACTAGAGTTCATCCAGACGCTGGGAGCCATGCATGCCATCCATGCATGCCATGCATGCGCACGCGCTTCACCCCAGATCCTGGTATGCAATGCCTGCCAGGTGACACACATGTCTTGCTTGCAGCAGGCTGGACCGCCAGGGCTCGGACAATCTCATGTGCACTGGCATAGGCTGTTCCTTGCGGGCGCCGTGACCACGGCCTGATGCTCCATGGGTCGCAGGTCTGCGATGGTGGCACAGGGCATGCGGAGGTCGTGTGCATCGAGTACGACCCCGCTCTAGTCACCTACCAGCGCCTACTAACGATCTGGCAAGCGAAGGTGGACCTGGACCAGCAGAAGCGTACAGCTCCGTTGGTGAAGCCCCAGTACAGGTGTGTGCTTGACTACTGTGCTGCTCTCCAGCCCTGCTCTGCAGCAAGATGCCGGGCTGTACAGCTTATAACCAGATGAGCATGGTCTTAGTCAGCAATGCACTGCATGCTCCACTTAAGGTGCTTGCGCCTGAGTCCTAGCAATTGTCGCGCGTGCTCATTTGCGGCCAAAATGGACACGCGGGTCCCTCACTTGTCTGCGTGTTTGCTCCATTCTTAATCACCCAGCAGGTTTTGCTGGTGTCTAAGTGTATTCCTCGGCTCCGGACCCTGTGTGTCTTGTTACTGCAGGTACTAATATGTCACGCCTGTGCATCTCTGTGCACTCACTTGCTTTCCAGGCCAATCATCATCTGGGTCAATGATGCGCAACGAGAGGAGGTCGAGCAGCTGGTAGGTGCCTGGCTTTGCATGTGCCTGTCCAATACCTTGATCCAGATGCTTGCTGCTTCAAACACCCTGGCCAGTGCCTGGTATTGAGGATTGCACCAGAATGTCCAGTGCATCGAGTTGGCAGGGCCAGGGGCGGGGGTCATACTCTGATAGGGTGCTATAATGCCATTCCGCGCCAAAATACGTTGGTGATGGCTGTTATGCTGTAATGCCATTGCAGTGATGGCTGTTATGGTTATGTTGTTATGCCACTGTGTTGAAGGCTGTCATGCCTTGGTGAAGGCCGTTACGCCATTCTGCGCCAATGCCTTGGCGGATGCTTCAACAGGACCCTTCGCATCGTGCCGCCTCAACTGCTTGCCTTCTGCCACGACTTATCTGCATCCACCAGGTGCAGAGGAGGAGGGGGGAAATGCAGCAGCACGCCCCTTTTGACGTCTGCAGCTCAGAGGGATCGTGTAGGTTCTGGCCTTCCAAGGCACGCCATCAAAACTTTTATGACACCAATCCAACCAATAGCTACTGCATCAATGAGATCATGCCAACATTGAGACAAATGAAGCAGTGCTTTCCCAGTGAATTACACTCAATCGAATGATGCTTTGTGTGACAAATGGCTGATATTTACAGTGCACGACTGTGTGGTGCTCCACAATGGGCATAATCGGATCCCGGGAGGGCCCTTGAGGGCAATTCCTGTGTCATGCCAAATCATGCCATTGTTGAAAAAGCCTCTCAGACAACAAAGCCACATTCTTGGATGGTGCGCCAAGTGCAGTCTTTTGGCATGTCCAGAGCGCCAAGTCCATGGACCAAGGGACATCGGACAGTCAAAAACTGAGAAGAAAAAACTGTGCAGGCAGTATCACTCCCTGCATCGACAAGGGAAAGGAAACAAAAGAATGAATAAGAAAAACCCACGCAGGCAGCAAGACGCTCCCTGCACCAATTGAGGAAAAGGAGACAAAAAAGAGAAGAAAACTATACAAGCAGTCACTCACGGTGAAGCACTCCCATCAATTTAGGAAAAAGAGTCACCTAGGGCCCCTGAGCCTTACTAAGGCTATAGGCCGGGCCTAAGCACCGTATGACTTCTCCACCAGCAAGTAAGACGCATTTGCCCGGAGTGCCGTGTGTCTCTTTTGCCAATGGAAAGAATTACTAGTGGAGATCTGGAGGCTGGATGGCAGCCCCCTGCTCCAGACGAAGGCCTTGAGAGCATTTCGTGTTTTCAAGTGCGTGTCTTGTTGTAGTCAGTTTGTACGCGTTATGCACGGAGTGAGCATGCAATTTAAGGGCAGTCTCGTGAATCCTTTGTGAATCAAGGCCGAGCTGATAGTTTTTTATGAGCAGGCTAGCAGTCGCACTTCTTGACTGAAGCCTTCAAGCCTTCACTGAAGTTCAGTGAAGGCCTTTTTCTTGTGACTCTTGTAACCTATGAGGTCAAGTACTACAGTGAAGATACGGAGTGCATGCTGGCTTCCAAAATGCAGATGGATTTGGCTGTCATGATGCTGAGCAGACAATCTGTGCTCTTGGAGCTGCTGGCATGGATGGCAGACGGATAGGCTCCGGGGTAGCAGCAGCTCTTGCGGTGTTTGCCTGTTGTATTTTGACACCCTTCTGTGCAACAGGTCACCACACGGTGTGGCCGCTCAGTGGCGGAGGCATGTGCTGTGAGGTAAAAGGTCTGTCACGCCGAGAGACTGCTGCATCCAAACTACTAGTAGACTCGCAGCATGGCCACAACAACTAAAAGGGATCAAATACTCCAACTGACTCAACCGACCTCCGGGTCACAATGCAGCATAAATCTGTCACTGCATAAATCTGGCGTGACTGGCCATTACATTGCTGTTTGAGGACAGACACTTTTCAAGACATTCTGCAAATTTGCCCTGCTGCCGCATCAAATAGGTCAGAACTACAGGCAAATCTCACTCTCATAAAACTGAACCAAACAACCTAGACAACCAACTACTGTACAAAAAACTTTTCTTCCCAGTGTAAGAAACATGATTATTGTCACATCTTTTCTTTTGCATCATATGTACAACGATCACAGCGCCGGAAGTTTCTTGTCCATCTTCAGGCGTTTCAGACTTTCAATCGAAAATGCAATTGATGGAAACAAACCCCGTTCTTTCTGGCATTTCAGACTCCCATGATGATGGTGGTGATTAAATCAAAAGCTCTTTCACCAAACCTGTAACAGCCCATCACTGCTGTGCAACCAAGGAAAGGCCACCCTTCTTTTGCCAGCTCTTCACACCAGAGATGAAACGGTCCTCCCTGCACAGCAAATTGTTAACAGCGCACCATCAAGAGTGAGAGAGAGGAGGGTCTGCGTTCATACTGAGCACTTCATGGTATGTGCTAAGTCTGCATGCAGGATCACCAGAAGTGGAAGACGGAGGCTGCCACTTGCTACGAGGACCTTGCCAGGAACAATCTTCAAGGTTAGCTCCAAAGGAGAGGGCTTGACCAAATAGCCGTACAAAGCTTTCACACAGGAATGGTTCATGATAATGTATGTGATCACGAAAAGAAGATACTAGGGAATGAGGGCAAGTGCATATTTTTTGCAAGCAAGCTTTTGCACACCGCTAACAGCTGAACACTTGCCCCACACAACTTGAAATGTATTGCATGGAAATGTGTTCACATGATCACGCACACAAAACACAGAACAAAATGAGGTGTGGGGAAGAAACAAGATGCGCAGGTGCTCTGCTCTTAAGGGAGATTGACCCATGCTCTAGCCCTTATGACCCGACCCCTCTTTACCTGAACTGCAAGTATCAGGACCTTCAGTCTCAACCACCTTGACAGAGCTTCCTATTTTCTGCCACCTTTACATAATCTGCCACCAATGCTAATCATTTAGCATGAGCCCTAAGTTCACTCTAGGTCTGGCACCGCACCTGAAATCCCACAATTTTAGCGCCGCTGTGACCAGGGCTGCCCCAAAGGCGGCCACCAGCAGCACAGGCCTGCCGCTCTGCTGGGCGGCCTGGGCGAAACCATGCTGGGCGGCATTGTGCAGCAAGATGGTGAACAGCGTGACCGCGGCCGTGGAGACAGCAGCCGCAAGGGCGGTGGCCACCTGGCATGCACGGGTGACCTGCCTCAGGCCCTGCAGGGTGAATTCATATTGCGTGTGTGTATGTTCATATGCTGATGTGTGTGTGTGTGGCCACCTGGCATGCACGGGTGACCTGCCTCAGGCCCTGTAGGGTGAATTCATATGCTTATTGCGTGAGTGTATATTCATATGCTGATGTGTGTGGGGGGGGG
>LFIK01002425.1_pt1 | contig 15071 bp, 13 predicted proteins | sample 643401 | NCBI WGS metagenome assembly LFIK01 (sample SAMN03777447, study PRJNA286221) | soda lake metagenome | biome: soda lake; feature: Kulunda steppe; material: water; isolation source: sample T5-Br brine of Lake Tanatar-5 | place: Russia: Kulunda steppe | collected 2010-07 | reverse complement strand
CGAGATGCCCGAGCCGGATCACCGGCACCTCGGTCAGCCCCAGCTGCGTTGCAGCCAGCACGCGGCCATGCCCGGCGATCAGCTCCCCGTCATCGGCCACCAGGCAGGGCACGGTCCAGCCGAACTTCGCCATGCTCGCAGCGATCTTCGCGACCTGGTCGTCGCCATGGGCCTTCGCGTTGCGCGCATAGGGGTGCAGCCGGTCGATCGGCCAGCTTTCGATCTGGCTCGGCGCGAACACCAGGTCCATGGGGCGGGTCTCATCTGTGGGGCAGGGCGGGCAGCACGATGCGCACGCGGCCGGGGCCGGCAGCGCCATGGGCAGAGTCCGCGATGTCGGGAAAACACAAGCGCCCGCGAGGGGTGTCCTCCGGGCGCATTTCTTCGATGATCAATCCCTACGTCAAGGGGGCTAGACCTGTCAATCGGTTTTCTGCACCGGAATCAACGCCTTCTACGGTTGCCGGCGCGCCTGCCCTGTGCCGGCCACTCCGGGGTGGCTTCCTCGGGTGGCTTCCGGCCACGCTGGATCCGGCGCGGGTGGATTCCCTGGACTCCGTCGAGGAATCCACCTCTGCCAGCGTGGATCGCCACAAGCCGCTGATCTGGCGTGGTTTTATGCGTCACTCCCCGCGGGGTGGATTCCGGGTGGATTCCCCGGTGAAACCGCCTCGCGCTAGCAACATGCCGCGCTCCGCCCCCCCCGTATACGATCAGGGCCCGGGAGGAACCGTGGCAGGGGGCGCCACCCCCAGCCATGGCTGCCTGTTGACCTGTGGTGCGGCATTCACCGAAGCGGTTGCTCGCGCCTGGTGCCGCGAGGGTCCGGAGCCAGCCCAGATGGGACGTTTGTGAACATGAGGCGCGGTGTCCGCGGAGCATCTGCAGATTACACGACCTGTACGCCACGGGCTTTATGCTCCGCTGCTTCTCTCCCTCACGATGGCTCTGGTGGCTTTGGAAGATGGTAAGTTCCTGGGCCAAACGGCAGCATTGGAGTTTCGTCGTGCCGAGGGTAGAACTCGTCGAGCCTGATTTTGAACTCATCCCAAGTTGAGGACATGCGCATCAACAGCTTTACACCTTCCAGAAGTTCACGAAGCCTCGGCTTCCCTTCATCTGGTGTGAGGTACTGCGTCATCTTTTGTGTCGGCCGTCCTGAAGCATTTCGCTTCACCCGAAGTTGCAGCGTCTGACGCACCCCCGGCGCCAAGCGATCGTAGATGTCATTGGTCCACTTGCCGATGACTCCGGGTCGCGCCGTAGTTTCTGGATCGAATTCCCAGCCATTTAATCGGTAGATATGCCGGTAAAAGTCAAGATCGAACATCTTTACCCACGGCCTCGCTTCGGCCTCCACATAGCGTTCGATTATGCGATCAATGGCTCGACGTTTACGCATGTCTTCGAAGCCGGTAGCGGCATCCACGAGATCATCGATCGCGTGGTTCGTTAGGGCTTTAAGGAAAACTCGAGCGGCTTCGCCGATGTGTCTTTGAGAAGGAAGTAACGCATTGGCTATCACTGCGTCTTGGTAGACCCAGCAAACCTCCGGCAATAGGCTCGCCCTGTATCCGAATGCTCGGCCCTGGTACCCACCGAGGAGGGGAACGAACTCAATCGACCGAGAGGCTTCGAGCAACTCGTCAGAAATGAAGGGTTTCAGGTTTTGCGCGCGCATGAAGGCAGGCTGGCCGTCGCCAGCGGCGCCTTCCCCGCCTTTCGCTTTCCCTGCTCGGCCGATTGCAGTCAGGAATCCTTCCTGCGTTAAGACTCGCTCGTTGCCATGGGCATCGTCAAGGACCGCACATTGGATCCGTACGTCGCCGACTATCAGTGTGCCCTCAGCAATCGCGAAGGGCAGCTTTCCATGTCGCGCGAGCGCCGCCTTACGTGCGATGGCGCTCCGATCTGCGGCGGATAGCTTCTTGGCGCGGGCTAGACCGCCCTTTGAATGGTAGTCTTCGACCACAATCCATACTCCTGCTTGCTAACTCAATAACGCAAGCATATGCTTGCTTGCGCCAATATGCAAGCAAGTAGGTAGGTAGCCGACCTCGCAAACTTCCGAGGTATTCCGATGTTCAACCTTCGAAGTTCGATCACGAGGCGTGCCGCGTCCTCGCGGAGTACATCGCGTGCGAGTGTTTGCAGCGACCGCTCCCTGCGCATCGCTGTAGTTCGCTCTCCGCGCAGAGTAGGTCGGCTTCCCGTCCAACGCGTCCACTCCAAGATGTCACTCCTCCACCCCATAAAGGGCCCTCAAGTGCGTTGGCACCGGCTCTGCCATGTCCCACTGCACGGTCATCGGCGCCTTCCCTTCCCATCCGGCGAAGCGGACCGGACCAGCGTAGCGGAAAGGTGCTGCGCGACCATCGCGAAGTTTCGATTTGCGCAGGAAGAGGTGAACGGTCCAGCCCGGCTCTGCGCCCGAGATAATGCGCCCGCGCAGTTCGTCGTGGCGGGTACTGGTTTGGGTCTGCCACACGAAGCGTGTGGGACTGGCGAAATGGTCGGCGTAATGACCGCCGACGGACATGCTGCCCTTGTCCATCGTCACCAGCAGGATCATCGCCCGCACCTCCTTTAGCACCACGATTCCGGCATTCCAGGACCCGGTGTTGAACACTGATCCGAAATGGGGCGCGATCTGGTCGCGCTGGTATTCCTGCCAGAGAGTCAGACCCTTGGATGGCGCGATCGGGGCGGAGGCGGCGTCTTCGGCGGCCTCGGCCAGGCTGGTGTCTTTGGGCATGTCGTACACGACATCCCGCGCCTGGAAGTAGCGCAGCAAACGCCAATCCACGAGTTCCGACGCAAGTGCGGTCAGGTTGCCGTTGTCGGTTGCAGCGAACGTCGTCTCGAAGGTGCCCGGCCCGAGCCGGAACCATTCGGTCTCGGCCAGGATCTTCAGCGGTTGCTGCGTCAACACCGCGCGCAGGCGGGTCGTGTCGTCGGGATCGGTGCTCAGGTCCCCCTTGATCTGCGGGTTGCGGCGGGCCAGCCGAGCGACGCGCTCCACAAGATCGTTCAGCGCGATCCGGCCCGGGAAGGCGCCGGCCTCGATCATCGCGCGCAGGACCAGCATTTTGTAGCTGCGGGTCATGCGGGTTGTCTCGATCTCGTCTAGAAGAAGGCGGCGCTTTGTCCAGGTGGTCCGCTGGGAGTCGGACAGGTCGCCCATGTCGGCGACAAAGCCGATCCAGCCCGCATGCCCGGTGCGCCCGGGGTTGAAACCAGCATGTTGAACCTCGGAAGCGGTAGGTCTTGCGCCATGTCTCTCGCGAAAATCGCGGTAGAAGGCCGCAAGTTCCTCGCCATCCCGCGGTTGGCGGATCAGGGACCGCAGGATGTCGATCGCCTGCAGATCATAGGTCACCTCGCACCCAACGGGAAACTCTATCTGCTTGTTCTCGAAGCGCTCCAGCGCCACCCGCAGCGCGCCATCGCCTGCGCCCACTTGCAACAGCGTGCGCAACTTGGTCAGGAAGATGCGGTGGTTACCGATATAGTCGATCACGGCCAGGTGGGTCTTGTCCGCCGACCGGCGCAGGCCGCGGCCCAGTTGCTGTAGCCAGACCACCGGGCTTTCGGTCGGGCGCAGCATCAGCACCGTGTCTATCGAGGGCACGTCGACACCCTCGTTGAACATGTCGACGGCGAAGACGATGTCCAGATCGCCGTCCTCCAGCGCCTTCAGCGCGCTGGCCCGGGGGGCGGAGGTGTTGCCCGCATGGACGGCCACCGCACGCAACCCGCGCGCCTGGGCGAAATCGGCCATGAAGTCGGCATGGCGACGCGAGACGCAGAAGCCGATCGTCTTCTTGCCGCCGCGCTTGGAGAGTTGCTCCAGCGCGTTCTCGGCGCGGGCGTGGGTCACGACGGCCTCGGTCAGGGCTGCCTCGTCGAACCGGCCGCTGCGCCACGGGATCTGGGCGTATTCCACCGGGTCGGGGACACCGAAATAGTGGAACGGCGCCAGCAGCTCACGGTCGATCCCCGACCAGAGATCGCATTCATAGACGAGGTTTTCTTCGCACAAACCAAGCAGGTCGCCGCCATCGCTGCGGTCGGGCGTGGCGGTCAGGCCCAGAAGAAACCCAGCCTGGAAATGATCGATGATGCGCCGATAGGTGGCGGCGGCGGCGTGGTGGAATTCATCGACCACAATGTAGTCGAAGGTGCGGCTGTCGAACCGGCCCAGATGTGCGCTGCGGGCCAAGGTCTGGACCGAGGCGAATACGATATCGGCCTCGGCGTTCCTCTCCTCGCCGGTGTAACGGCCCAGCCGCACGCGGGGACGCACGGCGCGGAAGGCGGCCATGGCCTGCGTCAGGATTTCCTCGCGGTGGGCCACGAACAGGACGCGGTCCGCGTTAACGCTGTCAAAGGCGGCGAGGAAAGTCTTGCCCAGACCCGTGGCCAGGACCACAAGCCCGGCTCCGTACCCCTTCGCCCGTGTCGCCCGCAGGGCGGCCAGCGCCTCGGCCTGAACCTCGTGCGGGGTGGGAGCCGGTTCCGGCACCTCCTCGGGGGCGCCAGTGATCGCGGGTCGGGGTGCTGTGCGGCGGTTCTCATAGGCGTCGATCCAGCCGGGCGTCAGCGCGGTCACCTCTGGCCGCGCCAGCAGCCCCTCAAAGGCCGCGCGCGCAGCCAGCAGCGGCGCGGGATCGACCGGATCGACATGGCGCAGGTTCCACTCGATGCCGCTGGTCAGTGCCGATCGCGACAGGTTCGACGATCCGACGATCAGCGCCCCGCCGTCGCCCTCAAAGGTGAACATCCAGGCCTTGGGGTGGAACGGGATCTGTGCGGCCCGAAAGACATGCAGCCACCGTTCTCCTTCTAGGTCCGCGATCAGCCGAAGGGCCGCCGGTTCGGTCACGTCCAGGTAATCGCCGGTCAGAAGCCGGAGCTGCCCGCCCCGCTCCAGCAGTTCACGCAGATGCGGCAGCACCAGTCGCACTCCCGAGGCCATCAGGAAAGAAACCGACAGATCGACCGCTCGCGCCTGGTCGATCAGGGGGCGCAGATGTGCGTGCAGTGCATCCTCACCGCCCGAGATCAACGGGCGGTCATGGGGCATGCCCGGTAAGTGGCCGGGCGCGGCCACGGGCGGATCCAGGCGAAAGTGGACATGGCCGCCGGTCTCGATCAGCGTCACCCGCGCCTTCGCGTCCACCGTCTCCAGGAGCGCCTGTGCAGGGCCGATCCTCGAGGCCAGCGTGGCTTGATCGCGCGCAGAAAGCTCCCGCCACCTTGCAACATGGCGGCGCGGGGCAAGAGCGAGACCCGCGCCCAGACGGATCAGGATGACCTGAGTGTCGCATTCCACGATGGCACTTGCAGCGGCGTCGCAGAGGGCGCAGGGACCGTCGCGTGGCCCGTCTTCAGCGTCCGATCCCCCCATCACCTCTTCTTAACCACCGCATTCACCCAGACTTCGGACGCGCGATCCGGGCGGCAATCGCGGCTTTGCCAGATCTCAGGCTCGCCGAAAGCACCGCCCCCGTCCAGGAGGGCGACAAGGCGCCGTTCATTCATGTCGGTGAAACGCCGCCCGTCCTTGACCCTTTCACCCGTACCACGCTTGAACGATACGTAGAGCGCGCCGCCGTGTGTCAGATGGACGGCCAGCCGGTCCATTACCTGCGGTAGGTCCGCCTCAGCAACGTGCAAGAGCGACGCGCAGGCCCAGATCCCGTCGAATTCGGCCTCGCACACGAAATCCTCGAACCGCATCTGACGGGACGGCACGCCCGCATGCTTCTGCGTCGCTGCGACCATCGCGGGGGAGGCGTCGAAGGCCTCGACATCATAGCCCAAAGATCGAAAGGCCAGGGCGTCCCGTCCAGAACCGGACCCCGCATCAAGGATCCTGGCAGTAGTGCAGTTGACGATTGGCAAAGCCGCTAGAAATCGGCGTTGCATATCCGACATATCCACGTCTCGGGTGGTCGAGATAAAGGCTTCCGCATTGGCCTCGTAGAATCCGGTCATGCACTTGTCCAAGACATCGCGTTACTGTTTGCTTTCGCCGATCGCCCTTACAGAGGTTGCTCGCAAATTTTCTTGTCTTTTCAGAGCCGTGCGGCATGACGCAAAGGCTATCGGACTCGTTGCATCGCTGTCCAGGGTGAAGCCGATCCTCGTTGCCTAGAAAATGCACCTTTTTGATGTCCGCTCCTGGTCACTGATGCCGATTGCTCGCCCACGGGTTGAGTTTGGGCATCGCCGTCTCGCAAAGGTGCTCGGCCGTCACCAGCCCACGCGCGTGTCGCGCATTGTGTTGCCGGTCGTGCTTCGGGGCAGGAACTGGTCAAAATTCATCATATCGGCGTAGACGGCCGCAAGTCCGTCACCGTTGGACCGAAGCTTGGATGCAGCCCTTCAGATCCGAAGGTCGTCGAGGGACTTGCCGTTATCCAGCGCCTCGACGACCCATTTTGGCCTGCGACCAAGGCCGGACCATGTGATGGACGGGTTTTCGGGATGCCGGTATTTCGGTGCCGCGGTTGTCTTGCGTTTCCTGGAGGTCGCGGAAAGCTCGCTGAGCGTGAAGCCCTTTTCACGGGCGATCGCGTCGAGCTCACTGGCCAGTTCTGCCTTTTGCCGCTCCTCATAGGTGTTGATCGCCTTGTCGACGTCTTTCTTGAACTTCTTGAGGTCGCTGAGCGACATGGTCTCGAGCGCTATGTTTGTCATCTGAATCCCTTTCGTTGAAGTCTCGAGTCGAACAGGTATTTCAGGATTCGCGTATAATCAACGCTCACAACCCACCATAAGAGAAATCGAGAACCTGAAAATTTTATGGAAGCCAGTTGGCGCTCCTACACCAATTGCGTGGCGTCCCGCTCATTGATCAGGCTGGGTGCTCCGATGCGGGTCTGTCGCAATAGGCAATAAGATGCTTTGCAATGCAGAGAGCCTCGGGGCCTGTGCTGAGTTCTCCCGCGCGTCGGGAGCAGGCGCGCGGGCGCAGGTTGCATGGGGGGTATGCCCCCTCACCCCCACGGCCGTTCCTTCGGCATCACGTCGGTCACCTCGACCTCGCGCAGCATCCCGCCCTCGCGCAGCATCTCCCGGATCCAGTCGAGCGCTCGCCACCAGTCGCTGTAGGCCCGCCGCGCGGCCTCGATCTGGTGGGGGTGAGGATCGAAGGTGACGGGGCAGGCCATGATCTCGACGGTGCGCCATTTGCGGCGCGAGAGCACGCGCGTGGTGCCGACAACGGTGGTGGCGGCGCGATCGCCGTAGCGGTTGCGCTTCATCTGCACGGGCACGCAGCGCGGCACGGCGCCGGGCATCCAGTCCGGGGTGAGCCCGGCGCGGGCAAGCTCGGCCACGCGGATCGCCATGCGCCTGGCCCCGAGGTGATCGGGCATGCCGGCGACGGTGGCGGCGATCACCTCGGCATCCTCATGGGTGTAGCTGCCGAGCTTGTGCCCGCCGCCATCGACGCGGCACCCGAGCGCGGCGCGCTGCAGCAGCACGTATTCGAGGCCGAAGCCGAACCCCCGGCCGCGCTCGGGGTCGGGGCGCTCGGGCAGCTCGAGCTGTGCCTTCTCGACCCGGAAGGCCCATTCGAGCGTCGCCTGCACGCCCAGCGCGCGCCTGGTGCGGGTGCCGCGCTGGGCGCCGGGCGGATGAGCGGTGTGGCGCGTTGGCCGGTGATGATAGCTCATCGCACCCCCCGCTTGCGGAGCTGCTCTGCTGTCACGAGCCCGCGCGCCAGCATGGCATTGCGCATGGCGTTGCTGATCGTGTTGGGCGGCAGGTGGCGCTCGGAGTTCACGAGTTCGGCGTAGTAGACTGCGAGCGCGTCGGGGCCGGGGCGCGGGATATCACCACTCTTGCGTCGCCGGGTTCCGCCCTTGCCGGTTGCCGGATCCTTCGTTGCCACGACCGGGGCAGCCTGCTTGAGGCGCCGTGCGGCGCGCTGCATGGCGCGGTCGAGAGCCTTGGGCCCGTCCGGGGGCGTGGGGTGATCGCGCCGGGTGGATGCGGCCACGGCGAGGATCGCCTTGGCGTCGAGCCCGAGATCGTCGCGCCAGCGCCGGACATGCGCCCGGGGCGGCCAGCCCTGCCACCAGCCGGGCAGCGCGGCGTCGGGGTCAAGGCCCAGCGCCCGCAGCAGCGCTCCAAAGAATTCCTCCGAGAGACCGTCGCGCGCGCCAGCGCGCCCCTCCTCCTCCTTTACTGGTTCACTTACTGGTTCCCTTACAGGGTTAGTGTCCGGATTCCGGACACGGGTCGGGCGATTTTCCGGACACGGGTCGGGGTCGGAACCGGACACGGCTCGCGCGGTGATCCCGTGTCCGGGATCAGGACACGGCGCCTGTGGATCGGCCGGATCCGGCGCAGAACCCCCGCCCTCAGCGCCGCTTTCCGAGGCGGGCAGGGGGCCATGTCCGGGTTCCGGACACGGGGGTGGCTCATGCGGTGTAAAGCGCGGCTCGAACCCCAGAATGTAGCGGGTGGGCCGCTGCCGCCTGGTGACCGGATCGATCTGCGGCGTGCGGCGCAGCAGCCCTGCCGCCTCGAGCCGGGCGAGGTGATGGTTGAGCGTGGAGCGGCTGATCTCGCAATCTCGCGCGAGCCGCGCCTGCGAGGGGAAGCAGCCATGGTCGGGGTTGTAGCGATCGCACAGATGCCAGAGCACGATCTTCGTGGTGGGCTTGAGCCCGCGCTGGCGGATCGCCCAGTTGGTAGCGGCATGGCTCATGACGTGGCCCTCCGCGCCGGGTGCGCCGCGCCGGGTTGGACCACGCGGGTGGTGAAGCCATGATCGGCCAGCGCGCCCAGCGCGTCGTCGAGCGAGCGCACGAGCGCCCAGCCGAAGCCCTGCGCGCGCACCGCATCGCGAAACCGCGCCTGCGCAGGGCGCAGCCGGCCGCTGGGGGATTTGAGCTCGAGAAACAGTACCCGGCCGGCGCAGAGCACCATCAGATCGGCAACGCCGGGATGGACACCCATGCCCACAAGGATCGCCTGGCGCTTCGCACCGCGCGCGCCGGGCTCGGCCACCTCATTGGCGCAGTGATGGATGATGGCGGTGCGGGGCAGGGCCACGCGCAGTGCCTGCACCACCGCGCGCTGCAGATCGGCCTCCGGGGTCCGGCGCCGGGTCATCGGCCCGCCTCCGGGTCGCGGCGTTCGAGATGGCGCTGGCGCACGGGTCGCCGCGCATCGACCACAGAGAGCAGCGCGCGCGCATCGCGGCGCTCCTCTTCGCTCTCGCCGTGGCGGGCCAGCACGGTGCAGGCAAGCCGGATCAGGTGATCGTAATGATGCGCGACATCGGCGATCACCGCGCGGGCCTCGGCCAGGCGCGCATTCGGCCAGGGCGCGCTCATCGCCGCGCCCTCCGCCCGGCCTGTCGGGTCGTTTCCTGCGCGGTGAGCCAGTCCTCGACGGCGGCGCGGCGGTAATAGACCCGGCGCCCGGCGCGCACGCAGGCCGGGCCGATGCGCCGGCCTTCCCAGCGGCGCAGCGTGTCCTCGCTCAGCCCGAGCTCGCGGGCCAGATCGGCGCGGCTGATCCAGCCGGCGAGGACGGGGCCCGGCCTGGCCTGCCGGTGGTCGGTGGGGGTGGTCTCTGCCTGTCTCATCCGTGGTCTCCCGAGTGTCGCCCGATGCGGGCTGATGCCGGGACCAGCAGGATCACGCGGGCAGGGGTGGCACACAGGCACGGACCGGCAGAAACCGGCAGTGACCCGGCAGGGGGCGTGCCACCCCTTGTTTTGTTGACGATGCGAGGTTTCGGGGGTGAGTTGCGCTGCACCGCAGCGGAGATTGCGAGCACATCTGCCGCACCGGTCGCCGCCCCAACCAGCGCGCTGCCTGTTCTCTCCCCCCGCATTCGCGCGGTTTCCGGTGCAGATGCCCGCATTCGGCGGCATTCGGTGGGGTGGCAGGGTGGCACAGACCGGCAGCGAGGGCGCCGGATCCGTGCCGGTCATTGATTCTCCACCAGAATTCGCTGATTCCGGGCCCGGGGCGCCGGTTGAGCGCCGCACCAAGGGCCGATCCTGCCCCGACCGCCCGGCGCGCCGATCCCCGGTGCGCGCCGGAAGCCGGCGCCATCGCCAGCATAATCAGGGGTGGCACGGTGCCGGCCGGGTCACTGCCGGTTTCTGCCGGTCCGTGCCTGTGTGCCACCCCGGCCCCCATGATTGGCTTGCTATCGCGCGGGGATCACGCGTCATGGAGGCCGGAAGGGAGGGTGTGTCGATGCCCGAGCGTGTTCGACTGACCGAGAAGGTGCTGCGCGAGGCGCCCCCGGCGCCGGGGCGGGACTACCAGATCTTCGATGCCGATCTGCGCGGCTTTGCGGTGTGCATCTATCGCGGCGGCGGGCGGGCCTTCACCTTCGATTACCGCGTCGCCGGGCGCCAGCGGCGCATGACCTTCGGCCGCTGGCCGGAATGGTCGGTCAGTGCGGCGCGCGAGCGTGTCCGGGAGCTGCGCCGCATCGTCGATGCCGGGGGTGATCCGCTGGCCGACCGCACAAAGCGACGCGAGGCGCCGCGGTTTCAGGACCTGATCGATCGCTATGTCCGCGAGTATGTCCCGCGCCTGGCACCGCTCAACGCCGCCGATCAGAAATCCATGCTGTCGAAGCTGGTCGCGCCGCATTGGGGCCGCAAGCTCGTCAGCGAGATCACCAAGGCCGATGTCGAGACACTGCTGGCGAAGATCGCCGAGGGCCGCGCGCGCCCCGCAAAGGAGAAGCCGGGCAACCGCGCCCGCAGGCTGCAGGGGTCAAGGCCCACCCCGGTGCGCGCCAACCGCGTGGGCGAGGTGCTGCGCAAGATGTTCAATCTGGCCGTCGAGTGGGGCTGGCGGACGGACAACCCGGCCAATGGTTTCTTCCGGCGCGTGGAGAGCCCGCGCGAGCGCTACCTCTCGAAGGAGGAGATCGAGCGTCTGGGGGCGGCGCTGGACGCGGCCGAGGATCAGCGCGCGGCCGGCATCATCCGGATCTGCATGCTGACCGGCGCGCGGGTGGGCGAGGTGCGCCAGGCGCGGTTCGAGCAGTTCGATCTCGTGCATTGCCTCTGGACCAAGCCCGCCGCCACCACCAAGCAGCGCCGCGTGCACCGCGTGCCGATCTCGCAGGAGGCGGCGGCGATCGTGCGCCAGCGGCGGCTGGTCGTGCCCGCAGGCAGCGCGTGGCTGTTTCCGGGCGATGTGCCGGTTCAGCCGGTCAAGGAAATCCGCCGCTTCTGGATCCGGATCCAGACGGAGGCGCAGATCGCGGATGTGCGCATCCATGATCTGCGCCATACCTTCGCCGCCCTTCTGGTCAGCGGCGGTGCGTCACTCGAGATGATCGGCAAGCTGCTCGGGCACACCCAGATGCAGACCACCCAGCGCTATGCGCATCTGATGGAGGGCCCGCTGCGCGCCGGCGTGGACGCGGTCGCGGACGCCGTCCGCCCCGGACCGAAGCTGGTGCATGATCGCGACGGCGACCGGGACTCCGCGTGATGCGCCCGGCGCGTCATGCGTCCGCGCGCAGCTGCGCCAGCGTGCGCCAGACGGAACTCACCCGCCGCCGGATTGAGCGCTCATCGGGGACCTGCCCGGTCTCCGACTGCTCCGCGAACCACTCCTGCATGTCGGCGACCAGCTCCGCCTGGCTGGCGGGCAGCCCGCGCTCGTGGATGCGCACGATCAGCGCGCTCAGCATCCCCTCCCAGTCATAGGGCGAGGTGGTGCCGGTGCCGCCCGCGACGCGGCGCATCAGCTCATGGTCGTCCTCGAATGTCTGCACCTGCTGGCCGGGGATCAGCAGATCGGCGATGGAGACCTCGATGCCCGCGGCCGGCTCGGTAACAAGCAGCCACTCGCGCGAGTCCCTGGGGCGGACGCGATGCACGCGCGCCGATTGCGGCCCCGTCCCGCAGCGCCGGAACATCGGCAGGATGTCGAAGGCCGAGACCACGACCTCGCCCGCGGCCATCGCGCTGCCCGCGAAGACCGGCGGGATGCCGGTGACGATCTCCAGCTTGCCCTTCGAGGACCAGCCGGCAATGTCGGCGATGGTGCAGCCCCATCGCGCGGCGACTTCGTGAACCGTGTAATATTCTCGCTGTGGCAGTCTCATCGGTAATCCATTCTTGTCGCCCATACCCCGGGCGGCCCTGTCAGAGCCGGGCATGGCATGATTTGAAGATGTCGAAGGCGCCCCGCGAAACCATAGCGTGTCGAATCGCGGCAGGACTCGCGCCGTGGTGCATTCTGGCTTAGCCTCCACGTCAGAACCTGCCGTGGATGGCGTGCTGCGATGGCCTTCGAGAAGAGTCTGGATCTGATGCGTCTGGCCGAGATGGCCGCGGCCCGGCACAAGGGCGTCTGCCTTGCCGAGGTGGTCGAGGCGTTCAACGTGAACCAGCGCACTGCCCAGCGCATGATGCGCGGGCTGGAGATGGCGTTTCCGAGCGTTGTGTGGTCGACGGATCGCGACCGGCGACGCTGGTGGAAGCTCAACGATGCGAGCTTCCTGCACATGCAGGGGATCCGCGACAGCGAGCTGGCCGCGCTCGACATGAGCATCCGCCGGGCTGCGCGCGACGGGGCCACCGACGATGTGGCGGCACTGATGTCGCTGCGCGACCGGTCGCTGGCGGCGCTGCCGTCCTTGCAGGCGCGCCGCGCCGAGGCGGATGCCGAAGCCGTGCTCGAAGCGCAGGGCTTTGCCTGCCGGCCGGGCCCGAAGGTGCAGATCGCGCCACAGGTTATGGGCACCATCGCGGTGGCGATCAAGGCGCCGTTCTCGCTGGTGCTGACCTATCGCGGTGCACAGGACCCCGAGGCGCGCGAGCGACGGGTCGAGCCCTACGGGGTGCTGCGCGGCACCCGCCAGTATCTGATCGCGCGCGATCTCGACAATGGCCGCGCATTCCGCCGCTTCCGGCTCGACCGCATCGAGAGAGCATCCATCACCGGCCAGTCCTTCGCGCGCGATCCCGGGTTCGATCTCGAAGCCTACGCCGCCCTGTCCTTCGGCTCCTGGCATTGCGACCGCGAATACACGCGCGTGGTGTGGCGGTTCGCGCCCAGCGCCGCGGCCGCCGCCCGCGAGTTCGCGTTCCACCCGACGCAGGAGCTCGTCGACGAGCCCGATGGCAGCCTGCGCGTCACGTTCACCGCATCGGGGTGGGTCGAGATGGCCTGGCACCTCTACAAGTGGGGCGATAGCGTGGAGGTGATCGAGTCGGTCGAGCTGCGCGACATGGTGCAAGGGTATCAGCGCGGGGATGTGGGGGTGGTGCCGTGATGGGAGAGTAACGGGCGAAGAGACGACTGATGCAGTCGCGCCATTGCATCTGCAGGATCCTGCAATTGGGGACGTTCGCCGCACCTATCACGAACGGCAGCGACGCGCAGAAAGCGCCCTATGCAAACTCGGGTTCACCGGTCGAGGTGCAACGGCGCAGTCGGCCCATAGCGGACTTTGGTTTGAGGAGCAGCGAACGGCAGGATCGAACCTAATCTGGCCATGACAGCGGAGAGCAAGAGTGCTGGGCTGCCCTTATCCGGCTCTTGATGCCATTAGCTCCCGGAATGCGTTGCACGATACTTTGAAAGCGCAAATTCGGATCACAATGCCAAGGCAAGCAGAAGCCATTCTTTCAGGCTTCCAAGTAACGCCGCCAGTTTTCCCCAGTAAGGTAGTGCAAGAACCGCGGCGGGAATCATAGCTCCTGCTGCTGCGCCAAGGGTTGTTCCGAACGACTTGCAGAACGCATCGACTGTCACGTCAATTTTTCCTGCGACCCAACCAACCACCTTACTGAGACGCGACGCCTTTTCGGCTACAACCTGAGCATCAGGCTCATCTGAGGCAAGTTCTGCTTCAATGGTCTCAAGGCTCTCAGAAGCTTCCTCGAGTTCTTCACCTTGCAGTTCAAACTCTTCGGGTGGATTATTGTGGCCAATACCACCATGGGAAGCCGGCTTGGGCAGGTCGTCTTTCAGAGCGGTAATTTGCTCCAAGATTGCCGCACGTGCAGCCTTCTCGTCCTTGCTACCGAGTCCTTCTCCTCGGCCCTTGCTGGCAATCTCTTTAATTTGCTCAAAAGAGAATTCTTCCCGGTCGTAGTCTTCTGCAACGGCGTCTTCATAAAAGTCGATGCTGTCGGGATGCTGATGTGACGGAGCCCAATCAAAAAGGCCATCGCTCTGAATTTCCTCAACAGCTTCAAGAATGGCGTCTTCCGACACCAATTCTTCGAAGTTTTCTCGGAGTTCCTCCTCTGCGGAATACGGCCCGCCCTTGATGTAAAGGTAGCCACCCTCGCGGCTGTTGTATGGAGTCTCGTTGGCAGGGTCCTCATAGAAATAGTGGAACCATTCCACCAAATATTTGACTGCCGTGGCTTTGGTCAGAGCCTTCGTCCACTCTGGGTTGTTCTTAAACCTCTCTCGAAGGTTGCCCACATCCTCGTCGTCAAACTCAGACTCATGTTCAAGGCCATAATCGAAGTCTTGGACAATTCGATGCACGCCTACGTTGGTTTCCTTGGAGTTCTCGGCTCCAGCGGGATATTCCGAAACCGTCCAGCGCAAGGCGCCGAGTTCGTCATGTTCGACTAAGGCTTCATAAAGTGTCTCCGGACCCATGCCACGGTTGTCACCACCCACCGGCTCCCAGTCCAATTCATCATTTTGAATTTCGAATCGTTCACCAGAATCGCGATGCTCTATGATTGCGATGCCTCGAGCGTAAATAATCAAGACTTAGCCTTTGACTTTTGCAGGGTTTTCCAAATTCGGATAGCACGTCCGCCGTAGCTGACGCCACTTGAAACTGTCTTGAACCGCGATGCGCGCATGCCGACACTGCACCGGGTGTGAAATATTCGGGTGCACGACAAGAGCTGCAAGGAGGCAGATCGTAAGCGTGTTATTCTCAGTGCCCAACGCCACCCAGACCTCCGAACTTCGACAGTTCGCGGGCGGTTTTGGGCTGCCGGCCTGAGCCCGGGTCTGTGTTTTCAATGAGATAGGCGGGGCCAATGAGGCGCCTGCGGCAAGCTTTGTCGTCACACGTTTTTTCATGTT
>LFIK01002424.1_pt1 | contig 15071 bp, 19 predicted proteins | sample 643401 | NCBI WGS metagenome assembly LFIK01 (sample SAMN03777447, study PRJNA286221) | soda lake metagenome | biome: soda lake; feature: Kulunda steppe; material: water; isolation source: sample T5-Br brine of Lake Tanatar-5 | place: Russia: Kulunda steppe | collected 2010-07 | reverse complement strand
GTCCCCCTCTGCCAAACTCCCCCCCTCCCCCGGCCTACCCTGCCTCTAGCTCCTCAAACTCTATTCTTCCTCACTGTCCTTACCCCCATGAACCTTGCACATATCTCGTCGTGCATGTGCCTTTTTACCTGTCTCCCTGCATTCTTCTCGTAGACCTTATTTTCCTCGTAGTCCGCACCTCCCTTCATAAAACTTTGATTTCAGACACCGTTTCTCTCCCCCCCTTCCTTTTAAATTCTACAAGGGGGGGCGTAAAATCCACGCTCCCTCTAGAAATTGCAAGCGCACTCTACCCTTTGCTGAAAGCTGCATCAATGAACTCAGCAGAGCTATTTCAATGCTGTAAAGAGGCAACCACTCATGATCCAAAGTCAAGAGAGGCTGTTCTTGCACTACCCTTTTTTGGATTGGGCTGGCCTAGTGAGCAAAGCAATGCCTTCACTACCATCAATGATGCATTCCCCCTTCATGACGGTTGAATTTCCTCTGACGTGTCCTGTCAACTTCGCTTGAAGTGTTCCCAGGGAACACAGGACCTTTGCTCCAGCGTACCGCGCACACCGCACTGGTGCTGGCGATGGAATTACGATTTCCATGGACATGTCTGTATGAGAGAGGAAAACCCCTGCTCCTCACCTGGGGTCCAACTTTCTCCAAATTCTTGTCAGGGCCCTGCGATCACGAATTGCTCACAATAGCCTCCACTGCCATCACCTGTTGCTTCAAGTTAACTATGGGCCTCAAGCTCATGCACCACAATTCCAGGCAAACCAAGCAGGATGCCTAAAATAATCGGCTCACCATGATGCCTACAATAATCGGCATGTTCGCGTTTACTTCTAAACTAGTATCCAAGTTTGTCTGTAAGCCGGTAAATGACGAATGACAAACCTCGTTGGTGCCGGGACGGTTAACGACATTAACGGCGCTGTTCACCTCGGGCACACAATGAAATGCGCAAATAGGAAACCCACTTCCTTCATTTCACATTGCCATGCCAGTGGCCAAGAGTGCATGCTCAGTCAAAAATGTGCTGGCAAGCGCGTGCCCAAACAAAATGAGAGAAGTTGTGAAAATGTCAACGTGCTAGTTCCTCACATTGCTGCTCTCTTCAAACTGCTCATCGCAAAAGCCAACATCCCCAGGTCTTAGAAAGAAGCAAAGCTCAATCCCATACACAAGAAGGGGCCAGCGACACGGTCAGGGAACTACAGAATGATTGTGATTAGTGGCATGTTGTATAGACTTTACTCTAATCTGCAACGCTCCATGATTCAGGACTGGTGCATCCTACACGACAAGATTCCGGACACGCCGGGTTATATCCAGGCAGAAGCACCTTGCGACCCCTATTCATTCTACGACCCGTAAAACATGCTGCACAGATGATGCACAGCAGGTCATCATGATTGTATGCTGCGTTTATTAACTTCAAACAAGCTTATGATTGTATTCCAAGACATAAGCTTTGGGGCCATTTGCGCAATTGCCGGATGCCTGACCATATCCTGTCCATCTTAAAAGACTCATACCATGCTGATGAATATACGTTATAGGATGGGGATAAGACAGCTTTTGTGCAGCCATCTTTGGGTGTTAAACAAGGATGTCCCCTCTTCCCTCTGCTGTTTGCCATCTACTTAATGACATTGATAGAATTGCAGACGGGGTGAAAAGCGCGCTCACCGGTACTCCAAATTTTTTTGGTGACCCACACGCTGTTTGCAGATGACCTCTGCCTCATGTCCAACGACCCTTACCACATGCAGACCATGTTGAACAATCTACGAGCGTACGCACGAAGAAAGCCTCTCACTGTCAATTCACAAAAGTCTGAGGTGATGTGCTTCAAATCTTACACCAGCAATCTGCCCCCTCTCTTTTATGATGGCGCGCTGCTCCCCTACACACTCCTTCAACTATTTGGGCATGGTTTGTGACAGACATATCAATTTAAATACTACAGCTGATGCAGGGCTACTTCCATTCACAGCTGGTGCTTTCCGTATCAAACTGTTCATTCAGAAACATGACCTTACCAACAGGTTACACATCTACATTTGGCTCCTTAAAACGTACGCAATTCCTGCTGGTTTGTATGCAAGCCAGGTTTGGGCAACCCCATTCTCACGACAGGGCAAAGAATTGGACAATCCTTTACAAAAAAAGGCTGGTGACGGTGCTCAAGAGGATTCTGATGGTCGAGGACACAACCCCTTCGTGGTGCGTCATGCGCGAGTATGGTCTAGAGCCTCTACAGTTCAAATGGTTCCGGGCGGCAGTGCGGCTATACAATGCTTTAACTCAAAGCAATAGCTCCACTGCGAGAAAGATCTTGCAACAAGCTGACATGCAACTGAGCTCACGATGCGATGATTGCTGGTCATCCCACATCCTGTCTGATATGAATGGTCTCACACAATCCTACTTCAAGTTGTTCCAGGAAAGACTCCTGAAGTGTGAGCCCATTGATCTTGGTCATTTTGTTGTGGACCTCAGGAAGGGGCCCTTGGATTATTGGACACCTTATTCTGATACGCATCCACGAGAGCGCAACAGCAAAGACTCCACTTACCATCAATGGTGCGCCCTCTCTACCAAGAGGGCCCTGGTCACACATTTGCCATACACCCTTCCTAGATACATGCTCCTTGATCATCCTTGTGACGTTATACGCTGCGTGGCTCTCTTCAGATTTTGTGCCCACACCCTACGAATTGAAACTGTGACCTGGACTCACAATACCTCCCCTTCTAGTGACTTATGCAATGCTAATGATGTTCAAGATGAGCAACACGTCCTTTGTCACTGCACCCATCCACACGTGTCTCTCTCTGAAGGATTTATGCGTCCCTATTTCGTCCTGTAGGCTTCAACATTGTGCCTGCTTTTCTGGGCCAGGAAAACTAGAAGCTTTATTTCCTCCTCACACTACCACTTAAATCAACCTTGCACCAGTGGTGCAGCACCACTACAAAACATTAAGGACAAACTAAAAGCTCACATGGGCAAGCATCACAGACTTGGAGATGCTAATACCAACTCAGGTTACTATAACTATTGGAAGAGACTGCTCACCTCCGTGAACCTTACAACTAGCAATTCCTTCTGGAGCAATACAAGATTCAATGTATCGCAGAAAAGGAATGTCATGAAATTTTGAATGGGTACTCTTTACACTAAGAAAATGGCCCACCTCTACGGCAGAGCCACTAATTCATCTTGTCTGTTGTGTCATCAGCCAGACAGCCAAATCCATATGCGTTCTGGCTGTCAAGATGCTTCAATTCAAAACACTGAAAGACTGACTTGACTGAAAGACATAACATTGCTTCCAGGCTCATCATAAAAACCTTGATCATTGTGATTTTGGAGGGAACATCATTTTCACAGATATTGGAAGCGAAACACGGATGGCTCAACAAAGTCTGGTCTTGCCGGCACATGTGGCCAACAGGGCCTTTCCCAAATGGCTTCTACCAAACCTTTCACCAGACGAACTCTGATCCTGCTCAAGGCCAGATGCTCTTTGCATACTACCAGTTGGAACAAAAATGGCCATCAAAGAGACATACAGGCTGTACACCCTTCGCGCTGGGATGTACACCTCATTGAAGTAAAATATTACGTAATATTGTGATGATACACGACCAGAACAACAACTAGCAAGAGCAACTGCACAGCATAATGGATTGAAACACGCCCTTGCACAGCAATGCCACAAAGTAAGCCTACATACTATCCCGATTGGAGTGATGAGAACCATCTATAAATGTCATACTGAACTTCCCCTCAGTAAGCTTGGCCTAGACCAGTGTAGAGTAAGAAAACTTAATCTAAACACTCATTCTATTCAATACGCAACAAAGATAATACATACAAGTAGGAGATTGAAGAACATCAAGGAAAGAACATATGGCTCTTCTCAGAACCCTCCCGACCCTCACTAATGACCTTCTTCCTAATTTGATGGTGGAGGTTTGCCTGGTGCTAGCATCAGATGTAAATTTCTTCCTTAATTCACGCAAACAGGGGTTACCTTGTTGGCGTAGTCTTTCTTTCTATCTTTCTTTCTTTCCTCCTTCATGCACTGATAGTTTTTTATGAGCAGACTAGTCGCTCTTCTTGACTGAAGGCCTTTTCTTGTAACCCCTTGTAATCCTTAGGTGTAACAGTGTTACAGGAACACTGTCCATGTAGGTACCCTTAGTAATACCTCTCATTGTATGGGTAGGTTTCCAGCAGACCAATTGCTGAATTTGCCGCAACAATCATGATTGATTTGAAACAAAAGGGCTTGGCTCAGCAGGACAAGGCAGCTGGATCCAACTGGGGCCTTCAATTGACACATCAAGTCTTCACAGGGGGGCTGCACGCTGAGGAGATCTTGCCTATGGAGTCGCTTGGGTGGCAGCTGCTGCCCGGACCACTGCCCCCACTACCCCTGCCCTTAGCGGCAGGCACATCCTGCCGCTGCCTCTTGGCCGGACGCCCTGATCCATCCTCTCCTCCTCCATTTTTGCTCATGCTGGTGGCGTGCTGTGGAGGCACCCCATCAACGCGGCCGCCCCCTTGCTGCTGCTCAGCCTCAACTGTAGATGTCTTTATAGGAGGCTGCGCATCAAGCTCTGTGACACCTGGCGCCTGCTGGGTGTTCCTTAGCTTGGGGCGGGGGAGGAGGGCGGGCGGAGTAGGAAGTGGCTCTGATGTAAAGTAGCTGCAAGAGCGCAAGCCCACAAGGCACACCTGGTGAGGCTAACGCAAGCAAATCCACGGAACATGCCTGGGTGAGGCCTGCACGCCGGGATGAGACTCACACAAATCGAGTTTGCTCCAGGGGGTGGCATGCGGATGCAAGGCAAGGCAAGGGTTACATAATCGCACGTGAAAAGCAAAGGCACTTCAAGTGAAGCCAAGGCAAGGATGCAGGGACTTGAATGTGCAGGTCGCAAGGCATTCTTAGCACGGTCTCGCTGGTCATACCAATACAGCTCTGCAGCGTTTGACTGCTTCGCCTGCAGTTTTCAACTACAGCGCCGGTAGCACTCGCACCTGTGAGGAAGGCCCTTTACTTGCACCTGTAAAGAAGGGCCTCTGCCACCACCTGTGAGGAAGGGCCTCTGCCGCCACCTGTGAAGAAAGGCTCTTTCTCTCACCTGTGAGAAAGGGCCTCTGCCGCAGTGGGCCTGTGTGCCGGGTTCAGGGACACCATGCGCCCTAGGAGGTCCAAGGCATCCGCGGACACAGCAGCAGGAAACAAACTCCTGTCGGCGTGGCAGCGACCAGCAAGCACAACAGCCTTTTTGCACAAGGCATGCCACGGTGGTCGTCATGCTTTCAGCTCGCTCTTTGCCCGCGTATGGCATGCGAGCTGAGCTCACCCAGAAACTGGAAAAAGGCAGCATGCGGTCCCAAGCTGTGGAAGTTTGCAGGTGACATTTAACCAGCGCAAGCAGCCTCTGACCGGTAGGTTAAGTAGCGGTTACGTGGCTGTACCTGCCGAATGCGAGCAGCTTAGCTGAAGTCTGTCTAGCCTGCAACCTGGACCTCCTTTTTGGGCACTGGTGCCCCTGAAGCAATGGAACACACACACACTCACACACACACACCACACAACACACACACACCATCACAGGTCGGTGCGCCCTGTGCGCGGCTAGTCATCCATGCCAAGTATTCCACACCCGTGCGGCTACCACCCACACATGGAGGACATGTGGAGTATGAGCCACGTACACAGCCAGCCATGCACGCGGGGCATGCCACACCCACGCAGCCGCTGCCCACACCTGAGGGGCGGCGCTGTAACAGGCTGGAACTCCACGTAAGCAGGCAGGGATGACAAGCCAGGCCAGGTGGACTCATTGGGTGTGCCAAGGGCCTGCAGGGATATTGATGAATGCGCCGAGGGGATGAAGCGCATGGCGCTCTGCATCTAGGAACTCAAGTGTGAGGCATGCATTTGCGCAAATAAAGAAACATTTCCGGAACTGCTGCTTGACTGCCGCAATCCACAATCCTGAACGTGTAAGGGGTTTAGAGCAGTCGCGTACGTTTCTGGCTCGTACAATGTGGGGCGCAAATTGAATATGCACGATGGCTCGTTAAAATGCCCGCACACCCAAACACAGCCAGCACAATGTGGAGAATAATAACTTGTAGGTGAGGCTAACCTCAGGTAGGCTCTTATTGCACGCAATGTTGCGCGAGATGAGTTAATGCGCACCTGGAAGATTTTGCCCAGCTGATCGATGTCGTTGTTACCAGGGAACCAGGGTCTGCGCAGAAGTAGTTCTGCATTTAACAACAAAGGGTGCCACTTAACCGTTTGGACAATGGCGCATGTCCAATCATTCCTGCTGTCCAGATCCTGAATCGAGTGCACAAAGGGCAGCAGGAAGGTTGTCTGGTGAAAGAACAATTTTGCGTTTGGATACAGCAGAGATCTAGCCACGCGATCCTGATGTGCCAGGCCTGCTCCATGCATATGGCCGACCAAGCCTGCCTCAAGTATCAAAGCTGCAGGAGGGGAGTCCAAATGGCCGCACGATCCTCCCAATCCATTGAGCCTCATGCTTTTTTTTGCATGTGTGAAAAAGCGGAGCGACGCCAGGCGCCCTCACCTGCAAAGATGCAGCCGGCGGCCCCCCATGCAGCCGGCGGCCCCCCATGCAGCCGGCGGCCCTCACCTGCAAAGATGCAGCCGGCGGCCCAGATGTCAACGCCAAAGCCATAGCTGGAGGCCCCAAAGAAGAGCTCGGGGGGGCGGTACCAGCGCGCAAACACCTGGATACAAAAGGGCATGAGGATTGCACAGGCACGCTTGCAAGTAGCAGGATATTCACATCCAAATGGCTCGGACTCTTGAAGACCCAACGCAGCATCAGTACCTCAACAAGGCATCAGTACAAAACACATGCCAAGCCAGCCCGGGAAAAGGCTGGTTTGATGTGAAGGACGCTTGAATGGTGCTGACGTGCACACAGCAAGGACCTGCCTACGAGATGTTAAGAGCATCCTGTTGATTCAGAAGTAGGTCGACCAGCTTCCCTGGGCTGCGCATGACCTCAGCACTGCATGGTCCTCAAACATGCTGCCGATACACATGCAACTGAGGCACTGTCAGCCTGATTCCTTGATTCATTACATCAATAGAATAAATGGGTATGCGCATACCGCAGCGCGTCTCCAGCCTGTTGGAAAGTGCCTGGCAGGCGAGGAGGTCCTGTGGGCTGACCTCAAATCCAAAGCATTCGCAAGTGTGCACTGACCTGGTGCGTGTAGGGGCGGGTCTTGTCTCTTTCAGGGCTGGCCAAGGTCCGAGCAAGACCTGAGAGAGGCGCAGCACATGCACGTGCTTTATTTGACGAGGGGTGCTGTTTGACTTCGCATCCTTGACGGACTCACAGCACAAACACAGATCTTTCCAAGGAAAGTGCGCATAGGTGAATGAGCTTGTACAGCCAGGTCTGTACCAAATTGGAAGCTGCATTCTTGGGGAAGCAACTTTCGGAAAGTACTTACCAAAGTCAGCTAAGACAAGCTGGCCGTTTGAGGCAAGCAGGCAGTTATTTGGCTTCACATCCCTGAAGGGGGCACAGCATAAGCACGGTCTTGATCTAATAAGGGCCGCTGTTTGGCTTCACATCCATGGTGCGGGGGCGGGAGTGAGGGGGTGCAGTTCGTGCACGTGCCTTCCAGGGAGATGTGTGCAGGTAGATGAGCTTGCACAGCTAGGTCTGGACCAGTTGGTTGTGGCAGCTTGGTCGTGGCAGCTTGGTCGTGGCATTGCCCAGGGAACCAGTTCAAGGGAGCACAGGGGAAAATGACAAACAGAGGTGATTGACAAGGAGCATGCCCGGGAAAGCATAGCACGTGCAGCTGCAGAAGCTTGGTGCGGCACAGGAGGATCCACCAACTAACACAGGCAACATAATGAAGGCACGGAGCAAAACCTTACCCCAGGATGGACTGGCTTGGTTTGTGCACGAGAGTCTGCATTGCTATGCCCAAGGTTTAAAAACACCACCTTGCACCTAGTACACCTGCTGAGTTTAAGTTGGTTTTGGTTGCAGGCCTGATTGGCTTCAACCAAGCTGCCCACGTTTGGCAGGTAGAGCTATGTTAGCTAACCTTACGCCAGGGTGTGGGCTCAAGGCAAATCTCAAGGATATGCAGCAAATGTCTGCACTCTGAGCATTCAGCTCATGCTGCACACAGGTGCGTAACATAGCACTGCAGCAGGATGCATAGGGAGCACTGCAGTAGGATGCATAGGGAGCACCCCGCATGGGATGCAAGCAGTCTGCCTTCAATAATGATAACCTCTGCAAAAAAACAGCCTTGCTGCGTTGTAAGTCATGACGTGTGTGTGACACAGGAGTATAAAACGCACACATATACACACATCAAGGCGAGCAAGCCAGCACATCCTTCCCCCCCCACCTCCCTAAAAGAGCACACGCATACCTGTGGACAATCCAGTTGGAGTGGCAAGCATCCAGTCCAGACAGCAGCATCTTCATGTATGATTTGATATGGCCTGGGGACAGAATGATGGCCCTATCCTTGATGACAGCCTCCAAGTCACTTTCCATGAATGGCAGAACCTGCAGCCCAATGCCCACCAGATAAGCAGGACAGCAAGCTTGGGTCCCTGGAAGAAGCCATCAGGCAGGAGGCGGAAGTGGCCTCACAGGAGGGCTCAGGAGGAGGCAAGGGAAAAGGATCTGTCACAGCAGCTAATCAACAGAGCATGACTGAAACAGGTCAGTTTGTCCATCAAAATAGTGCTTGTTCCCGAATTGTGTGAGCAGTCATCCCATGGGGGCACATTGTAAGTGTACCGCTGCAAAAACCAAGCAGCCTACATTCCCATCATGTGGATTTGGTAGAAGGAAGTGTTGTGTGCTACAGTGTGAAAAACCCACAGTGGCTCACCAGAGCAATGTTTTTTTTAAGCGGGAAGACATCCCTGAGGGCTATGACATTAGGGTGCTGGATCTCCCGCAGCAGCTTCATCTCACGCAGTGCGGTGACATGCACGCCCTGCAAAGCAAAGGTGCATCATGGCACGAGCGCGGAACTGTCTGGGGCTGTTGGTAGGCAGCTTGTCATCATCACATACTGGACCGTATGTGTGCTCCCATTGCAAGGTGCGCAACTTTAACACGCCCTCATGTTAAAGGGCGTCAGCGCCTCCGCCCGACCCCCTCCCCCGCACATCATTTGGTGCAGGAGGGCAGGAGGCCCAACAAGGCATCACTAACCCAGCTTAAGTACAACACACATGCATGCGTGATGGCAATGCATGATGGCACTTGGCAGCAAGCGAGGGCCCTGACCACTTGCCGGGCATTGGCGCAGCTGTCCACACTGCTGTCAGCCCCCCCATTCACCCAGGTCCAGTTTACTTCTGAGGCCAAACAATTGGGCGAATAATCTGCAGCTCCTAGATTGTGACTTGATACCAATAAGAAGTATGCCATCCGGTATAGCATGTGTCACAGCCGTGAGCATGGTGCAGTTGCACAAGAAAAAGATGCACCCACCTCTTTACTGTCAGTGATGCTGATCTTCTTGATGGCCACCACTTCACCCGTCTTCAGGCACGCATGTGAACAAGAAAAGGGACTCTCAGCTTTAGAGAGTTAGCAGCGAACAGACTGCCATCCCGGCTTTGCCTTAAGCATGATAAGGTAACATATTTGAGGCATGCAATTGGACTGGGTCAGTTGCACAGAACTTGCTCAGTTTCAGAAGACCTTTCTTGCCAGCACAACACCCGCAGATATTGCTCAATGCACTCTTTATGAACTTTATGAACCAAAACACACAGAGCCTACCTCTTTGTGTGTTGCCTTGAACACACTAGCGAACGTGCCAGTTCCCTGCAAGAGCAGGTTGCATGACAGAGCTAACATGCTGGTTTCCGCAGTCGCATCTTTATGCAGGACTCGGATAAAACTGTTGCACGCTGACCTAGGTTATGCAACCCACCAATACAGGGCCCTTGACATATTTCTCCATGGTCCTCTGACCTCAAGGCTTCTCCATGAATAACAACAAAAGGATCGTTACATCTGATCTGCACATAATTTCTTAGTACAATTCGTAGAACAATATCCATACGATAAAATCAATTACTAATGTGAACAGCCTCAAACAGACTATGCAGAGTTTGCCGGCCTACAGTGAGATCTTGGGGTACTCGGGTCTCCAAACTAGGAGCTCGATCCTCATCAATGGGAGGCGATCGGGTGCAACTTTGCGAATAGCACTCAGAGGGTTTGATGGGAGGCAACTATGGGCTTCTTGGCCCAGCCCTCTGCTCAGCGCAAGAAAAGGGCAGGAGGGTGGCATCAGATGCAATCCTTGCATTGCAAGTGGGACCCGCTCTTGGCCTAGAAGACTGCAACTGGTGAGGAGACATGCTATCCTAGTCAGCGTGCTGCGCTAAGATTGATGCACATGCGCTCCAGGAACACAAGCTGCCACAACATTTACAAAAATCGGTTAAGAATTCCTTGTTTAATGACGTTCTGGCCAGCAATTTGTCCACTGCTGTGCGCAGGTACAAGTAAGTAGTGGAGGCGATGCCAGCAATGCAGACTGGCCTCTTCCTCCTGCCCCACCCCGCTTAAGTGACCCATGGGCGGCACTGCTGATGGTGAGCATGTGCATGTGCACTTGAAGACAGCAAGCACAGGCATCTGGAGATCAGCATAGGCTCAAGGGTTTCTGTGCAGTGTATGCCACCCAATCCTCTGCCTGCTCATTAGTAGACCACAACAGCTCTCTGCCTGATGCGCTCGTACCAAAACAAACCTCCTATTGGGATCTCGGGGCAACCTGCCCTCCCCCATAGACCTGCACAAGGAGATATGTGCGGTTCTCGCAGGCCTGGCATGCCTCAAGGGGAGGCTCTTTGCTTGCAGCACAATGTTTAGTGGAGGCGGTGCTGCAGCTGTACTTGAATGGGACAAGCTTCACAGAAATTCAAGTGAGTCGCCTCAGCCACCCTGGGGCTGATCAGCCTTGGGCAAGGGAGTGAACAGCAGAAGCTCCAACTCGTACTTGCGTTTGAAATGGGAAGCGACACACGCTGCATATTGCGCAATGCCTGCCCGCATCTTACTACCTACCTGATTTGTCTGTACTTGTGCATCGCTGCCTTGAGGCCTTTCCAATCATGCTCACAGTTCAACAATTTTGCATGGCCCCAATGGCAGTGCTTGACACAAGTAGCACGGTGGAACCGCCTTTGCAGATTGGTCTGAAATTGGCCACCATCAGAGAAAGCTCCTCCAGCAGCAGCATCAGTGTGCAGCTCCTGGATGAGAAAGATGAAGACATGCTGCTGTCGTGGGTGGCACTGGTGCTGATCACTGCAGAGGAGGTGATGCTGTGTGTGTTGTGTGTGTTGTGTGTGTTGCCATGCTTGTAAGCAAGTCTGAGCCTGGCTGCTTACTACACCAGCGCAATCGGGGTGGATTTCAACAAGATTGTTGGTGCTGGAGTTATTTGATGGTGTCAGCCTTTCTTGCGTGCCCTTTGTGTCCTTTCTCTCAAGCATTCCGACTCACGCTCAAGCTTCAAGTCCAGCTAGTAGCGCGCAATTGTATGAATGTGTACAACCTGCTTTGTTCCGAAGAAGGGGGCACAACTTGCCTGCCTCTGACACAATAAGCAACGTGCTGCTTGCTGGCTCCCGGTGCAGGTAGGTGTGGTGACACTGACAGATGGTCCTAGCGCAGCAGCCCCGCGCCCTGCAGAGCCCTCACCCCCGCCCCTCACAAGCCAAGAGTTCACACAGTCTGCCCAACCCAGCCCAGGCTTTGCCCCTTCTCCATCCCACCCTCAGCAGCAGCAGCAGCAGCAGCAGCCTAGTGCTGGTGTTGTTGAGCATGCCACGCCCATGCAGGCCGCAGACGAGGCAATGGTGGGTGGCTAGTGCACCATCATGCCTTCTACTTAGTCTGTTGCTAATGGGATACCTTCAGGGAGCCTTTAGCAGTCCTGACCAAGGATCCCTAAATGCCCCTGATGCAAGTGAGCCCCAGGTTTTGGCACGCGTGAAGGCTGCTGTGATGTGCATGGGAGCAGCCCAGCTGTTGATGCGCACGGGAGTGCCCCTGATACTTATGAAAGCACCCCAGCTGTCTGTCGGTCTGTGTGGCATCACGTGTCAAGCATGTGCGTGTCGGGGGAAACGGATGCTACGCACTTCCTTCTTACCTGTTCCTTCCTGTCACTGGCAGTCAGGTGCACTCGAGGGTTCCTGAAAACCTTAATACCCCGTATCTTTCGGTAAATTAGCACAGAATTCAATTCAGCAAATCTACTGCGTTTATACATTGTTTTCAGCAATTCTAGATGTATGGCATCCATTGTCATCGCACAATGGTCAGTGACAATGTGGGAGGAAGAGCCAAATTGTGCTGCAGTCAATCGGAGTGACCGAGCCAAGCAGCTGCACGCAGGCCTGTGTAAAGTTGCATACAGCAGAGCAGCAGCAGCAGCAGCAGCAGCAGGCGACAAGGCACACAAAGCTAGGATGGGAAACCTGCCCTTGCAACCCTGTCAACAGACCAGAGACCTCCACATGTGTCTGTGTGTGTACGGCTGCAGCTGATGGGCCAGAAGGCTGCAAACGCGGCGCTGGGAATGCTCCGCGGCCAACAGGCTGGTGGCGGCAGAGCTGCAGGCGATTGGCTCAGCAGTGGCAGCAGTAGCATCGACAGGAGCACAGAGCAAGCAGGCACGAAGCATGAGGGTTTGCCTTCCTACCAGCAGCTGCAGGAGGCCAACAGGCAGCTGATGGAGGCCAACAAGCTGCTCCTGGTGCGCACTTGCTGCGGCTTGCTGGAAGCTTACGCGGCGTACGCGCGCATGGTGTGTGCCCACAGGCAATTCCACCTGTGCATGGCCGTGCCATCCCAACCAGCATGGCCGAGTAAGCCGCCGCCTTGCGCCTGTCGGCCATGCATGCATGCCCTGCAGGCATGCCCACCTGTGCATGGCTGTGCCATCCCATCTGGCTTGGCCAAGTAGGCCGCCGCCTTGCGCCTGTCCGCCATGCATCATGCGGAGGCTGACAAATGCTTGCCTGTGCCTTGTTCCATGGCAGTCATGAAATGATGCTGCGTCTCTGCGGCTTGGCGAGCTGCAGGGCCACAGAGCCAGTGGGCAGCCAATAAAGCAGAACAGTCAGCAGCCGCAAATGACCTTTGCATTACCGAACTGCGTGTTGCTGGGGTGCAGGGGCAGGGGCGACAGCGCGTGTGGTTGCGCAGGGGCAGTGGTGACAGAGCGGGTGGTTGCGCAGGGGCAGTGGTGACAGAGCGGGAGGTAGCGCAGGGGCAGCAGTGACAGCGCCGGTTGTGACAGCACTGGTTGTGACAGCGCGTGTGGTTGCGCAGGGGCAGTGGTGACAGCTGAAGAGCAGGCATTGAGAAATGATCAGGCTTGGCCAATTTGTGACTTGCTGGCTGGCGTGTTGCTCTGGGGTTCAGGCTAGTGTGGCCAGCTGATGAGGCTGGAGAGCAGGCACTTCTGATTGAGTTTTGCCTCGCTGCCTGGTGTGTTGCCCTGGCGTGCAGGACCAGTGTGGCAAGCTGATGGAGCTAGAGAGACGACGCCAGGGTGATTTGCAGGAGCTGTGGAGCAGGCTGGAGCAGCTGGAGCGGAGGCACCACGAGGATCTCTGCAAGAAGGCTGAGGAGATACAGGGGCTGGAGGCAAGGCTGGAGGAGCTGCGCGGCCTTGTGCTGGGAGAGGGCCCCAGTGGGCGTGCCAGGGGCGGCAGCAGTGGCTGGGCTGCTGAGGGGTTGGCGGACAGGCGGTTGGAGGAAGAGGCAGCGGGCACGCTCAACAGCAGGAGGTCAGGCCTTTGAAGTGCTCGAGTCTGATGGAATGAGATGTGGTTCATGCGTGTATTTATGCATGTTGCTAGAGGGGTTGCTTGCTGCAGCGCGTCAAGGGAGGCCTGGGGCACGATCTTGCACATGTGATGTGATCTTGTGTGCATGTTGCAAGAAGGACTGCTTGCTGTGGCACGTCAAGGGAGGCCATGGGCACGATCTTGCGATAAGATTTTTTACATGCAATGTGAACCTATGTGCGTGTTAGCTCATATGTCCAGCGGGCCTCGGTCAGCATTCAAAGTGAAGGCAGGACTTGCGTGATGGCCCATGACCCCGTTCACAAACACTGAATCCCCATGCTTGCCGCTTTAATTTATTGACAAGTGTAGCCAATACGACCAATTACATCGTCTGAGGTTGTGTCTTGCAAGAATTCCTTACCATATGGCGCCTGTCTGTACTTACTGCTCCATTGTTTCTGGAACTCCTCTCTCTGAGGCTTAATTTCATCTTCCACCCTCTCACATCACAGATTTCTGGAGGGCATGCGCGGGTTTGCTCACCAAGCTCTGGACATGTACACAAAAGAAGGTTACAGCCTGACTCGGTTGATCAGCTGGCAGGCCACTGTATCAAAGGTGCGCCGCATAAGAAAGTAATGGTCTAACAGGGTAGAGGCTGGGAGCCGACTGATTTATAAGCCACTTAAGTGGAAGGCTGGCGATTATTGAGGGCACAAAGTGCTGTACACTGGAATTTACCTTATGAGCTTCAACCCATGTGCTAACTAACCTCATCCCTTTGCGATTGAGGTCGAGGATCTCTTGAGCTGGTGCTTTTGGTGGGCACAAAGCTTAGTGGACAGGAAAGAAGTTCTAAGGTCAAACCCAGGTGCCTACCTTATCCCTGGTAGTGCGATACTAAACTTCTATGAGCAAGCTATGATGTACCAAGGTATATGCGCTTTCGGGAGCGGAGATGCCACCTCCATGCCTGCCTGGCTGTGATAGTTGCACTTGGTGCTTCACCACTCCTTACAGGCGCTCTCATCTTCGGACCCCTGCCCTCCTCTTGCCCTATGTCAGGCCCGCAAGATTGTACATGCCACACCTTTGCAACAGCTGGCATTTGCAGCATCCAACACAAGCCGAAATCCAGCCACACCACCTGTGTTGTATGGCTGCTTGCCCCCTGATGGTCCAGGGC
>LFIK01002422.1_pt1 | contig 15076 bp, 9 predicted proteins | sample 643401 | NCBI WGS metagenome assembly LFIK01 (sample SAMN03777447, study PRJNA286221) | soda lake metagenome | biome: soda lake; feature: Kulunda steppe; material: water; isolation source: sample T5-Br brine of Lake Tanatar-5 | place: Russia: Kulunda steppe | collected 2010-07 | reverse complement strand
TAAACGGAATTCCGCTCATCTTTTGAACGCGTAAGCGCTCCGAGCCGAAGGCGATTCCCATGAAATGAAATCTCCTTCTTGAATTGTAAGCTCTCAACTTTGCCCCACTTATTCAGTTTATCGGTTTCTCTGTTTATCCGTTATTCCGTTTATCGGTTAAGCAGACAAAAACTTCTGGTGTCGCCAGTCGAGTTTCTCTCGATCCGGCCAGGCTTTTTTGGATTTTGGGAAGAAATAGCTTGTAATAATTAACTTTTTGCTAAACCGATGACAGTTACTGAACTTGTCTGATAAAATAGCCTCAACTCTCAAATACACAATTTTATGACGTTCAAACGATGGATTAATAAAACCGGGCTTTCTGAATCTTCGGCAAAAAAATACTCCAGTGCGGTATTTGGACCGATTTCCAGATGGGCAAAAGAGGCAGACTTAATTGAATCCTCTCTTATTGAAATATCCGACTCCCAGGAATTTGAAAAGCTTGCGGAAAAAATTAAACGGCTTTCCATTTTTATCGAGCGGAATGAGAAGGGGAATAACATGTACAGCAGTGCTCTGAACAAGTATTTTGAATACTTGAAAGATGCCTCGGATGAATTAGAAGAAGATCTCGAAAATATTATAACCGACAGTTCTTATACTGAAACGGACAAAGTTTCACTCATCAAATCCAGAGTCGGACAAGGAGATTTCAGAAACGGATTGTTGAGCTACTGGGAAGGTTGCGCGGTCACGGGTTATAAAACTCCGGCTATGTTAGTTGCGTCCCATATAAAACCTTGGAGAGATTCGGATAATCAGGAAAGATTGGATACGTACAACGGACTTTTGCTCACTCCTAATCTGGATAAGGCGTTTGATACCGGGTTTATAACATTTGATGCGAAAGGAAAAATTCTAATCTCCGAAGTTTTTGAAACACCCAATGTGCTGGGTATTGAAGCTGATTTGAAAATTAGATTTGAAAACGCTCATCAGAGGTATTTGGAGTATCATCGGGATGTGGTATTTATGAATATTTGAGTTAATCGCTCTTTCTAATCTCTTGTACCAGCTTTTTCAATCTGTCGGAACGATCGGATTTATTTATAATTTCGCATTCCCAAACAGTCAGTATATTCCAGCCTTTTTCTTCAAGTGCTTTTCTGTTTCGGATGTCTCTTTTCTTATTGCCTTTGATTTTCTTCTCCCAGAATTCTTTCCTGGTTTCCGGCAAACCTCCTTTTTTACAATCATGACCGTACCAGAAGCAACCGTGAACAAAAATAACCGTTTTGTATTTCGGTAGAACAACATCCGGTGTACCGGAATAGCGTTTGTCATTTTTGAGGTAGCGAAAACCCTGAGAGAAAAGAGATTTACGAACGATGATTTCCGGCTTAGTTTCCGTACCGGAAATGTTAGACATGATTTCACTACGCTTTGATTTGGAAAATATGTCAGCCAAGGTGCTGGTCCAGATGTTCTTTAATCATAAGTAGTTTATTTCCCTGACCCTTTGGGGCTGAAAGAATAATAGATTGAAGTCAAATAGAAGCTTCGTGGATTCTGCCTCGAGATAGTTTATTTGGCTTTCCAAAAAATTTTAAAGAGAGTTACAATAATTCATAAATCCTAACTCTGGCTTATTAATAGTGCCGACTAAGAGAGCTCTGTCTAAGAACCTGTTCATGTTCTCACAACAACTTTCAGGCAGCATGCAGCATGAATGACAGGCGGCTAAATTTACCCCCATAAATCCCTGTCCACCTTCCGTTTCGATACAAAGTGGATCTGATGAACACCATTTCGCTTTCTCAAAGCCCATTCTAATAAGATCTTCAAGCTTTCCTGGTTGCCCGTGATTAACTAGACCTCCTAAAGTCCCCTCGGCATCTGAACTTGAAGTATAAATAAGAATACCGTGCATTGGGTCGATACCATCTCCGCCGTCATGGTTCGTATAAATAATTTCAGACAAAGATGCTGCATTATAACCACTATACTGAGCAATTTGATCTATCAGTATATGGGAAAGCGTATGAAGTAACACATACCTAACTGATATGAAGTCGATATCACTCGCATAAAAATCGGAATTAAACTTTTGAAGGTTCGTGATATAGTTTCTCTTGATTTTACTAATCCTCTGAACAATGTCAGGATGGGCTTTTATCCAATTTTCTATCAATTGACTTTTTATCGTTAAGAAAACCCCTTCACCTTTTACGATATTTGCAGGCAACCATTCAGTATTACGCCATTTTCGGACATCCCGTATTCTTCGGTACTCCTTTTGGAGTTTAGCATTATCCCCCAACTCGAATTCATTATCAGTAAAAATCAATTCGTTGAGAGTTAGAGGATTCACACGCGTAAATCCTCTTAACACGTTTAATTGCTTTAATTTGTGAAGTAAGACTACCTTATCAATAAATGTTACGCCTGAATATTCTTTTCCGTTAACAACTGTTGATTTATACCACTCATCCGGTTCAGCTAACTTATCATCGAAGTTCAAAAAGCAATTATATTCAGTTTTTCGATTCTCTTCTTCAGTAGATAATTGACCAATATTTTCTACCTCACTAGAAAGAAACTGTTTGATATGTTGTAGTTGATGTTGTCCATTTATTAACTCGTCGAACATGTTTTCTATATAGTTATCACCTTTCTCAAGAATAGCTTTAATCATATCCTTAATACTCATACCCTCAAATTCAGGACTTGCAGAGAACATTTTCAATACATATTTACACCTAAATTGCAGCTCTGCATTAACTTCTAATTTATAACTTTTTTGAGGTAAGCTAATTGCTCTATGAGTTACTGGAAAGTGAACATTACCAGCACCTCTTTGCAAAGTTCGAGGTGTAAGTCGCTTCCATTCTTTGATTTCCGCCTCTCCAAATTCTTCTGCATTATCTTGATCAACTGAACCTACAAACTCTTGTTCGAATAGAGATCCATCACCTTTAGAATATCCCTTCCAAGGAGCAGACATTTTCCCATTAGTATACTGAAGATAATTGTCACCTTTTTTCAGAAATGTTTCATCTTGATTAAATATGCCCCCAAGACTTTCTTTGGCACCACATTCTGTACATCGTACTGTCATATCACTTAATGATGCTTTTCCACCTGAAAATTCTAATCGTAAATGCCGTCCTGGCTTACTGCTATTTTCAGCATAACAAGACCCATTACCTTCTCGTCTTCGGTTATGTCTTTTTCCATCCGCTCGATGACAATACCAGTCCCAAGGAAAATCATCAATCAATCCATATTCATTGGCGATGATAAATCTCGAGGGTGTCAATTTTATTTTTGAGCTATTTTTCTCGTAGCAACTTGGACAAAACAAACCCCTATTTAGTTCATCAAAATGTTTTCTTTGATTATTCCCTCGGACCATATAAAGCTCTTCTAACTTCTGGAGTTCTTCTAAATAATGGATAGTCTTACATGAGGGGCAAAACATAGTAGCAGGAAACCGAACTGCTTTAATACCTACAGGTGGAGAATTGTTAGGTTCGGGTGGTTGAACAAAATATTCGACATTAAATAGTGAAGCTACCCTCTCATCCTCTATTATATCACGCTTAATCTTTTGACCATCTCCGACACCTCCCCATGCTTGTGGATAAATGTCAGGACTACATATCATCAATGAAACTTCAGGCAAGTCCGCAATACTACCTGTTGAATAGTTGTATAAAGCTTGTGTCTTTCTAATTTCCAGCTTATTCATTATGCTCACCTTGATTTCTCAATTTTGATCTCAGATCCGCTCTCTACATTTCTAATTGAGGTCATACAACTTGGTTTTCCGGGAAAATCATTACTTTTGTTACTTTGCACATATACCGATCGGCTAATTTTATCTGAATCATAATCTCCATACATTGGATAATCTTTGAATTCCGAAAACCTAATATTCGGAAACCTGTTGCTTAAATTAATCCAATACTTTTTAACCTGATCACATACTTGATTTATGTTTTCCTTGGTTTCGTCTACATCAGATGTGCCAAAATCCGAGACACTATTTATTGTTTTTTCAATTCTTTTAATCAAATAGTCCCTGATTTCTTCAAATTTGTCATCTGCTTGATCACTCCAGTTTGCATTTTCTACATCCCCTCCGAAATGGAAAGCCTGCATTAATCCAAAAATTACAGCTGGAAGAGCCTTCTCGAGAGCAGGTAGAGAATATGGTGTAATGGTTGTTGGCTCAACGTCTTTGTAAAAGGCTTGATGGTAGTCCCTGAATTTTTCGTAGTGAGATCTATCTCTATTTTTTGCGGGATTGTAAGTTGTAAATACAACTCCTGGCTTATCTCTTCCAACCCGCGAGCTAGCCTGGATATACTCCGAATGTGATTTAGGCTGGCCTGTAACCTGCATGACGTTTAATCTCGGGATATCAACACCTACGGAGATCATACTTGTCGCAGATGCTACATGAGCAATACTTCGGGAAGTCTCCCCAAGTAATTCTTCCGCTTTTGATCGGAATTTCCTTTCATTTTTTTCGATCGCATCTAAACTGTCTCCCTCCTCAAATTCAATCCCTAATGATTCAAATACTTCCTTGTTATTAAACTTTTCATAAAACTCTCCCTTAAACCTAAGTTGTCCATGCCTGTAATAATGTTCGAACCATGCACCTGAATTATCAAGGGATTTAATATCTCCTAATTGTCTTATTCCTAACCGATAAAACTTAATTGCATCACCATTTTTTGCATTGGGAAGTTCTGCTTTTTCTAGCATCTCTAGTGCAATACTAATTTGATCTGAATCTAAAGCACTCGACAGTTCAGCCGATCTATTTTCCTGATACCCTGTATTAAGACTTAAAAACTGCTTCTGCTTACTCAAAAAGTTTTTATAATCTACGATATCGTCCTCTATGAGTGTTCTGAACTTACCTAGTTCTCTTAAAGCGTTAAAATATACTAGGACCGTGTAATATTTATCTATTACTTCGTTGTCGAATTCCATCATTGGAATACGCTGAAGCAATGTTCCGATTAAACGAATTTGTGCAACAGTATTAGTGACCCCGGACGGTTGAAGCCCTACATAGTATCTACCCTCTTCCTCATCTATTTTTTTAATTTTTCTAGCGAAAAAAGAATCATCGATATCTATACCGGAAGGGGGAAATTGAAAAAACTTTTCACGACCGTAAAGCAGTGTACATTGCTTTTCAGCATTTCGCGCGGTTGCAGTTGCTGAAATTATCTTTGGTTTAATTTCATCATGACTGCAAAATTTATCTAAGGCTATTTCATAAACGCCGTAAATCGTACCGAGCGCAGAATCGATTAGGTGTAACTCGTCTTGAACGATGAGTTCCGGTGGCGGATATTTATATGATGGGTCGCCGTTTTCATAAATCAAGTTGAAGAGTTTATATGAATCATTTCTCCAGTTTATAAAAGCAAATTTGTCAGCAGTAGCGAATAGTAAAGTCGGGCGCTCCTCATAAATCGCCTCATCCACAAAATATATTGGGAAACTCTTGCTCTTTAGCTCTTCAAAACTGTCCGAACCGGTTACAAAGAATTCACACTTTGGGTTAGTACAATGCAAATAAGCAGGCTTCTTTAAGCCGCCCCCTCTATGTGGCTTACCCTTTATTCCCCAATCACCACCCACATCATCAGGCATCAACCTTGTTCCACAACATGGACATTCATAAAGAGGTATTGTGTATTCAACCTTCGCATCCGGATTTTTTCTTGATTTATCGAAGCTCTCGAAAAAATTCTCCCAACTATTAGGAGTTAAAGATGAACCGACCCAGATACCCAAGGAAATTTCTTTACTACCATAACTTTCTGAGTTTTTTCTTCTGATTAATTCACATGAGCAAATTAGCGGTGCAGCCCTATTGAATTGTTGTTTATTCAATAACCGAAGCGTATATCTCATTATAGCAGTCACACCAGCTCCACTCTCAGGACTTCCATGTTTTTTAGCCCGTAGTCTTCGATAAAAAATCACAAAGGCAATTAACCCTAAATAAGCCTCAGTTTTACCACCACCAGTTGTAAACCATATTAAATCAACAGTTTCTCTATCATCAGAATTTGGATCCACAATGCCCTCAACTTGGGACAGAAGAAAGGCTAACTGAAAGGGTCGCCATTTCGCTAAAAATTCATTCTCTTCAGGCTTGAAGGCAAAATCTTCCTGAAAGTCAGGCAGTGGCTCATCTACAACTTCCTTGGGAAATATTTTATCTCCATATTTTCTCTTGCGTTGTTTAATGAATTCAGACATTGCTCGCTGCATGAACATTGCCTTATTTGCTTCTGAAAAAGCCTGATAAACTAAAGGTTCTGTTGATATTAGATCTATGCCCCTATCCATTCGTTTTTTTAAATAGCTACAGATCTTAAGATTTTCATTCGCTCTATCTTTCAACCTCTTTTTATCATCTTCTTGGATATTTAGCTTACTTAAGCTCTTATCTGCTTTAGCCTCTTGACGGTCTATCCATCCACCATATGTATCAGAAAATTCTTTCAGTTCGGAGATAAGCTGATTCTTAGAAACAGAAAGTTCATTACTTGAATAGAAATCTTCTCCAGCCAACCTCTTCATGTAAAGAATTTCACAATCTTTGATGAGCGTATCTTCATCCCGTTCAATTAACTCATTAGGTTCAAAATCATTACCCATTACTTCGTACAAGGGCATTATTTGAGACTCAACTCGATCTGTTTTCTGCTGCTCATTTGGTTCATTCCAATCAACTGCAGCACCATGCCCTGTTCCAAAACTTTGATAATTTTTATAGAGTAATTTTAGATTTAGCTCCTCTTGGTCATTAATTTTCGACAAGTCAGTATAATCATCGAAAGAGCTAAAGCAGGCCTCATCCGAATAAAGCTTAATTTTAGGTTGATAAAATGACTTTGAAGCATCATATAGCAGACTTTTGTCATCCACTTCAAGATCATTGACTAAGGTGAATGTCAGTATCTGCTTATTTAGATTCCGGCTAGTTAGATCACGTCTTGTAATATTTAAACTGAGATTATTTTCAAAACCCTCGACTTTAATACTTTTTGATCCGGAATCCTCGAGGTTATCCCCTTCAATAGAGTATATCTCTACTAAGTCACCCTTCACCTTGACTTTAAACTTTAGTGGTCCAATTGTGTGCCTTTGAAATGATTTAAACTCACTCGGAATTTTATTCTCTTTAATTTTTCCTTCATCTATTAACTTCTCTAGCTCTTTCTCCTTTTTAGGCTTCCTAATTTCCTCATAACTTCCTGCTGATACTTCCACAATGAACTCTGATTGCATATCAGTCATTACGGATATACCAAAAGCTGATGGCTTGAAATCGGTGGTCATTACCAATTCGTCATTCACTTCCTTACTTCCATCATCACCCGCATTTACTTCACCAATGGGTTCTGGTTCGTTATCTAGATCTTCGCCACCATCCCACCTTTGTATATCAGATGTTGTTTGCGGATATATAATTCCGGTCAGATAAAAATCTCTAGGTGAAGTATCAAGTAATTCATCATCTCCGAACAGTGGCCCACAAAGAGTATCTGATACAATTTTGGCGATTTCTTTTCTCGCGTCGCTCTCTTTATTCATTACTTAAGATTCTTTTTGATATCAGTTCTAATTACTTCATTTGAATATTCCGTCAGGCGCCCCCGTGTAGTCTCGTCAAAAAAGAGATACAACTGAGTTCTGGCTCTCGTGTATGAAACATAGTATTCAACTTTCATATTAGAGTTTTCAGGGTCAAAGTGATCTCTTCCAGTATAGATAATGAAATCATTTTCTAACCCTTTAAATGAATGCGGAGTTGATAACGTTACTTTATCTTTAGGGATTTGACACCCATTCTCCTTAAGCATTACGTATCTAGAGCTATTAGTTGACAAAAATTGCTCAATAGTATTTTTATTAGTCAATATGCTAATTGCCCCCAGCCTAATATCCTGTGCCGATAAACTATCTATTAGTTTTTCGACTGAATTAAATAGATCTTGAAACGTATCATAAAAGTTAAGCTCCGGCTTTAAACGATCTTTTTTCAGACACTCTAATTCCTTTAATCCGGTATGTACATGTGCCTTTCTAACTGTACTAGGTGTATTTCTACAATTCCGATCTAAATCCCATAAAACTGCCGGATAACTTTTTTTAAATAGCTGTAAATACTCGTTATCAAAATCGCTGTATAAGGTTTGAAACTCTTTATCCATAAAAATGACCCAAGCCTTAGAGTCCCATCCACCGTTTAGAAGCAACTCAATGCAGTCCATATATACTGAACGAAAAATATCTTGCCCTTCATCTATGATAACATAATCGAATAACTCCTCAAGTTGATAATCAGAAAATACTTTTTTAAAAAGGTCAGGCAATGTAAGGCTCCAAAAAAAATCATTATCCTTTACCTCTATATCATAACCAATATTCTCGAGCTTAGATAATAAGAGACTGTGTAAGGTGGAAATTTTAACTAAGTCATAATCAATTTCAGGAAATGACTCATAAAATTTCTTTTCAAGATTAACTGCTAAACATTTATTAAAACAAAGAAGTAGAACCTTATGACCTATAAGTGCTTTTTGATAGGCATGCTCTAGTGCTAAAATTGTTTTTCCAGTTCCTGGCCCTCCATTAATAAAAAACCCGAACTCTGAATTCTTATTTATTCTCTCCAGTATACTTGTCTGTTTTTCCGTATAAAATTTAGTCTCCCTTTTATCATCTGTTAGGTGTTCAGATATAGGAACTTTAAAAATAAGATCTGTTCTGAAGTAATTTTTAATCTTATTAAGATCTTTCCCGGTTACACCATTAAATCCCCGACCAGAATACTTTGGATAATTCCGCCAGTATTCTTTAAGACGCTCCAAATATACATCAAATGCGAATCTACGATCATGATCTCTTTTCAGATACATTATCTCCGGTGTATATTCAATTGAATATCCTCGGTATTCGTTAGAGTATTTATTAAATCCAATAGGTTTTCCGGACTCCGGAAATAAAACCCCATAACCGAATTTAAGTTTTTGATCGTAATAATCTCCTGAAAATACTTTTGGGAAGTGCTTATCTCTTATATCAAAAAGGTAAGAGCAAACTTGTTTAAAGGGATCCTGTTTTTTAGTCCCCCCCATTGTCCACCATTGGTTAGTTGTAGAATCATATTTCACTTCCCCACCTTTAACCTCAAGAAATAATATAAATTCCTTGTCCAGGTACACATAATCGACTTCACCAGTCAATCGAATATTTGCATCTTGCACTCGTAATGAATGGAAAAGGTAATTATCTGGTGATTTTATAATTTCACTATCAGTTGCTTTTTCAAATATTATTCTTTCTGCATTCGAATTGAAGTAATCATTAATGGGTGTACTAGATGGATAAAGAGCCATATTTATATATTACTTATTTCAAGCACATGACGTACTGTCTTAATTTCTACATCCTTTAATATTTCATCAATTAATTCAGCTTCAGACTGATTCACATGCCCAGACATATCTTTCAGATCATAGAATTGACGGATAAATCCACCTTTTAACAATCGAGGTATTCTTAAAAGTAGGCTTTTTATACTAGATGAAGCATTCCGAATTTCACTGACTGCATTCATAGGTTCCATACCGTTAATATTCTGTTTTTTTGCAATATTATTCAGGGCTTCAATAATATCTTCATGCCGTTGTGGAGCAAAAGTATCACCATGATACCAATGTTTTATAGTGATAATTGATCTATCAACATACTCCGAAACTAACTCAGTAGCCCTCTCAAACCCGACTTCAACGCAAAGAGCTTTAAGGTTATCACGCCACACTTCTGAAAGCTCATATTTCTCTTTAAAATGACGCGAGTTTTTTATATTTCGAATTAGCAACTCTAACAAATCTTCCTTTTGAATATCGAACACGAATAGTTCATCACCTGACTTGATTTCGTTTGCTTTAATCCGAAGGTCAGTAATATTGTTGATGTTACTGTCAATGGCTTTGTAGTAGTTTTTATTTTCAAAAACTCTCTCTCTACTACCATCCTCGAAAATCAGTAAGACTTCTTGTTCCCGCTTATCATTTGAACTTTGGCTTCCAGAGGCGTCATCGTTTCTCGTGTTATTATTGAACTTTTCTAGTAATATTTTTTCTATTTCATTTTCAGCATCATCAAATATGAGCTTACCCTCATCAAATTCATCGCTCTCCTCATCTGGTGCTTGATCTTTATAGTATTCATCATAGGCATCTAAGTTAGACACATAGTCTCGAATATTTGTACTATATATCCATGCTTTTTCCAGATAGGCATCAATATATATATCATCTAGATTTAATAATTTCCCTCTAGCACTATGATTTGTAATGCTATTTATGATTAATGAGGAATATCTAAATGCCTTTTTATAATAAGAAAACTCATATTTAGACAACAATACATGTATTTCGCTTGAATAATCATGTATGAATAGACTATTCATAAACGGCTTTCTTATTTCAAGGAAATAAATCTTATCAAATCCTGCATGTCTAAGCTCTCCAATATTCACATCAAAATTCTTAAACTCTACATCAATTCTACGAGTTTCAAAAAGTGAACGCACATAGTTCCTATCTTCTTTATTTGTATTCCTGCATACTATTGCGACTGATTCGACTTTATCATTTGAAATCTCTCTTTCACTTATTATTTGTTCAAGACTATTGTATTTAACGCAATCATCTAGGGATATCAAACAGTTAATTGTTTCTAAAAGCCCATCTATAAATTTTCTGTGATAATCTTCATCCAAGTAGGTATTCGAAAACTCTTTAAAATCTTTCTTAAACTTTACCAAATCCTGATGAAACGAAACAGGGTCATAGATTGAATTAAACCTAATTGTCAAATCACCTATACCCTCAAAAATTGGGCTAACCACATCGTAACTATATGATTTATAGAGTTTCCCCACCTCTCTTTTAAAGTCATGCAGACTAGATAACAACTCGGAGTATTTTCTATCATTTATGATATGGATATTTTGCTTTTGTTCATCATTATCCTCCATATCCTTTTCCGTAGTTATCCAATGATGAGTTACTGTACTTTTCCATTTCTCAATTTCATAGTAATTATAGATTTCAGAATCAGCCGTTAATAAATAGGCATCCCGCAGCGACTCTTCTTCATTGGACTCTAAGCTCGATATTAGGCTTTGACTTACTTTTTCAATATCAGAAAGTCTGGATTCTGCATCATCAAAGATAATTGTATCCATATATGGATATTTTATCCTAAAATCCCTGATCCGTTCTACATCTAAATAACTTGCAAGTAATATAAATGGAGTAGAGTTAGCCCCTACACTACTATCATTCAAGGAAGCATACTTGTACTTGTTCATTTTGGAATCATAAATCGCTTCTACAGCAGGTAATTTGTTGGAAATATCTACACCCGAGATATTTAATTCTTTAAACAAAGTCTGAAACTTTTTCTTATTCGAAAATACTATTACTCCTGACTTATAATCAGACTCGACAAACTCTGGTGTATCAAATAATCCGCTTATCGATTCCGAATTAGTGAATTGATATTTTTTAATTAGATCTTTTATTTTTTCATAACTATTCCTGTATGAATCGTAAGGTCTTATTAATGGCGTCAAAAATTCATCGAAGCTAATATGGCCTATCGAACTTCCTTTTTTGATACCAATTCTTCCATTTTCCAAATCTAAATTTTTTAACTCGCATATACTGCCATTCTTAACAACAACAATTTTATCGTTTATAGGCTGCAGTTCACCCCTCATCTTGTCTATTTCCTTTTTAAATACTGCAAGGGCTATATAGAATGGAATAATTTTATAATGCTCAGAATAAGGTGGGTGAAAAATATTAATCAACCTATTCTTTTCATTCAATGAATTGACAATTGCAAGATATGGTAATATGTAATTGGAAGGATCGAAATTAATTTTATTGCCATTAAAGCTTACTTCGAGCTTCGTTAATTCTGAAAACTGCTCGAAAATTAGCTCTAAAAAATCTAATTCTACCTTTCCCATATAGCATGTCAGATTTTACAAGTCCCTAATGAATAAAAAAACATCACGGCTTGTCTTGATACTTATGTTTTGTTTTACCTAATACTATTAACATTTTTTAAAAAATATCAGTCAAGGTGATGATCCAGATGCTCTTTAATATTCTTCGATTGAATAAAACTGAACCGTGGTGGAAGTGCATTTCCGATTAAGAGAGCCAAAGAAGTTTTCGGGATGTCTGTAGGGAATTTGTAATCTTCGGGGAAAGATTGCAATATGGCTGCTTCACGAGGAGTAATAACGCGATTTTGATCGGGATGCAAAAACCGACCTTTGGAAGGATTTAGACAACCACCTGTGATGGTTGTGGAGTAATCATCCCATCGTAGTCTTCCATATATATCGTTGAAACCGATATTTTTTTTACTATGACAATCGAGCAAATATTTACCCGGTAAATCTTTTCGGCTACCACCATCCTTAGGTGTTAGTCTTATTCTTTCCATTACTTTTTCTGTATGATTTGCAACAATCTTTTGTAATGGATCATCTGTCTTATCCGGTGGTGGCAGATGTTCAATTTCACTCCTAACGGTTCTTTTTTCACCATTACCGGGAGCAATTTCCAAATTGCCTAAAAGAGAACCGACCAGAATCAATCGTTTTCGGCTTTGTGGAACTCCGTAGTCCTTAACATTTATAACAGCTACTTTAGGATCATAGCCCAAGTCATCAAGTTTATTTACTATCTCTTTGAATAAATAATAATCTTGTAAACCTGGCACGTTTTCCATCATGATGGTTAAAGGTTTCAATTCCTTTACCATCCTAAAATATTCATCTACTAAACTATTCCGATCATCTCGAACACTCGCCTTACGATTAAGCTTTCGTATTGAGGAAAATCCTTGACATGGTGGGCAACCGGCAAGGAGGTGTATAGGCTGGTTATCAATTATTTTTTGAATCTCCTGTGCTTCAATCTCCCTAATATCATTTGGAATTACCTTAGTTTTCGGAAAATTTAACTTATATCCTTTAATAGCATCCGGCTCCAATTCAATTGCTACTTTCGTATTGAAGTTTGCCTGATACATACCCGCAGTCAGTCCGCCAACACCTGAGAATAAGTCTGCTGAAATATATTTCATAAGAATATTTTCCTAGTTCTTCTGCTAAGTACTTTTTAGCCCACTATAAATATTGATTTTAAATGAATGTAAATTTATTAAGGTTTAATTTAAACCTTAACCTCAAAATTATTTCAGCAATTCCCATCTCATAAATCACATTTCAATTTCTACCTCGAGGTTCTAAACATCTCATTATACCTTGGAATTACGTGAATATTCTAAAAAACTTCCTTAAAATCATTTCAGGCTTAGTATCTTTGCCTGAAATCTGGCTCATGTTGTAACTGCGCGTTTCAGGTTCGTGGACATCTGCCATATAATCACCGGAGCGATTGTTTAAACGATTCCACATTTCTAATAAAAGTAGCAACCAGATCTGCCACTAAATCTTTTTCACTATTCAAGACATTTGATATTCGTTTGGAATCGATACCTTTATCCAGAAATCCAATAACACCGTCATAGCTATTACCTTTACCCTCAAGGAATTCCAACCCAAAATTATCAGGGTACTCAAACTTATTTAATAACTCACCCCTTTCTTCAAACTCTCTTCCTGAAAGGATCGTTAAAATCTCAAAAAAATAACCATTTGTTTGTTTTGAAATACGCGTTTCAAATTGATTACTACCTGTATTTAAATGAAATACATTGAAATTAGAACGGATACTAAATTTTGGAAACATTATATGAAGCCTTGAATAAATTTCGTCTTCCAAAGTTGTTCCAAAAGACGATTTATTCTCTTCAAATGGGTTAATAAACTTTTTATAGTAACTTACAATGCCTTCAAACTCTTCCCCCTTTTCAACCGTATGACCTATTTCTAAGGAATAATCATCTGAACTCTTTAACAAATTCATCGATGTAATCACAGCCCCTTTCTCATTGAAATATAATTTTGAATGTAAATTAGGTATCAGATACGGTGTTATTCCCAACCTCTCTAATTCATCTATTGAATCCAGATTCTGTTGTCCATCCCTGACATAGATTTTCACCTTCACTCCTCTGTTAAGAACATTTTGCAACCTACTTATTAATTTGGGCCAATTTGAGATCCTAATGTAAGGAGATACCAATATGACATATTTTTCAGCTTCATCTATTATGTTAAATATTTCACCCGAAATTTTACCTGGTGCTATTAAATTCATTTTAAAAGATTGTTTTTAGTAATACCCCTTCCCCTCAATTGAATGCCTCACACCACCTCGCGGGTCATCCATATCCCCTTCATACCTGGGAATCACGTGGCAGTGAAAATGAAAAACTGTCTGCCCGGCGGAGGTGCCGCAGTTCATGCCGATATTATAGCCAGTCGGTTTGTGGGATTTTTCAATGAGTAATTTTGCTCGGGTAATCAATTCCGGCAGTTCTTTTTTCTCTTTAGCTGACAATTCAAAAAAATCTTGCCGAAGCTCTTTGGAGACAATCAGCAGATGGCCGTCGCTTACCGGGTATTTATCCCTGACAATGAAAAAGTGATCACTTTCGTAAAGCCATCTGTCTTTCGGTATTTCTAAAAACGGGAAATTCATATCGTGTCAGTTTTCTTTATGATACGATTCAAACCGTTCGTTGTGGTGCTCCAGTGCTTCAGCCGACGGATAAAAGTCGGACCGGACCGGCAGAAGAATTTCAGCATCCTTTAGTCTCATCGTTTCTTCCGCACGGTTTTTGTCACGACTTAGCCACTTCGAAAGCTGGACGGAGTAATCGGTTCGTATCGTGAGCATCATTTTGTCAAACATCCAGTGATGTGTTCTGCACAGGGAGAGTCCGTTTCGCGGATCGTCGTTATTGCTCTTGCTCCACGGAATAATATGGGCACCTTCCACAAGGGTCTCCCCACTGGGTGTAATCACCCTGTTTTTACAAATGGCAC
>LFIK01002421.1_pt1 | contig 15081 bp, 10 predicted proteins | sample 643401 | NCBI WGS metagenome assembly LFIK01 (sample SAMN03777447, study PRJNA286221) | soda lake metagenome | biome: soda lake; feature: Kulunda steppe; material: water; isolation source: sample T5-Br brine of Lake Tanatar-5 | place: Russia: Kulunda steppe | collected 2010-07 | reverse complement strand
GCAAGAGGAGCGCATTCTGACGCCTTGATCCTTCCGTCGGCCATGATTTCCCTTCCACGTGCCGCGATCCGTCGCACGCTTGCAAGTCTCGCAACCACGAGCAGTTCCGGAAGATTTGAATGAATTCAGCTCCTGCCAACCAGAAACCATTCGTCTGTTTTCCATTCAACAAAAAGGAGAACAAGGCAAACGAACGAAGCATGCGTTGCTAGGCAATGTCCATGCTTGTACAAGGACGGCAAAGCACGTAGGAGTCTCCGAAAGACGAGGAGGAGATCGTTGACAATGACGCGAGGATGGCTTCACCAACCAATCTACAAACAATTCAAACGTGGACATGTTGTGGATGGGTGCGGATGGTGCACACGTGCGTGAATCCAAATGGACCACAACAAGTGGATGTTGAGACAAGTCCTCTCCAATGCATGAAGTTGGCGAAGTTGACACCTTTTGCGTAATGCCGTTCTGTTGATTGGCCACATGCTTGCCGAGCGCACAATGATCAAATTGCGCTTGTTTGCGAAAGAAGCCATGTGCAAGATGCTCGAAATCCATGCTTCGTGCGTCTGCTCAACCCTTTCGCATTGCGCCGATAGAACAATTCAAATACGAGTGCCTACGAGAGACATACGTTTGAACGATGCACGCGCCACGATTGGGACGGAGCAAGTTGTCCCTAGATTCTTGCATTTTTTCTTAGTTTTCCGCTAGATGCATCAAATACCACGGTGTAAGACGGGTATGGATTATCAAAGACGGAAAGGCGACTGTATGTTTCACTAGCACGTGAAGCTCGCAATCGAGCTTCACCATGCAAGATGCCCACCACGATATTTGGTGATCTCATGGAGGAATCAACTTTTCTGCAACTTCCACTATTGACACATCAAGGATTGCATTGAATGTATGGAAAGTTGATCTAAGCGTGAAATTGGCGATCCGAAGGCTCGCACAAAATCATCACCGAAGCACACGCATCAATGCTTTTGTACGTGGATTGCAAGACGTCCTCGTAAAACATTTCACTAGAAGGAAGTGATAGAGCAACAAATGGATTCAGATGCGATGCATGTCGTACAAGTTGATAAGTGTCTTTTGCATGGATCGAACCAATCTACTCAAACTTAATTCATATCGCGAATGTAGCCAGCCATTCTTCAAACGTAAGATGAAGGAGCTTTGTCGTATTGTCCCAAAGGTCACTGGTAAGCGATTGAGCGAGTGAAAGTCCACAATTTTTGGGACTTGTCATGGCTTCTATCTTGAGAGCGAGATGATTTTCCGTGCAAAGTAGTGTTCGTTTGAAATCTACTCCTCGGCAGTACCTTTTTTTTTCGATGGCAAGGAATGCACTTGGAAAAACAAGGAGTGTAGAAGGGTGCTTCTTTGGCATTGCAGTGGCTGTCATAAACTCGAACAATTGTAGCATCCAAATTTGCACACATTCAATATGTACGCCACTCCCTTCGAACGGTGCTTTGATCAGAACTCTTAGAGCGAAAGAGGCGTCATGTGTCAAGCCGATGGATTTTCTTTGGTGAAGAGCCCCCTTAAAAAGGGACCGCACTGCAATGAAAAGCGCTATGTTGATTCGCCACAAACAATGGTGCTTCAATCCCGAGCCCATCGAGACACCGTTGGTGTGACCATCGGGGAAACTCCTCTCTGTTGTCCTTCAGTCCATCTTGTTTCAACCACCATGACGCGTCTTCCACGTCCAAGCCTTGCACCTTCGTTCTCGTCCTTCCCTCGTCCGACCCTTGCCCTTTCGCTTCGGTTTCAACCGGAACGGTTCTGGGTCAAACCTGATCGAATCCCCTTCTAAGGTGCCGGACTTCGGGTTCGAAACCGGATCACGAGGCCCACGAAAAAGGCGGGAAAGAATCAGTGGACGGATTTGGCGGGAGCGAACTGGAGCGCGAGCGCTTCCATCGCGCGAACACGAAGCAGGAGAGAAGCAATCACCGCGGGAAGTGTCGTGTGCACTCGTTTGGAAGACGTGGGACGGTGCAGCAGGGAACCAGTGGCAAACGTTCTGATCCACGGGAAGGTTGAGTGGCGAGACGATGGCGTTCCAAGTGGAAGGTGCCTATCAAGGCCGTGGTGTCCCGAAAAGCAACAGTGGTGGCGAGGCGTCCAAGTTCTTGCCTTCGTTGTACTTCGATCCACCCCTCGAAGACATCGCACTCGAAGAATTCGAAGAACTGGCCATCGACCGACTGCGAGGTGAGTGGTATCTCCATTTAGCAGAATGCTGTTTCACATCGGAGCCCATGCTAGGAGAAATGCTGACGTGTATGCGTTCGATTGTACCGTAAACAGTGCTCAAAGGAATAGAAGCTGCAAAAATCAGCGGAAAACGTGAGAACGAACTCACCGATGCCGTGTTCACCCTGTTGAAACAGCACATGCAGGAAGATACTGCAGAGGCAACAAGAAGGAAAGACACGATCTCCCATTTTGTGCTTCGACTGGCATATTGCCAGACTGATGAGTTGAGGCGGTGGTTTATCCAGCACGAATGTGACCTTTTCAGACAAAAGTTTAGAATCGTTTCTGAAGACGAAAAAGTGAGCCTTTTGGAGAAATGCCATCTTCCCTGTACAAAGTTGAAGCAAGATCGCTTCAAAGCCCTGGAGGAAAACTTGCTTGCAGTGTATAATTCGCAGCAGAGCGAGAGAATAACCAAGGAAGAACTCTGGAGGGAATGTAAGTTCTTCCAAGTCCCCTTTGAGAGTGTGCCGGAACTTGTTGCCATGAGGAAGGTCTACGTGGAAAACGGCACGGTGTTTTTGAAAGCAAACCAATTGACAGCACTGCTGGTCGGACACTTCCGAGCACAGCTCTCCAAGTGTCTGATCCTGACAGCAAGGAAATGGGACGAGTTTGCTGCAGTAGAGCAGCAACGGCTTGCACCGCTGGTAGATTCACTAAACAAACGATACCTCGGACCAGACTATGAAAATGGTGCAAGAGGAGGAGGAGCAGACACCCCAGTGACCATACAGAATCTTCCCAGCTTGGCAGCTGAGTCATTCCCCTTGTGTATGAGCCACTTGTACCATCGACTAAAAGCAAATCATCACTTAAAACATGGTGGCAGAATGCAGTTGGGGCTGTTTCTCAAAGGGATTGGCCTCAACCTGCAAGACGCTCTTGCTTTTTGGAAAGCAGAGTTTGCACCAAAATACGATGCCGAACAATTTGAAAAGAAATTCGCTTACAACATCAGGCACAACTATGGAAAGGAGGGAAACAGACGGGATTACACGCCCTATTCATGCATGAAAATCATTACTTCGACTCCAGGCAATGACGACTCCCATGGCTGCCCGTATAGGCACAGAAGTGAGGACGACCTGAGATCGATGCTGCAAGTCCTTAGCTTAGATTCGCAGAAAATTGGTAGTATTCTAGACAAGGTGAAAAACAAGCACTTCCAGCTAGCTTGCCAGGAGAGTTTCGAAGGAGTACATGGATGTGCTTGTGTGACAGGTATAAATCACCCGAACCAGTATTTTGACGAAAGTCGTAGGGTAAGAAGTGAACAAAAGCAAGAAGGCTCCCCATCCACTCCAGTGCAAAAAGGAGATGCGTCACGGGCTTCTCAGAAGATCCAAAGTACCCCTGCGTAGGCAGAGTGTGCAAAGCTGATGTCCCAGAAATTAAATCACGCTGTCTATGCTCTGTCTGTGCTCTTGCTAAATGGCGTGCAGGTGGGTTCTTTGGAGGACAAGCATCATCACCCATAGAAACTGCGCTCCTGGTTGAGGCATTGCAGCGTAGCCTTATCTAGCGATGACAAGTTTATCGGCACGGTTTTCTTCGAGGATATTTTCTGCGATCCCCAAAATTGCTGTCATTTCAGGTATGGACAGATGGGTACAAGCATTATCTCAGACAGATTCTCTATTCTTTTCAACCTGATTGAGCTACTCGTTTGTAGAGTGCATGTAAAGATGTGCGTACCAGCAGGTTACTAGCAATCAAAAGATATCCATCGAGGGCGTTTCCCTTTTACTGCATGGTAGCTTCAGATAGCCCATGGCAAGGTGCTGGCTCCCCAACCTGTCTACCTCTTGGGGAGCACTTCGATGGAGAAGTGCATGCATGACCCATACCAGGCCACCTCATGGATGAGATGCTTTTCAGTTGCTTCGCATGGATGGTTTGTTCTTCTTGCCGCATCCGGGACCGCCCCGATCCGGCTGTCGCATCTCTCCACTTCCATACTTGCATACACCACTTGGGCATCACGGCTACCACCTGCAACCTCCATCTTCCACCGTCTGCTGCACAATTCCTTCCTCTTTTCTGCCGATCTTCACATCGAAGATGGTGCAGTTGAAAGTGAAGAATTCACCCTGCACCAGGCTGCCGTCGAACCGTCGGTCCAGGGGAGTTTTTTCTCTCTGGGGCCGGTGCAGCCACCCTAGTTTCCTTCGGGTCCAAGACGGTCGTGTTTACGCGATGTTAACCTCGATGTGCCTTCGTAGTGCTTCTCAAGGGAGGGGACCTCGGTCGTGTGTTAACCGATCCGGTTAACCTCCCAGTCGACGAAAGGAACGTGTCGAGCGCACGCGATGGCGGCGCGTCTGGGCGGCGCCGACCTCGCTGCGTTGCAGAACAAAGCCAAGCGGGATCCAGAAGGGTATGTGGACGAGTTCGAACTGCAGAGGCGCCACTTCCTGGCGGAACTGTCCCTGTTCAAGCTCCATCCACAGAAGAACAGCGAGGAATTCGCCGAACTGGTCATGTTTATGGCACAAGTGGCTGCCTCCTATCCGAAGCAGACGGCGAACTTGCCACAAGAACTCATGGAATTGCTTGAAAACAATGCTGCTGTTCTCACTCCCACCTTACGTAAGACACTGGCCCAAGCACTGATCATGCTGCGGAACAGGAAGCAAGTTGGACCAACACAACTTCTCCCCCTCTTCTTTCGTCTCTTCCGGTGCCGAGACAAGGAATTGCACCAACTCATTTTTCGACACATCATCGCCGACATTGCAAAATGTAACAAGCGTAAGCAGGATGAAGCATTGAATAAAGCCTTACTCGGGTTCCTACGAGAGAACATTGAAAACGAGGAAGAATTTGTGTCCAAGAAATCATTGGCCATCATTGCTGAAATGTACAGGAGGAACATTTGGAGGAACTCCAATGCAGTAAATGTTTTGGCATGTGGGGCAAAACATCCCTCTTCATCAATCTTGAATGCATGTTTGAACTTTTTTCTCGGAAATGAAGTGGAGGATGACCCAGATGATAGCTCTGATGAAGAAGAAGAAGAGGAGAAAGATATGCTTCTACGGGCTTCAAATGCCGCTGCTGGAGTTGCAGGACCATCAAAGCGCGAAATCTATGCTGCCTACAAGAAGGGAACTTTTTCCACAAAAAAGAAAAAACAAGCCAAACTCAAACGTGTGATGATGACAGTTAAGAAGCAAGCTAGACGAGAGGCACAGGGTGAAGGACAAGGAGGTATCGCAGCATTACACCTCTTGCATGATCCTCAAGGGTTTGCAGATCAGCTCTTTGCTAGGCTCAACAAAGGGGCAGAGACCTTCGAAACCCGGCTGAAGATGCTTCAGGTGATTTCTCGTACGATTGGGGTCCATAAGTTGATTCTTCTGCAATTCTATCCGTTTGTGCAAAAGTACATGATGCCCCAACAAAGAGAAGTCACCCTCATTCTTGCTTCGCTAGCACAAGCTACGCATGACATGGTGCCTCCCGATGTTCTGGAACCGGTGCTTCGCCAACTTGTCAACAACTTCATTCACGATCGTGCCCGACCCGAAGTTGTACAAGTGGGGCTCAAATCAGTCCGTGAACTTTGTGCAAGGCAGCCTTTGATAATATCTGACGTTCTGCTGCAGGACTTGGCTTCTTACAAGACGGACAAAATTAAGGGTGTTCGAATGGCTGCTCGGTCCCTCATTTCCCTATTTCGGAGTGTCGCACCACAATTGCTCCACAAGAAAGACAGAGGTAGGGCTGTACAGGAAAGTTTACTAAGTAATGGAGCTCCAAAGCTGCAGCCATATGGTGGCGGAGAAGTCCCCAGTCGTATTCCTGGGGTTGAGCTTCTGGAATCAGACGGTCATGCTTCTCAATCTGAGGAGGATGACTCGGAAGTTGAAGACGGTTCCGACAGTGATTTATCTTCTGGTTCAGCTGATGCAGAGTATTCCTTCGACGAAAGGTCTGAACATGACTCGGGTATTTCTGAGGAAGAAGCCGAAGAATTACCGGCTTCAAGGACTCAAGTGGAGTTGGAGGAAGTTCCGTCCAAAAGCGAGGTTGAGAAAGAAGGGACCACTGCCAATGGCACTGAAGTGGAGGAAAATTGCAACAGCTTACGGTCCCTCAAAATAAAGGTAGCTGAGATCAGATCCGAGAAAAGCTGTGACGATGCTTCTAAAGGTCTACTCAGCACGGAAATGCTTCGAACACTCACACCCGAAGACTTTTCATTGATGAAGCGAAGAAAGCAAGAAAGACTGCTTGAAGCTCAGATGCAGAAACATGGTCTGAAATCTACGGCAAAATCCAGTGAAGGCAAAAGTCCAAAGCTGCACAGTTTACATGAAAAACGAGTTGCTCCTGAAGACCTTGGTCCTACGATCCGGGTCAGGCAAGAAAAGTCTATGCGATTGGCCAAAGTGTATGAAGGTCGCGAGGGAAGAGAATTTGGAGCCTCTGCCAAGTTCAAACACAAGAAGGAGGGTGGACGAAGCAACAAAGAAAAGGAGAAGGCAAAGGCCTTGCCTGCTGCTGCTCGACTCAAAAAGGCAAAGGCAAGGATACGCAATAAGGGCAAGGGGAAGCTTGCACGCAAGAAACAATTTACTGGAAAGAAGAAACACTAGGTACTATTAGGCACCTGAATCGTTGGCTTTGCCTACATTCCTGCTTGACTGTGAGCTCGTTAGGAATAATGGCATACTTCTAATCTGACTGCCAGAGCATTAGAAGTGTAGCGTGCAACGATGTGTTGTGTCTCCCGCAAGAGAATCCGTGCTTTCACACACTTTGCACTCCATTTTTGATAAGCTTGCGCTTTGCTTGCCAAACCCTTTATGCATTGGAAAACCCTTTGCTACAAAAAGTTGTTCGACGACATTGTGGATGGGACAAACATACTATTCATGTCAACATTTACTTTCGGAGGGGTCTGGATCTTGGTGCCCACTGCATTCAAGGTACGTTCAAGAAGCATTCAAAATAAGAAGTTACTTGTTCTAAATACAACTTTTGCAACTCTAGTAGATGAATTTAACCTTGTCAACATTCGAATTGTGGCAAAGGGGCATCCACCCAACATGAAGTGTACAATTTTTCCGCTAGTGTAGGTTACTATGCGTTTTCCACAATCGCTCATGTGGACCCGAGGAAGGTCCAGGCCAAGCTCCATCAAGAATGCGAATGCTTGATGGTCTTGTAAGCTAAAGGGGGAGTGACGGAGAGTAAGAGGTCATTTTCGAATGGTTCACAATTGGCTTTTTTCTATTGTTGTTACTACGAAAATTAGTGGGCTTCGTCTTGATTTTGTCGCAAGAACTATTCCCCCCATGGCCAAGAAGAATTGTGTGAGGCAAATTCTTTCAGGTTTATGGCATCGATTTCAAGGGTACCTCGTTTGGAAATTCCAAGCAAGTGGGTGTGCACTCCCATATCACAACCTTGGGTCGTGTTCGACCGTCGGCTTGCGTGGATCCTTCCTCTTTCCATCCCCATCGCTTGTTTCTCGCGCCATGCTACAACTCCGCTAGGAATCCCACTCGAACATCCGCCACCTCCACCGACAACTTCGAATAGTTCAGCTTCACGCCTAGTTAACTACGATAGTTGTGTTGCAGCGATAGCTCAGTTGGGAGAGCATCTGCCTTACACGCAGAAGGTCGCGAGATCGAAACTCGCTTGCTGTATTCGACAGGATGTTTTTGTTTTTTTCGTGGGAAGGGCTCCCTTGGTCTGTTTTCGACGAAGAGAAGGGAACGCCTTTCCTTCTATTCGGGAGGTTCGGATCGGAAGATCCGTCGGATGAACCGGGAATCGGTTTCCTTTCTATCCCAGCGTTTTGATAGGAAAACGAGGGGGACGGGAGTTTCGACGACGACACGCACGTGCGTGCGCGTGATGGCGCACGTCGTGGCGCCGATGGGCGCAGTGCGAAGCCGAACGGCAGTGTTTCGCAGGTACCGCGAAGCGTCTCGTGCCACACGAGCTCTGTTTGAACCGTCATCGGTGGAACACGAGGCGCTGCTGCCCGGTAGGGACACGACGGACCAGGCCATCCCAGGACGCACCACCAGTCTACCACCGCCATGGGTGGACGCGTCCGAAGCGCTCGCCGAAGACATGGTGAAAATTAGAGGGATGCTGGACGAGCTGCCGAAACTGCACGCACGTGCGCTCCGTGCGTCCTTCGACGACGACAGCGCTGGAGCACCACAAGTACAAGCAGACAACAAAGCCAGAGAAATCACAAGGGCATTGCACAACTGTGAAAGCAGGTTGCGTGGACTGAGATCGCTCGGAAACCAAGAAGAAGATGCAGTGAAGAAAAACGTGCAAGCTCAGGCTGCGCAGCAACTGCAGAAGCTCTCGATCGAGTTCAGGAAGGCACAGAAAAATTATCTTCTACGCTTGAAGAAGCAAGCAGAGGGATCCAGTCGCACCTTTGTGCCAGGGCTGGAACCTACTCGTGAAGGGAGAATACCCGAAGATGATGGGTTCATTAAAGCAGATGCTATGGTAGAACAGGCAAATACGGCGATGATGAGGGAACGTGAACGGGAGATCGAAGCTGTGGCTCAATCAGTGGAAGACCTTGCCATGGTCATGAAGGACTTGTCCACACTTGTGATCGACCAAGGCAGTGTACTGGATCGCATCGACTACAACATTGAGCAGGTTGGGTCACATGTGGAAGAAGGCCTAGAACAGCTCAGAAAGGCAGAAAGATCGCAGAAAAGAAGCCGCATGACCATGTGCATCCTCTTATTAGTTGGCGCCATCTTATTCATGCTAGTACTTTTGATCCTGAAAAATCTGGTATTTTTGTGAGCCAACATATGCCATGTGCAGCGCCGGAAGCAAGAAAATGCCGACGCACATGGTGTGTCATCAGTTGCATGCGACATCCAAGTCCCTCTTTGTGAGAGCAGAGCGCAATATGCCATGCAGGCTGGAGGAAGGTCACACATGAGCACTTGACCTCAATGAATGGGAATCGAGCAGCCTTGCATTCTGGATTTTGTTTGATTCTTGATGAGCAGTGCGTCTGGTCAGCTTAAATTTTGTCGAGGGATCCTGTGCTACTTTCTTCATCGGCCTTGTGGGTGGCTCTATGCGTGCAATAGCTTTGAGACGAGCGTCCATACTGGTGCTCGGTAGAGTTTAGTTACATTTGAGATGCAATATACTGCAGGTGTTGATGGAGAGACATTATGATCTCTGAGACATGCATCTCCACTTTGAAGAACGATACGCACTGTCAAAATCTTAAGGATCGAGAGATGCATCTACAGATAAAACTTGAATGTTCGTAGAATACATGCAATGCGGTTCATGCCAAGTCAGAAATCAGTGGCTGTTCAGAGATTCTACCTTGCTGTGAACAGAATCATACAATTGAGCACTTTTGTGTGGCAGTTTGAAGGAGGAATGGCCTAAGCACCGTTGATCTCTTTCTGCAAGTAGGAAGTGCATGCTGCATGTGCTTTTCCGGTCTTTGAGAGCGTAGGATTTTTAACCACTCCACTTGGAAGGAATCAGATATTTCCTCTGGACAAGACATTATTGTGTCAGCCTCGGAATCAACAATCGGGGTACCTGTTTGTTTTCAATCACTTTTGGAACATGCTGTCAACTTTGGAAGTGGAGAGTCATACTTACTTGTTGAGTTACAATAGACAAGACTTTTCAAAGCTTATGTGCCTATCATCCAGCAAGAGAGAGTTGGTACCAGTCAGGGTCACTGCATTTTGCTTGTTGACGCACTTGATGACGCAGTAGCCTTTCTTTTCTGAAAAAGACCAGTACTTCCTCTTTCGTTTCGTAATATTGGAAGAGTGCAACTTGGCTAAGCTTCTTGGGACTCTGATCGTGCATTGATGTGCCAGTCTCCCAGGAAAAATCTTTGCTACTTGGAGGAGAACCTTGCAATGCTCTGAAGATGTAAGAAGCAAAAATCAAAAAACGCCCCCGTCAACATGGCGTTGACTACTACGCTTACCTGAAAAGTTCCATTGGAGAGATGATACACCCATTGACTTTGATGTCCTGATCCCTTTCCCCTCCGGTAAGTGAACACATCGCCAGTCTGCCTTCGAAAAATTCCAGGTTAGTTGTGCACGTAAAACGAAGTGCTGTTGAAATTTCCAGGGAATGTTCTGTATCTGGTTTGAATCTTCCGTTCATCTGGAAATGTGCCTACGAAAGCGTGGTATCTCTTCCACTGCATGGAAGCAACCGTTTCTCCCTCTCCAGATTCCTCCACTTGTGCCATTCGGACCTGAAATGGAATGTGCAGGGAGTTTGGACGTGGCCATGCAGGTCCATTGGCTTCCCTTGTCTGAGCTTGTCCTGGACCCCAAGACGTCTCCCCTTCCGCGACATCCGTCCCGTTCGAACCGATACGGTTGTGGACCCCACAACCGTCCCGTTCGTTGGTGTCGTCCAACCGTCCCAGTGTCGGAATACACAACAGCAGCTTCCGCCATGGCGTTTGACGAAGAGAAGCGACAGAACTGCACGATGGAAGCTTGGCGTGCGGGATTGGTGGGAGGATTCCAAGCTTTGGCCGTTTCTGGACCCATCACTTACCTGGCCGACCGCAAATGGGCCGCGTTCCGCAACCGATTGGGAGTCAGTGGGAAGGTGGCAACCGCCATCTCTCCTTTCTTCGCCATGTTTTACTTGAGGAGCGAACAAGTGATCCTTGAATGTGCACGAAGAGGAAGGACCATCGAAAGCTATCGTGGAGAGTAGGCGTGGGCGTCTCGATGTGCGTGCACAGCGAAAAGAAAACGGATGCAAGACCGCCTGCGTATCGTAATACGGACTGAAAAGCCACCAACAATAAACTACACCTGTGCAGCGTTGTAAAGATCCGAAAAGATGTTGTTTCCCTCGAATCTACTTGATCTTCTCCATGATTGAATGCGATAGGTCCAGGGAGATAAGGCTGGCGTAGAAGTAGAGGACAATGCCCATCTGTCCCACGTTCCCATACACATATGTGCGCACAGAGGGAATAGAAACACTGCACACCAGCAATAGAGCGATTAAAGAGTTGAATGCTCGTAAGGAATGGCAGAACAACGCGTCATTAAAGCGTTGAACTTTTTGCCAACTTCCCCATGGCCTGATTGCAAAACTGCCCAGCAACATCAACAGCGGCATGAACATATGAAAAGCAAAGAGTAGGGTGGTTGTGATTGATAATACCACAATCAACCCAACTTTCACAAAAGCCAGGATTGTGCAGAAGAATAGTGGGAAAACACCAAGTATTGTTGTCACTGCAGAAGCAAATATGCTCGGCCCGAGCTCAGTGAATGCCTCTTTTGCTCGGTCCATGGCCGAGGCCTGCCTGGAAACCAGAAAATGCTTTGCAAGGTGTAATACGTAATCCACTGTCAGACCAACCAGGAAGGTAAGCGACACGGACTCTATAGCACCAATGCTCCATCCAAGAGGTCGGTTCATGAAGCCTACTATGACTGTAGTAATGCCTGTCACCGTAATACCTGCTAATGCTGAGAGGGTGAGGCTGCGAGTGAAGATCAGTAACGCAAAGATGACGCTTACGATAGAAATAATAAGGCTTTGGAGCAAACCTTGAATGGCTGCTTCCTCTGTAGCCATTCTAACAAAAAGCGGGCTGCTGACCTTTGGGGGTGGAGCATCCCAAGATCCCGCGGCAGACCAATTAGATAAGAATACATTCCACCGGTAAAATTCAGCCGATGCCTCACTTGCCCTCAACGATTTACTCATAGTAGTTCTGACCATGATTTTCACATACGAAGGTTGTGGTAGAGACTTCACCGTGTATCCGACATCCCTTGTCCTTTTCCAATATGGCTGCTCACTAAGCCATTGTAGGAGCATTGGGGGAAAGTGTTGAGGACGGACCGGAAAGGTGAGGAGAGGAATTGCCTTCGTATGAGAAAAAGGCGATTTCTGACTTGTCCAAGAAGCAAAGGACGCTATGAAACATCTTTGAACCTCTTGCACCATGCTGTCCTCCTTCTTCAACACGCTGCACAAGTCCAAAACTGACTGCTGAGCAGCCCTCGACGAAAGGTTGAAGCTGTCATCATAAGCAACACTGAAACTATCTTTTCCCAAGCCAATACCAAATGAGTTGTAGCCCTGTATACCCTTCAACCCCCATGATAAAGTTATCAGCTCAGTGTTTGCAACGCTATCTGACCCTGTTCCAGGCCCATCGATTATACCTGGTACACCTCCACCGTGCGGAGAACCACCACTTGCAGAATCTGTTGGGGGGCGGTCTCCACGGTTAATCTGATGGTTGACCAAGAACAATCTGTCGAATAGAACACTGACAAAGTGAACGTTGTGACTCTCAGGGAAGAAGCGTGCAAATTCTTCACTTTGCTTGATTTGACTTGTGAAGACAGCAGAAACTGCTATTATGGAGCTTGTCATGATCAAGCACATATATCGCCATTGTTTCATGAGCATGAAGTACCCCTTCCAAGAGAATTGGGGGCGTTTGAAGGCATTCAAGTGTTCACCAAGCAGTGGTAAGGAGTTTTTAATGCTCATCCATAAGTGCATAATAATAGTGATTGGTGCAATATCTGCACGTGTCCCCTTGATGTGCTTTTCCCACAAGCAAAGAATGCTTGGAAACCAGCAGAGCACCAACAAAAAGTTCACAAAGACTAGCAAAGACATAAACAACCCAAAGCTTTGCAGCGCAGGGATGGTGGAGAATATGTTCGCACCAAAAGCCGTTGCGGACGTGCAAGTGGTCACAAACATGGAGCTACCAGCGTGAGAGAAAACATAGCCTAATCTTTTCTCTAGCGTGACACCTGGGAACCGTGATGCTACCTTAAAGCTGCCATAGAAAATGAATATGTCATCTATTCCAATGCCAAGGACCAGAAAAAAACCTAAAAACTCCAGCATCCCAACTTCGTGGATTCCAAAGATGTAGCGATAGAGGACAAACCCCAGTGGGAAGGAGAAAGCAATCTGAAGTACTCCAAAGGTGGCCAAGAAGACGGAATCGAAGTACAATGCACAGTACAGAGCAATCATTGACATTCCAATCAAACAGAGCTTCAGGTCCCCCAGCAATGCGAGCCATATTTCATGTTCCGTGATGTAGTTCCCCACCCAATTCACTTGAATAGTGTCAGTGGACAGCTCCAGCAGGTCTGGCAGTCTATGACTTATCCAGTTCTTGTAGTAAAGTTCCTGCTCAGAAGGTCTATCCTCCCACCCTTCAAAAGTGTCAGGGACAGAAAAAAAAAACGTGGACCGCAGGTAAGAAGATGTGAGATTGTTGGCATTGAAGGAGGAATCTGTATACCACAGAATATCATTGCTGGCAAGTTTCCTTGCGGCCGTGTTGACCCACCCCTCCTCCAACTGCCCCTTGTCATCTGTTTGAAGAAAAAAGTAGTTTAGTATCGAGTCTGGTTTTGCACAGATACCAGAAGAATTGTGAGCACATATTTTGTCATAATTCTCGAAGCGCGGGATCTGTTCCTCGATATTCCTAACTGCGTGAAGTGGCTGTGGATGAAGCATGTTTGTCCCATCTTTTGTAGAGAAGATGACATGAAGCGTCCATTTTACCCGATCCCTGTCTCTTGCACCTGCTAACATTCTACTTTTGGCGTCTGAATTTTCAATCTTGCGATATGCCTCTGCGGTGTCTTCGGAAGCCAACCGCAGTGATCGATGTATCTCTCCAATGTCACTCTTTGCCTCAAAGTTTTGAAGACTGGTGTTGACACTTGGAGGATCCAGTGCAATGATGACAGCACATGCCACCATCAAGCCAACAAGAATTCCCACACAGAGCAAAGCAGCCCTATCCAAGATGGCTGCCCATGCATTGCTATAGCTTTCAAATCTTTCGACTTCAGCTGCGGTTGAAACTTTTTTGTTTGATGCGTTGTGAGATTCCTGATCCGCTATTTTATTTGCCACTGCTGTATCGTTCTCGACCCTGGCAGTCTTCTCGATGCTTGGCAGCACTTCTCCTCCATCATGTGAAGCTTTCCTAGTATGAAGGGTTTGCCCACTGTTTTCCTGATGCTCTCCTTGGCCTTCCATGACTTGTTTCCGCCTTGCGAGTGATCTGTGGCATCCTCTCCATGGCTGACGAGTCTTCTCCATCCCCAAGGCTCTTCCTGGTGAGGTGACCCCATCGTTTCAGCTTTCTTCGTTGCCTGGGATGTGACCTCCGACATTCGTTCCACGGCCTGTGCGACTCTGGTCCCATCATCCACACGTATGATGAAGCGACAGGGTCCCTTGCTGGCATCATTCGCCTATTTCCACCACCATATTTGATACAAGCTCGTCCATGGCAATCCTTCTCCCTTCTTGTCCATCCTCGCCCTTCGGACCCTGAGTCTGCTGTGTACAGGAAGGGACAGGGTCGCCTTTGGGACCCCCCTGATGCGATCTTCCCTTGTCTGGTCACTTCCATCCACTGCCAGATTGGATTTCAGCCAGGAACAACCAACCAGAGCCTTCCTTTCCAAGTCCAAGGATGGGTGGTGCTTTCCACTCCTCCCCTCCGGCCAATCCGAGAAGAAACTCTCCGATGCATCAGCCTTGGGAGGGGTCGTGGCTTGGAAGAATGGGAGCCCCACACGACCCAGGGGACGCGGGGGGAACCAAAGGGAGAAACCATCGAGATCATGGGAAAGATAGCGATGGGAAATCGAAGGTGTCGATGGAAGGAGGGAGATTCGAACGAGACCAAAACGCCCACACGGTGCGCGTCGGCTCAGCAAGCAACGTCCTGGATACAAGCCGGAACTGCGCAGCGTTCGGCGGAGATTTCGAAGG
>LFIK01002420.1_pt1 | contig 15082 bp, 11 predicted proteins | sample 643401 | NCBI WGS metagenome assembly LFIK01 (sample SAMN03777447, study PRJNA286221) | soda lake metagenome | biome: soda lake; feature: Kulunda steppe; material: water; isolation source: sample T5-Br brine of Lake Tanatar-5 | place: Russia: Kulunda steppe | collected 2010-07 | reverse complement strand
GTAAGACACACGCTCGCGTGTGCAGACCCCGAAACCACCCTGCCGGGTGAAGAAACAGGAACCCACCGAACCGATCACACCCTGAGTGTGACGGCGTAGGAATCCCCCACCTTCAGGTGGGGGAGGAGGTCAAGGTGGTGGGCTGGCAGTTAGGGACTGTCCAGCACGCGAGGCTGGTCCACCGTGGTTGCAGCGCGGTTCGTGTGGGTCAGGGCGCAACGGCCAGGAGACGAAACGTAGAGCTTGTGTGACGCGGGCAGGTCTGCGGTGTGATGGCTGGTGCCCGGGTGGGGATGTGGGGCGCGCTGCCAGTTGGGTGTTTCGGTCGACCATGCTGGGTATGGCTGTTCCATCCTTTCTGCAGCAGGCGCCGGTCGCTCGCGCGACTACAGGTCCGGCGCGGTTCCGTGCTTCGTTGCACACGGTTGAAGATCTTGAACATGTCCGGGTCACCTATGGCCTTTCTGGTGTTGGGACGGTGCGGTACGGGCTGTCGTGGCTGTGGCAGTGGTGGCTGGAAAGCGGTCCGGATGGTGTGTGTTACACCCGTAGTGGCGGTCACGTTCCGATTGTCGGGTTGCGGCCGGGCGTGACCGCAGTTACGGCTGGGAGTGAGGACCGCTGGTGGGAACTGCCGGTCGATGACACCGACGTGATGGTTGCGGTGACGTTGGCGGATGTTGCCGACACGGTCGTTGAGGATCTGTATCGGCATGCGATCTGTGTGGCACGGACCGTCCTTGACGGCGGTTTTGGTGCGGCGCGACCGCTGCTGTCTGAGCAGGAGGCTGCCAGTGCGTGATGCGCGCGGTCGCGGGTTCACACTGATCGAGTCGGTCGTGGTTGCTGGGCTGCTCGGGTTGGCTCTGTTCGGAACGTTGGCGCTCGTCACGAACTTTTCGACCGTGTTGAACACGCATCTGACTCAGTCGGAGGATGCACGGCAGGTCCGTGAGATGCACCGGCAGTTCGAACGCGATTTGGCGGCAGCGAGGCCGTGTACCCCGCAGCGGGTGGAACCGTTCGTGTTCGGTGACAGCGCTGCTGGTACCGCTGATGACCGGCGTGTTGGCGGTGGCGAAGAAGCGGACACTATCCGGATCACCGCGTCGTTCGATGGTGACGCGATCGTGCATATCCGGTGGCGTGCAGCTGACGGTGCCTTGTCCCGGTCGGTCCTTGCAGACAACGGCTCGTGTGTCCCGGGTGATTTCGATGCGGTAACAGCCGGGGGGCCGGAGGATCTGCCGGTTGTGACCACAACCCGCTACCTGAACTTGGTCGATGACGGTGCTGCGGAAGGCGAGCGGTTGTTCATCGGGCGGAGCTCGGTGGAGCTGGATGTCCGGACACAAACGGCGGCGGGTGGCAGTGTTGCGGTGGAACGGTCGTGGTTGCTGCCAACGGGCAGGAACCGATGATCCGGTTCGTTGCTGCCGCCGCTGTCGCGGCTGTTGTGGTAGCGGTCTTGTGGAACGTTACGGCAGATAGTTCGGGTAGTGGTGGTGCACCTGACCGCCAGGGCCAGCCAGCGAACGCGCCGTCGCAGGTGGACGCTGTCCCGCCTCTGGAAGACGACGTAGGGAACGTGGCAGACAGCGTGTTCGGGCGTGAAGAACTGGCTGCTGCTGCAACGGCGTTACCGCCACCTGTTGTGCGGTTCGTTGTGGGAGGCACCGAAACCTACGACGGGGCACTTGTCGCGGTGGGAAACAGGGACCGGCCGGGCGACCAGGTCCGTATCGAGGTGCTGTGCCCTGATGGTTTCTGTGACCCTGAAGATGTCCGGATCGATGTCGGCGGAACCATCTTTGCGGGCCAGAACCCGCTGATCGTTGGCGTTCATCAGCAGGGGGAACACACCGTCCGGGTCGATGTCGCAGGACGCCCGTCACCCCAACGGGGGGTTGTTGTCGGAGCAGATCGCACCATCGACTGGCCTGCTGACAGTTGGGGTGACGGTGCTTGGCCCGATCCGAAACTGGCAGCAACACTGTGGGCAGAAACCACACAGCTACTTCCGGCGTGTAGTCCGTTTCCGTCGCAGGATCAGCGACGCTGTGTTGAACCGTCAGAGATCACCGTTATCGGTGATGGTTCAGTGGTTACGGTCCCAGACCTTGAGGACCCTGACGGCAACGTGGTTGACCCGTTAGCTTGCGACTCCGGGTGGCGGTACGAGTTCACGGACGGGATGTTCTCCGTTGTGCCAGGGATCGCAGACGGATGTGTGACCATCGAGATGGCAGACCAGGCATTTGCACGCACGTTCGGTGAAGGCCTTGACGTTGATGACGGCAACAGCGCCGATCCGGCGACAACCCCGGTTGGCGGCGAGGCTGTTGGCCTGCCCAGCGACTGGTTGACCGTCGGTGAACTGGCTGTGTTTCTTGCTGCCGCAACCGGACCGGATTTTGCGTCACCACCACCGGTGCAGTTCACCCCGGCTACTGGGACTGCAGGAGACACAGTCACCGTGACCGCTGCGCTACATCCTGGTGTCGCGGACGACACCACGGACGGCGCAAACAGCCAGGAACCGCCCGTCACTGTGGACGGATTCACATGGCCTGAACCAGAAGGGACGCAGCGGCTGTGTGAACCGCAAGCCACGTTCGTTGACGGGCCACCTGCATGCAAGTACCTGCTCCGCGAACCGCAGCAGCAGCATGTTCAGGTTCCGATCATCACCGACGGAGCTGACAACGGCGCAGCAGCTACCTTCGCTGTTGTTGCGGACCCGCCACGTCCAACGGTGACGGTAACTGACGTGACCTATCTCGACGGTTCAGACATCTCAGTGTGGACGGTCACATCCACCCAGCCGTTGCGGTCCGCGACGATGTCTCCGCAGCACAACAACGTTACTGTTGCGGTCGGGCCAGCCCGAAGAACAGTCACCGTGACCGTAACAGGGCAGGTCAACGTTTCCGTTGACCTGTGTGCCGCAGCAGCGTGCGACACCGTCACGATCGACACGACTGTTGCTGACCCGCCACGAACCAGTTTCCTCGCTGTGCATGCAACATCCGGTGTTGCCCAGGTTCCGTTACCTGCGGGCAATTGGACGTTACGGAACCCACCGTCCGGGATGCACGCACGCGTGATACAGGGCGACGCACTGGAGGTTGCCGTTCCCGACATAGTCGCACCGGGCACCGGACCGCTGTTCCTTGACCTTGACACCACCAGCGGCGACGCCCTCGAGGTTTGCGTGCAGCTACCCGCAGGACCGTCATGCCCTGCTCCACCGCCCACAACCACACACGCAGATACGGGCGGCAGCTCAGAAACGCCTACTACGGGTCGGTTGTCCACTCAGACGCAGGGCATGAACCATGGTTGATCAGCCAGACAAGTTCAGTGTGCGTTCACCCTTGCAGCGGAGGTGCTTGCCGTACCTGAAGGGGATGCCCTGAACAACAGCCGGCATCTAGAACATCTCTCCGCCTACTATTTTTGGGAAGCAGCACGTGATGGCGGCGCTGTAGTAATCGGAGATGATGGTTCGATGCTCTTTGCTGACTCGAGTGTTCGACCCGAGAAACACATCGACGCTTTTGGTGATGGGCAGCGGACCGACCCTGAGACGTTCAAGCGTTAGCGTCCTTGCCCACCTTCAGGTGGGCAAGGACGCTAACGCAGCTGCCGTCAAGCTGTTTGCGGTGCAAGATGGTGGCAAGTTGCCCGCGGGTCACCGGCGCGTGCTGACGGAACGTGCCGTCGGGAAACCCAGAGACTGCGCCGGTGGCATGGAGCCACGCAACTGAGGTGCCGTGCCCAACGTCGAGCTGTACGTCACTGAACGGTGGGGGAGGGACCTGTGGGCGTTTCTCGCCAAGATGGACTGTGCGATCGAGCATGGTTGCAAGCTGGCCGCGGGTGACATGACGGTCAGGTCTGAACGTGCCGTCCGTGAACCCTTGGATGATGCCTTCGGCCGCCAAACTGTCGGCAGCGACCCCTGCTGGACCATCGATGTCTGGGAACGCCTGGCTGTTTGCCGGGGACAGTTCGAACAGGGCAGCGATTGCAACGGCAGTTTCCTGCCGGGTAGCTGGCTCGCTGGTCCGGAACGTGCTGTTGTCGGCGTGCATCACATCTTGTGCGACCATGTCATGGATCGCACGGCCGTGCGTGCCGCACGCGTCGATGTACAGGCATGCGGTCAAGGTCAGCGCAACGAACGCAAGCATGAAAATCCCTATCTGCTGTCGGTCTGCTGGACCTGCTGGTCTGGTGTAGTGCGGTAACCGTTGTTTGGTGTGCTGCACGTTGCAGTGCAGGTTGAGCGGCAGCTGGGCTGCCCTGCGCAGGGCAGCCCAGCCTGGTCACTCGCTGTCGAGGTCACCCGACAGTGACGCGGCCAGGAAGTCGCCTACGACCTCGTTGGGGGTGACGAACCCGTCGCCGGTCAGTGACGCCAACGCGCCGTCTCCGGCAGCGGCCTTCGCGGCCATGTGTGCGTCGAAGTCCCGATCGACCGCGAACTGAGCGGTGGTCTCAAGCGAACGCTGGACGGCAGCGAGCTGCGCAACCGCGTCGTCGATGGTGAGCTCGTCCATAGCGCCGGTGAGCGCGCCGACAGCGTGTGCGGCGGCCTGCAGCTGTGCGGCCTGTTCGGCGGGTGTTAGCCCCTCACGGCCGGTCAGGGCCTCGGCGAACACGGTGAGCTTCTCGGCGAGCGGGGCGAGCAGGCCGTCCATGGCCTGTTGGACCGCATCGCGGGAGTCGTAGCGGACCTTGCGGATTGACGGGGGGGTCTGTTCTGCCAAAGCACTACCTATCTCTATCTGCTGGGATCGTGTGCTGCTTGATGACGGTATAGGGGGGGTGTGACATCGTGGACATGCCTGGTTCAGTTCACGATCAGGTTTCCGCGTCCGCGGACCGGTCCGGCGTCAGCACGGATCGGCCACGGCAGCGGATCGCCGGTTTCTGGGTCGATGTTGGCAACTGCAGTGTCCGCGATGCGGAGAGTGGTGGTCCCACATCCGGAACTGTCTGTGGTGAACGTGCGGGGGGCAGGGGTTGCTACAACACCGTCAGAGCTGGTCACTGCGGGCACAGTCACGGTCACGCCCCCAACCCGCTGGCTGTTGATGTCAAGGGCACACACGGTGGCGGTGATGTCATCTCCAGCGTTGCCTTGTGCTGACGACACCGACAGCCGCCCAAGTGTCGGCACAACGTTCACACCGATGTCTGTGGTACCGGCCCCACCGGAGAACGTGACGGTGTAGGTCCCGGGGTCGCTGGCGCGTGGTGCCTGTACCGGCAGGATGGCGCGGCCGTCCCGGCCGGTACGGATCTGGACCTCATCTCGGCCGACGTTGCCGGCCCCTGCGCCGAGCAGCACGTTGCTGCTGTCGGTGGTGGTGGCGTCAAGCCATGCGGCAGGCATCGGTTCGCCGGTGACATCAACAGCAAGGACAGCTGTTGCGATGGTTTGGCCCTGCCCGACGGTGACGGGGGACGCTTCTACGCTGTCGATGGTGGGCGCAACCTGGACAGGGACGGTGCCTGACTGTGTTTGGCCAGCAGCTGATACTTCGATGTTTGCTGTCCAGATGCCGGCAGGGACCGGTCCAAGCGTTACGGCCAGCTCAGCTGCCTGGTTCCCTTCCGTGTCAGTGGTGGTGCCGGCAGACACCGACGTTTCTGGGGTTCCATCTGGGCGGCGCAGCGTAACGGCGACGTTGTCGGATGGGGCCGGTGACCCGTCCGGTGCGGTGACATGGATCGTGATGCTGCCGGACGTGTTCTGCGCAAGGTCTACGTCAACGACGGTGGCGGTAGCAACTGACGAGGCAACGTTGATGGTGACCGTGTCTCGTTCAACGCCGTTGGTGTCGGACAGTGACAGCTCGACGGTGTGTGCGGCGGTGCCGCCCGCAGCCCGGATCGGGAACGCGAAGGTGCCGTTCTCATCGACCGTTACGGACCGTTCGAACGTCAACGCGTCAAGAGGGTTTGTTGCCGCTTCGATCAGCACCGTCGATTGTGGTGTTGCAGTTCCGGTGACGATGGTTCCGAACCCGCTGAACACGTCGATCTGAGCGTCCGTGAAACTAGCGGTCTGCGCCGACGGTTGTGTTGGCATGGTGACCGAACCGCTGAGCGGTTCCCCATCGATGGTTGCGGTCAACGCGACGGAAACGGCAGTGACATCGCTGGCTGCCACCACCTCCGCTGTCCACGCTCCTGCCTGCTGGAACTCGACGTTGGTGACGGTCACGCCAGGTTCGGATGACGACACAGCCACGTTGGCTGCGTCATCGATGAACGGCCGGCCTGCATGGTCGGTGACCAGCAGCTGCTGCACGACCGGGTCGCCGCCAGCAACAAGCTGCTGCGGGGGCCCAGCAAGCCGCGCTGCGGCCTGTTCAACAGCTATCGAAGCCGTTTGGGTGGGTGCCGCCCCGGCCTGTACCGCCACCGTGTATGGACCTGCAGGGATGTTTGCAGGGAGCGAGAACACAAGGTCGCACTGGCCGTTGCCTGCTGTTGTGCAGTTCGCAGCGGTGCGCTCTGGAGCGCGAAGAACCACGCCGCGTACACGGGCGTCTTCCATCGGGTTGCCTGCAAGGTCAGTGACCGTTACAGCCAGCTCAGGAAGCGCAGCCGGATCGATCGTGTTCTGCACAACTGTCGGGTTCCCCGTCACCTGTACCTGGCCAGCGATCGGAACCACGTTGACGGTCACGGGGGTGGCTTCGCCACCTGCGGTGACCTCAACCTGCTGGCTGCCAGCAGGAGGCAGAGGGGTGCTGCTGACCTGCAGTTCCCCACCTGACACGTCCAACCAGGCAACGTTAGTGTCGGTGGTGTCGTCAGCAGCGTTTCCCTGCGCATCGACAGCGACGGCACGCACACCGGTGCTGTCGGCGTCCTGGCGTACCGTCACTTCGGTCTGGTTCACACGGGCGAACGGTGCCGGCAGTGTCGTGGTCAGGTCATCCCACGTTTCGGACGCACCTGAGCTGGTGTTTGTGATGGTGATGGTGCCTCCAGACACACCGGTGAGTTCTCCGTCGGTGCCGGCGGTAGCTCCATCAACGGTGATGCTGCTGTTGTCTGCGGCCCAGCGTGGCAGCGTCAACGAACCGGGTTCGTAGTAGCCGCTGAAGAACCGCCCTGCCGGGTAGGGGACCGTCCCGTCATCTCCTGAGTGGCACAACGGCGTGTTCTCAGCGGCGCACACGAACGGTTCTGGTCCTGCGTCCTCGAAAGCTGCAGCGGTGATCGTCCGAGGCAGCGCCCACTGTGGGCCGCCGCCCTGCGGGGTGGTCTGGTTCGTGGCCTGTAACGCACCGATGTCAGCCGCGTCGGTGGTGGAACCCGCATGCAACGTCAGGAACGCAACGGCACCAACCAGGTTGGTGCCCACCTGCAGTTGCTGCGCAGCCGGAACCGCAGACAGGGCAACGTCGCTGAACGCAGGGTCGGTGACGTCAACACCGTCGACGAACACTGTGGCGCGCCGGTCAGAGCCGACCGACACCGCAAAGTGATGCCACACCAGCTCCCCGACCACGTTCGGACGTGACCACACCACTGTGGTGTCACCGTTGTCGATGGTGGCGAACCCGGCACGGCCGCTGTCGTGCTCAACGAGCAGTTCCCACCCCTCGCTACCTGCGATGTGGCTCACAACGGTGGTTGCTGCCGCTGGGACGTTGGAGGACAGGGCAGCAGCAACCCCGACGGTCAGCCCGTCACCGCCGTCAAGCCGTGCCGCGTTGCGTTGACCGGCGGTACGGGTCGGCTCGCTCATGTCAACGACAGCTGCGGGCGCTAACGGTTCATTGACCCGCAACGCGGTGTGGCCCGCGGCGGACCAGCCGGGGGCGCCAAGTTCTGCAGCCGGATCGCCCGCACCCTGCTCGATCGGTGCGGCAACGAACGCCACATCGTCGTTGGCGGCAACATCACGCAACGTGCCGTCAAGGAACCCGTTCGAAAACTCGGGCTCTTCAGAGAACGGCACAAACACGAACGCGTCCTCCGAACCCAACTGCGGCGTTTCGAACGGCGTATCCGCAACGCCCGGCTGGCCGGTGGCCGGACCACCGTTCGGCCACGACCACACCAGATCCCACGTTGTTGTGCCGCCCGCTACCGCAACAGGCACCGCACCAAGATCGGGAACTTGAGCAGAAACCCGGCGGACACTGGCGTTGTCTCCACCGGCAGGACCGAACGTGGCTGGCACCCCCCACTGCCGTAGCGTGTCATCTGTCAGCGACAGTTCCAGATCCATGCCGCCAAGCAGCGGCAGTTCTTGCCCCGCCGGGCCAACAGCAGGCAGGTAGCTGTCCACCGTGATGACCTGGTCGTCTGCGCAGGCTGTCTCGGTTGTGTCGCTGTCCAACCCTGTCGGGATGCCCACATCGACACAGACAGTGCTGCCGTCACCATCGACCTCTGCTGGAAGTACCGACCCGGCGGTGCCGGGAATCTCAGCGAATGGCCGTATCTCGAAGGTTGCTGCACGACCGAACGCGATCGTCTGTTGGATCTGCTGGCCTGCCTGGACCTGTACCTCACCAGCAGAACCCAGTGCGGTCCCGCCAGTGAACGCCCACGACCCGGAACGGAACGGCTGTCCGGCGTCTGGTGTTGCGAACGCGACACGGCACGGGCTTTCCCGGTCGCAGGCCTGCACGTCAAGGTCCACAACAACCGTTGCGGTCCCGTCGATGTCGAAATCAGCGACCCCTGCCGGAGGGTCGAGAGGTGATCCGTCGTTGTTCACGATCGTGACCGCAGGAAGATCACGGAGATCACCGACGGCTGTTTGGCCAGGGCCGGCAGCAACGAACGTGACCGCTGCGGTCGATGAACCAGCGATCAGATCGCCTGCTGTGGCGCGGCGTGTCACGCTGACAGGCGGCAGGTCCGATGCTGTGTTGGACGGCTGCACCGTCACCGTGATGTCTTTCCATGCTGGAACGCCAGGGAGGCCTTTCACCTCCGCAAACGAACGGGACACCGACCAGTCAAGGACGGCAGGGGCGCCACGCACCTCAACAGCTGTGGGCGCGTTCTCTGCCGCGTCAGACACCTCGGTGAACGGTGCGGTTGACACCCGGTTCGTTTCGCGTTCAGCAACGACGCTGGCTGCATCGACCCACGTTGACACGTTTCGGCTTGACACGGCGGCAGCGATGATGCTCAGCGCAGCAAGGACAACAGCGCCCAGCATCCCGGAAGCGACCGCAAGTTCCACCATCGTCAACCCGGACCGGCGGCGGGCGGTACCGGACGGCATCCTGTTCCGGCCGACCATGGACCGCAGAATCGGTCCGGAGTGGGGACAGTGCAGCAACAGAAACGGTGCGGGTCGGTGCGGCATGAGCAGCTCCGTGGCGCGTCATACGTGCTTCTGGCGTTGGTATCTGCCGTGGCCGCTGCCGTTGCGTTCGGGGCGTTGTCGTTAGCGACCGCGCAGACCTATGCAGACATGGTCGACCGTGCGACCCGTTCGGCACGGTCCGCGTCGGCAGCAGCGATAGACGCCACACAGCAGCAGCTGGCCAACGACCCGTTCCTGCTGTTCCGCCAGGTGCTGAACACCGAACCGACACGGCTGTGTAACCCGGACCCGGCCGTGCCTGGAGCAGCAGAACTGCAGGTCGCTGCCGGTGACCAGTGGGACGTTGCCCGCTGCGGGCTGACGTGGGGCTATCTCGACGACATGGACGGCAGCGACACCGCGTCGGTGACGCTGGCCTACGAACCAGAAGCTGACGTGTTGCGTGTGCGGTCCACAGCTACGCGCGAAGGTGTTACCGCCGGGTGGGAAAGCCGTTGGGAACTACCGACCGCCAGCACCTACCTGATGGCTACCAGCCGCCAGCTTGATCTAGACACCGTCCTGAGCGAAGACGCTGACCTGTCTGACAGCATCATCTACGCCCGTGGTGACATCACCGGAGATCGACGTTCAGGCACCGAGGCTGCCAGCAGCAACCTGCTGATCGTGGAAGACAACCCGGACAGTAGCCAGGCACAGATCTCGCGTGACGGGAACGTAGGCAGCATCGACGAGTTCTCCGCCACACCGCGGTCGTTTGCGACCCTGCTTGCGCAAACAGCAGAGCTGCACACGCTGGCATGCCCCGATGACTTCCGGGCGTTCAACGATGCGACGGTGACCCTTCTTGACACCGGCGAAGCGCCCTACCTGTGCCTTGGCCCGGGCCGGCCACTGTGGGACCGGGACACCGGCAACCTGGCCCGGATCGCTGACGACGCGGTTGCGTTTGCGTTGACCAGCGACGATGGGAACCTCACCGTCCGGTGGACCACCGAACAACTGGACGACCTTGCATGCCCGGAAGGGTGCAACCTCAAAAGTTTGGAACAGCGTGCCTTTGACGACCAGACCCACCCGGGCAAAGAAGATCACTGGAACGGCGGGCCGATCACCGTTGCGCTGCCCGCATCGACACTGATCGGCACGCAACGTGACGTCCAGATCGGGATGGCGTACAGCGACGATGCCACGGCACCGTCCAACGCCGGTGACACCATCGACCCGTTCGCGCTAGATACCGCTGTCACGGTTGTTGCGGGAACCCCAGCCCGGCCCAACAACATCACGCTGTCCAGCCCCATCGCCGGTCAGGGACCTGCACTGGTCGCAACCGGCCAGGTGCGCATCGGCCACTGGGCCCGACCACCGGGGGAGGGAAGCACGCTGACAATCACCGGCCACCTTGTTGGCCTGGCGCAGCAGCAACCGTCACCGCACGGCATCACCCCGTGGCCTCGAGCGGTCTGTACAGCCGACACCGGCCCGGCAGCACGGTGCGCCGCAAACACCGCCGGGCAGCTCCGCATCGACGGTTCGCTTGTTGACGCTGCACTAGACCTCACCGCCGGTAGCGCATCAAGCCAGTACACGCTGGTTGCTGTTTCCCCGTCAACACAGCAGCCCCCGCTGCTCCCGTCGTTCACCACCAACTGGCTAGAACGCAGCCGAAAACCGGTCGGTGACATCGACGTGCACACCAACGCGGAGGACTAAGTGGAACGCCGCCGACGAGGCATCACCCTGCCTGAACTGATCGCGGTCACACTGCTGGTGTCCATCGCCGCCTCTGCAGTTGTTGCCATCCCTGCCGTGGGACGTGATCGGGCACAGACGTTCCAAGCTGCCGCAGCGATCGAAGCGGCCGTGGCGGCCACCCAGGTTGTGTGGGAAACCACCGGGCAGCTTCCCGCCGCAGATACCAACCCTGATTCGCTCACCGACCAGCTCAAACAGGTTGCTCCAGGCCTCCAGATCCTGAACGCAGGTGAACGCTCCACCGCAGACGGCCCCGCACCCTCATCTGCGCAGGTCCTGAACGCACAAGCGAACACCACCGTGTCGGTCGCGTGGCTGTCTGGAACGACCGCCGCTGCTGTCGCCATCTCCGGTCGAGACACCTCCGGGAACTGCCTGTTGACCCGTGTCGATTTCGGTGACCGGGCAAGCCCACAGCGGTACGGCGTCATCCCGGCCGACACGGCCGCAGCACCGCCCTGCCAAGGCGATGTTGCGATGACACTTCCGCTTGTTGAAGACCTTGACCGGGCAGGTGCGTCATGGGCCAACCCGACCCGGGTCGTGCAAGACACCACAGAACCTGAACTGTGACATTCCCAGCTGGTAGCTGACCGTAACGCACAACACGTGAAGGAAGAGGAAACTGTGAGCACAACCCTAGTTCCCACTACCGAATCGTTGACCACCGAAGGGTCAGCAGTTGCCTTCCTTGCGGTCGAACACGGCTACGCGGACCTGCAACTGGTCTACACGGCGTTGACGCATCAGCCGAACAACGTTGTTGAGGCGCTCACCAGCATCGATGACGAACCGGCAGCGTCCCGCGAGAACCTGTACCGGTGTGCCGCCGCAGCACTGAACGTTCCCTACGTCAACCCTTCCGACGACAACGCGCAGCCTGACATCGACCGGTTCCAGCGTCTAGACCCTGCCGCGCTCCTCACCAACGTTGCGATTCCACTGTCGATCGGTGGGAAAACGATCCTTGCGGCCGGCGTGCCGTCCAGCCCCAGCATCAGCGAACTGGCAGCGCACGGCAACATCGACACGGTCGCGCTCGCCGACCCCCAGCTCATCCTTGCAGCGCTACGTCGCGTCAGCAACGAACGAGAAACCATCTCGGGTGACCGCCGTAGCAAGAAAGACGAGCAGGACACGGCGGCAGCCCGCCGTCGTGCACCCACACCCACACTTGCCCTAGACGAGAAATCGAACCTTGGATGGACCCGCGACCTGCTTGAACGGGCCATCATCCAACGCGCATCCGACATCCACCTGTCACTAACCCTGGACTCCGAACTTCGTATCGCCTACCGGGTCGATGGTGAACTGCGCCCCCAGATCGTCACAGACATCGACCCCGACCGTGCCCTCAACACCATGATCACACGGGCCGGAATGGACATCGGCGCGAAGAACACCACCCAGTCCGCATCGTTCGACCATCGGACACAAGCCGGGGCCCGTTACAACGTACGAGCAGAACTTCTACCTGCGTTGAACGGTCCCGAGATCACGTTGCGTCTTCTGGCGTCCGGTGGCCTGATGACCCTCGACCAGATGGGACTGAACCAGGGTTACGTGAAACGGCTCAAGCGGGCCACCGAACGCTCCGACGGCCTGATCCTCGTAACTGGGCCGACCGGACACGGCAAAACCACCACCCTGTACGGCGCCCTTCTCGAGGTCAAGGACGGGCGCCGCAAGATCATCGCGATCGAAGACCCCGTCGAGTACCGCATCGACGGGCTCACCCAGGTACAGGTTGCCCCCAACGTCGAAGGTGGGCTTGGATGGCTACAGGCCATCTCGTCGTCGTTGCGTTCCGACCCTGACGTGATGCTAATCGGAGAGATCCGTGACGCAGCCACCGCCAACGCTGCCGTGCAGGCCAGCCAGACCGGCCACCTAGTGCTCAGCACCCTGCACGCCAACAACGCAGTTGCTGCCTACGCACGACTTCGGTCTCTTGGTGTCGACCCCGTCGAAGTGGCAGCACAAACCGTCCTCATCACCGGCCAGCGGCTCATCCCGCGGCTACACAGCTGCAGTGTCCTGCGTGACGTGTCAGACATCGACCGGATCCGTCTAGCCGCATCCGGTGTTGACGCTCCCAACCAGGCGCACTACCCGGCAGGCTGTGATGGCTGCGACGGACAGGGAACGAAGGGGCGTGTCCCGCTTGTAGAGATGCTGTCACCAGACCCGACGTTGCGTGACGCGGTCGCAGCTGGCGCCCACGAAACCGAGCTCGGTCTCCTCACCGACGAAACGAACCTGCTGTCGTTCGCCGCTGAAGCGCAACGGCTCATGGTCGAAGGTGCAGCATCCCCAACAGATATCGCGTCACGCCTACGCGAAGCAGACGTGAACATCGCCGCTGAAACCACCGACGCTGACCAGACGGAACACTGATGGCAGCGACAACCACCGCAGGGTCCACCAACGCGAACTGGCGCTACATCGCTGTTGACCCCCAAACCGGGTCGCGGACCGAAGGGAAGATGCGCGCAAGCTCCAAACAAGCTGTGATCTCACAGCTTGAAGGTATGGGGCTGACCGTCGGGCCGGTTTCACGGACCAGCGGCGTTGACCAGATCGCAGAACAGTTCCGGACGCTGCTGTCCTCCGCGTCCGGACCGAAGATCTCCACAGAGGATCTCGCGACAGTCACCAAACAGCTTCAGGTCCTGCTCCGATCAGGGCTTTCACCGGCAGACGCTCTCGGAGCGGTCGTTGATGCCGCACCCAACGACAAAGTCGCGCAGTTGATGCAAGAACTGTCAGACCGTGTCCGCCAAGGCGAAACGCTATCCGAAGCGCTCGACCACTACCAGGCGTTCCCAGAGTCGTACAAAGCATGGGTTGAATCTGCAGAACAAACCGGCCAGCTCGACACCGCCATGAACGACCTGTACGAACAGTTGCGCCAGAAAGCAAGCACCGAAGCGTCGATCAAATCAGCGATGGCATACCCGAAACTGTCCCTCGGGCTTTCCATCATCCTTGCGCTCGGGATGGTCCGTTGGCTCGTCCCACAGTTCTCGGACATGCTCGCACAGTTCGACGATGAACTGCCCACTCCAACACAGATTCTGGTCGCAGTTAACGACAGGTTCCTGTTCATCGTTGGTGTGATAGCAGCCGCTGTTTTCGGTGTCCGACTGTTGCGCCAGCAGTTGCAGGAGAACCTTGAACGCGGCGCGCAGATCGACGCTTTCATGTTCCGCGTGCCAGTGCTTGGGCAGCTTCTCCAACGTCAGATGGTGTTCCGCTGGGCCTCAACGATGGCAGGACTGACCGACGCTGGCGTTCACCTCAACGAAGCGCTTGACATCGCAGGGCGCGCATCTGGCTCCCGATGGGTCCGCAGAGACACCCCCGAAGTCATCGAAGAAATCAACGAAGGTCGGCCATTGTCGGACGCTGTAAGCGTGAAATTGCCGGCAATGCCAGAACTCATTTCGGGGCTAATTGCGACCGGTGAACGGGTCGGAAAACTGCCAGAAATGATGCGAACAGCAGCTGCTTCGGAAGCAAATACTATCGATAGTATCGTTGAAACGCTGGGTAAAAGGGTGGAGACATTTGCCATCTTGGCGGTAGTCGGTATTGTTGGTGGAATCATCGCCGCACTCTGGGTTCCCCTGTTGCAGCTTTCCGCCTCAGCCGCTGACGCACTATAGGGAAGAAGCAAGAACACTAGACCTAGTACGCAGTTCAGTGGTGGGAAACGCTGCAACGAGTTGGCGGGTTGGCGGGTCTCAGTTGGCGGGATGCCGCTAAGGGGCTGTAGGACACCGAATACGCCATATTCGGGCGTTGTCGTGGTCTCTCGATCACGACGGTCAGCCGTCGCGTTGACGTCGATGAGTTGGCGGGTTGGCGGGGGTGGTCGATGAGCACAACCACGTCGATCCCGACCCTGACTCACGCCGGAAGGCACGAACCCGACCCGCAGGTTCTGTCCGACGATCTCGTCAAGCTGTTGATGTCGGAGGCGTCCGGGTTCCGGCTGGTGCG
>LFIK01002419.1_pt1 | contig 15097 bp, 14 predicted proteins | sample 643401 | NCBI WGS metagenome assembly LFIK01 (sample SAMN03777447, study PRJNA286221) | soda lake metagenome | biome: soda lake; feature: Kulunda steppe; material: water; isolation source: sample T5-Br brine of Lake Tanatar-5 | place: Russia: Kulunda steppe | collected 2010-07 | reverse complement strand
GCAGGGGCGGAGCCCCCGCGCCCCGAACCGCGCCCCGAACCGCGCCCGCAGGTCCTGCCCGCCGCGCTGGAGCGGGTGCGCCCGCCCGCGCGCCCCGATGCGCTGCCCGCCCCACGCCCGGTTGCCGTGCCCGCGCGGCTGCGCCCCGAGCCTCGGCCCGCCGTGCGACCCACCACCCCGCGCGCAACCACCTCGTCCCCCCCTGCCGCGGCCCCCCCCGCCGCGGCATCCCCCGCGCAGGGCGGGTTCTCCGACTGGGTGGCCGGGTTCCGCGGCCGGGCGCTGGCTGCCGGGGTCAGCGCGGCGACGCTTGACCGGGTGCTGCCCGGGCTGCGGCACCTGCCGGACACGGTCGCGCTCGACCGTCGGCAGAGCGAGTTCGATACGCGGATCTGGGAATACCTCGACGGCGCGGTCACGGCGCAGCGCATCCAGCGCGGCCGCGAGCTGATGGCACGCCACGCCGCGCTTCTGGAGCGCATCGAGGCGCGATTCGGCGTGCCCCCGGAAATCGTGGTCGCCGTCTGGGGGATCGAGACCTCCTACGGCGCGGTGCGCGGGCGGGTGCCGACGCTGGACACGCTGGCCACGCTGGCGCGCGATGGCCGCCGCGCGGCGTTCTTCGAGGGCGAATTGATCGGTGCGCTGCGCATCGTGGCGGCGGGCGAGATCACCCCCGACCGGATGCGCGGCTCGTGGGCCGGGGCGATGGGGCACACGCAGTTCATGCCGTCGAGCTATCTGGACCACGCGGTCGATTTCACCGGCAATGGCCGGCGCGATGTCTGGTCGGACAACCCCGCCGACGCGCTGGCCTCGGCGGCGAACTACCTGGCCGCCAATGGCTGGCAGCGTGGCCAGCCCTGGGCGGTCGAGGTCGCGCTGCCTGCGGGCTTCGATCTGCGCCAGACCGGCACGCGGCGCAGCGTCGCCGACTGGCAGGCGCAGGGCGTGCGCGCGGTGCAAGGGGCGGCGCTGCCCCGGCGCGGGACCGCCGCGCTGATGCTGCCCGCCGGCCGGCGCGGTCCGGCGCTGCTGACCTTCGCCAATTTCGACGTGCTGAAAAGCTACAACGTCTCGGACGCCTACGTCATCGCGCTGGGCCACCTGTCCGACCGGCTGCGTGGCGCGGGACCGTTCGTCGCGGGTTGGCCGCGCGGCGACCGCGCGCTGACGCTCGAGCAGCGACGCGAAATCCAGCGCCGCCTCACCGCGCTGGGGTTCGATACCGGCGGCACCACCGGGCGCGTTGGCCCGATGACCCGCGCCGCGGCGCGCGACTGGCAGGCGCAGGCGGGGCTGGTGCCCGACGGCTATGTCTCGGTCGATCTGCTTCAGGCGCTGCGGCGGCGCTGAGCCGCGCCCTTGCATCCCCGCCCGGCCCGCGTATATGTGATACTATCACATAACAAGCGGAGCCAGATCATGCCGGACAATCGCCTTCCCGTCACCGTGCTGTCGGGCTTTCTGGGTGCGGGCAAGACAACGCTTCTGAACCACGTGCTGAACAACCGCGAAGGCCGCCGTGTGGCGGTGATCGTCAACGACATGTCCGAGGTGAACATCGACGCCGATCTGGTCAATGCCGGGGTCGACCTGCGCCGGGGCGAGGAAAAACTGGTCGAGATGTCCAACGGCTGCATCTGCTGCACGCTGCGCGACGACCTGCTGCAGGAGGTCCGGCGCCTGGCGTCCGAAGGCCGCTTCGACTATCTGCTGATCGAATCGACCGGCATCTCCGAGCCGCTCCCCGTCGCCGCGAGCTTCGAGTTCCGCGACGAGGATGGCGACAGCCTGTCTGATGTGGCGCGGCTGGACACGATGGTCACGGTCGTCGACGCGATCAACCTGCTGCGGGATTTCTCCAGCCACGATTTCCTCTCCGACCGGGGCGAGACGCTGGGCGACGACGACGAACGCACGCTGGTCACCCTGCTGACCGAGCAGATCGAGTTCGCCGACGTGGTGGTGCTCAACAAGGTCACCGACGCCGGCCCCGAGCGCACGGATGCCGCCCGCAAGATCATCCGCGCGCTGAACCCGGACGCTCAATTGTTGGAAACCGACCAGTCGCAGGTGGAGCAGGCGCGGATTTTCGACACCGGATTGTTCGATTTCGACAAGGCGCATGAGAACCCGCTCTGGGCCAAGGAGCTCTACGGCTTTGCAGACCACACCCCCGAGACCGAGGAATACGGCATCTCGAGCTTCGTCTATCGCGCGCGCCAACCCTTCCACCCGCAGCGCATCCATGACGTTCTGAACGGTGACCTGCCCGGTGTGATCCGCGCCAAGGGGCATTTCTGGATCGCCTCGCGGCCCAACTGGGTGGCCGAGTTCAGCCTTGCCGGGGCGGTGTCGCAGGTCGCGCCGCTGGGGGGCTGGTGGGCCGCTGTCCCGCGCGAGCGCTGGCCCGACCACCCCGAGGCGCTGGCACGGATGCGCGAGAACTGGATCGAGCCTTGGGGCGACCGGCGGCAGGAGCTCGTGTTCATCGGCACCGGCATGGACATTGCCGCGCTGCGCGCGCGGCTGGACGCGGCGCTGCTGGATGCCAGCGACTTCACCCCTGCGGCGTGGCGCGATCTGGCCGACCCGTTCCCGCAATGGGGCGCCCGCAAGGCAGCGTGAACGCGATGCGCCGCAACACGGTCAGCACGCTGCGACGCCGGCGCCGCAGTTCGATGCAGGAGTTCGATGCGTTGCCCCGCGACCTGCGCGCGTGGCTCGCGCAGGCGTCGCTGCCGTGGAGCACGCAATCCGCGCTGCGCCTGTGGCGGCGGCTCTGGCGGCGTACCGGGGGGGATACGGGCGCGATCCTTGCTGCCCTGTCGCGCGCCGAGGCGCGTCTGATCGCCCGTGACGCGCCGCGGGTATGGGGGGCAGGACACCCCACGGCGCAGGCTCAGCGCAGCCGGAAATCGGCGTGATCGCCCTGACCCTGATCTGACACGAAGCGCAGCGTGTCGTCCTGGCGCAGCACCGCCTGGCAGTTGTCAGGGTCCGAGCCGGTGTTCCATTCGAGCGTCCGGCAGAAGAAATTGCCGCTCCAGCCCCAGGTCCCGGTGACCGTCTGCCCGAAGCCGCGCCCCGAGATGCGCCCGTCCGGGTGAACTTCCAGCCGGACCCCGAAGCGGCGCAGCTCGCGCCCGTCGACCAGCGCGCGGAAGGTGTCTTCGTCCCGCACAAGGGTGAAGTCGGCAGCGGCGGTCTCGGCCGATGCGATCAGGGACGTCACCGCCACCGCGGCGGCTGCGATCATGCTGGTCGTTTTCATGAAAGCCTCCTTCATTTTGTGGGTGATACGGCATGCGCGCGCGATCGGATGCATCGCCCAACCCCACGAAACCGCGAGCGCGGCCGCGTCGGCGGATCACCGCCCATCCGGCGGGGGCGGGGCCGGGGGCGCGGGTGCATCGCCGGCGCGGGCCCCCGCGGCGCGCGGCGCAAACAGCGCGCGCAGCGTGTAGATCCCCAGCGCCAGCAAGAGCCAGCCGAACAGGCTGATCCCATACAGGAACTCGACCGCCGCCCAGATCAGGATCACCGCCACCGTCACCACCCGCCGCCATGCCGGGCGAAAGAAGGGATGGTCGGGGTCGATGAACTTCATGCGTGAAATCCTGCCCGGTTCAGCGCCCCCGCGCAAGCCCGCGATGCCCCAGCCGCCCGGCCAGCCACTCGGTGATCAGGTGCCGCGCGATCGACCCCGGCCGCGCCGCCGTGACGCGCGGATGCGCACCGCTGACCACGTCGAGCATCTCCTCGCGGCTCAGCCACAACGCATCGTCAAGCTCGTCATCGACCGTGATCTCGCCGCTTCCAGCCTCGGCCACGCAGCCGAACATCAGCGAGGACGGGAACGGCCACGGCTGCGACAGCGCGTAGCGCACCGCGCCCACGGCGATGCCGGTTTCCTCGGCCACCTCGCGGCGGACGGCGGCCTCGATCGTCTCGCCCGGCTCCACGAAGCCCGCGAGCGCGGAATACATCCCCTCGGGCCAGCCGGGGGAGCGGCCCAGCAGCGCGTGGTTGCCGCGCAGCACCAGCATGATCACCACCGGATCGGTGCGCGGGAAATGCCGCGCGCCGCAGTCGGGACAGTCGCGTTGCCAGCCCGCCTGCGCGACCTCGGACGCCGCCCCGCAGGCCGAGCAGAACCCGTGGGTTCGGTGCCAGTTGAACAGCGCCCGCGCCGTGGCCGCCTGCGCGGCGCCCGCAGGCGGCAGCGCGGTCATCGCCGCGCGCAGGTCACGGAACCGGTAATCGGCGGGCGCGCCGGGGCAGGCCTGTTCGGTGGTGTCCAGAAACATCGCCATCGCCGCGCGGTCGAGCGCCTCGGGCTCCCAGCGCGACACATCTGCGGCAAAGCGCGGGCCGCCATCGGTGCCCAGATAGAGCAGCGGGCGCAGCGCATGCGTGAGCACCGGCGCGTCGAGGGGCAGCCAGCCCAGCGCCCCCGCGTCGGTGATCAACGGCTTGCCGCGCCAGACCGGAAGCACGCGGGCGCGGGCGTGCCCCTCCAGCGCCGCCAGCCGCGCGGGGTCGTTGCGCAACGCGGCGTCGCGGCCGGGCCACTGTGCAGTGAATGCCGCGCGGTCCGATGCTGTCATGCAGGTTCCTTCGTGGCTGTTGCGCCGCATCGGCCGTCCAGCCGGTCGGTCGCGGCTGGAAGCACAACCTGGGGATGTGCTATGGTCAGATCCGGGTTGGTTAATGGCCACGGATTTGCCATCTTGGTCGCGCAGTTACAAGGGCGGCGATCGCCATCGGTTACCGCGTCGAGCGCCCGCAAGCGGCGAAGCAGCAGAGGTCACGGTCAGTGCGCCACAGGATGCCATTCTCAGCGGCGCATGCGACGGCGGGCTCGGTTCATCTTCGCCTGCTCGAGACCACCGATCTGCATGTGCATCTGGCGCCCTACGACTACTACGCGGACCGGCCGAACGACACTCTGGGCCTTGCCCGGCTGGCCGAGGTGATCGATCGCGCCCGCGCCGAGGTCGTCAACAGCGTGCTGTTCGACAACGGCGATTTCCTGCAAGGCACCCCGATGGGCGACCATTACGCCTATGACCGCGGCTTCCGCGAGGGGGATCTGCACCCGGTGATCGGGGCGATGAACGCGCTCGGCGTCGATGCCATCACGCTGGGCAATCACGAATTCAACTACGGGCTGGATTTCCTGCTCAAGGCGCTGGGGCGCGCCGAGTTTCCCGCGGTGTCGGCGAATCTGGCGCGCGCGCAGGGCGGCGGCATCCGTGCGGACAAGCCGCTGACGCGGCCCTATGCGCTGCTTGACCGGATGGTGAGCGACGGCTCGGGCGCGGTGCATCCGCTGCGTCTGGGGGTGCTGGGCCTGTGCCCGCCGCAGGTGATGACGTGGGAGCATCACCACCTGCACGGACGCCTGCAGGCGCGCGACATGGTCGAGGCCGCCGCCGCCTGGGTGCCCGAGATGCGCGAGGCGGGGGCCGATCTGGTGATCGCGCTGGCGCATACCGGGATCGGCGATGTGCGCCATGCCGACGGGATGGAGCAGGCCGCGCTGCCGCTCAGCCGCATCCCCGGGATCGATGCGCTGATGCTGGGGCACAGCCATCTGCTGTTTCCCACCCCGCGCAACGCCTGCCCCGACGGCATGGACCCCGTCGCGGGAACGCTGAACGGCGTGCCCGCGGTGATGGCGGGGTTCTGGGGCTCGCATCTGGGGGTGATCGATCTGTTCCTGAGCCGCGACGGCGGGCGCTGGCAGGTGCTCGGAAGCCGCACCGAGCTGCGCGCGCTGGCACAGCACTCCGCGCGGCGCGCGTCCGCCGCGCGGCGCGGGCCGGTTGCCGCGCCGGGTGCCGCGGGTGCCGATGGCCGGGGCGCGCCGCGCAGCGCGCTGGTCCGGCGCGCGGTGGCGGCGGCGCATGCGCAGACGCTGCGCCGCATTCGCCAGCCGATCGGCCGCACCGCCACGCCGCTGCACAGCTACTTCGCGCTGATCGGGCAGTCGTCGGCCACCGCGCTTGTCGCCGAGGCGCAGCGCGCCCACATTGCCGAAGCGCTGCGCGGCACGCCCTACGCGGCGCTGCCGATCGTCTCGGCGGTGGCACCGTTCAAGGCCGGAGGGCGCAGCGGGCCGTCGAATTACGTCGACATCCCTGCGGGCGAACTGGCGTTGCGCCACGTCTCGGACATGTATTTCTACCCCAACATGACGGTCGCGCTGCTGCTGAGCGGTGCCGAGCTGCGCCAGTGGCTCGAACGCAGCGCGTCGATCTTCGCGCAGCAAACCGCCGACGGCATCCTGCGCGATCTGATCGAACCCGCCGCGGCGCCGTACATGTTCGAAATCCTCTACGGCCTGCGCTACAGCTTCGATCTGTCGGTGCCGGCGCGGTTCCAGCTTGACGGCCCCGAGATCGACCCGCGGCGCGCACGTGTGCGCCGACTCGATCTCGGCGGCGCTCCGCTCAAGGATGATGCGCAGGTGATCGTGTGCACGAACAGCTTCCGCGCGTCGGGGGGGGGGGACTTTGCGGGGGCGCGGCCCGAGCGCATCGTCCATAACGACCACTCGGTCGCCCGCGACGTGCTGCGCCGCTTCATCCGGGAGGCGGGCAGCGTCGCCCCCTCGGCCGCCGCGCCGTTTTGTTTCGAGCCGCTCGACGGCGCGCGGGCGCTGCTCAGCACCGGTCCCGGGGCCCGTGACCATCTCGGGGATCTGTCGCATTTCCGCGCGCGCGACCACGGAGTCGATGCCAGGGGCTTCCTGCGGATCGAGGTCGATCTCGGCGGGCCTGAGCCCGCGCCCGAGTTCGCGCGCTGAGCCCGCGCGCTGAGCCCGCGCGCCGAGCCCATGCGCCGCGCCCGCGCGCCGAGCCCGCGCGCCGAGCCCGCGCGCCGAGCCCATGCGCCGAGCCCGCGCGCCGAGCCTGCGCGCTGAGACAACAGCCTTGTCGGTGTGGCGCCGCTGCGCGTCCGTCGCGCGCCGCGACGGCCCGTGCGCGGCCGCGGCGCGGCTCTGCCGCGCCGCCCGGCCCAACGCTTCGGTGCCTGCGCGCGCATGCGCGCGGGCGACGAAGGGGCGGGAGCGCCCCGGTCCACCCGTCGGCCGGGCCCGCGTTCAGCTCAACCGCGCCGTCACATATCCCGCCAGATCGTCGAGCATCGCGCGCAGGGCCGTGTCGGGCAGCGCGTCCAGCGCGCCGCGCGCCGTCGCCGTCCATTCCAGCGCCGTCGCGCGCGCGCTTTCCAGCGCGCCATGCTGCGCCATCAGGGTCATGGCGTGCTCCAGATCGCCCGGGCGCTGGTCGCGGCGTTCGATCACGCGCTCCCAGAACGCGCGCTCGTCAGGGCTGGCGGCGGCCACCGCGCGGATCAGCGGCAGCGTGGGTTTGCCTTCGCGGAAGTCGTCGCCCAGATTCTTGCCGATCCCGTCGCCCGCCCCGCCGTAATCCAGAAAATCGTCGACGATCTGGAACGCCATCCCCAGCGCGTCGCCATAGCGGTGCAGCGCGCGGGCCTGGGCCTCGGGGGCGCCGGCGATGATCGCGCCCACCTCGGTCGCAGCCGAGAACAGCGCCGCCGTCTTGCCGCGGATCACCTGCTCATAGGTGGCCTCGGTGGTGTCGAGGTTGCGCACCGTGGTCAGTTGCAGCACCTCGCCCTCGGCGATGGTGGCGGCGGCGTTCGACAGGATGTCCAGCACGCGCAGCGATTCGCATTCCACCATCAGCTGGAACGACCGCGCGAACAGGTAATCCCCCACCAGCACCGACGAGGTGTTGTCCCACAACAGGTTCGCCGTCGGCCGCCCGCGCCGCTGGGCGCTGTCGTCGACCACGTCGTCATGCAGCAGCGTGGCGGTGTGGATGAACTCCACCGTCGTCGCCAGCCGGATGTGATGGTCGCCCGCATACCCGCACAGCCGCGCCGAGGCGAGCGTCAGGATCGGCCGCAACCGTTTGCCGCCCGCATCGATCAGATGCGCCGTGACCTCGGGGATGCGCGGCGCGTGGCGCGAGGCCATGCGTTCGCGGATCAGCGCATCGACGCGCGCCAGATCCTCCGACAGCGCCGCCGCGAGCCGGTCCTGGGGTTTCTCTGCTGTGTGATCCAAGGACATACCGTTGTTGCCAATCCTCGACATTCCGCGCGGGATCGCGCTAGGGTGGCGCGCATGAAGGAACTTCTGCGCACCACGAATCCCACCATCATCCCCTACGCGAAGGCGTTGCTTGAGGGCGAGGGTATAGAGGCGTTCGAACTCGACGTCCACATCAGCGCGCTGCAGGGCTCGATCGGAATCCTGCCGCGCCGGTTGATGGTGCGCGAGCGTGACCATTTCCGCGCCGCCGCGATCATGCGCGAACTCGATATCCCGTTCGAGAGCTGATGGCCGAGGCTGACACGGATGCGGGCGCGCTCAGCCTGGACGCGTTCCTGGACGGGCGGGTGATGATCCGCCAGCCGCGCACCGGCTACCGCGCCGCCACCGACCCGGTATTTCTGGCCGCCGCCACGCCCGCGCGGCCCGGTCAGGCGGTGCTCGAGCTTGGCTGCGGGGTGGGGGTGGCCAGCCTGTGCCTGGCCGCGCGCGTGCCCGGCCTGTGCCTGACGGGGGTCGAGCTGCAGCCCGATTACGCCGCCCTCGCGCGCCGCAACGCCGCTGAAAACGGCGCCACGTTCGAGGTGGTCGCGGCTGACCTCTCGGCTCTCCCCCCCGATCTGCGCCTGCGCCAGTTCGACCATGTGATCGCCAACCCGCCCTTTTTCGCGCCCGCCGCGACCGCCGCGCGCGACCCGGGCCGCGACCGCGCGCAGCGCGAGGCGACGCCGCTGGCCAGCTGGATCGACATCGCGCTGCGGCGCTGCCGCGATGGTGGACACATCACCGTGATCCACCTGACCGAGCGTCTGCCCGACCTGCTGGCGGCGCTGGGGGGGCGCGCCTCGGTCACGGTGCTGCCGCTGGCGGCGCGCAGGGGCCGCGCCGCGCGCCGCGTGATCCTGCGCGCGCGCAAGGGTGGGCGCAGCCCCTTTGTGCTGCTGCCGCCGCTGGTGGTGCATGAAGGCGCCGCGCATCCCGGCGATGGCGAGCATTTCACACCCGCAGTGCGCGCGGTGATGCGCGCGGGCGCGGCGCTGCCCTTCGGCGAGCGCTGACTACGCGCCTTCGAACTCGTCCGCCGCGTAGCCCTGCAGATACAGAAGCGCGCTCAGATCGCCGTGGTTGACCCGCAGCGCACACCGCGCCGCGACCGACGGTTTCGCCCGGAACGCCACTCCCGCGCCCGCGCGCTCGAGCATCGCCAGATCGTTCGCGCCGTCGCCCACCGCGATCACCTGTGCGGGCGTGATGCCGCGCGCCGCGGTGATGCGCTCCAGCGCTTCCAGCTTCGCCGCGCGGCCCAGGATCGGCTCGGCCACGGTGCCCGCCAGCGCGTCGCCGTCGACCTCAAGCGTGTTGGCGTGGTGCTCGTCGAAGCCCAGCGTTCCGGCAACATGCGTGGTGAATGCCGTGAACCCGCCCGAGACCAGCACCGCATGCGCCCCATGCGCGCGCATCGTCGCCAGCAGCGCCCGCGCGCCGGGGGTGAAGGTGATCCGCTCGGCGATCACCCGCGCGATGATCGACGCATCCAGCCCGCGCAGCAGCGCCACGCGCGCGCGCAGCGCGCCTTCGAACTCCAGCTCGCCATTCATCGCGCGTTCGGTGATCGCGGCGACATGCGCGCCGACACCGGCCATGTCGGCCAGCTCGTCGATGCATTCCTGCCCGATCATGGTGCTGTCCATGTCGGCGATCAGCATCGCCTTGCGGCGTCCCTCGGCGGGCTGCACCGCCAGATCGACGCCGTGCGCCTGCAGTCCCTCCCACGCCTGCCACAGCGTGTCGGGCGTGTCGGGCACGGGGAACTCGGCGGCGATGCCGGGGGCGAGCCAGCGCACCGCGCCGCCTCCCCACGCGCTGCGCAGGGTTTCGACGGTGGTGTGGTCCAGCCCCTTGCGGGCGGGATCGACAAGCAGCGTGGCGATGTGCACCGGAAGCCTCCGTTCGGTTTGCGCGCTGCTTAGGCCAGCCGCGCGCCGGATGCCAGCCCCCAGCCCCCAGCCCGAGCCCCCAGCCCCCAGCCTGTCGGGGCTGGTCAAGCGCGCCGCCCGCGCCATCTGTAGCTCCGCAGCCAGCCCGGAGCCCGCCCATGTCGCACGACCCCGCAAACCGCGCCCTGCCGGTGCCCGATGGCCGGCTGATCCGGATGCTGCGCATGGGGGGCATGGCCTCGGGGATCGCCGGGGGCGCGTTGGGCATGGGGCTGCGCCAGATCGCGCGCGGGGATCGTCCGCGCCTGTCGGACATGGTGATGACCCCGACCACCGCGCGGCGCCTGACGGACGAGCTGCGCCGCATGCGCGGGGCGGCGATGAAGCTGGGCCAGATCCTGTCGATGGACAGCGGCATCGTCCTGCCGCCCGAGATGACCGCGATCATGGCCTCGCTGCGCGATGAGGCGCGCCACATGCCGCCCCGCCAGCTGCGCGACGTGCTGGACGCCGAATGGGGCGCGGGCTGGCGCGCGCGGTTCGCGCGGTTCGACGTGCGGCCCTTCGCCGCCGCCTCGATCGGGCAGGTGCACCGCGCGACCACCCATGACGGGCGCACGCTGGCGATCAAGGTGCAGTATCCCGGCGTCGCCGCCAGCATCGACAGCGACATCGCCAATCTGGGCGCGCTGCTGCGCGTGCCGGGCGTGGTGCCGCGCGGGGTCGACCTGCGCCCGCTGCTGGAGGACGCGCGCCTGCAACTGCACGCGGAAGCCGACTATGCCGCCGAGGCGCGCAACCTCGACGCCTTCGGCGCGCTTTTGACGGGGTCGCCCGACTTCACGCTGCCGACGCTCGACCCCGCGCTCAGCACGCCGCGGGTGCTGGCGATGGACTATCTCGACAGCCAGCCGATCGAGGCGCTCGCCGACGCCCCGCAGGAGCGCCGCGACGGCGTCGCGCGCGCGCTGATCGCGCTGGTGCTGGCCGAGTTGTTCGATCACCGGCTGATGCAGACCGACCCGAACCTGGCGAATTACCGCTTCGATCCGGCGACGGGCCGCGTCGTGCTGCTGGATTTCGGCGCGGTGATGCGCGTCGCGCCCGAGACCGCGGACGCGTTCCACGCGCTGATGCTGGCCGGGCTCGATGGCGACACCGAGGCGCAACACGCCGCGATGCTGCGCATCGGCTATTTCAGCGACGCCACGCCGCAGGCGCATCAGGCGCTGATCCTGCGCATGTTCCAGACCGCGATGGCGCCGCTGCGCAGCGATGCGCCGTTCGATTTCGGCAATGCCGGGCTGATCGCGACCCTGCGCGACATGGGCCGCCCGCTGGGCGCCGAACGCGAGTTGCACCATGTCCCGCCCGCCGCAACGCTGTTCCTGCACCGCAAGATCGGCGGCATCTACCTGCTGGCCGCAAGGCTGCGCGCGCGCGTGGCGCTGCGTCCGCTGCTCGAGGCGCACCGCTGACGCGGCGGGGGCTCACACGATCCGGTGCCCCGCCTCGCGCAGCCGCCGTGCGATCTCGGCGATATGCGCCGGGCCGACCTCGCAGCAGCCGCCGATGATGCGCGCGCCCTGCGCGACCCAGCCCAGCGCATAGTCGGCATAGCGCGCGGGGGTCATCTCGGGGCGCGCCGACAGCGCGTCCACGGTGGGCTTGTCCTTCAGGAAGTCCGAGGTGATCTGCCGGAACCCGTTGGCATAGGCCCCGAACGGCCGGCCGAGCGCGGCGAGATGCGGCATCGCCTGGTCCATCGCCTCGGGCGCCGAACAGTTGGCGAGGATCGCGCCCACGTCGCCCGCAACCTCGGCCAGCGCGGCTAAGGGCTCGCCCGAGCGCAGGCGGGTGCCGTCCGTGTCCTCGACCGTGACGGCGATCCACAGCGGGATGCCCGCCGCGCGCGCCGCCGGGGCCGCACCGTCGACAAAGGCGCGCGCATTCGCCAGCGACGCCACGGTTTCGGCCAGCACCAGGTCGCAGCGGGGCGCGAGGATCTCCGCGACCTCGGCATAGAGCGCCACGGCGGCAGTGTGGTCGGGGAACAGCTCGGGGCGGTAGCTGGCGCCCAGCGGGCCGGTGGCGCCGGCAATCCGCGCGCGCTGGCCGGTGGCGGCGTGGTGCGCGTCGCACGCCGCGTGCGCCTCGTCCAGCGCGGCGGCGTGGAGGTCGGCGAAGCGGTGATCCTCGCCGAAGGGCGCAAGGCGGTCGTGGTGGATCGCGTAGGTGTTGGCGGTGGCGACGCTGGCCCCGGCGGTCAGGAAATCGGCGTGGATCGCCTGCACCAGCCCGGGATGATCCAGCATCACCCGCGTCGCCCACAGCGGGTGCGGCGCGTCGCCCGCGCGGCGGATCAGCTCCTGCCCCATGCCGCCATCGAGCAGCGTTATCTCGGCCATCTTGTGCCTCTCTGTGTGTCTCGGGGTCGGTGAGGTGGCGCGCGTCCGTCCGGTGGCAAGCGCGCTGTTCAGGGCGCGGCGCCGCTCAGCGCGGCGTTGACGGGCCGCACCGCGTGGTAGAGCTGCGAAAACAGTGCGAATCGGCGTTCCGCGCGCTCGGCACCTGCCGGGTCGGGGTCGATCCGCGCCTGCTGGGGGACCAGCAGTTCGGCGGCCGAGGGCAGATCGGCCATCACCCCGCAGCCCACCCCCGCCATCACCGCCGCGCCCAGCGCGCCGGGCTCGGCGCCACCCATGCGCAGCACCGGCCGGCCCAGCGCGTCGGCGCGCATCCGTGTCCAGGCGTGGGACTGCGCGCCGCCGCCGCCAACGCGGATCGCGTCGGCGCGGTGCCGGCCCGCGGCCTCGACCGCGTCGAGCGCGAGGCGCCCGGCGAAGGCCACCCCCTCCATCACCGCCGCCGCGACCTCGGCCCGGCCGTGGCGGGCCGAGAGCCCGGCGAAGGTCCCGCGCGTCTGCGCGTCCCACAGCGGCGCGCGCTCGCCGTCGAGATGCGGCAGGAACAGGGGCGACGTGTCGGTGATCGGTGCGGCCGCGTCCGCCAGCGCCTGCGGGGTGGTGCCGAACATCGCCGCCGCCCAGGCCAGCGCCGCGCCCCCGGCCTGGATCGGGCCCGCATGCAGCGTGATCCCGCGCCAGGGCGGGAAGGTGACCACCCCCGGCGTCGGTGTGTGCGCCCCCGAGATCAGCCCCGCCACATCCGAGGTTCCGCACAGCAGCATCGCCTGGCCGTCGCGTGCCACGCCGACGCCGAACATCGCGGCCCAGGCGTCCATCGTCCCGCACACCACCGGCACCCCGGCGAAGGGCTGCCCCGGTGCCACGGTCCCCGCCGTGTCCAGCGGGTCGCGCAGCGGGGGCAGGCGGTCGGCGGCGCCGGGCAGCAGCGCAAGGATCGGATCTGCGTAGCGCATCGACGGCGTCACCAGCCCGACCGCCGCGATCGGGTCGGCGCAGACCGCGCCGGTCAGCTGCGCGATGGCGTAGTCCTTGGGCAGCAGCACATGCGCCGTGCGCGCCCAGACCTCCGGCGCGTGCTCGGCCATCCATGCCATTCGGGCCAGCGCGTGGCTTGCGTCGATGGGGATGGGCGCGCCCAGCGCGGCGGTCCTGGCGCCCGCGTCGATCTGCGCGTCCAGCGCGGCGGCCTGTGGCGCGGCGCGGGTGTCGGACCAGGTGATCGCGGGGCCGAGCGCGGCGCCCTCCGCACCGCAGAACACATGCGTGTTGACCTGCGAGGTCACGCCGATCCCCGCCACGCGCCCCGCCATCGGGTGCGCGGCAAAGGCGGCCAGCGCGGCGCGCATGGCGTCCATCCACTGCGTCGGCTCCTGCTCGACCCGTCCCGGAGCGGGGCGCGCGGTGGGGTAGGGGGTGGTGCGGGTGGCCAACCGCGCGCCGTCCGCGGCGATCATCACCGCCTTGACCGCGCTGGTGCCGATGTCGATGCCGATGAGGGCGCTGTCGCCGCGTGTGTCGGGCATGGGGAACCTCCTGCCGGTCGGCACCGCTGGACACGGCGCGGGGAGTGTGTATCGATGCAGGGCCACAACGACAATGCCGCTTCGGGAGGGAAGACAATGGCCGTATCGACACGCATCAGGATCGCCGGCGCGGCGCTGGCGCTGAGCCTGAGCGCCGGGGCCGCCGCGCAGGCGCAGGACATCGCGGTGATCACGCCCTATCTCGCGCAGCCCGGCACGCAGTTCTATGTCGAGGCGTTCAACGCCCGCGCGGCCGAGCTGGGCTGGGATGTGAACGTGATCGACACCGCCGGCGACGTGGCCGCCGTCATCAGCCGCATCGAGGATGCGGTGACGCAGAATGTCGATGCGATCGTGATCAATGTCGATCCCGGGCAGGTGGGCGCGGGGCTTGCCACGGCTGCCGATGCCGGGATCCCGGTGGTGGGGATGGATGCGGGCAGCGATCCGCTGATCGTGGCCAACGTGACCTCGAACGGCTACGCGATGGCGGCCGAGACGGCGGTCTATGTGGCCAACCGCATCGGCGGCGAGGGCAATGTGGTCATGTTCACCTTCGACCCGTTCCCGCCGGTGCAGGTGCGTGGCGTGATCGCCGACGCGGTGTTCGCCAACTTCCCCGATATCGACGTGATCGCCCGGATCACCCCCGATGTCAGCGACGGCGGCATCGCCGACAGCCGCGCGCAGATGGAGGCCGTGCTCTCGGCCAACCCCGAGCCCGGCAGCATCGCCGCGGTCTGGGCGGCGTGGGATCAGCCCGGCCTGGGCGCGCTGCAGGCGATCGAGGATGCGGGCCGCGCCGATGAGGGGATCGTGATCACCGGGATCGACGCGAACCCGCAGGCGCGCGACGCTATCGCGGCGGGCGGGAATTTCGAGGCGTCGGTCGCGCAGGACTTCGCCGGGATCGGGCGGACCACCGCGGACACCGTGGCGCGGATCCTGGACGGCGAAGACATCCTGCAGACCGCGATCTTCGTGCCCACGGTGCTGGTCACGGCGGCGAATGTCGACACGCTCGAGTGACCGACCGCGACTGCGCCTGCCTGCGCGCGCCCGGAGCCGGGCCGCGCTCCCACCCGCCCACCCGCGCGCGCCCCGGCTCCG
>LFIK01002418.1_pt1 | contig 15099 bp, 13 predicted proteins | sample 643401 | NCBI WGS metagenome assembly LFIK01 (sample SAMN03777447, study PRJNA286221) | soda lake metagenome | biome: soda lake; feature: Kulunda steppe; material: water; isolation source: sample T5-Br brine of Lake Tanatar-5 | place: Russia: Kulunda steppe | collected 2010-07 | reverse complement strand
TCTTTCTGCCATTCCTCGCCTTTCTCTTCTTCCGTCTGCAGCTCTTGCTGGGCCTGCCGTTCTGCATCTTGCAGGGATCTGAGTTCCGCTTGCAATCCGCCGAGCTCGACCTGAAGCTCCTTGTTCTTCTTTTGTTCGTCTTCGAGCTTGGTTTCTTCTTCCAGGACTTCTCGTTCCAGCTGTTCTTTTCGCTTGGCTGCATTTTCCGCTGCGTTTCGCAAGGCGTCGCTTTCCCGTTCGTTCTGGGCCAGCAAGGCCCACAGGTGATCCTTGGCACTCTTCTCGTGGTTCCATCCTCTCGCTGCGGCGTTGCGTCCCGCCATGGAAGCACGTGCAGAAGCGCTCGCGAACGAACGGTCCAGAGAGCGCAGCACGCGCAGCAGCACGGCTGTAGCACGACCCACAGCACGACCCGAGCAGGGCCGGGATGGTTTGGTCCAAGAAACAGCACTCTGCAGCAAGGCACAAGAGGGGAAGGTTCGAAGGTAGAGAAGCAAAGAGGACGTGAACATGGCATGAAAAGAGATGTGCGAGGTGGAAAAATAAGATCAGCTGGGCAACGCGCTCAGGAGCTTGCTGATGAGGGTGGGAAGCTGTGAACGCCCAAACGTGATCTCCTCCTCCAAGAATGCTGGAAGCACGCCACGCGCGCGGCCCAACTTGAGCGGGTAATACGCCAGCTCCTGATCCTCCCCGTCCTCCTCCTCCTCGTCATCAGATGGAGGATCTGCTGCACCCAGCTGAAATCTGAATCCAGTGCCTGGGTGTGTGAGTGTAACTCTGCCGTCGCTAGGTGCACCTACTGGCCTCAGCCCTGTCATGAATTCTAGGGCTGCTACAGCACCACTGCTGGAGGCTGCGACTTGGGAATTGACGCGACCCTCCATTTCTCTCAGATGCTGCTCCAAGTACATCAACCGTCCCTCTTTCTCGGTCAAAGTCTTCTTCAACTCCACGTTTTCGGCGTTCAGCGAATCGATCCTGGCCTTCAGGTCTGTGGAAAGCCCTCTGGCGGATGCTTCTGCTTGTTCAGCAATCTTCTTGTACTCCTGCACAAGCTTGTTGGCAATCTTCCCCTGCTCTTTGACGTGGCCGCTTTGTTCCTTGAGCATTTTCTCCACTTCGGATAGTTTCATGGCTTTGATTTCCTTGTATTTTTTTTGCAGTTTCTCATGTCCTTCCTTGAGCTTCTTGTACGCCGCCGAGTAGGGCCCTACTTCTTTCGTGCTCTTTGTGGTGGGTGCAGGCAGAGCGGCCGCTGTAGGTGCAGGAAAAGCGGTGGGTGGAGCGGACGGTTGCAAGTAGGTGTAGCTTGGTCTTTCAGTCTCCACGCGTTGCTTCTTGGTGGGCGGAGTGGGATCCGTGCGTAGAGGAATAGCCTCTTCCACTTCGAAGCCATCTCCCAGGGAAACGGTATCTGGCGTCGGTGGCGGAGAGCTGGCCTTCGGTTTTGCTGGCGGACGCTTGGCGACGGGTTTGGATGCTTTCGGCTTCGTTTTCTGCTGCTCTTTGGGCCTCGGAGCAGGAATCTTCGGCGGTTCGACGGTTTTCTTCTCCTTCGACGTGTTGTCTATGGCGTCGTTGGTTACGTCTTTCATCACCTCTTTAGGTGCGGTTTTTTTCGTCCGAGGAGCACGTGGCTTCCTCTCCGGCGTCTTCGTGAACCGCTTCGTGCTCTGCACCGTTCCGTTCCGCCGCCAGGAGCACCGAAGCATGCCAGCCGTGTCGTCCCGTCGGGTTCGTTCCACGGGTCAGCCACGCACCGTTCCTTCGCACCGTCCTTTCGCTTCGTTTCTGGACGCACCTTGAGCCATGCAGGTGTCTTGGATCCCATGTTCTGGTCGTGCGTGTCATAGTTCACTTCGGCACGTGCTCGTAAGCTTCGTCTCGACATCGCGAATCGAACGCGATCGCGAACGTATCCCGCCTTTGCCACCACGTGGTCGAAGCCACCCACCCCTCCCACCTCGCCGTGCCGCAATCGAACAACCACCGACGAGGATGGAGCGAAAACGTGGGGTTCGATAGGGACGAATGAGGGATTCCTCGACGAGGAACGGCCAAAAAACGAAGCCCGAGGGGGGCCCGACGGGGGGATCCGACAATGCCCGTCGAGGAGTGCGGTCTACTACTATACGAATCCTCGGCGCGGATCGGTTCGATTTCGGCATCTGTCGAGAGGAACGATTCAAACCGGAGGGGTGGCGCCCACCCGCACCTCCTTCGTATCGATATTCGAGCCGATCGCATCGATACCTTTAGCCCGAAAGCCATCGATGCCCTCTAGGACTCCAAGCACCAACGGTCAACCCCACGTCCTCTGCGGGGATCGAAGCTGCCATCCACTCGCGAATGTAACGGTACCATGTCCTCTGCGCTAGCGGTAGGTTCGGGATCGTCTTCTAGGAAAAAAAGGGCATGGGAGAGAAGAGGCGATGGCTTCCACCGTCGGACGAGGTCGTTTCGACGTCAGGCGTCACGTGCGCGATGCAAGGACTTCAAGGACGCGTGCGAGCGCACAAGGATGGTGGAAGGAGTGGGAAGGGACGTGGAAAGGCTGGCAAGATGTATCCAAGGCGAAGAAGAAGAAACGAGAGCTTCTGCAGCTGATCCAAGGCACGGAACGAGGCCTGGTCCAAGACCGAAAGGAAGAGATCCGAAGATGTGCCATGGAGCTCGGAGACTTGGCCAAAGGGTCGACGAACACAGCAGAGGAAGTGCTCAGTGCCAAATGGAAGCTGCTCTGGACCACAGAAAAGGAGACGCTGTTCATCTTTGAGAAATTCGCCTCGGCAGGGGAAGCCTATCAGGTGATCGACGTGCAGGAAGCCACCCTGCAAAACATCATCGAATTCCCTCCGGATGGAGCCTTTACCGTAGACTCGAAAATCACCATTACCTCTCCAACACGAGTCGACTTCAGGTTCGAAGCAGCTCGTATTCAAACCAAGTTTGGAAGCATTCCTCTGCCGCCCTTCGGGAAGGGATGGTTCGAGAACATCTATGTGGACGATACCCTGCGACTCTCGTCCGACAGCCGTGGCGACCTGCTCATTGTGGAGCGCAATTGAATAAATCGAGTTTAACGTATGACTGTGTAAAATTTATGTCAAATCTTTCTTCCATCCTTGAAGGGTGCTGTGCAGCCAGGGGCAAGGGTCAAGTTGCCTTGGTTTAAGCTATTGGATGGTCTCCTTGAATTTTTTTCTCATACTTCGCACAAAGTTGCAAAAGCTATTGGTCCTATTGAGCTCGATCAGCAAAGCGTCTACTTCTCCTACCCATGGCTCACAATTGACGATGGAATATTTTCCATCTGATCCCACATGAACAGCGAAGGTGAACCACTTTTCTGGATCCTGCGGATCGATGTACTTCATGGATACCTTCAGATTCTCTGAGCCTGGTGTCGTTTCAAAGGCCAGTCCCAGCCTTTCCCGATAAACTTCCACGGCATGACGAAGCGCTTCTAACTTCTTGTAAGCTGTGGAGCTGGACTTGGCCATTTCTGCAGCATCAAAGGAACACGTGGGTCAGCCTACTCTATTTACGTCTATGCCTTTGGTGCTTGCCTTGTCCTCGCTACTCACCTTCCCCTGCTTTATTTGCAATTTGCAGATCCCTTTCGATGATGGTACGCAGCTCTTCGACCCTTTGCGGTATCGCGTATTCTTGTTGTTTGAGCAGATGGATTTCATGCTGTGCTCGGTACTCCTCGGCTTTCTCCCTCTCCAGTCGCTCCATCAATTCGATGCCTAGCTTCTTGTACTTCTTTTCGTCGCCTTTCATCTTGGACAGTTTTCCTGCATTACGAGACACGTTCATGAATCGCATCAGTCACCTCTTCCTTTTTCTTGCGAAGTCCGCGGTCCCGTCCACCACTCTTCCGCGCATCGCACCTTTCACCTCCTGGAACTTCTCGTCGTGGTTGGCCTTGATATCCAGCACGCCCTGTTCGCGCGCTTCCGCCCATCGGTCGAACTGCATGCGCATGGAAGACAGCTCTTCGTTCAGTTCCTCCAACGACGCGTCCACGAAACCCTTCTCGGCGGGCGCCATCGCCGTCGCGAAGCGCGCAAACTGCGCTCGAAGTTCGTGTTCGAATTCAAAAACCGACAGCTTCGACCTCCACACCAAACCCGAGCTTGAAAGCACCATCGCCCGTCGAGGATAGAAGAGTATTAGCAGTTATCCTCGTCGGGTACGGTAGAAAGCGGACCGGATGCCAAGGGCCCAACGGTCCGATGGGGGGTGAACCGAGGACCTGGAGTTTTCGACCGAGTTAAGTCGATGGAGGAGACAAGGTCGCCAAGCTCAACCCGAACTGTGTTGAGTGCAACGAAGTAGCCAACGAGAACGACGGTGGTCCTCGTGCGATCGTTGCTGTCACTACAGCTTCTTGTGTCCGGTGCCTGACGTTGCGCTCCGCGCATCTTACCTCGTGCATACTTGCGATCCTTCACCGTTGTTCTCACGCAATTCTACATGCAACCTTGACCCATCTTGTTTCTAGCCCGGTGTTTGACTTGCACGAAATGACGGAAACGCATGCTTCGCTCAACGCATTCATCGGGAAATCTACTTTCACAAGCTTCGTTGTAGCTATGGCAAGGAGAAGGTTTCAACTTGCGGCATGCGTTGCACCTTCGACTGTCCTCTAACAATCCGACCACCTACATGTGTATGGCATGGTAAAGAAACAGCACCGCAAGCAAGGAGAAGGAAAGATCATGTTAAGCTAATAGCAAAGAGTGCTTTGGCATGTATATTCCTACCGCTTTGTGCTATGTGGGTATGACATTGCAGTGGACTACACGAGCACCTTCACGATTTCATTCGATGCATGCCATGCCATGTTTTCCGTTTTCCATCCATCCGTCTTTCACCGCACACGAAAGGACAATTAATTGTCCTTGCTACCTCCATGCATCATTTCTTTGTTGCCCAAACACGCGGGATGGGATCTCTTGCGCGCCGCGATGCTTGCACTAGCCACTGCCAACGCCGCGCTACACGTCTTCTCACGTTGCGACGGACGACGTGCTTGTTCCGTGCCTCCCTTCGTTTCCACCACCTTCACCTCCACGTGCACACGTGACGTCCATGGTTGTGTTGTCGTTGTCACGAACACCACCACCACGTGGCTTTCTTGGCTTGCTCCATGCATGGACGTGGAAGCTGAAATCCATCCACAGAGTGACGTGTGGCGCATGGCGCACCGCGCACTGGTGCGGTGTCCTCTGTGTGGAATCGACTTGGCGGCTTCGTTCGCACGTCCGGAAGACCGCGAGTGTCACGTGCAGAGCTGCTTGGAAGAAATCGACTGGGAGGAGGACGCGGTGGAACGCACGGAGGCGCCTTTCTTGGACCAATGGCTGATGGACTTGGGATTGGGAAGTTACGTGGAAGCATTCCGCAGAGAAGAGATGGACGTGGCAGCTCTGCCATACTTGACCTCGGAAGACTTGGAGAAGCTGGGCATCGTCCATCCAGACGTGCAGAAGCGACTCTTCGATGCCGTGGAAGAGCTGGGACTTGAAGAGCTGCCTGGACCAAACGTGGAGGTAAAGGAGGTGCAGAGGAATGTGCAAGAGGTCATCCACGTCGAAGAGGAATTGGGAGATGTTGGGAAATATCAAGAGAAGAAGAGTAGAATCACGGACTTCTTCTCAAGTCATAGCAGCACAGAAGTCACCGTCACCAAGGCACAGGCACCACCTCCACAGAAAGAATTCACCAACCCAGAGTGGATTTCCATACCTGGCACCTCTTTTGTTGTCGATGGGTTTGGTAGGAAAGCAGATGGTATAATATGCAAGAACTGGTTCCTTACCCACTTTCACGCAGACCACTACGGTGGTCTTACCAAGGCATTCAAAAGGGGCAAAATTCACTGCACCAAAATCACCGCAAACCTCTGCAAATTGAAATTGGGAATCTCAGAGGAAAAGCTCCAAGTTGTAGAGTTGAACCAACCGTTCCTGGTTGAAGGGGTGCAAGTCACCTTCTTGAATGCCAACCATTGTCCAGGCGCGGCCATGATACTCTTTCAGCCTCCAGGGGCCCGCCCAGTTTTGCATACCGGCGATTTCAGGTACTGCGCGGCAATGAAGGACTATCCAGCTCTCAATGCAGTGCGGCGAAATTGCACCCTGATCCTGGACACCACGTACTGCAATCCTCGATACGTGTTCCCTTCTCAACAGGAAGCCTGCATGGAGGTCCTCAGAGCAGTGAAAGCAGAAATGTTCAATGGGAAAACCCTCATTCTGGTTGGAACTTATACTATTGGGAAAGAAATGATATTCTTAGAGCTTGCAAAATGCTTGGGAGAGAAGGTGTATGTGGGTGCTGCAAAGAGAAGAGTACTCTCCTGTCTGGATTTATCTGCAGAGGATGCTTCCCTCCTCGTTTCAAACGATAAAATGAGCAACGTTCATGCTGTCCCCATGTGGAACATCAACTTCCCACGGATGAAAAGCATACTGCGGTACTACCGGGGTAGGTACAACGCAATTGTGGCCTTCAAGCCTACAGGGTGGAGTGCAGGAAGGGGTGGGCGACAAACGAAAACGACACGCAGAAGGTCCAACAGACAGCAAAGTGACACAATGGTTATTTACGAAGTCCCTTATAGTGAGCACAGCAGCTTTCCAGAAATGAAGGAATTTGTCGACTGGCTTGGCCCCAATAAAATTATTCCACATGTTGGGAACGACGGTGGTATGAAACGCGATGCTATGTTGAAGCTGCTTTACGGAAAAAGTGGACCTTCGAAAAGTGGCTTTCGAAATTTGGCAGAGATGTTTGACAAGGCCAAGGCCATGAACGTGCAAGTAAGCTAGAATGGCTTATGCTGCGCAGTAGCAGAGTTCTGCATGTTGGGTGAGCTTCAATGCAATCTGTGGATGCTGTTGGGCTGCCTCTTTAAGCTCTTGGAGGACAGACTGTTGGAGCTCACCCAAGCTTTTGATATATACCGAGTGAGCTCTGGTTGCAATGGCCTTGCGAAGCAGTTTTGTCAACTGTTCACATGCCCTTTTGAACTTTTCTCGGCATGCGCTGACCTCCTTGGCTATCTTCTCTTTTTCTGCTAATGCACGCTCCAAATTGCATGAAATTGTATGGTCCTGCAGGAGGACACTGTCGAGCTCCTCTTGATGCAGGATAAGTTCCTTAGATTCTGACTGCTTCCTCTGGTTGAGCTCCTTCAGCTGTCTCTGGAGGGTGTTCTCCAGCCTCTTTTTCTCTTCCAGGGCTGTTTTTTGCGCCGGCGTCATCCCGCTGCACTGGACGCGTCGATAGTGGCTGTTGCTTGCAACCATGTCTGCTAGAGCCACCTCCAGCTTGGCGATTTCATCCTGGCAGTTGTGCAATTGGCTTGTCAGCTCTTGTTTCTGACCCTCAAGTAGCTTTCTTTCTTGCAGCACTGCACCTGGATTACGCACACCTGCACCAGCATCTTGGCTTGTATGATTGTCAAGGGGGAGTCTCTGGCATAGAACTTCAAGTTTACTCTCTAGTTTGCCTAGCTTCAACTCTTTGTTTTGGACTTCCAAGCTCACCTTGCGAATCTCTTCTTCAGTTTCTTTTATTTGTTTCAGCTTGTGGTTTTTTTCCTTCTCGGATTCAGTGCGGTAGACTTCCGACGAGTGTTGCAGATCTTGGTGATGCTTTTGTTTTTGAAGCAGGGTTGCTTCTTCTTCCTTCAGTTCCTGCCTGGCTTTTGCCATGTGTCCTTCTTGGCTTTGCAGCTGTTGGCGCGTGCTGTCTAGTTCTACTTTGTATCGATCAAGTTCCGCTTGTATCGAATCGATGCGCATTTTCTCCTCTGTGTAATGCGTTTGGCGTTGGACCATTTCCTGTGCAAGTACTTCTTTGCGTGTTTGCGATCCTTTCATGTCTTGTTCTAAGCGATGGATGTCTCGCTTCATGGCATCCATGCGTTGTGCTGCAAGCTTTAGATCATTTGACAAACCATCGATCTGCTCTTCCAAAAATTCCCTTTCGCTGTCTGTTCGCCTGCCATGAACTCTTTGCATTTTCCACTCTACCTGGTTCAGCTTCTCTTCCACCCTGACAAGTTGATGCTCCTGTTGATGCAGCTTGATAGACACGTCCTTGATTTTCCCATCCAACATCTTAGACTGGCTGCGATGGCTTTGGATGGCCTGTTCCAATCCTTTCCGCTCCAACACCAATCTTTCCAGGATTTGCTGCTCCTTCTGCAGCTGTTGCTTCTTGGCTTCCAGCTCTTGTTGGCTGCGGTGCAAGCATTCATTCTCTTTGGCAAGCTCCTGCTCCAATTCTGCATTCTGGAAGTCGCGCTCTTCCATGTGCCGAAGCCTCTTCCAAGTTTCCTTCTCTTTCTTCTGCAATCTTCTGGCCATGTCATTGATGTTCTTGTTCAATTTGCTCACCAACTCCTGGTCCTCCTGCAGCTTGGCCATGAGCTCCATCTTCTCTTTCTCGATCGTGGCACGTTCTTGGTGCACCTCTTCCAGTGCTTGTTGAGAAGAACGCACCTTCTCTTGTTGCTGTTCCACCAACCCTCGCGAGGTTTCCAATTCGGATTGCAGGGATTGATGCGTTTTGGATGCCGCATGGTTGGCCTGTGTAAGCGTGCGCAGCTGGACCTGCAAGGCATCCACCTCTTGTTTGTGCCCGTGCGTGCGTCGCAGCGTCTCGTCGCGTTCGTTCTGCAGCTCTTTGATCTGCTTTTCTTGCTTGTAAAAGGCGTCTTCGGCGTCCTTCCAACGCTGGTTTAAGTTCCGACAGTCATTTTGGAGCGTCCTCAGCTCGGCAGCGGAGCGGTTCAACGCCGCCTGGGCGCAGTGTGCGTGCGACACTTCCCGTTGTAGTTCGTCTTCTTTTCGCATGAGCTCTTCCGAGGCGTGCTGGATGCGCAGTTCAACCTTTCGCATCTCTTGTTCTTGTTGTTTCGTCATCTTCATCGCTGCTTCTTTGTCCTCCGCCAGTGCTTTGGCACCTTCCATCCACTGCGACATTTCCGACGCGTTCCACTTCTTCTCGTGCTGGAATTCCTCCATCGTTTTCCTTCCCGCGTGCAAGCGAGACTGCATCTCTTTCTTTCGTGCTTGGACCTGCTCGATTTCTTTCTTGCATCCGACGTGTTCGCGATGCAACCTTCGTATCTCCATTTCGGAAAGGTGCTTGAGCTGTCGTGTCGATTCCCAGTCGCGGGTGGTAGCGTTCACGGCTTCCTGCATGGCACGTATTTCCTGTTCCACCAACTTCTTGTGCTGTTCCATGGACTTGTTCCTGTACCACTCGTCCACCACTTCTGCAGCCACGGCTTGCAGTTCCGCTTCCTTCTCCTGCAGACGTCGCCACAAGGCATGACATGCTGCGTCGGCGAACGCAGGCAGCACCGAATCCGCCACGAAAGCGGATCCGTCCACCTCCGCTGCCTCTTGTCCCGCTTCCATCACCATCTCTCGCTTCCAACGCTCAACGGCAGGCCGTCTGTCGCGTCCATGCGCCATCTCCCACGTGCCACATGTCGCATGTCGCATGTCCCACGAGTCGGTCCCGACCGAGTTTGGCCTCGAGTTCACCTCGATTCGGCCTCGTCCGTAAACCCTAGCAAAAACCGAGGGTCGTGGATAAACCCTAGCAAAAACCCGAGGGAGGTCGATGGGCGCAATTGTCGGCGATGGAGGACGCGAAGGCGCGTCGCTTGCGCCTTCGTTCCATGCGAGAGGCCGCAGGAGGCGAGGAAGAGGCCGAAAAAGAAGGGTGAGGATCCGCAGGAACGAGAAAGGACGGCGATGGCGAACGTGGGAGCTGACACGTGGCGGTGCCGGACCCAGGAACGAAAGCCACGTGCAGTTCAGGAACTACATTCCGAGAGACGAAAGCATCGCCAAGGAAAGGAAACCGCAAGCTCAAGTGCCGGAACCAGACCTTCCTGCGATGGGTACGGCGAAAGCGTCCGAAAACACCGTGCACTTGGGTGCAGAAAAAGCCAACTGGGACATGAAACGAGACATCGACAGGAAGCTGCAACTGTTGGAACCGAAAACGAGAGAAGCCTTGAACGATCTCATCCGACAAGAAGAAGCCAGGAGATTGAAAGAAGGTGGACAGGCAGATTGACAGATTACGTGAGCTACGAGGGTCGCTTGGTCACTTCGTGGAAGCTGGACATGGGGGGTGGAGAAATCACAGAGGGCAAAGCGAAACGCAATGCCAGCGCTTGGAAGAAAAATTAACGGAGTCTTCGCCATAAATCCTTTGGATTCAGGAAAGACTGCCATGCACGGTGGTGTTCCCATTGCAACCGTGCTTGGCACAATACGCTGGATACTTTTGCTACCTTTAGTGAACCAACGATGCAACTGCTTCGTCTCCATCCTTGGACAAAGTCTTCCGAGCTCGCAATCCGCCTTCTCTTCTTCCGCGCCCACTCTGTGAACGTGTCAGTTTTCTGACACCAAGAAAATGTTCATGGCAAGCCACAGCAGAGCCAGGCACTTACAATCTTCCTGCGGGCATGCTCTGCTCGGGAGTTGTGACTGAGCTGTACGCCAGGTTTAGGAAAAGATGCATGCCGCATGCCCTTTGATTTTACATCGTCAACGGACATCTCACCATCCTAGGCAGCTTTAAGTGTAGAACTTCACCAAACTGGAGAGTTGCAACTGAGCCGAAAGGCAGAAAACCGAAATGCTTCCTGTACATCTATCTTTCGTCTAGTGTCAGGCAGCATTGCCCAGTAATATAAACAAAAGTCATTCATGCCCGCACGATCGCAACCAAAAGCAGTAAATGGGTGCACACTGCAGCTTTGCATGCATGGCCAAAAGCTCTTGCAAATGCATCAATGCGCAGGGACATCGGTTCAAGGATGCGGCGATCTACTGAGCTGGTCGTGACAGCCAGGTCCAGCCGCTTCATTCCAGTTGCACTGCACTGTGCAGACCCTCCACGTTGTCCATTGAGTTGACCAGAGGCTGTGGCTAAAGACCTCCATAATAATGGTACCACATGGGTGGCTAGCAGCTGTAAAATCAGCCCAGCAGCCTCTTGGATGGCGTGTCTGGTTGCGATCAGGTGACATCTATCAAAGTGCAGGAGCTAAAGAGCAGTGCCTCAAAGCTATTGTCAACTCCTGTAAATCAGGTAGCTTGCATTCAAGGTGGGGACAGATGGGCTCTTGACGGCCCACGTCGTCGCCAGCAATAAATCTACAATTGTTTGTAACTTAATTCTCAAGTGCTGTGTCTGAGAAAGTCGTCGCACTGTCAAGTGCGTTTTGTTTGTGCAGCCATAGTCACACTACGTGCATTCATCAATCCTCAGGATCTTGCCTTGCGAGGATATTCACACGTCTGGTTCCAGTTGCTGCACCAGTTGCCAAGGAGCTTCGTGCCTGTGGAATATTTCAATTCGGCCCCTCTCCCAGAAGACTTCAATGCGGAACTTTGCCCTGCCTTGAGTTGGAGAGTACAGCTGTGGAAATCACTATGAGTGTAAGACCTACCACCTTTGCTGCCAAATGGAGCACGTCCTTCGCTAAAGTTTCCCCGAGCGCAATTGATCCCACCATGGCGCTTGAGGCTACGCTTGCAACGGCTACGCAAGTTCCACCAACTGCAGCTCCACCGTCCCGAAGCGCATGGGCCTGCCCAATCGCGCCAGAGGCGGAAAGAGCAACAGAGCAAAGTAAGCCTAGTGCAGCAAAGACGGGTCTTTTCAATAAATCAGCCGCAAGGAACCCCGCACGTGCACAGCCTGCACTAACACCGTAGCACATCCCCGCATGCAGGCCATCCCAGGCTACGTGGATATTCTTCCTTAGTTTTCTTCTCCTGTACGCCGCCCCAGCTGCCAGCATCAATGCCATCATGGCAATCCTGAAGGTCCCTTGGGTGATTTTCTTCCCTTCCACCACGTCTACTTCCGAGGAAACACCTACACATGCAGCTCCTAACAGCGCAGCAAGCACGGCGAGCCCATCCGTTGCACGCAGCTTTCTGGCATCTGCGAGTGCAAACACAGCAATGCCGCAGGCACCGATGGGTTGCACCACAGACACAGGTGCTATGGACACCGCGGTGGCCATGGCCAGGCCGCCGAGTACGTCGATGGTTGCACCACAAACAAAAGGAGCACATCTGATGTACCTTTCCAGCACCCTTTTCTCGACGACAAATCTCGGCAGAGTTGTGGAGGCGCGTGCTTGCATCACTTTTCCGACGCTACTGGACACAGAGGCCAACAGAGCGAGTCCGACGGCCCACCACATCCTGCCGAGTAGCGTTCTCCTTCCTTCCGAATTTTCTACAGGCACGTGCATCGCGACCGTCTCATCAGCCACCGGTTTCGGAGCAACAATCTCTCGTCTGGCATCGCCGAGCACGAGCATTCCGTGCGTGTTTCCTGCACGTTCATCGCATCCTTTCGGACGCACTTTCGTTTCGTTCCACGCATCGTTTCGATCCGCGTTTGTTCCAGGTGTTCCCAGCACCTTCCTAACGCACCTCTCCCTGCTCCTCTGGACCTTCGACGTCGTGCACGACGCGTCTTCGCACGTCGATCGCTTCGTGCGTCGCAGGAGAAATGCCGAACGATCGTGGTGCGCCCAGCCGTGCGACTTTGGATGGGATTTGGACCCCCCGCCACGAAAGCCTTGAGGTACAAAGGGAAGTCCCAATCGAGGGGGGTCTGAATCCCCCGTCCATGCCATGCGGAGTCGTCGAATCCGGGTCTGTCGTTCGTTTGAAAGGAAGATTTCTCGGTTCAAAAGGAAGATTGAACCCGAAGAGGACTCCGATTGAAAGGTGGTGGAACCGAAGTTTGTGGTGGATCAACGTTGCAGTTGTGAAAGGGGAAGCGTTCAAGGTGGCGAAGAAGACGGTTCACGTGCCAACGAGCGTCTCAGATGGAAGGCAAGGACGAGAGGGACGAGCATGAGGCGAGAAAAAAGCAGGCAAGGCTTGGTGGGAAGGAGGGAGACGGGTCGGACGAGGCGCATTCGCTCGCGCTAACCTCCCGTTCGCCTCGACTACGATGCATGGGGAAGAGCACCCACCTCGTGCACTTGCATGCGCTTGTCCATCTCAAACTCCAGCCTCCAACCGTCCACCCACGCATCTTCTTGGCTTCCAAAGCCCACCTTCTTTGCATGGCGCTTCTCCTTCCCATCGCCTCGCACCGCTCTCGGACTTCCTCGTTTCCCATTGGTCTGGCCACGACCCCTCCCGTACCCGTACGCGTACCCGTACGATCCTCCGTCCCAGGGCGCGGATCTCCCTCGGATCTCCTCTTCCCTTATTCCTCCCTCGAAATGGATCTGGTTCGGATCTGCACGAGGCAGGCATCACGAGGCACGGCGAAACGAAGCACGCGCACTTTCGCATCTGTTCGCGAGCGTCTGCACGCGCTTCCTTCGCCTGCGCGAGCCTCGCGGGCCAGGAGAGGGCGCACGTGGTCGAGAAGGCAAAGCTGCGAGCCCGTTGGAGACCCGCGCGTGGCGTGAAAAGAGGCGTGGCGCAGATCCGAGAAGACACGACACGTGGACGATGAGGCGTGCGTGGCGCGTGCTTTGGTTCCTCGCCGTCGTGGGTTTGGCGGAGATGGAGAAGCTCCCGCCCATTGCAACCCACCGAGGAGCGCACGTGGAACTGGTGGAACCGCGACTGCTGCTGGCCACGGAAACGCAACACGCGCAGTTCGGAAGAACGTGTACGAGCTTGGACGGTCCACACTGCGCACCGCGTGCAGCCTCCGAATTCGAGGCGCTGCTGGACCAAGCAAGAGCGGCGTTGAACCGTCTCACGCAAAGAACCGACATGATCGTGCTTACGGTGCAAGAAGATGGCGAAGGAAACTTGTCGAACCACGCCCTTCGAGCGGGATTGGAAGCCAGGGAAAGCGAGTCGGATGCCGAAGGAAGGACGCCAGAGTTCCGGAAAGACGGGCCCAGGCAAGACGAAGAAGGATGAAACGGAAGATATCGCGGTCGATGTCCTCCTCTGCGCAGCGGCTGTGGAGCATCGCAGGTTGTTGTACCATAGCAAGTGTACAGTTTTGACTACATAGAGGGTCCCTTGTTTTGGCGCACCTATCCGAATAGGGGCATGTGTTTCGGCCATTGACTTGCAGCTATGCAAGCGGTCCATGACAAAGATGGGTGGTGGATGCCCGCCTTTCGTCTTCGCGATCAGACGCCCCGCCAGACCTGTTGCACCCTGGCCCCCGATCTGACTTTCAATACACCTTTCGGTCTGTTTCCTTCCACGGTGCGGCTGATCCTTCTCGCAATCAATGCTAATATGTGCTTGGAGGTATGCCCTTGGCTCGAGTGGTTCGTCCATGTGGGATTCCGTGTGTGTACATCTGAGATCGGTCAGGAGTTGTGCATCATTGCGGATCGTTGCACATCTGTTCCTGGCCTGGCTTACCACGCTGCACCGGCAGGATGGAACATTCGGATGCCTTTGTTTCGAATCCACCTCCTGTTCCAGATCGACAAACGATCCAGCTCTCCGTTTCCTTGTGTCTGGGTGTTGCTGGACGTGATCGTCATGCCATGTTGGTGGTGACGGTGTCGACGTCGTCGAGCTCCAGTAGGCGTTCGACCATGGCGAGGTTGGCCTCTTCGTCCTCCTCGCTGCATTCCACACGTGCTCCTGGTTCCAAACGCAATCCGGAGCTGGCATCGTCCACGTGCATGCCTGCATCCTCGATGGCGGATTTGACGGCGAACCAAGCTTCGGTGGGCGTGATGACGCGATAGGCGGCGACGAACGCGTCTCCTTGCTTTCCTTCTCCATCGTTGTTTTCGTCCAGCTCGTCCGGCACCATGTCGTCGGCACCTGCATCGGCTGCAACTCGCAGCAGCTCGTCTTCCGTGTCTTCTTGTCGCAGGAACACGCGCAATTGTCCTTGCTTGGCGAAGAGGAAGAGGACGCTGCCAGGTTCGGCCACTTTGCCACCTGCCTTGCGCACCGTCGATCGCACGGACGAAGCTGCTCGATTGACGTTGTCGGTGAGCGATTCCACCACCATTCCCACGCCGCCATGGCCGTACGCTTCGTACGTGACTTCTTGGAAGTCCGCTTGGTTGCCTTC